>Ga0207101_1001_pt1 | contig 89614 bp, 77 predicted proteins | sample Alteio_BWMinHeat_83_FD_153581 | JGI IMG/M metagenome (GOLD analysis project Ga0207101, IMG submission 153581) | Enriched cells from forest soil in Barre Woods Harvard Forest LTER site, Petersham, Massachusetts, United States -... | ecosystem: Environmental > Terrestrial > Soil > Temperate forest >...
CCCTTCTTGAAACTGATTTGGCGCACCAGGCTGTTGTCGCGCAGCCGCAGGCAGATCGTCCAGTTACCGGTGGCAACATGTTTCCCCACATTCGGGAAAAGTCGCGCTGCGATGCGAATGGCTCCCGGCAGCAACCGCAGTATGAACACGAGGATGGTTCTGTTCATATTACTCTCCTGTATTCATGTCGGTTCGGCTGGGCAATAACGTCAGCGCGGATCGTTTTTATGATTTGTGCCGATATGGGTTATCGCGAGCGGGTCTGAGGGCCGATCGCATAGCGCGCGCCCGGCAGACCCCTCATGGTTGGCTGCATTCCGGCGCCAGGATGAGAGCCCCCGAAATACAGACATTGCGGGACACCCGGCGCCAGGAGAACGGAACAGATCAAGCCCCGTTCAGCCCCGGTGCGTGAACCCGCCCGAGAGGGAAGGGTGGGGAGCACCAATTGCAGGAAGGTCTCGCATCCTGAGCGAAGCCCGCGCCTTCCGTGTTTTTTTCGCGCCGGCACTCCGAAGGGCCGGCTCGCTTCGAGACGACGATCAGATCAAAGCGCGATCAGCAAACTCTCATGAAAGCCACAGACAAGACGCCGCGTCATTGGATATGAACGCTCGTCCAGGTATCTGCTAGGCGCGCTCAACGATTGAAATGGCCTCAGTCGAGAACCTTTGGCCACCTGCTTGCGATAAAGGCTCTCGGATCCTCCGTTCAAGACGTTATGCCAGGCACAAAGCATCGACGGGGAGCTGGCCAACACACGCATTGTGAAGAACCCTCAAACGATCAATGCATCTGCTCGGATGACACTCGCATAAGTCCGAACCCGTGAAAAATGAGTATTGACCCCCCGTTATGCGAAATCGCTATATGCTCCAGGACCATTGTCGATGCGCATGACGTCACTTTTGCAGCAAAACCCGCATAGTTCAGCTGATAGAACAGCCGAGAGCCGCCGCGAGCGAAAAGGTGCGCTCGGCTGGGTGATATGCGCAACGGCGTTCGAAGTGCGTCAGACCTCGCGGGTCGTCGGTTCCAGATTCGGGGATAGTCGATGAGCATGGCGCAGCAGGCACCGCCAGATTACATGGTGGGGCTTGATGGCGGGGCAGCCCGGTGGCGGCTCCAGCGGGTCAGTGGCCGTCCGCGATAGCGTCCTGGTGCATCTGTTTTGCGACCGTTTTGAGCGCTTCGATGAATTCGACCACCAAAGGTGTCGGCAGATAGTCTGCTTTTGTCAGGATCCCAACTTTCCGACCGGCGTTTGGCAGGGGTAGCGGCAGCGTCACAAGCCGCCCCCAGCGCACCTCTTGCTCTACTTGAAAATAAGAAAGAATTGCGATCCTGTCGCTCATATAGAGTAAGGACCGTCCGACAATGATCGAATCAACCTCTGTGTACCGCTCGGGAGGGGCGAAGCCGTAGCTTTTCAGGACCTCGTTGAAAAACTGTCTGAGCGGAGCTACCGACGAAGGCAAGACCCAGTCATACTCCAGGCATTCCTCCAAAGTGACGATATCTTGTCGTGCAAGCGGATGCTCTGGCCGCACCACGATGGATACCTTGTCATATAGGAGAAATTCGGCGCCGGTTCCTTCAGGCAGCGGATTGCGAAGTGTCCCTACCAGGATATCCAACTCGCCGTGCATAAGCATCGCAAATAGAGATAGGAAATTACCATCAATGACGCGGACATTGATATCGGGATACTCCAAAATGAGAGCGTCTATGGCATCGGGTACAAGGCGAGCGCGGGTCAGTGGCAAGCAACCCAGGACAACCTGTCCCTTTCGGTCTCCCAAATTCAGCCTGATCTCTTCGCGAGCCTGATCGAGTTCCCTAAACATGAGCTTGAAGCGAACGACAAGTTTCCGGCCGATTTGAGTTGCCCGGAGCTCGAAAATGCGCCGCTCGAACAGTGCCTGCTTGAGGCGCAGCTCAAGGTTCGACAATGATCGGCTAATCGAGGGTTGTTTGACGCCTAGCGAAAGCGCGGCCTGCGACACCGTTGCGTGATTGTATACCGCAATGGACGCGCGAAACTCATGATCGCTGGCGTTCATCATGTCGCCAAAGACGATCTCGGCACGCGCCTCTCCGAAATCACTCGCAGCGCGCCTGAGCTGCTCACGTGCCCGCTTGGCGCGGGAAAGCAGGATCTCTCCTTGGCGCGTGGGCTTCACGCTGTGGCCGTGCCTCGCGAACAATGCACATTGGAGCTCTGTCTCAAGCGATAATATCGACCGGGATGCGGCCGATTGGGAGATGCCCATTGCCGCGGCTGCATCGCTGAACGAGCCGAGCTCCGCGACCATGATCGCAAGCCAGATTTTCCTTAGCCGCACACCCACGATGTTTCCGCAATCGCGTTCATTCAACGCACGAGAGGCCAGGTTGACGGGGCATTATAGCTATTGAGCATAGTCAAGGCACATTCTTCCTGTCAATTGTCGTGGAGGGTCATGGCGGAGGAACGGGCTGCGGACCCGGGCTACATGATTTTCAGACGCAAATGACCCGACGGGCCAAGTGTCGGTTTTCGCGCTCGGATTCAGGAGCAGATCAAAGACACTTCAAGCAGGCTGTAGAGCGCAGCGGCGTCGGCTGTCTGGCATCCGCGAAGGGACGGATCTGCGTCGCTGGCACGATAATCTATTCCGTGATGGCGCGCCTTTGTCCACAACGGGTCGCCCAGAATGCCGATTTTGAGAAGAATCCGAAGGCGTATAGCTATTCCGCATGCAACGGCTTCATTACTCATTTCCAATCGGACTGGGATTATGCGAGGCGTTTACGAGGCGAGAGGGTCTGCTCTCAAGGGAGGAGTATCGGATATTGGCCGCTTTGACGAGTGAAGCGCCGTGTCTGGCGCTGCGCGACCGTCGGCGCGACAAGGGAGGCGTGGCGCTATCTTGTGCCGTGCCCCTCTGGAATGGGTATGTGCGCATTGCATTTCGCCCTTTGACGCCGGTCTAAGGTCGCAAGCAGTGACAGTTGCGAGCTAGCTAGTGGCGCAAACATTAGTGCGAGCAAATTTCCGGTCTCGAGTACCGAGCTGATTGTGACCTGATTCACATAAGATCGCGAGCGGCACGTGAGGTCGCGATCTTGAAGCCAAACAGAAACCTGGTGTGCGATCGCATCGCAATACGTTGGTGCAGAAGTCAAGTTGTCCGGACCAGACAGCCTAGACTGATTTCCTAAGCAAAAACGAAACCTGTACAGATCTAAGGAGGTGGCAAATGATGGACTTGAGTAAGGATTGGAATGAGCTGCCATCGCGTGTGGAAGCCACGAGACTGCGTGCGGCGCGAGAAATGGATCGTCCGCCGAGCCCTGACACCCAACCGCCGTGGAAAATTCCTGAACTCGTCCTTTGCGGCGCGGCTGTTTCAGGCCGCATCGCGGTCGAGGGTCAAGATACGCGGAATTTCGCGCTGGACTTCGACAGTTTCAAGCGCGAAGCGATTGCCGCGGTCAAGGCCGGAGCGGCCATGGTCCACATCGACACCGGCGGTATCGCCGCAATCATGGAATCCGGTCTGTCGGTTCCGGAAATATTCGACAAGGTGGCCGGCGACATCAATGCGGAGATCGGCCAGGACTGGGTTGCCGACGGCAACATCCTACGCGGTCGCAGCTTTGCCGAAAATCTCTATCCCGTGACGTCGGGAATGCTTGAAACGACGCTGATGGCGCCGCGCTTTCCGGTGGACTGGATGCAGACCACTGCCAAGGTCTGCATGGACAACGAGGTTCCGTTGTTCCTGGTCATCCACTCCGCCGCCGAGGTCGACCTGGCGTATCGCTATATCATCTCGCAAGGCCTGGTGAAGAAGCCCTACTGCTTTGACGTGCTGATCGGCTATCCGTTTGATGATGCTACGGACTGGATGGCGACCTATCTCGCCAATCCCAAGGCAATGGTGCACGAACTGATGCTGATTGTCGATCGGATCAAGGAGATCGACGAAGACAGTATCATCATGGTCAACGCCGCGGGGCGGGCTGGCCACTATCTGATCGCCCAAGCGATGCTTCTCGGTCTGCACGTCCGCACCGGAACCGAGGACATGGCGTTCCGGTTCCCGCATCGTAACGATTTGATCGAAAGCAACACCGAGTGCGTCCTGCGCGTGAAGCAGACGGCTGAGTCGCTCGGCCGACGGCTGGCGACGCCCGAAGAGTACAGGCAGATGATCGGTGCGAAAAAGCGAGGCAAGAAGGCCGCCGCCTAACGGGCCGATCCGCCCCTGCGCTCTCGCGCGTGAAGGTGGAGGAGGAACGGACCTCGCAGCGCGCCACCTCAGGTTCTCCGGCCTGCCGGGTGGGCCAGGGAATTTCGTGACCGCCTCGACGGGCGTGCACGCGTGCCGCGAGGCGCCGGAGATGACCCCGCCAGCCGACGGTCGTTCCGGCGGCCATGACAAGCATATCTGAGCAACAGAGCTGCATCGAAGCGGTTTGGGGCTCTCAGAAAAGGGAGAGATCAATGACGACGAATATCCGCCGCGGCAATATTCCGAACGCACCGTCCGGTGTCGGCCCCTATCTCGACGAGATTTACACGTTGAAAGGCTTCTTCGGCGATTGGGCAATGATTTACCGGTCGCAGAACGTTGGCCACCCGAGCGAATGGACGAACCCCGATCTCATGAACCTCGGGACCGACACCAACCTGCTCAAGCCGACCGACCTGACTGACCCCGCCGGCGCGCCAATGCCGCTTTTGAAGGGCGACGGAGTGCAGATTTCGCTGTCGCGCCGGTCCAAGGTTTCGCCGTTCCTTGAGAAGAACTCGGACAATCATCAGATAAGGTTCTATCATCGCGGCGAATTCGAGTTACAGACCGAGCTCGGGCCACTCGACGTCAAAGCTGGCGACTTCGTCGTCATTCCGATCGGGATGATGTTCCGCGAAGTCCCCAAGACCTCTGATAATGCGATCGTGATCTTCGAAACGCGGGCGCCGATCCGGCCGGCCGAAGAACTCTGGGACAGCGTCGGCCTCACCTTCACGGCGACGGACTACACCTTGATGGAAGTCCCAACCCCGAAGCCCGGCACCAAGGAAGAGATCGCGGTCCGCACGGAAGTCCGCGTTAAGCTGCGCGACGAGTACGAAAAGCTCGTCTTTGACTTCAATCCCCTGAAGGACGTCGTGGGCTGGCTGGGTGACCCGGTCATCTACAAGTTTAACGTCTGGAACGTTCCGGGCATGGGCAGCTCGCATGGGTTTCTGCCGCCGCCGAGCGGCGCTGTGCTGATCGGCGATGACCGGTCGTTCTTCTTTACCGTGCAGATGCCGCGGCCCTTCCCGAACGTGCCGGCTCCGGACGGCAGCTACGGCGCGCCGGCACATCGCAACGACTATGACGAATTCTGGTTCAACCATCGTTCGCAGAACGCCGAGGAAACGGAGGGGCACATGTGGCGCCTGCCGCCGACCGTGGTTCACCCCGGGCTGAAGCGGCCGCCGGAATATCCGCAAAATCCGGTCGAGCGGATTCAGGAATGCAAGCTGAACTTCGACACCCGCGTGCGCCTGTCCTGGACGAAGGAGGCGACGCAGGCCTTCTTTCAGGATCCACATACGGCTGTCTACACCAGCCTCTATGGCGCTCATATCGGGATACTTCCCGAACAGGCGCTGCGGCATGTGAAGAAGTAGTCGATATCGCCGGTGCGCGGCGCGGCCCGTCGCGCATCGGCAGACGCTCGAGACTGAATCTGCCTGGGTCGGTCCAACTTGATGGACCGGTGCCAGTTCTTCTGCCTTCTTTGTCTGTCTGCAAATCACAATAAGCACCGTGGAGTTATCAAATGGCCAACTTGCAACTCTCGGTTGCAGTGGGAAACTATGACCGCTGCCGGCCGTTGTTCGATGGCGAAGTGCAGATTGACGGGGTCGCCCCGGTTTTCATGAAGCTGTCGCCGGAAGAGATCTTCTTCCGTGCCTTTCGGAATGCGGAGTTCGACATTTGCGAACTCTCCCTCTCGAGTTCCACCCTAAAGATTTCGGAAAACAACTTTCCCTATGTCTGCATACCGGTATTTCTCTCCCGCATGTTCCGCCACTCGGCGGTATACGTCCGTAAGGACCGCATCAAATGCCCGCAGGACCTGAAGAACAAGAAGGTCGGGCTCCCCGAATATCAGCTGACGGCGAATGTCTGGGTGAGGGCGTTTTTGAACGACGACTTCGGTGTGGCGCCCGAGGACATTACCTGGGTGCGAGGCGGAATCTCAGAGCCAGACCGCACCGAGAAGATTGCGCTCGATTTGCCCAAGAACATTCGCCTGGAGAATGCCCCACCCGGCAAGACAATTTCCGCCCTGCTCGCCGAAGGCGAGATCGACGGATTTGTCGCTCCTAGGGCGCCGGCCGTCCGTCGAGAGGATTTCAAAGACATCGGCTGGCTGTTCGATGATCCGCAGGAAGCGGCCACGGACTATTATCGCAAGTCGAAGATCTTTCCGATCATGCACGTCGTTGGCGTGCGCCGCGAACTGGCTGAACGTCACGCCTGGCTGCCGAACGCGCTATTCAAGGCATTCTCCGCATCCAAGGACCTCGCGATTAGCCGCCTCGAAGAAATGTCAGCAAGCAAGATCACCATGCCCTTCGTCGATGAAAGGCTGCAGAAGGATAGGGCCCTGATGGGTGAAGACTTCTGGCCCTACGGCGTCGACAAGAACAAGCACGTGCTCGAGGCATTCTTTGCCGCGCACCATGCGCAGGGACTCTCCAAGCGCGTTGTCGCGGTCGAGGAGATGTTCGAAGAGGGCATGCTGGAATCGTTCCGGATATAGGCTTTGCTCGATGTTCTCCGCGTTGAGGGGCAACAACGGCAGTGTCCGATATCGGCCCGCGTTCCGGAGAGGTTGCCACGCCGTTCAGGTGCTCAGGGGCGCGGATCGTTCCGCAGGGCCTCAGACCGGGAGATTGCTCGAGCAGGCCTGTTCCAATGTGGCGGGTTAGCCCCTGTTCCGGCTAATAGCGGAGAACTCGTATGCGAAAGATCGCAATTATCTTCCACTCGGGCTATGGCCATACCAGGCGCGTTGCCGGACATGTCGAAAAGGGCGTTGCTTCCAGCGGCGTTGCTGTGAAGAGCATCGCGATCGACGCGGAGGGCAACGTACCGGAAGCTGCCTGGCAGACGCTGCGGGAGTCGGACGCAATCATCTTCGGCACACCGACCTACATGGGCGGCCCATCCTGGCAGTTCAAGAAGTTCGCCGATGCCTCCAGCAAGCAATGGTTTGCGATGGACTGGAAAGGCAAGGTCGCCGCCGGATTTACCAATTCGGCGTCGATGACAGGAGACAAAGAGTCGACGCTCCACTACCTTGTGACGCTTGCCTCCCAGCATAAGATGCTCTGGTGCGGTTCCAGTTTGAACCCTGCGAACTCGAAATCGTCGACACGCGAGGACATAAATTATCTGGGGGGTTTTGTCGGCCTAGTCGTGGTTTCTCCTTCCGATGCCTCGGTTGATGAAATGATCCCAGGCGATCTGAAAACGGCTGAAGCCTTCGGTGCAAATATTGCCGAGGTGATCATGCGCGTGAGCAGCAGCATCAATGGGTGAAATGGCCCCAAGCCCGATCATCTCGATCGGGCGACCCCTGTCTAGCTGCACCGTTGATATGGAGATCCAGACGGGGGCGTTTCCAACGCCCGATACGTCCCGAAGAGCTCCGGCACCGGACCTGGCCGCTCTTCTCGCTATGGCATTTTCGCAGACCGCCGGAGGCACAGACGGGACAGTCGTCGTCAAGTGCTTACCGTCAAGATACTGCCGGATCCCGAAGGAGTTTCTAGGAGACCCTACAGCCCATTTGGTGGAGATCGATCACAATGAATAAGTTGAGCAAGAGTGCCACCGAGGCCCTCGCGGAGCGATTGCACGACGGCATGACTATCATGTCCGGTGGTTTTGGCCTGTGCGGCATACCTGAGTCACTGATCGAGGCGATCAGGGCATCCGGCGTGAAAGATCTGACGATCATCTCCAACAACGCCGGCGTCGACGGTATTGGCTTGGGTCTTCTCCTAGAGTCCCGGCAAATACGCAAGATGATCTCGTCCTATGTCGGGGAGAACCGGATCTTCGCTCAGCAATATCTTAGCGGCGAGATCGAGATCGAATTCAATCCTCAAGGCACGCTTGCCGAACGTATTCGCGCAGGCGGGGCCGGCATTCCTGCCTTCTTCACCCGCACAGGGGTTGGAACTGTCGTTGCCGAAGGCAAGGAGACCAGACAGTTCGATGGCCAAACCTTTGTGATGGAACGCAGTTTGCGTGCCGATCTGGCGATCGTGCACGCCTTTCGTGGCGATGAGGAGGGCAATCTCACCTATCGCTACACGGCGAGAAACTTCAATCCGATGATGGCGACAGCGGCAGATTTGGTGGTCGCGGAAGTCGAACATCTGGAGGAGACAGGCAAGCTCGATCCGGACGCCATCCATACACCCGGCATTTTCATCAACCGTATCGTTCATCGGCCCGATCCGCTCAAACGCATCGAACAGCGCACCACCCGGCCACGCCCCGTCAGCTGAAGGAAGCAAAAATGCCATGGAATCGCGACCAGATGGCAGCCCGCGCCGCGTGCGAACTGCAGGATGGCTTCTATGTCAATCTTGGGATTGGCATTCCGACCTTGGTGGCCAATCACATTCCCGCGGGCATCCGCGTGCAACTCCAGTCGGAGAACGGCATGTTGGGCATGGGCCCCTTTCCCTTCGAGGGAGAGGAAGATCCAGACCTGATCAATGCCGGCAAGCAGACCGTCACGTTGTTGCCGAGCACCAGCTTTTTTTCATCAGCCGAAAGCTTTGCAATGATCCGGGGCGGTCACATCGATCTGTCTATCCTCGGAGCCATGGAGGTGGCCGCCAACGGCGATCTCGCCAACTGGATGATCCCGGGCAAGATGGTCAAGGGCATGGGCGGCGCCATGGATCTTGTGGCCGGGGTCAAGCGCGTCGTGGTGATCATGGAACATCGCGCTAAGGATGGCGACGGCAAACTCCAGTCCAAGCTGGTTGGTCAGTGTAGTCTGCCTCTGACGGGCGTGGGGGTGGTCGATCTGGTCATCACCGACCTCGGCGTGTTGCGGCCGCGGCGTGAAGGAACGGAAACGGCCTTCGAACTCGTCGAACTCGCCAGCGATGTTTCGTTTGCCGAAATCGAGCATGCCACCGCCGCTCCCCTCATTGACAGAAGAGAGCACCTATCCTCAGAGCCTGCCCCGAATTTAAATTGAGTGATATCAGTCATTTGTGATTCAGTTGTGGTTACGAAGCTACAACAGAGACCACAATGTGGACTGATGCCACCCGGGCGAAGCTTGCCCGAAAGGGATTGCGCTATTCAAGCGATTTGACGGACGAGGAGTGGGCATTGCTGGAACCCCATTTTCCAGCTGCCTCGAAGGTGGGGCGCCCACGGGAGCATGACCTTCGAGAAATCATCAACGCCATTCTCTACGTTCTGCGCGGCGGCATCGTCTGGCGGATGTTGCCCAAGGACCTCCCGCCTGTCTCAACGGTTCAGCGCTGGTTCTATGCCTGGCGCGACTGGTGCCCGTTCCTGACCATCAATCATCTTCTGGTGACGCAGGCGCGGGAAGCCGAAGGGCGAGAGGCGAGACTGAGCGCCGGTGTCATCGATAGCCAATCGGTGAAAACCACCGAAAGTGGAGGGCCTTGCGGCTACGACGCCGGCAAGAAGGTCAAGGGCCGTAAACGCCATATCCTGACCGATACCTGCGGCTTTCTCGTTGGTGTCGTGATCCATGCGGCCGTCATACCCGGCCTGGACGGGCGTCGGGGTGAAGGAGCTGGGGGTGCCGGGGGCGCTCCTCGAATTATCAGCCGTGGCAGTGGCACGCGACCAGGACGTGGACTCATCAGCTCTTGAGGCCAAGGCGGATTGAGGCGAGCAGCACGGCGGCGAGAAAGTTCCTAGCGAGCCTATCGAAGCGTGTGGCACCCCGAACTGACCGTTTGCATTAGGACGAAAACGTCGAAATGAGCATCGTTCGATTTGCACTCAAATATCCGTCCACATTCTACGTCTTGGCCGCCTTTATTCTGTTTGTCGGCGTTTCGGAAATCATAGTCATGCCCGAGGATATCTTCCCAGAGATCAAGATTGCGGTGGTGACGGTGATCTGGCAGTACACCGGTTTAAGCGTTCCGGAGATGGAGCAGCGCATCACGACCTAATCTCGGGTGTTCCTGTATATAGCCGCCTATATCGAGATGGCTGGACCCGCCGGTGAAACCCCCGGTCGCTCACGGCTTCGTCTGGCCTCTTTTCCGGCCGAGCCATCCTAGGCGGACCGAAGCGAAAATCCCATATCAATGCATTGGGTATCAAGGCGACTTCAACAATGCACCACAGCAACCTAGCCGAGCTGACCGCGTTCGTCGCGGTCGCCGACCATCTCAGCTTCCGTGCGGCGGCATCCCGGCTCAGCGTCACGCCCTCAGCGCTCAGTTACACGATGCGGCAGTTGGAGGACCGTCTTGGGGTACGCCTGCTGAACCGCACGACACGCAGCGTCTCGCTGACCGATGCCGGTCTGCGGCTGCTGGCTCAACTGCGGCCGGCGATGGAGCAAATTGCGCATGCGCTGGAGAATCTGGACAAAGAACGGGAGCGGCCGTTCGGGCACCTACGCATCTATGCAAGTCACCTCGCCGCGGCCGCGGTCATGCCGCCGGTCTGGCAGTGCTTTCTCTCGATGTATCCGGACGTCCACCTCGAGCTGTTTGTCGGGGAGGCAGCCATCGATATCGTGGCGGAGGGCTTCGATGCCGGCATCGGACTCAAGGAAGGAGTCGCGGCAGACATGATTGCCGCTCGCGTGATGGGGCCGTTGAAGGCGGCCGTGGTCGGCGCTCCGACATACTTTGCGCGACATCGCCCACCGCGTACTCCCGACGATCTCGCCCACCACAGCTGCGTGCAATATCGCCGTCCCGTGGACCGCGTCATTTTCGAATGGCCCTTCGAGCAGGACGGCAAGTCGCGGCGGATCAAGGCGGAGGGGCGGGTGATGGTCAATGATCCGGATATGGCCATCCGCGCTGCGGTCGACGGACTGGGGATCGCTTACACGATCGAGTCGTTGGCCGACCCGTACCTCCGGTCCGGGCAACTGGTTCGTGTGCTGGAGGACTGGTCGCCCTCATTCGAAGGCCTATTCCTCTACTATCCTGGTCGCCGGCAAGTCCCGGCTGCGTTGCGCGCCCTCATCGACGTGATCCATTCGGCACGCCGTGCGGTCCGGGCCGAATGCTCGCTTGCAAACCCGTTTATCCCGTGGGAAAGCGAATAGTCCGGCTGACTGGGCGCCATAAGACGTGAGATTCCTGCCGCCGCGGATTTTGCAAGCTGCGACCGTGAGCAGGAATGTAGCGCTGGGCGAGCCTCTACGCGTCATATCGGCGACGAGCTGGATAGCGTCGACCCGCAGATTTCCGCACGAGTGTTGCCGCTCTTCCTGCAACTGCCCAGCGCGTCGGCGATCTGAGGGATTGACGATCGCAGCGTCAGAGCAGCGAAGCCCAAGATTGGTCGCGCGAAGTCACGCGTCGAGCCCGCGGCAGGACACCTCTGGGCTGGGCTCCGAAAGCGTGATCACAGACGCGCCGCCGCCCTGCGGAAGCTAAGCCTGACCACAATAGCCACGCAGATGCCAGCTCAATTTAAGTAACTCCTCACGCTGCATTGATAAGGCGCACTTGATACCGAATGAAAAATCCACCGGATTATCAATTGTGTCCGCCATTCACAGATAAGGAACGGCAGTTACCGGCCTCAAAGCCCGTCCAGTCCCCTTCTGGAAGAACTGCCTGTACCGTAAATGGAGGAATGACACTATGAGGATACTTCTCGTTCCGGCCCTCGCCGCAGTTGCACTCGGGCTTTCCCTCGCTGCTGCGTTCGCGGGCGGCAACCCGCCGGATTTCCTGGATGTCCAGACTTGGCCGTACCTGCCGCCCGGCAAAGCGGCGTCGGAGGCCGTGCCCGGCCAAATCGTCGCGCCCGGCCAAATCGCCGCGCCCCGCCAAATCGCCGCGCCAGCCAAATCGCCGCGCCAGCCCAAGGGGCCGAGTCGACCCAGCCTGAGGAGGCAGCGCCGGTGATCCAACACCGCAGGATGAGGAGCGCCATCGGAGTTCAACGCCCCCACCGGCGCGCCCACCCTGAGGAACGCGTCGGGCACATCCCGCCGATATAAACGAACCTGACTCGGCCTAGTGGCAGAGCGACGGCTGCCCACCCGCTAAGGATGGAGCGGCCGTCGCGCTTCGAGGCGAGGGTCCGCTCGGAGAGCCTTCGACATCGCGAGATATCGCGACGGTAGGGGGCTCGCGTCCTGTCCTCCTCCAGCTCGAAGCGCCGTCTCGCAACTGAGCGATTGTTGCAAGGATGCAACGCTAGTCTACCGCCCCGGCGGTTGTGTTGCATCAGAGCAATCATGACCTTGATTATGATTGAATCAATTTCGATCCTGGCGATTCGATGATGATCGAGAATCGTCTCGCCCCTTTCAGCCGATCTGCCGTCTTTCGCCGGTCTTTGACGACAATTCGACCGCATCGGTAATCCTGTGAAGCTTGACCGCGTCGTCAAAGGTTGGCGCGCTACGCGTTCCTTGGCGTATGTCCTGAACCATCAGGCGGTAAATGCCCGCAACATTTCGGGCCGCTGGCGCATCCTCGAAGCCGAAGTAGTAGGATGAGGGAACCTCGAGTCTGGAATACCCCTTGTCCCCGCGCTTGCCCGCCTCCACGCGCAACGGGGAGATGTTGATGACGGGCACATCCTCGATCTCTGCGGAAATTCGCAGATCCCTTTGGGAGCCGCTGATCTCCCACATAAGCCGTTCGCCACAGGGAAGCCCGCCGCGAAGATGGAAAGCCAGAGGCACGCCGGAGGCGAACTCTGCGGTCGCGACGACCTGGTCCGGGGTCTTCATCGGGATCATTTCGCCGGTCTCGATAATGCGCACGGTTTTGCGCCGCTGCGAGAGCAGCCCGCTAATGTTTGACACAGGTCCCAGAACGCTTTGCATCGCCGAAAACGCATGACCGGCAATGACCGAAAGAAGAGTGGCGCCGTTTTTCGAATCCATTGCGTAGGCGTCGCCGGCGTCGACCGCGTCTCCCCAGGTGAACCCCGATCCGACATAGGTCGTCGAACGCACGTCTCCAACGAACCCGTCGGCGACGAGATCGCCAACGTACTTGACTTCCGGCGATACTACCGCCTGCGTTCCGACAACGGCCACCACCTGCTTGCGTCTTGCCACGGCGGCGATTTCCTCGGCTTCAGCCAAGCCATTTCCGAGCGGCCATTCGCAATAGACGTGCTTGCCCGCTTCCAGAGCCTTAATGACCAGTTCGCGGTGGTGCAGCACCTTGACGGTCACCACCACGACATCGATATCCGGAGAGGTGATGAGGCTATCCACGCTGTCGAATGCACGCTCCAGGCCGAAGGCCTTTTTAGACGCCTCTGCGCTCGCGCGGCTCCTATTGGCAACGCCGACCAGCTCGATATCATCGGACAGGGAATGCAGGGCGGGAATGTGGGCTACGCTGCCCCAGCCACGCTCGGCGCTCAGTCCGATAATTCCCACGCGAAGACGATTTGTCATAACTTCCTCCCGCCGCGGACGTTCCAGCGGCTTTTGACGTTGACCGGCTCAGCCCGGCCGGGCTCGATTGCTTTTGCCGGTTAGTCGCCCAGGGTGACTGCCAGCGGCAGCCGCTCATCATCAATGCCGGTCATCGACCGCAAATCCCGGCAATTTGCCTGGATTGGACTTGCAGTCGACTCGTCCGGGGGGCCCGGCGTTTCCTGTCCCTTATTGCTGGAAGGGTGCCATAACAGCCATGGTCGTCTTCGCTGTATGATCCCTTCGATATACCTCTCGGACGCTCGTCTTGTGCGAACCACTGTCAAAGGGGTATTTCGGTCAAACCAGGCCGTACTTATAAGACAGGTCTTCCTTGTTCCGGTACGAGCGGTAGCCGAATTTCGGTGGCTCCGTCGTCCACTCGGCCGGATCCGTCCGCTCCGTTTCAAAGGCGAGTGTGCGGTCGAGGATACGCCATTCCCCGTTTCGCCGCTCCAGCTTGTCGATGTAGCGTATGCTGACGACGTAGTCGGTCGCCGGCTTGTCGCCATCCGGTCTCGTCCGGTGGAAGGCGCGTGCATAGTGCTCGGCAGAGGCCACGTCCCCGTGCACCTGGACGTATTGATTGCCAGTGAAGTGCATGGTGGATTCAAACATCGGCAGTAGGTCAGCGGCCCATTTGATGAACTCTTCGACGTTGCCCTCGAAGGCGCCATGGCGGTCGATGCCGTCCGGATGATAACATGAACGCACAAGGTCGAAGTCCATCCGGTCAATGCCTCTGCAGTACCGAAGATGAACGTCGCGAATTTCCGCTTCATCCAAAAGACGTTGGAGTTTAGGGTCCATTTTTAGCTCCTCTTTTCCTTAATTGACGGCGACGCAGGCAGGATGAACTGCTTTAAGTCACCGCGCGCTATGGCCGGCTTCCTAAGATCTTGCTCAAAAGTACCGGTCAATGTCTCTCCACGGTTCTCGATCAGGGACAAAAGTGGAAGGCGCGCATCATTGCCTTGCCTTTCGGGCTTGGCCGACGCTAAGCCCCCGGATGATATCCGGCACGTGCCGTATGATGGCAGCGCCCAGAATCGCGCATACTTGAATAAGCAGTTGAACGGCCGTTCCGGCGCCAAGCGCGAGGACCATCTGGCCGAGTTGAGCAAAGAACAGCGCCGCGACGGCGCTGGCGATCACGCTGCCGCGGCCGCCAGTGAAAGGGGTTCCGCCCACCGCGACGGCCGCAATCGACGTCAGGAGATAGTCGCTGCCGGCCGTCTGCGAAGCGCTGCCAATGAAACCCGCCAACAGCAGTCCCGACACCGCGAAACATACCCCGGCGGCGACGTAGGAGCCGATCTGATAGGATAGGACCGGCACGCCGGCTGCCTCGGCAGCTTTAGGGCTTGCGCCCACCGCGATGAACCGGCGCCCGACAACCGTGTTGCGGATGATCACCGCGATCACGCCGACGAAGACCAGAGCGAAGAACACGGTGATCGGCAGCCCCAGGATATAGTCGCGCGATATCCCTTGCATCTTTGCCGGGACTGATATCGGAACGTATCCCGTCCGCCAGCGAATCCCGCCGATGACAAGCGCGTTCACCGAAAGCGTGGCGACCAAGGGAGTAATCCCGACACGCGCGACGAGGAAACCATTTGCCACCCCAACCAAGGCGCCACCGGCGATCGCCGCGACTACTGCGATGGGCAGAGAGCCGGTGCCAGCGCCGACCAGCGCGAAAAGTATGCCCGCCAGTCCGATTATACCGGGCGAGGAAAGGTCCAGTCCGCGCTGTTGGATAACGACGGTTTGGCCCGCGGCCGCGATCGCGAGGATGCCGGCGAAAGGCAGCATGGCAAGAAGCGAGCCGATCGTAACGGTGCCTGGCGCGACGATTGCGCTTAGGGCAAACAGTCCCGCGGTCGCGATCCAGATCCACGAGAACTCGCCCACATTGGAAAATAGGCGAGATGGCAGCGATGACCGCACGGTCTCTCCGGCAGGCGTGTTCGTGTTCGGGGAAGCTTTGATCCTGTTGGTCATTTCGCCACCACCATTTGCCGGCTGGTGGAATAGAGTGTCACTGAAGCCAGGATAACCGCACCGAGCAGAACCGACTGCCAGGAGTCATCGAGATTGAGAAATGCGGTCACGACATTGATCTGCGTCAAAAGCAAGGCGCCAAGCAGACCGCCGACAAAGGAACCGCGGCCACCGAAGAGGCTTGCGCCGCCGATCACGGCCGCCGCAATGCTTGCCAGGGTGTAGTTCCCTCCGGCGGTGGCATCTCCGTTGCCAATCTGGGCCATCAGAAGGATAGCGGCGGCGGCGGCGAGCAGCGAGCAACTCACATATGCGATCAGCAGCATTCGGCGCGGCCTGATGCCGGCCATTCTCGCCGCCTCACTCCTCGAGCCGACGCCGCGAAGCGAAATTCCAAGCCTCGTCTTGTAGAGAACAAATTCCAGCGCCAGCGCAGCCACAAGCGCGACGATCACCGCCATTGGGACGAACCCCACCGTTGTGGAGATGCCGTCAATGATCGACTCGGCGATCAACCCTCCGGGCATCGGCCGCAGGATGAGGGCGACGGCTTGCAGGCCCATGAATGTTGCCAGTGTAGCGACCATCGGATGGAGACGCAGCGGATCCACCAGAAACCAGTTCAATAGGCCCACGGCCAGGGCCGCAAGCACCGCGATCGTCCATCCGGTGAACTGGTCTGCCGTAGAGGCGTCGTCCGTCAGGTAGAAGGACAATATGACAACGACCAGTCCCATCAGCGGGCCGACGGACAGGTCGATCCCACCGGCCAGCATCAGCACCTGTTGCCCGTAGGAGACGATTGCAAGTGTCGCAACAAGCGCCAGGACCCCGCTCAGATTGCGGGCGGAAAGATAGGCCTCGTTGACATGGGAGGCATAAAGACCCAGGGCGCAGACGATGATGGCCAGGATCAGGATCGGAGCCCAGTCGCCGGCCGCCCATTTCCAGAATCTCCCAACCCGGTCGAAGCCGCGTTCCCGCTGGGTGGTAGCCGTAAGCATCGCAGTGGTGATGTTGTTTTCGGTGACTTCGTCGGCGCGCAATTCCTTAACGATATGCCCGCGCGAAAAGATCATGACCCGGTCGGAAAGTCCCTCGATCTCGGCGGCGTCGGAGGAAAGGACGATGATCGCAGCGCCCTGCGCCGCCGCTTCGCGCAGCAGCTTGTAGATTTCGCTTCGCGCGCCGACGTCGACGCCCTGCGTCGGTTCGTCGACCAGGATCACTTTTGGCCGGTTCGCCAATACGCTCGCCAGGACCAGTTTTTGCTGGTTTCCACCAGACAGCGACACCACGTCCGTCTCGATCGACGGTGTCTTTACCGTATATTCCCTGACCGCAAGCTGACTTCTGCGCGCCTCGGACCGCTTGCTGACCAATCCGCCAGTGGCGTCCTGTCCAAGACTGCGAATCGAGAAGTTCTCGCGCACCGAGAGACCGGCGAAAATGCCTTCCGAATGCCGGTCACCAGGCAAGAAGACGATCCCCGCCTGCGCGCAAATCCGAGAATTCCTCAGCGAGACCGGCTGCCCATTCAGCGTCACCTGGCCATTGCTATGGATCAGCCCCGCCAGCGCTCGCATGAATTCACGCTGACCGTTGCCGTCAATTCCAGCGAGTCCGACTATCTCGCCCTTCTTCAGCCTGAGCGATATATTCGAAAATCCTCTCCCGCGGAGGGACGCGACGTCAAAGACGATGTCGTTTTGTGTGTCGGTAGACTTCGGCGGGAACTCCCGTTCCAGCGCGCGGCCGACAATGAGCTCGATAATCTGGTGCTCGCTCAGGCCCGCGGCGTCATAGGTGCCTTGGCCTTGCCCGTCACGCAGCACCGTCAGCCGGTTTGCAATCTGCTGCACCTCGCGAATTCGGTGCGAGATATAGACCACGGCGCAGCCCGATGCCGTGATCTTGCGGATGCGTTCGAACAGGCGTTCGACGTCCTCGATCAGCAGGTGCTCGGTTGGCTCGTCGAGCACAAGAACTTTTGGCTTGGCCGCCAGCGCCTTAACGATCTCGACGATGAAGCGCTGCTCGGGGTTCAGGCTGAGCACGCGCGTTGCCGGGTCGATTGCAACATCGTCGCTCCATTGCGCGAGCAGCCGCTGCACCCAGGCGGAAAGGTCCATCACGGACGGCCTTTCCGCCTCGGGCACGCCGAGATAGAGATTTTCAGCCACCGTCAGATCCGGCATCAGGGCCGGTTCCTGTCGCACTATGGCCAACCCCAAAGAGCGTGCTCTTTCGGTGTCGCCCATCGCCTCGACGCCGGCGATGACAACCCGGCCTTCCTCCGGGACGAGTGCACCGGCCGCGATGGCCATGAGCGTCGACTTGCCGGCGCCGTTCTCGCCGACGAGGCCATGGACCTCACCGGCGAGAATCGAGAGCGTGACCTTGTCCAGCGCACGTACGCCAGGAAAGATCTTTGTCACGCCGTCAAGCTGCAGCAACATTTGCTGTTCGGTCACGAAACCTCTCCCATTATTGAAAAACCGCTTGGAGTTTTTCAGGCGGAAGCGCAGATGACAGATCCGCATCGAGGGGCGCGCTCGGGTCGCACTTTGGGTCGAGGCCTTGCTCGCTGTCGACGTAGACGAACGGCACCGCGGAGAGCGGCTCTTTGTTTGTTGTTGCCTGGAAGTCGCCCACCGCGCGGCGGCCGGCGACACGGATCATCGACGTCGTTCCGTCGAGCGAGAAATAGCGGAATGCCTTGCCGCCCTTCTTGTCGGCAAGATACTTGCAGTTGATCTCGTTGTCGCTTGCGATGGTGGCAACCGCCGGAAGCGGCAGGTTGGCTTCCTCGAACGCCCTGACCACAGCAAGTGCTGTGGGGCCGTAATCCGTCACTATCGCATCGATCTTGCCGTACTTTGCAATCAGGCCAACCGCTGCCTTCTTGGCATCGACCGGGTTCCAGTTGGTGACCACATACTGATCGCTCAGCAGCTGGAGGTCAGGATGGTTCTTAAGCCCGTCTTTGAAGCCGTCGAAGAAGTTCTGCGATGAGGTGACGCCGGCGGTCCCGCCCAGGAAAACTACCGTCCCCTTCTTGACTGTTTTGTCGAGCCAATCCGTCCACAACTTGCCGATCGCTTGCATGTTGTATGTGATGTTGGCTGAATAGTCGCGACCGGGCTTGCCCGGTAAACTGGTCGGATAGGCCACGACGATTGCGCCGGCCTTCATTGCGGATCGCATCGAGGGGATTTGCGAGGGGCCGAAGTCGGGATCGATGACGAGGACGTTGACGCCCTGCGCCACCATGCTGTTGACGTCGGAGCTTGCCTTTTGCGGGTCGCCGTTCGCGTTGCTGTAGATGAAACGCGTAACGTTCGAGCAGTGGCTCAGTTCATCCTTGAGTTCCGCGAGCGCTATCTTGCGCCAGGTGTTGCCGCCGTAACCATCGGAAAGCCCGACGATCATAGGCTTCGTGCCGCACATTGGCCCAATATCGGGATGAGCGGTTGCATCACCTGCTTGAGCGGCCGCGGCGAATAGTCCGGCCGAAGCGAACAACCACAGTACGCCGAGGTACCCTAGCGCGGAGTTCCGGCCCACGGGCAAGGCGCGACTTGTCGCGCGGATTGCAACCGCCGCCACGCCGCTTTCTTTATCGGCGGCCCTGCGACTGATGACCGACGCTTCGGGACGGCTCGCGTAGAAGCGATCCTTGCGCGCGGACAACCGACATGTCGTACCGCCTAGCATCGGGCTTTCGCCGGGAGCGAGGAATGCAATTTCTGTTGATCCGGCCATATTCGATATTCCCCCTTTGGATTTGAGCCGCTAGCCGGCTGTTTGCTCGGTTCTTGCGCCTGTCCGTTCTTCTTGAGACTAATTTCGCCTGCCCGGGCAGGCGCCCAAGCATGGCGACCTTGCTGACGTCGCAAACTGTGTTTGTCGCTCTACGTGACCTTGACCCGCCATCGTCAGCTGTTCGGCTTGCGCCGCTCAGGCGCTGCGGTTGACGCGCCATTCTCAGATCTGGCCAGCCCTCCGGCCGACAAGTTGAGGAAAAATCAAGCTATTTTCTTCCATCCGGTTCAGCTGCTTGCCGACGCCGCGATAGCTGGGCACGCACAATCGCACTGCCGGCCCATGGTTCTGTCAGGCTTGCACAAGCACCGTATCTGCGAAGGTCGAGCTGCCCATGCCATTGTCACCGCTCGGCGCTCGTTACCCAATACTGCCCGCCCGCTGCAAGCAGCGGTAGATGCGGCGCCACCGGCCTTTCGCCCCGGACATGGCAGAAGAGACGCCCAGCCACCTAACTCACCGAAGCGACCATGCGCTGCCTAGTGCAAGGCAACTGTAAGCCGCTGATGCTGGGCGCGTTTTTCAAAAATTCTTCGCGGGCAGTACATTCATCAACGTTGAAAAAAACTGACATAATCCTGGATCAAATGAAAATGACTAATAGCCCCCCGCTATGCAAAATAGCTATACTAGGCTGTCCACGTCGCGGACCGATCCAGCAGAACGGACCTGCCTGCCGCGCAATCCGGCCGCGCATCGTGTCGCAACGCGAACCACTGCCGGTGCCCAAGCCCATCCGCTCCGGCTTCCCATTCAAGGATGTCGGCTTTCGCTAAGAGGGCGGCGAGCGCTGGGCCATGCGCCATCCCAATCTCGAGATCGGGGCCGGAGAAGTTACTGGCGCTAGTCGGCCAGAACGGTGCCGGCATGCTTGATCGGCGCCGCAACTGCTATGGTATCGCGTTCGCAGCGAGGCTCGGTCTATGGCACGTCAGACCCTATTCTACTGCCTGTCGAAGGATCGAACATATGAATTCCTCCCTCCTTGACAGATAGGGGCAGGTAATCGCCTTCAGCAATGCGCACGGAGGATCCAACGCGGATCATTGCTTGCGTCGAACCGATAGTGCCGTGCACGAGTGTGTCGGACCCCAGCGGTTCGATGGCACTAGCTCTCATGTTGATTGTCCCGGCGGCGTCGATTTGCAAGTGCTCGGGCCTGAGACCAAGGCGGACGGATTTGCCTTGCGGGAGCGCCGACTCTACGAACACGCCGGAATGCTCATCAATTTTGAGCACATGATCCGCAACTACGGCATCGAGGAAGTTCATTGGATAAGTTCCAACGAAATCCGCGACAAACAATGTTGCTGGCCTCTGATACAGGTCGAGCGGTGATGCGACTTGCTCGATTCTTCCCCTATTCAACACCACAACCCGGTCCGCGAGAGTCATTGCCTCAACCTGATCGTGCGTGACGTAAATCGCCGTTGTCTTAAGGCTCCTTTGGAGCTGACGAATCTCCATCCGCATCTGCCCGCGGAGCTTGGCGTCCAGATTGGAGAGGGGTTCGTCGAACAGGAATGCGACCGGCTCTCGAACGATCGAGCGCCCCATTGCAACGCGTTGACGCTGACCGCCTGACAATTGGCGTGGCTTGCGCTCGAAGAAGTCGGCGATACCGAGCACCTTCGCAGCGGTGGTGATCTTTGATTGGATTTCCCGTTCTTCAGTCCCCTTGATCTTCAGCCCGAAGGACAGATTGTCCGCAACGCTCATATGTGGATAGAGGGCGTAGTTCTGGAAAACCATTGCGATATTGCGCTTTTGTGTCGAGACATCGTTCACGACTTTGCCATCAAAGCGTATTTCGCCTGAGCTTATGTCCTCAAGGCCAGCCACCATGCGAAGCAGCGTTGATTTTCCGCAACCCGAGGGGCCGAGGAGAACAATGAACTCACCATCCGCAATCAATAGATCGACCGCGTCGACACCGGTAACTGCACCGTATTTCTTTGTCGTCTTGACGAGCTCGATCGCTGCCATGGACTAGTTGCCTTCCTTTGTTTCGAGCGCCGGGCGCACGCCCAAAGCGCCTAGAGCCTGCGCATGCGGCCAAGCGTCGCGGAACGACTTGAAACGAGCGGTTATCGGGCGGGCGTCGCCCGTTGGAACAACCACCTCGCCCAGGCGCAGCCAGCCCGCGGCCTTTTCGGGGGTGTCGAGACATCCCAGGCCAAGGAAGCCAGCCAGGGCGGCGCCCAAGGCAGTGCTGTGCTCGGACTTGGAGAGCGTTCGAACGCTCCGTCCCGTCAAATCGGCGAAACGCTGCTGGAAGAGGGAGCTCTGACCGAATCCGCCTGCAAGGGTAAGAGGTTCTGTGGTTCGACCCAGCTCTTGGAATACCTCCAGGATCAATCGCATCTGAAAGCAGATGCCCTCCAGAACGGCGTTGGCAATATCGGCGCGCCCGTGTTCACGGCTAAGGCCGAAGAATGTGCCCGCGGGCAGGGCCGACCAATAGGGAGTGCGCTCACCCTGCAAATATGGCACGAAGAAGGGCTTCGACCCCAAAGGGGTTGCCGTCGTGAGCGCAAGTTCGGCAAGTTCACCAGCTGTCACGCCAATGATCTGCGCCGCCCACTCAAGCGAAGCACCGGCGGCCTGCATTGATCCGGTTTCGACATAGAGTCCAGGGATCAGGTGCGCGAATGTTGCAAGCCGGCATCCCTTGTCAACGACGGGATCTGTAGACGTAAACGAGGCCCAGGCGCTCGTTCCCAGAGATACATAGCCATCCCCTTGAAACAGGGCTCCCGCTCCAGCAGCCGTCGCGGGGCCATCGCCGCTTCCCATTATGACAGGCAGGCCGGGCTTAAGACCCAGCCAGAAAGCAATGTTGGGGAGGAGGGGGCCCGCAACATCGGTCGAACGCAATATTTCTGGGGCGAGCCGAACATCAATGCCATAGAGTTCAAAGAGCGCAGGTTCCCATTGGCCTTTGCGCAAGTCGATCAGATTCGTGCACGATGCATCGCTCGTGTCAGTCGCCGTTCGCTCTGTCAGCTGTGCAACCATCCAATCTTTTGGCTGCACGAAAAACCGCGCCCGCTTCATCGCCTCGGGCTCGTGCCGCGCGATCCAGGCTAGTTTCGGCGCGGAATAGGTCGGCGTGGCAGGATTGCCTGTTAGTGCATAGAGCTTGTCTCTGCCGGCAGTGGCCTCGGCATTGCGCGCTTCCTCCTCGGCGCGCTGATCCGACCAAATGATGCAGGGACGAACGGGTGCGTTGAGGGCGTCGACAAGCAAGGCCGCCGACATGTGACCGGTGAAAACAATGCCGCTGATCGCCGCCAGGTCGCAATTCGTCGCGAGCACGCGCAAAGAATCTGCCAATGCGCGTAGCCAGTCATGGGGATCCTGCTCGGTCCACCCCTGCGGCGTCACGTGAGTCGAATATCCTTGACGCGAGGTCGCCAGTACCTCACCTGCCGGGGTGACTAAGGCTGCCTTGAGGGATGAGGTGCCGATATCGGCAGCGATGATCGTCTCGCTCATCACCTTGCTCCGCATTCGTCGATGAGCTTGCCAAACAAGGGATTGGTGACCCACGTTCCCCAGGAGCTGGAGAGAAGCGACGACGCGGTCGCACGCTCGGGCTCTACATTGGCTATGATCGAGCGCATGGTTTGAACGGCCGCGGTGACATCCCTTCCGGCGTCGGATTCAGCCAGCAAGGGTTCCATGAAACGCTCAGTAGGTCCGAATTTTCGCCACGGATCGCGAGCGACGGTTTCGAGGCGACGAGAAATTGACGGATTGCTCAATCGTTCAAGGCTTAGGTCCTGATAATCCATGATCTCCTTCTGATCGAAGGCGAACACGCGGACGAGATGGCTGCGCAAGAGAGCCAATAGAGGTGAGACCTCGCGAAGGATCGCTCGGTCCGAGACTGCCTCATGCAAGAGCGAATGGCCTTTGCGTATGCCAATGAAAGCGACGGCGTCGGCCAATGTGTTCACTAGATAGCGCTTGCGAAAGAACAAGCGATCTACATCGGCAGCAATATTGGGCCCTGGGATGTCGGTGTTGATGGAGGCCTCAATGACCCACTCCGTGTAGTACTCTGTCTCGACAAGCAGGTCGGGCGGAGAGGCTGAGCAGATTCTGTCTACCACGCAATCTGGAGCAAAGATGCGGTCACTGAGTTCCACATTCTCTGCCCGAAACAGCGCCTCGATGAAGCCACCGACTTTGCGAAGATTCTCGCACCCGATCACCGTGCGTCTTTTCGGGGACGATCTCCAGATTCTTGCTAACCGCCTTACAACGTCTGGAAGGTTGCCGACCTGTACAGACGTGGTGACAAGGTTTACCTCCCTAAGGTAAATATCAAGGGCGTGATCATCCCTGCCAAGCGCAAAGGCCCGCGAAATTGGAATGAATTCATCTCCACGCCGACCTCGGTCAAAGACTGCAATCGGATAGCCGCCTTCCGATCGAATCTTGTCGACAACAGCCGTATTGGTGTCTGCAATGCAGATGTGTGTCGTTTGATTTGCGAGTAATGGCAAGATAAGGCCTCGGCCAAGGGCGCCGGCGCCAAAATGAAGCAAAGTGTGCACCATCGCTGCCTCCTACCTCAACGCACCCAGGCTGAGGCCCCGGACGAGATATTTTTGCAAGACCAGGACAAGTATAACGACCGGCAAGGTGGCCAGCAGACCGGCAGCGGAAAGCCTGCCCCAGTCCACGGCGAGAAAGCCGACATACTCCGTGCCCATGTAGACCGGCAGGGTGCGAACTTGCGTGCCTGTCAGTGTGATCGAGAAGAACAATTCGTTCCACGATAGAATGAAGGCAAGCGCAGCAACCGTAACCAACCCGGGCGCAGCCGACGGAAGGACAATCTGGAGCAAGGTACGCAGGCCCGATGCTCCATCGACATAGGCCGCCTCTTCGATCTCGACAGGCAATGCGTCGATGAAACTTCGCGTAACCCAGACGATCAGCGCGAGCACGACGAGGACATGTGCGATTACGAGCCCCAGACGTGTATCCAGGAGACCAAGGGATTTATAGATCTGTAGCAAGGGAACAACCACGACAATGGCCGGCAGCATCTTGGTCGAGAGGATAAACTCAGCGAGTTCGAAGCGGCCGGGCATGCTAGAGCGCGAGAGAACATAGGCAAATGGAACACCGACGACCATGCCAATTAACACCGAACCGCTTGCGATCAGGGTGCTGTCCAGCATGGCCTGTCGAAAGCCCTGGGAGGCCAGTACGTCATAGAAATTTACCAACGTGGGAGAGAAGATAAATTTGGGCGGAAACGCAATCGTATCGATCTTTCCCTTAAGTGACTGTAAAATCATCCACCCGATAGGCGCAAGTATGATTAGATTGCCAACAATAAGCCAAGTGTATGCAACGAGACGCGCCAGAGGGGAGTATTTCATCAGGTGGTTGCCTTAAGAAGTGCACGGCCAATGGGCCGAGTAGAAATCAAGGTAACTACCAGCAGAACGACACCTATGGCTGCAGCGGTCTCCGGCTTGAAGAACTGGAAAGCCTCCTTGTAAGCGCGGATAACCATCGTCTCGGAGGCCCGGCCAGGGCCCCCTTGTGTCATTACATAGATGACGTCGAAAGTTTTGAAAGCTTCCATAAACCGAAAGACAAGGGTGACCAGCAAGACATTCCTAAGTAGCGGAAGTGAGATTTTGAATAATTCCTGGCGGGTATTAGCCCCGTCGATGCGAGCTGCTTCCATGACGTCGCTTGGCAAAGACCGGAAGCCAGCATGAAGGATCGCGAAGCAAAAAGGCGTCCATTGCCAAACATCCACCATCATGACTGTCAGCAGCGCGGTCGGCGTACCGGTTGCCCAAAGGGGGCCACGAATGCCGACTTCTTTCAGAAGGGCATTGACCACGCCAAGGGCCGGATTCATCATCATATTGAACGTAAGACTTGAGATGACCGGCATCATGGCGAGTGGAATGATCAAGATCGACGCAAAGAAACGCCTCCCGAGAGTCACGAATTCGAGGCTGTAGGCAAACAAGAATCCGAGGAACATGCTGGCCAATGTAGAGCCCGCGGTGAACACAATCGTATTGCGACAGACTGTCCAGAAGCCGTCTATCGCGACCATGTCGGCGAAATGTGACAGCGTTAGACCATTGTCACCCCAGAATGCAGACTTGAGCGTCACAAACAAAGGATAGATCAACAGCGCAAGCAGTATGATTGTGACGGGTAGCGTCAAGGCGTATGCGAACTTTGGGTTTCGCAAAAGCATTCGGGGAACTCCAAAGGCGTCCAAATCACGTGCGCCCCCTTTATGGGGGGCGCCGCCTATCGCTCGGGGTGGCCGCCTCAGGCGAGGATCTTTGCCCAGGCCGCCTGCACTTTATCGAGTGCGTCGTTTGGAGATGTATTTCCCAGGATGGCATCCTGCACCTGGGCACGCAATGGATCCATGAGTTCGAAGAACTTCAGGTTTGCAGGTGAGATTACGGCCGTCTTAAGCGACGCCTGTACGGCAGTCAGGAACTCCTTGGGAAACACAGCCGTCAGACCGTCGACCTCCCATGCGGACGAGCGCGGGCCGAGCACGCCCTTCAATGCGATCTTGCCTTGAGTCGCTTTGGAGGTTGCCCACTGCATAAATAGCCAGCCGGCTTCGGGTTCGGCTGCGGTTCCGGCCAGGGAGATTGTCCAAAAATGGGCCTGGCCGTGTGGACCGGCGGGGCCGGCGACCATTGGAGCCACGCCCACCTTACCGACCACCGTTGACCTTTCCTTGTCTTGCAGGCGGCCATAAATGACCGAGGAGTCGAGGAACATAGCGGCCTGGCCCGAGAGCATCGCTGTGTTGATCTCGTCCCAGTCTGAGTTGGTTATGCCGGGCGGACAGAAGCTCGCGAGTTTCACGTAGCTTTGGAGGGCGGCCTTTGATTCAGTCGAATTGATCAGCGGCTTGAGTTCTCGGCTAACGTATTCACCGCCGAAAGACTTCACAAAGCCATAGAACGGCCACCAATTTGCAGCGCCGCCGCGCATGGTCATGCCATAAAGGCCACCATCGGTGATCTTCTCCGCCGCCGCGGCAAGCTCCTCGAAGGTCTTGGGCACTTGAACCCCCTTCTCCTTAAGGACATCCGTTCGGTAGATTAGGGTCTGCGCCTCGGCAGTGATCGCGATACGGTCTGTATACTTGCCGCCGATTTTGGCGACGTCACGGGCGGCTGGGAAAAAGTCTTCCCAGTCGTATTGCGCCTTGTCGGTCAGTTTTTCGTTCCCGAGCAATGGGCTGATGTCCTTTGTCCATCCCTTCTGCTGGTAGGAGGGAGAATCATAATACTGAGTCATAAAGACATCTTGGCTAAACGTTCCGCTGGTGAGGTCGGCCACGGTCTTGGTCAAATACTGCTGCTCGGGCAGTTTAGAAAGCTTAACGGTGATGCCCGTCAACTCTTGGAATTCTGGGATTATCGGCTCGATGGCCTCCTGCCATGGATGGCGTGACATACCAACGCTGATCGTTTTTCCCGATTGCTGTTTCCAGTTGAAGCCCGACTGAGCATAGGCCCTGCGCGGTAGAAACGGTGCGGCCAGCACAGCGCCACTTGCCATCAAAAATTGGCGTCTCTTCATGGTCTCCTCCCTTCCGTGAAGATTTATTTGGTATTTCGATATACCTACGATATGAGGCTGTCAACGCTATAGCTTGGACAAAATTTGGGAGGATGCGGGAGATCTGTGCTTAATGGAAACGGGTGTTGCAATTTTTTGGTAGAACGATATATCTCCTCAACCGAATTTCCATCGACTTGTAGTCGGTGGCGGGAAGGAACGCTCCATGCCGTACGAAAAGCAGCCATACGTCCACTTTGCAGCTGGGTCCGAGAGGGCGCTCGCGCACTGGGACGCCATAAGGCGAGCTTTTGCTGGCATGGAGAAGGCTGTTGTTTGCGTGGATTGCTATCCTGGCGCCGATGTCACGGAGATTGAGAGGGAGATTGCTTTCGCGTTCGAGCCGGCAATTTTGATCCGAATGGCCGATCTGATGCATGATCAGGCCTACTTGGATAGCTCTTTGAAATCGTTCGTGACCGAAGATCGCGTGTTCGGATATATGGCGCCGTTTCAAATGGCTGACTTCTTCACAGCGGATGGGCTGGCCCATGCTCGCGAAACTATTCTGGCAGCGAGGCAGGCTGGCAAATCGGCTTTGATCGTTGGTGTCGGTGCAGCGCTGGTTCGAACCGATGACGCTTATCTTGTATATGCGGACATGCCACGCTGGGAAATTCAGAAGCGGATGCGAGCGGGCATGCCGAACCTGACCGCGGACAACCCCAATGAAGATATCCTTACCAAATACAAACGCGGGTTCTTCATCGAATGGAGAGTGGCCGACCGCTGGAAGATCGCGATCTTTGATGATGTCGACCTGTTCATTGACACTACGATCCCCAACGATCCGCGTGCAGTGGACGGTGCCTCGATGCGACAGGCCCTGTCGCATGTTGTGACGCGACCGTTCCGCGTCGTGCCATTCTTCGATCCTGGTGTCTGGGGTGGCCAGTGGATGAAAAAGCACTTTGAGCTTCCTGACGGTCCGCCAAACTATGCGTGGGGCTTCGACTGTGTTCCGGAGGAGAACAGTCTCCTGATTGACTTTGGTGACGTGAGAATGGAAGTGCCCGCGCTCAACGTGGTACTGCGTCATCCGGAAGCTCTCTTAGGGCCTAAGGTTTTCTCGAGGTTCGGACCAGAATTCCCCATACGCTTCGATTTCCTCGACACAATTGGGGGAGGCAACCTGTCACTTCAGGTGCACCCACTGACTGGATATGCTCATGAAAAATTCGGGATCCCGTACACGCAGGACGAGTCCTACTATATCCTCCAGGCGGAGGGCGACGCGGCAGTCTATCTTGGACTCAAGGATGGAGTAACAAAGGAAGCCTTCTTCGAGGCGCTTGAGAAGGCACAGGCGGGTGGTGCGTCTCTTGTCGTTGACGCCTTCGTCAATCGCTGGCCTGCCAAGAAGCATGACCACTTTTCAATACCAGCAGGTACGATTCACTGTTCGGGCGCCGGCGCTCTCGTTCTTGAGATCAGTGCTACACCGTACATCTTCACGTTCAAGCTCTGGGATTGGGGACGCCCGGGTCTCGACGGCCTGCCGCGTCCAGTCCACGCCGAACACGGACGTGCTGTGCTCCGGGAGGATCGAGACACGAGTTGGGCAGTGCGTGAAATCATCAATTGTGTCGACGTTCTGGGTGGCAGCGGCAACGACCGCGAAGAGCGAACTGGTCTGCATCCGCTGCAGTTCATTGAAACTCGGCGCCATTGGTTCACGGAACCGGTCATTCATCGCACGGAGGGGAGCGTTCATGTTCTCAACCTCGTCGAAGGAGATGAAATTATCGTGGAGAGCCCGGACAACACCTTCGAGCCCTTTAGAGCGGGATATGCGGAGACTTTTATCGTGCCCGCGGCGCTCGGATCGTACACAGTAAGGCCTGCGAGCAATGAGCGTCCGCACGCAACGATCCGTGCATCAGTCCGAATTTGACTGAGGGGTCTACCACGTGCGAGCCGCCGACCTTTGGCACTGGAGACGGGAAAGTGAACCAGCGAATTAACATTGACGATATCGCTGAGGTAGCTGGTGTATCAAAGGCAACCGTTTCGCAGGTCCTACGAAACGCCGGTCGAATTTCGCCCGAGACCCGCAAGCAGGTGCTGCAAGTCGCGAGCAAGTTGGGATACGTCTACAACCGCGCCGCAGCCAGCTTGCGCGCCGGTCAATCCACGATCGTGGGGATCGGTGTAAGCTCCTTGTCGAACCCCTTCTTCGCCGAACTGGTTTCTGGAGCGGCAGACTGCCTGGAGGAAGCTGGCTACTTCCCAATGATCGTCAATGTTGAGGACGATCTGTTAAGACAGCAGCGTTTCGCCAGGACTCTCCGGGAAAACATGTGCGCCGGGGCCGTTCTCTGCCTCGCGCCAGGAACATCGACGAAACTTCTCAATGAATGGAAGGCCGCCATTCAGCACAGCGTCATGGTACTTCGTCCTCCGCGCGCGCCGTTGTTTGACTTCGTCGGAGTCGACAACAAAGAAGGCAGTGCGAGCGCCACTGAACATCTCGTTTCACTGGGCCACAAGGTTATCGCTTACATCGGTGGCACCAGCGTGTCGACCTCGCGTGAGGCCCGTGTCGAAGGTTGGCGACAGTCCATTACTTCCGCGGGTCTTGCGCCCGACGACGACCTCATAGAGCCGTGCGATGCAACGATCGCCGCGGGGTCGGAAGCGGTGCGACAGGTTCTCAAGCGAAGGCCTGACGTTACCGCTATTGTTTGCCATCAGGACATAGTGGCCTTCGGCGTCACGATCGGGCTTCGAAAGCAGCACATTGAACCAGGCAAGGCCGTATCTGTGGTTGGGTTCGATGACATTGCGATGTCGGCGGATTGGGACCCCGCTTTGACAACGGTTTCCGTCACACCGCGTAACCTTGGCCGGGAAGCCGCGCACCTGCTGCTCAGACGGATAGCCGAACCCGACGCGGCACTGCAGTCCATATTCATTCGACCCAAGCTCATTATTCGGGACACCGCTGCCCCGCCGACCTAACAGAACATCGTTCCGATAGAATTCGTGGAGGAGGCACGCGTGAGCGTTGCGCGGCTTAAGGATCATTTGGTCAAAACGGTGCTGCCGAACTGGTTAGCAGTCGCATACGATAGCTCGGTGGGCCAGTTTGTCGAAGGCCTCGAGCTGGATGGCTCACCCGAGAAAAGCGGGGTTGTGAGGGTGAGATCTGTTGCTCGCCAGATCTATGTTTATGCCCATGCGGCCGCGCTTGGCATCGCGCCCCAAGGCGCAATCGAAAAGGCCGAAACTGCGTTCGCTAGTATGAGGCGCAAAGCGTGGATTCCCGGCACTAAACCAGGCTTCGCGAGCAGCTTCAATATGCGCACCGGCGAAATTGTCGATCCCAGGCGAGAGCTCTATGATCATGCGTGCGTGCTACTTGCATTGGCGTGGCTATCAAAAGTTACGGGCTCTAGCCGCTACGGCGACCATATCCTTGAGACATCCGCCGCGGTCGACATCACACTTCGTTCGCCATTCGGTGGCTGGGCCGAGGATGAGGCGGCCTGTTTGCCACGGCGGCAGAATCCGCACATGCACTACTTTGAGGCTTGTCTGGCACTCTGGGAAACCGGCCATGGTCATCAACATTCGGCTCGGGCCGGCGAACTATTTTCGTTGTTCAAAAGCCGCTTCTGGGACGAGGAGCTTGGAATATTACGAGAGTTCTTCGGGCCGTCCTGGGAGATCTCCGGTGCATTTCAGTCGGGACGATTGGACCCCGGCCACATGTCGGAGTGGGCCTGGTTGGTTACCATCTACGAGAGGCTGACGGGCGTCGATCTTTCTCATTTTGCTACTGGGTTACTCCAAGCGGCGCTTGAGCTCGGCCGTAGCCGTTCAAAACCCTTTCTTGTGGACGAGGTGTCATTCGACGGATCACCTCTTGTCAATCGTCGACGTCTTTGGCCGCAAGCCGAATTACTCAAGGCCTTGGTTGTCCGCGGGGACACGGCAGGATCAGCGGATTATTTGGCTGCTGCCGATGAGTTCGCATCCCAGATCACGGCTACATATCTAACAGGTGCGCCGCATGGCACTTGGCGCGACGCATTTGACCTGGAAGGAAACTTTATTGCAACGCAGATTCCAGGCAGTTCACTCTATCACCTATGGACGCTCATCCCCGAGATTCTCCGAGCGGAAACGTTAAGGAAGCAAACACAGGCAAATTAGTCTCTATAGCTTTACAAGGGCTCCGCAGCAAAATTTTCGCTGAGAAGAGATGCCGGACATCTGATTGTCCATGTCGTGGCTTCTACACTGCTCTGGGCATCTGACATGGCGTCAAACACAATTATTTAGTGCACCCTATGCGTCTGGCGCTCGCTCGCGGCCTTGCTCCGTTGCGCTCTATGATGACCGGGAGCGATAATACACGCTCACAATATCGCTTCTGCCCAATCATATTCAAACGGGAACAGCTTGACGTCAACGACCCCAATCAGAGAGGGCTCTGAGAGGTCCCGCTTATTGCGGCCGGAATATCGTTGGAGCGCCAAGATCCGTTGAGGGTCGTTGCCGCCTGCCAGATCTCTCGGGCGCGCATCAAAGGGGTTGCATCGATGCGCACGGAGCGGCCGTCGAGCGAACGGACAGTGCGTAACCAGCCTTCGTCCGGCAGGTCGCGCCATTCAACGTTCAGATGTACTTCAGAATGCCGGAAAAGGTAGCGCAAAGCATGCGCGGGCAGCGTCGCCGCCAGTTCGATATCCTCCAGTAAGAGCTCAGGTTCGACGATGGTCTCGACCTCGAGACCCAGCCGTGCGGCGGCCAGCAAGCGAGCAAGCCATCGGGCCTGGAACGCCACGCCAGCCACGACGTGCCGGCGCGTTTGACCCGCAATCGCGGACGGCCCATCCAGTTCTGCATCGGTGAAGCTATTGAGTTGTCGGGCAAAATAGGCGGTACCGCGCCGTGCGAGCAGCAGGTCGGAAGCCGGCGCGGTCGGCGCATCGTACCGCGCGCCCGCGCCCTGCCGTTCTCGCAGCATTGCCCGCGCGAGAGTATCGGGGTCAGTTCCTGTCACGGACGTCTCTCTTGCAGTCATTCAACAAGCGTGCGCGCGAAGCCGAGCCGCTCGATCACCGGAGCATCGGAGAAACGGAACAGATCAAACTGCGTCTCGGCCTGCAGCGACCATGCCACCCACGACGGCACAACGAAGATATCGCCCTTCTCCAGCTTCGTTTCCTTGCGATTGAGGACGACCGAGCCCGCACCCTCGAAAACCTGGAAGACCGACGAACCGACCTCGCGGCGCGGCGGCGTGACTATGTTTGCCCGCAAGCGGTGGAATTCGCACCGGATCGTCGGCATGACGTCGCCTCCCGTCGTCGGATTGACGTAGCGGATCGCGGCGTGCCCCAGTTCCACCGTCGCCGGCTGGCCCTCGTCCTCCAACAGGAGTTGTTCGGTGAGAGCGCGGTCGGTGAACTCCCAGCGGTATGCGCCCAGCGGCGAACTAACCGTATCTTGAAGTTGCGACAGCGGTCTGAGCCCAGGATGCGCCCACAACCGCTCTCCACGTGAGAAGCGCGGCGTTGCATAATCGGTGACGCGGTCGGATCCAAACTCGAAGAAACCGACATCGTTGTGGTAGGAGAACGGGATGTCGAGCCCGTCGATCCAGGCCATCGGATGGTCGGTGTCGTTGTGGTGGCCATGGAAGTGCCAGCCGGGGGTCAGCAGCAGGTCGCCTCGGCTCATGCGGACGGGATCTCCATTGACGACGGTCCACACGCCTTCGCCTTCCACTACGAAGCGGAAGGCGTTTTGCGCGTGCCGATGCTCAGGCGCCGTCTCGCGTGGTCCAAGATACTGGATCGCCGCCCAGAGCGTGGGGCTGACATAAGCCTTGCCGCCAAGGCCGGGGTTGGCAAGTCCTATCGCCCGCCGCTCTCCGCCACGCCCCACCGGTACCAACTCGCCCGAGCGCTCCGCCAGCGGGAAAAGTCGCGACCACTTCCAGATGTACGGAACGGCCTTTGGACTTGGAACCACCGGCATGATGTCATCGATCTGCGTCCACAGTGGCATCAAGTGCTCGGCCTCGAAATCAGCATAGAGCTGGCGCAACTGCGGCGCGTCGTCTTGCTTCGTCATGTTGTTGTGGCTCTTATCGACCATGCCGTTTGTCCTTCTTCAGTCGAGCAGCACGTGTGCGCTATGAGGGCAGGCGATGCGGGGCCCGGCTAAGACCGTTGTTGCCGTTCGCCATCTTCTTGAGCAGTGCGAGCAACTGGGTACGTTCGCGGGTGTTGAGCGGCGACAGCATGCTCTTTTGGGCTTGCAGGACGCTCGGCGACACCGCCCGCATCGTCTGCCGACCAGTTTCGGTGATTGTTACGATATTGGCACGTTTGTCCTTGCCAGACGTCGTACGCGTAACAAGGGCCCGCTCCTCCAGCTTCTTGAGCACAACAATGATCGTCGTGCGGTCAAGTGCGGTTACGCCGCTGAGACTTACCTGATCCATCGGGCCGAAGCGCTCAAGCGCGGCTAGAGCAACGTACTGAATCGGGCTCAAATCGAAGGCGCGGCACTCTTCCAGAAAAACGGCAACGGCGATTTGCTGACATCTGCGAAGCAGGTGTCCTGGCATATCGAGAAAAGACATATCTTCAAAGCCGTCATCCCCTTTCGCTCCAACACTTCGATCGGATGTCGCCCCTGTCATCATAGCCTCCATCATTCGGCGTCCGGCTGATTGATTGGGGACGCATACGCGAAGGGGGGCAATATTGCACAAGCCTCGAAGATCCGTGAAATCACTGGATATTGCGACATGTCTACACCGAAACGCCCGTTGTTCAGCACTTGCGCGTAGAGGCATAGATCGGCCAGTCCGGGCGTCTCGCCGTGACAGAACCGGCCTGTCCTGGGGTCCCCAGCCAACATCGTTTCCAACGGAGTGAAAGTGGCGGCGACCCAATGTCTGAACCACGCCGCGACAGCCTCATCGTCTGCGCTGAATGTCGATCTGAGGTAATTGAGGACACGCAGATTGTTGATTGGATGGATATCAAGGGCGATCGCATGGGCGAGTGCCCGGACCCGGGCGCGGTCAATTGCTGACTTTGGCAGGAGAGGTGGGCTGGGATGGATCTCGTCGAGATACTCGATGATTGCAAGCGACTGTGTCAGGACGGTGCCATCTTCCAGCACCAGAGCCGGCACCAAGCCCTGCGGGTTAACCGCGAGATAGGTCGGTTCATGATGTTCGCCCTTTCGCAAATGATGGGCGATGTAGTTGTAAGGAAGACCCTTGAGATTAAGTGCCACCCTCAGCCTGGTGGAACTGGAGGAGCGGAAATAGTTGTGGAGGATCAGCTTGGTCATGAGACCATGCCTGCGATCGTGGTCGTCAGCGCACCCAGTCCCTCGATCTCGACCACACAGACATCGCCCGGAACCAGGGGACCCACGCCGGCGGGCGTTCCGGTGTAGATCAAGTCGCCCGGCGCAAGCCTCACTGCGCGCGAGAGAATGGACACGATCTCCGGCACCGACCAGATCAAGTCAGCCAAATCGGCATCCTGCCGGACCTTGTCATTGACGGTCAGCCTGATCATGCCCTTTTCGAGCCGACCGGTTTGCGACGCTTTGCGGATCGGGCCGCAGACGGCCGAGTTGTCAAACGCCTTCCCCCAGTCCCAGGGCCGGCCTTTGTCCCTCGCCTCGAGCTGGAGGTCGCGACGCGTCAAGTCATTGCCTACTGCGTAGCCCCAGATAAAGTCCCAGGACTCGCTCTCCCTGACATCGAACCCGGCCTTACCAATAGCGACGACGAGTTCGGCCTCGTGATGGAAGTTGGAGGTTAGAGGCGGATATGGCACCACTGCGCCATCGTCGACGACGGCGTCCGCGGGTTTGGTGAAGAAGAATGGCGCCTCGCGCGCCGGGTCTTTCCCCATCTCGCGTGCGTGCGCTTCGTAATTGCGCCCTACGCAGAAGATGCGGCGCACGGGAAAGCGGGCTGTCTCGCCATGAATGGCGACACTTGGAACCGGTTGGGGCAAGAAAATGTAGGTCATGGTGCAAACTCGCTTAGGAACAAGTGGCGCAGGGTTCCGTGTCACATCACTGGTTTGGCGTCGGGGAGGATGGATCCGCTGTAGAGCCAGTCCAGGCGATCATAGTAGTTGTCGGGTGCCCAAGAACGCAGGACGTGATTTCGGGCCTTCGCTGTCGCGCCGGCAGGATGGTAGATGTATTGGCCGATCGACCGTGATCCGAGTTGCACGCGCGCCGTATGGGGAACGCGCAGCGTCTGGTAGGCCTGCAGAGCCTTCTCGATATCGTCGGGATGATCCGCGACGAACTCGGCTAAAGTGACGCCGTCCTCCATCGCCATGCACGCCCCTTGCGCGAAATATTGCAGCATCGGGTGAGCAGCATCGCCCAACAGAACAACCCGTCCATCGACCCAGCGGTCAGTGGGCTCGCGGTCGCACAAAACCCAAAGCTTCCAGTTCGAACCGTGTTCGATGATGCGCTGAGCTCGCGGATGGATGTGCTCGAATCCCCGCTTCACCTCTTCGACTGGCACTGGTCTGCCTGCTTCTGCTTCCGTCACGTTGTTGTGATAGGTGACCACGAGGTTGAACACCTTCCATCCCTTGAGCGGGTAGTGGACGATGTGGCATTTCGGTCCTGCCCAAAGCGTTGCAGCATTCCAACGCAGATCTTCGGGCATTTGGTCGACTGGTATCACCGACCGATAAGTCGTGTGTCCGGAAACGATCGGCGGGCCGTCGCCCAGCATCTGCTCGCGGACAGGTGAGCGCAAACCATCCGCACCGATCAATGCGGCACCGCGCACCGGCTCTCGGCCGGCGCAGTAAACCGTGACCGATGTCCCGTCCTGATCATAGCGCTCGACCCTGTGGTTGGTCCTGATCTCGACCAGGCCTGTCTTCTTAGCTGCCTCCAAAAGCGCGAGATGCAAGTCAGCGCGGTGTACAACGGCATAGGGATTGCGGAAGCGCTCTCGGAAGGCCGCGCCGAGCGGAATGTGGACGATCTCCTCGGCTGTGAGCCCGTCCATCAACCTCAGGCTGTCGATATAGACCGCCTCAGAGCGAGCGCGATCGCCCACACCCAGACGGTCGAAACAGTGAAAGGCGTTCGGTGCGATCTGAATGCCAGCGCCAATCTCGCCCAATTCGGGTGCCTGCTCCAGAACAAGAGTAGGGATGCTCTTGCGAGCCAGCGCCAAAGCCACAGCCACGCCACCGATGCCACCGCCGGCCACAATAACTCGATCCATCTGGCCCTCCCATCTATTAATCAGTATTATGCACACTATACTGATTAATTCAAGCCCTCTCTTCGACTTCGTTGGCCACAACGCCGTTAGAGTTTGGGACCCATCCGTTGGGGCCTGAGATCGGGCGTCGACACCAACCATTTGCCAAGCTCAGGAACGCGCGCATTGCATAAAGGAGCAGTCCACCGCGCGATTGCGGCGTGCGGCACTTACGAGCGCCCGCCTGTTGGTTTCCTATGGGTCATTGCCTTACTGACGAGCCACATTGGCCCGTCAACGAGCCCTGCGGCGAAGAGCTATCCAGCGACCTCATCGCAAGCTTTACAGGCCCGCCTAGGCCCGCTGCCGGTCGGTAAGGAAAGCCCCGAGGGCATCCAGCGCCTGTGCTGCTGCCTTCAAGCTTCCGATGCTTGCGGCATGCCCATGTGGCATCCCCATCCACACATCAAGCCGGGCATCGACGCCTTCGGCAACTGCACGCGCGACAAACCGGAGCGAGTCGTCCAACAGCACTTCGTCGTCACCGACATGAATACGGACAGGCGGCAAACCAGCAAGTCGACCGTAGAGAGGCGAAGCCAGTGGATGTTCCGCGTCAGCACCTGCCAAGTAGGAATGCACGAGTTGCGCGACCTGCAGGCGCGTAAAAAGAGGATCAGCGTCCGCACGGGTCTCGTAGGTCGTGCCCGAAAGAGTGAGGTCGGTAACCGGCGACAACACGCCAACTCCGACAAGAGTCGCGTCGGTTGAAACGGCTTCGCCGGTGACGCGCGACGCTAGTGCCAGTGCGAGATTGCCTCCGGCAGAGTCTCCCGTCAGGGCAATCCGGCGAACTCCCCTCTCGGCAAGTCCCTGGTAACATGCGAGCACGTCGTCTGTGGCCGCCGGAAAAGGATGTTCGGGAGCAAGCCGATAGTCCGGGATAAACGTCCTCGCTCCAGCTCTGGCCGCAATATGCCCTACAAGATGGCGGTAGGCCTTGGCGGATCCAAAGCTAAACCAACCACCATGCAGGTGGACGATCGCCTCGCCCGACCGCCAATGGGCGGGATGTACCCAAAGTCCCGGTACGCCGCCGAGGATGTCTGCTTCAAATGACACGTCGGCGCGTGGCGATACGCTTTCCATGAAAGCGTCGAATTGTCCGCGTGCTTCGACTCCCCGCGACACGCCCTTGGCGGAACTGGCCATAGCGCGCATGGCGGTGGTGATCGTAGCATCTTCGGGATCGAGCGGATGCATGACGACAAAGTCCGTCGACATGCCGTCTGTTTCCGGACCTTGCATAGCCAGCTCCTCATAAAAGTAGAGAGGGAAAGCGCCGGTCAGGCCGACCTCACTCGTGTGGGGGCGGCCTGGCCTTTGCTATTTCCGGGGTCTTTACAGAGGAAAGTGCGAACACTGTGAAGTTTTATGCTGTTCGCCCTGGTTCAGCGGAGTTCGCCCAGCATCAGCCGTGCAGCTTGTTCGCGACCTCCGCAATCTTGCGGCCCTGGTAGCGTGCTCCGGTCAGTTCGTTCGCAGTCGGCTGGCGTGAGCCATCACCACCTGCGATCGTCGTAGCGCCGTACGGAGAGCCACCCGTAATCTCGTCAAGGGTCATCTGACCCGCATGGCCGTAGTCGAGTCCAACAACCACCATGCCAAAGTGTAGGAGATTGGTGATGATTGAGAACAGCGTCGTTTCCTGTCCGCCATGCTGCGTGGCGGTTGAGGAGAATGCGCCGCCGACCTTTCCGTGCAGCGCTCCACGCATCCAAAGGCCGCCAGCCTGGTCCAGGAAATTGGCCATTTGTGACGACAGCCGCCCGAACCGGGTCCCCGTGCCCACGATGATAGCGTCGTACTCGGCCAGGTCGTCAACCTTCGCCACTGGAGCGGCCTGATCAATCTTATAGTGCGAGTTGCGCGCGACTTCGTCGGATACGAGTTCGGGAACGCGCTTGATGTCGACTTGCGCGCCAGTTTCTCGGGCCCCCTCGGCGACAGCGGCCGCCATTGCCTCGATATGGCCGTATGACGAATAATAGAGCACTAGAACTTTCGACATGATTTTCTCCTCTCAAGAATGATAGTGCCGCCGTCCACGTCTTAAAGCACATCGACCATGATAACGTCTGAATCTTCGATTGCCGCGACAGTGAGGATGTCGACGTCTTTGATGTCGACGCCGGCACGAGCGTGAATTCTTACGACGTCGACGTCAACAGTCCTCGGCGACGCCACCAGGGATGATAGCCGCGGATCGCAAAGCACATACTCGACAGCATGTCGGATGCCAGTGCCCGCGCTCACAATCTGAACGTTTCCCGCTTCGATTCCGCCTTCGTTGCCCAGACTACCTTTGCAAGTGACTGTACCTTGACGGACAGAGGTGATGACCTCGATATTGGCATGCACCTGCAGCGCAAAGCCTGCGTTTGGCGCGATCTCTTCGTCGTTCCAAACGCGCATTGAGCCCCAGCCACTTGGCGATGGATCATCTTGCGCGGTAGAGGAAAAGTGGCGCCGGGTTTTTAACCAGCCGAGGTCCTCGCTTGGGAACTCATCGTAGGGCCTGCGTTCAAGCATCGGCGCCGTGGCTCGTTGGCCAAAGGGGGAGTGGGTGTCGGCCGGCAGTCGCCGCCAGAAGTGTGACATAGTAGGCGATGTACCGTGCGTGGTCTGATGAGCGCTCGCTGAACAACATCGCGTATGTCCCCAATCAGTGTCTGAAGGCTGCCCCGAGATTCATGAGAACACCCAGCTGTCCCAGAAGAATGGGAACCGCGAGGTAGCAGTGAAACGAAGTGACCTTCCCATTTTCGATGTGGAAGACGTCACAGCACGGCGCGTGTATTTCCTTTCCCGTCGCGGGAATTGTTCCCGTTGGCAGCGCCAGATCGCCTTTATGCGTGCCATTCAACGATAGTTCCACGATGACGACATTGTCGTCGAAATAGAAGCTATCGAGTTCTCTGTGCATATCGGGAAAGGCGGCGGTATAGAGGTCGACCGTCAGGCCAATGTCCGAGCCCTGGTATTTCTTGCCTCCGGATACATCATAAAAATAGCCGCCATTCGCAAAAAGCGACACGAATTGTTGCGTGTCTTTGGAGGCTGCCTCAGCGAGATGGTACAGCCGGCGGATCAGTTGTTCATTGCGGTCCTGCTTCGTCATACTGACGCTCATCTTGCTATCCTACTGACGTGCTCGATGGCCCAAACAAAGGAAAGACTGGAGCGGGAACAACAGCATTCGGGCGGGGTTCTGTCTTTCCCCTGCTTGCGGATGTTTGTGCCGCTCTTGCTCCCTGGCGCGGCCGAGTTGTAGGGACTGCCGTGAGCAAGGGGCGCGACGCGGGGACTCGCCACCCGATCTCATGAAAACCGAGCCAGCCTCCAAGGGAGGCCTCCCGCTCTGGCGGGAGACAGCAAAACATGATGTTTGAAACACTTATCAGTCAATAAAAGTGCCTGATGTGAGCTATCCCTCACCTACGGGTGAACTTCACGATGGACCAGTATGAGAGTCTAAGCCGCCCAAAAACAGACGGTCAAACGTGCAGGACGGGGAGGCGGGCACACCGACACTGGGGTTGATGGCTGCGGCCGTCTAGAGCGCGAGGCTGCTGAGCGAAGGCTCGCTCACGTCGAACACCGGGTGCCCAAATGCGCGCAAGAACATCTCCTCGGGGGAGAGCAGCATAAAGATTGGTGCGACACTATCGATTTGCACCTCACCGTCGAACAGCGGGCGCACCCGATCATGGGTGCCGGCCGCGATCGAAAGCTTGAGCTTCGTTGTTACGTCTGCGGCTCTATTTTTTCCTCGGTCAAATATTGCTCGGTCAAGGATTGATGGTAGGCCCATATACCGGCGTGCAAGTTTGCGGACCGACCGCGATCGCCGTAACCGAACGCTAATGCGCCAAAGGCTCACCAGTGCGAAGAGCGGTGATCGGGGACAGCGGACGTGCGGCCTGCGATATGAGTAGCGCGAGGCAGGCAATGCCCCCTGGAATCGCGAGGACGGCAAAAATCTCACCGAACGAGAACTCTAGGCCCGTGAGTTGGGCGACAAGAAATGATCCCGCAATGCCACCGAACCGACTGATACCAACCATCCAAGCAACGCCGGTGGCACGTCCTTGAGTGGGGTAGAAGCCTGCCGCGAGCGCGTTCATCGACACTTGAGAGGTGTTCAACAGCACGCCCGCTGCGAATACAATCACCATCAGCAGGCCCATGTTAGCGGCCGCCTGCCCGATGAAAAATATACTGATGGCCGTCAATGCGTAGCACGCCGCGACGACGCGGGTCGGGTTGAAGCGATCCATCAGCACGCCACAGAAAACCGCACCAAAGCCGCCAAGCGGAAACAATGTCGAGACAAGCGTTGCATATTGAGGGCTCAGCCCAGCTTCTTTGAGAAGAACTGGCATCCAGTTGATCGAACCATAGAAGATTACTAAGCCCATGAAAGACGCAAGCCAGAGCATCGTGGTGCCGATGATGTACTTGTTAGATAGTATGACACGTACCCCGCGCTCGTCGGCGGCAACGGGTGCATGCTCGGCCAAGACGAACGATCCGGCGTCAGCGGCGCTTGTGGCGATGCGCGCGAGGGTACCGCGAATTCTTTCGACCGGGTGCCCTTTAGCCACCATGAAGCGAACTGACTCGGGCAGCGCAAGCCACAAGAGAAGCGACAATATTATTGGTGAAACACCACCGACCAGTAGCACGCTCCGCCAGCCGAAATGCGGAATCAGCCAAGCTGCAAGGAAACCACCAAGCGCTGCGCCAAGCGGAAAGCCACAGGTCATTAGATTGGTCATCGTGGCGCGCCGACTGTTCTGGCAGAATTCGCTCATCAGCGTGACGGCATTGGGCAGGGCGGCACCGAGTCCGACGCCAGTGAGAAAACGCAATACAGTCAACTGCATCAGATTTTCGGCGCAGGCCGAGCCGATACCAGCCACGCCGAACACTAGGACGGACGCGATCAGGGGGGTGCGTCTTCCGAGCCGATCCGAGATCGGGCCTACCAGCAGTGCTCCGCACGCCAGCCCGAACAGTGCGGAACTCAGAACCGGGGCGAGTGCGGGCTTTGGAATGCCCCATGCACTTTGCAACGAAGGGGCGATAAAGCCAATCGCACCCGTGTCAAAACCGTCAATCAGGACGACCGCGAAACACATTGCCCAAATTAACCACTGAAACCGAGAAAACGGCTGCTCGTTGATAAAAGCCTGGACGTCAGTCATCCCTAGACTCCTCCATGAATGGTCAAAAGCCAGCCGGTAGCAGCGCAGAAATTTGCGCTGCCTTGGGTGCTCGTTCGTGCCGCGATAGGATGGCCGCTTGAGCCGCGCCGATAAGCGGGCCGTATTACGTGCGGCCGGGCTTACCGATCATGGCCCGGTATTCTTTGGCGACGGCAGGCATGCGTCCAAGCATACTCGCCAGATCGATTATTCGATTGATCGCCAATGCGAACGACTCACGATCTCACTTGTGCAATATGTTTCACCTTGTATTGCATGGCGTCAGATCATTCGATATAGGATCATGCGATATCGAATGATATTTGTCAAGCGGATGGCGAACGCGCCGGTAAGGTGCTGTTTCTGTTTTGTTTTTCTGCACTACTCGGCCGCCTATCCGGTCGCCCCTGTGGAAGGAATGAGCGAAATGCGTAGGTCAGTTCCCAACGCGACCGAAACGACCTCGCAGACAACCGCGTCGGCGCGAGCCGCGAGCGTAAAACAGGCATTAGAGGCGTTCGACGACCGGGGAAGGACCGTGGCGTGGATGGCCCGTACGGTGCATAGGCTCTATGATGCCCAGGCGCAGAAGATTCTCGACCGTGAAGCGATCTCGATTGCGCATTGGTACTACCTTCGCGTGTTGGCCGAGCGGGGCAAACTGAATCAACTGGAACTCAGCAAACGTGTAGGAATCGCTTCGACCACCGCAGTGCCTGCGCTGGACAACATGGAGAAGCGCGGATTGTTGAAGCGAATCCGCGACCCAAAAGATCGGCGAAAATACTATGTCTGCATTACAGATAGTGGCCGAGAGCTGGTCGACAAACTAATGCCAGAACTCACAGGAATGGTCGCTGCGTCAATAGATGGGATTTTGTCAGATGAAATGCGAATCTTCTGGAAGGTTATGCACAAAATTGAACAAAATTTGAGTGAGACGTCTCACGGCAACGCCACATTGGACTAAAGTCGACGCTGCCGATATTCCTTAGGTGTCATGCCGGTCGCGCGATGAAACGCTCGCGTAAAGCTGGCCTGCGAGGAGAAGTGTGCATTAAGCGCTATCTCAGCGAGCGGCAGCTTGCCTGTGGCCAGTTGCGCCATCGCGTTCTCTAGCCGTATGCGGCTTATGTAGCGGTGCGGCGAGATACCCATGACGAGTGCGAACTTACGCGCAAAATGAAATGGGCTATAACCCGCGATTCTGGCCAGATCTACAAGAGTGATGTCATCCTCGATGCTTGCCGCGATATAGTCGAGAACGCGGCGGAGCCGAATATGATCGAAACTATGCGTGGAGTACTTGGTGGGTGCGCATGCCCCGCTGTCGCAATAGTTTTGAAGAAGTCTGGCCGCAAGCGTCAGAGAGGCTGTTTCGACGTACATCCGGCCGGCAGCCGTCTCGTTGGTGAGCTCCGAGAGGATTGAACCCCCTATATGCTGGATCACGTCGTCTCTGATGCCTGCGACATAGCGGATCGAATGGGCCGGCGTGACCGGAAGCTTGAAATCATCTCTCAACCGATCAAATAGCAGCGCCGGCAAGTATAGATGCAGTGTTTGCCGAATTGGCGCAGTGATTGTGGCCTCGTTATCGCCAACCCCAATTGGGCTTAGCCAGATCGTGCCTACTTTAGGCACCGTACGCTGAATTTGTCCCGCCCCTTGTCGCGTTACCAGACAGTTATCGTTGCCGATAACGACAAGGCCAATCTCGGTATGCCGCGGAACAACCACCGCCATTTCGCTGGCTGGATGGCTCCGAAGCTCGGCCGACATCGTGGACCAGCCTAGCTCGGCGGACGATCCCAACAACGCAGAAGTGGGATACTTTCTCGCCCCGTGCGTTTGTAACTCCATGGGCCATTCCCGGGGCGGCTTTACTCTATCAGAGCTCGCTGTTCCGCGGCTATCGCGTGACGCAGCAGATGCCGCTCAAACTGAGTTTATGGACCGCGACTCAATTTAGAAATAGAAACTGTCGAAACCAACGGTTTCTAAAATTGGAATCATGGCCAGACTGCCGGACCTTGAAGGACTCGCCATTTTCGCAACGGTTGGGGAGTGTCGTTCCTTCGCCGACGCTGCAGCGCAGTTGCAGCTTTCGAAGGCGACCGTGTCAAAGTCGCTCAGCAGGATTGAGTCACGGCTCGGCGCGCGGCTGATTATCCGAACAGCGCGCCGCCTTGAGTTGATAGATGCCGGACAATAGCTGGTTGGTTGCGCTGCCCACATTCTTACCGAGGGCGAGGCAGCCGAGGATGTGACTCAGGCCCGGGCTCGAGCTCCACGGGGAGTGGTGCGTCTGGCGGCTCCCATGTCCTTTGGCTTGCCGCTGTGTTTCCCGTGACGGCGCAGGAAGGCGTAAACTCTTCTATGCCCCGCCTTAGGGGACCGGAAGCCGCGCATTGTTCGGATCCCAGTTCTTCGAATTGCTCCAGATGATCGTCGCGAGCCGGTAGTAATGACGCCCCCAAGCCTGCCGCATCGACCGTTTCATCACCGAGATCCAGGACTTTCAATTTACAGCCCCCCGCTCGCGGTCCTGATACCCCCTAGCCGTTGCGCGAGTAGCTCGGACTGTTCAGTGAATTTTCTGGGGTTGCTCTTCTGGATTCGTTCCAGGTTGCGAAGTTTCCACCGGATCCCGGGAAGCTGTTCTATTCTCACCGGCAGCAAAAACAGAATCGCTTCGAAGGCAGGTTATCGGCCATCGCCAGCTTGCTACAATTACACCTAGCCGAGATGAGGGCGCACGGAGCTAAGAGCCCGGCTCGAAACTCAAGATTGAAAGCCGAAAGGGCGAACGAGGCCACACATGAGGCCTGAGAACTGGCACTTGCAACGTGGCTGTCGGATGAGGCTTCCGCCTCTTTGGTCGCTTTTGCGGAGTTATAAGTTGGGCTCTAAGGCTGAATCACACTGGGCGCTCGTATTGTTGGATGGATTTGATGTTCCCTTATAGGATTTCGCGTCGCGCTGTTATCGGTGCTGCTGTCGCCACCGGGGCCAGCCTTCGAGGTTTGGGCGGCGTGGTGGCGCAGACAGTAAGTGAGGTCATGCGCAGCTTGCCTGACAAAGGAGGCATGGGGCCGTGGGAATATTGGCGGTTGGGCGACGGGACCGGCATGGTCCGCATAGCATCTGCAGCCATCCTCGCAGCAAGTCCCTACGATACGCAACCCTGGCTTTTCCGGCTTGGTGCGAACCGGATCGACGTCGTCGCAGACACGGCGAGAAGCCTCGCCGGCCTCGATCCCTATCGCAGGGAGCTTTACATGGGCCTTGGCTGCGCGATCGAGAACGCCTGCGTGGCGGCGCCATCTCAGGGCCTGGCCGCGAGGGTTACCCTTCTACCCAATGGCTTGGGCTCCGATCCTGCCGCGATTGTGGCATTCGAGCCGACGATTGCGGCGCCTCATCCGCATCACGAAGCGATCGCGCTCCGGCACACCCATCGTGGGCCGTATCAGCGAGACCGACAGGTCGAGGAAACCGTGCTGAACGCGCTTATGGGTCAGGCGACGGCGTCCGGCGTCAAGCTCCTCCTGATCGACGCGCATGGCATTGAAGGCAGGATTTTCAGCGATGCGATGATGGCGGCCACTCAGCGCATTCTCGATGTCGCAGCCCTGCGGGAGGGCCGACACGGCGGGGTGAAGGCGGCCGTGCCCGATGGTACGGATACCAGCGAGGCGGCGCTTAGGAAAGCCGATGCGAACTGGCTCGAGGCGACGCGGACGGTAACCTGCGCGACCGCGTCGATATTCGGATTGATCATGGTCCGCGGATCCAGAGCAGATCACCGTTTACATATGGAGGCCGGCCGCTTGTGGCAGCGGCTTCATCTCGAAGGGACGGTGCGCGGATTGGCGATGCAGCCGATGAATCATCATATCGAGGTCATAGACTACGAAGCATGGAGCGGCGGCACATCTTCAATGGCCGAGCAATTGGACTTCGGCGCGGATTGGAAGGGTTGGGAACCAATCTTCGGCTTTCGCGCCGGACATGCCGCCGACGCCGCGCCGCCGAGCGCCCGGCGCCCGCTTAGCGCCGTCGTCACCGCCTGAGTGCGGTCCAGGCCCTGACCGAAGACGCGTCGCTATCGCTCAAGCTCACGAGGTCTCATATCGACTAGGGACCGCCGTTCCGTCATTGAATGGCCCATGGCGGAAGCGGATCGAACGCGGCGACGAGAAAGTCGATCATGACTCTGACCTTGGCCGGTGGCGACCGATCGGGCGAGTAGATGAGGTGTATTCCCCCGACGTCCGCCGTCCGAGCGTCGAGCGTGACGCTCTCTAGTTCTCCTCGGCGGATCGCGTCGGCGACGATGAACTCCGGCTCATACAAAACCCCATGACCGGCGATGGCAGCGGCGGCGAGGGCGTCGCCATTGTTGGCCCGCATCGTCCCCTTCACGGCGATGCGCCTTTCACGATCCTTGCCGTACAGCCATTCATCGGGCCGCGCGACGGCCGAAATGGAGGACCCCAGGCAATTGTGACGTCGCAGCTCGGTCCAGAGTTTAGGGCGACCGCGTGTCGCCCAATAGCTGGGGGCCGCGCAGACGGTCATGGCGCTTTCAGTCAGCTTGCGCGAGACGAGACGGCTGTCCTTCAGGCGACCGACGCGGATCGTGAGATCCCAGCCTTCATCCGTCAGATCGACCACGCGATCGTTCAAACCGAGATCAACGACTACTCCGGGATGTCTCTCGCTAAAGGCCGGGATGAGCGGTGCGATGTAGCGGACGCCGAAAGACAAAGGGGTGTTCAGTCGGAGGAGGCCGGATGCATCCACCCGCTGCGAGGCGATCATCGCCTCCACCTCCTCGAGTTCGGGAAGAAGGCGGGCGCAAAGCTCCAGATATTGTTGTCCGGCCTCGGTCAGGCTGAGCTTACGCGTGCTGCGATGAAAGAGGCGCACGCCCAACCGTACTTCCAGGGCGTCCAAGTGCTTGGTCGCCATTGCAGGAGACAGGGCGAGCAGCCGGGCGGCAGCCGAAAGGCTGCCGGCGTGTGCTGCGCGAGAGAACACCTGCATTCCGGTGATACGGTCGAGCATAACTAGTTCATACCTATGGTTAGAACTGAACATCTAAAATATCAAATTATCACCCAGAAAGGAGAGATATAAGACGCGCCGGCAAGAGGGGACGGCTGTCTCAACTCGATCGATCGAGGAATAAAATGAAGGCATATCAAATTCTGGCCGGTGCCGGCCATACCGGACTCAAGCCGGTCGAGCGCACCAGCCGCGAGCCGGATGCCGACGAATTCCGCGTGGGCATCGCGGCCGCCGCGCTGAACAATCGCGGTCTCAGTTTCGCGCGAGGTCAATTCCACAACCCGCCCAGCCATCCGCTCATCCCGCTCGTCGATCGATGCGGCGAAGTTGTCGCAGTCGGTTCGTCGGTGACGGGAAGCTCTTCCTCCCTTATCACCGCACCGACGATCATCCGGTGCGCCGCCCCTGAGGGTCAGCTTGTAGGTGGGAATGATAAATTCGTCGGTCACGGGAGCCTCCAGCAGTATAAAAAACGGCGATATGCCCTCCCTCGCGACAGCGAGGGAGGGCGGCTTCCGCTCAGGCAATAACGGCGGGCTGGAGCAGGTTTTCCAGGTCGATATTGCGGTACATCTCGCGCCGCATCCGGTCGGCGACGCCGTTGACGATCTCCGCGCCGTCCTGCGACGGATCGACATGGACCCGGAAGGGGCGCTTGCCGAAGGGCAAGTCGACGACCCGCACGATCTGCCGCGCCACTTCGGCCGGATCGGCGTCGGCGGGCTCCTGGGCCGCCAGCCCCTTCAATGCCTTGTCGGCGATGCCGGCATAGGGTCCGGCTTCGTACTCGGCGACGCGCGCTGTATCGGCCGGCTTGCCCGAATGCGCGAAGTGATTGGTGCCCTTGGTGAAGGCACCCGGGACCATGATCGTCGTCTCGATGCCCCACAGAGCCAGTTCGGTCGAATAGGTCACCGCCAGCGCATCCATCGCCGCCTTGGCCGCGAAATAGGGGCCGAGGAATGGCGGGGTGCCGCCGCGCGTCGAGGAGGAGCCAACCCAGACCAGCAGGCCTTTATGCTGGCCGCGCAGATGCGGCAGCGCCGCCCGGTTGACCCGCTGGGCGCCGAGGACATTGACGTCATATTGCTGGATCAACTGTTCCGGCGTGAAGGCTTCGGCCGGGCCGAAAACCATGTGACCGGCATTGTGGACGATGACATCGAGACGGCCGGCATTGGCGATGATGTGGGCGATGCCGGTATTGGCCGACGCGTCAGACTGCACGTCCAGTTCGACGGTGCGCAGATCCGCCTTCTGTTCGGCCGCCCAGGCGCCGATGGCGGCGACCTGAGAAGCATTGCGGCCTGCGGTCTCCCGCATCGAGGCGTAGACCGTGTGGCCGGCCTTCGCCAAAGCCTTGGCGGTCATGAGACCGAAGCCGGACGAGGCACCGGTAACGAGGATGATGGACTTGGACATGATCAGGCTCCTTGCTTGGCAGATCGGTATCGCTTGAAGGGGATCGGGCCGGCCGGGTTCAGATGATCCCGCCATTGGCGCGCAGGATCTGGCCGTTGATCCAGGCGCCGTCCGGGCCGGCGAGGAACGCCACCGCATTGGCGATGTCCTGCGGCTGGCCGAGGCGTTCGAGCGGCGCCATTTTCGACAGGCGATCGATCACTTCCTGGGGTTTTCCGTCAAGGAACAGCTTGGTCGCCGTCGGCCCGGGGGCGATTGCGTTGACGGTGATGTTCCGGCCGCGCAGTTCCTTGGCAAGGATGCTGGTCATCGCTTCGATTGCAGCCTTGGTGGCGGCATAGACCCCATAGGTCGGCTGTAGCATGCCAGTGACGCTGGACGAGAAGTTGACGATCCGGCCGCCGTCGCGCAGGCGACGAGCCGCCTCGCGCAGGGTGTTGAAGGTGCCCTTCAGGTTCACCGCAATATGCCGATCGAACAGGTCGTCGGTGCTGTCCTTGATCGCCGCCAGGTTCATGATCCCGGCGTTGTTGATCAGCACGTCCACGCCGCCAAACGCGGTTTCAGACGAGTCGAACATGCGCGCCACCGCGGCGGTACTCGAGATGTCGGCCTGAGCCGTGACTGCCCGGCCGCCCGCCGCCTCGATCCGGGCGACCACTGCTTCCGCCGAGGCGGCGTTACCGGCGTAATTCACCACCACGATGAACCCATCCTTGGCGAGGCGCTCGGCGACCGCGGCGCCGATGCCACCCGAGGCGCCGGTGACGATGACAACTTTGTTGGTTTGGTTGGTCATGATCTCTCTCCTTGGTACCAGCTCCGTGATCGGCGGCTGGTGAGAGGAAGATGCACCTTCTCTTCTGGCGGATAATCAGCCATAATCTGGCATCACAATTCGAAAGTTCGGACAATGGATCGCTTCGACGCCATGCGCGTCTTCACTCGCATCGTGGAACGGCGCAGCTTCACCAAGGCCGCGGAAGATCTCGGCCTGCCGCGCTCCTCCGTTACCGACGCCGTGAGGGGATTGGAGGCGCGACTAGGTGTTCGACTGCTGCAGCGTACGACGCGTCAGGTCAGCCCGACGCTGGACGGGGAGGCCTATTATCATCGCTGTGTGAGCCTGATTGCGGACATGGAGGACGCGGAGGGCGCCTTCGTCGGCGTCAAGCCCTCAGGCCTGGTCCGCGTCGATGTCCACGGCACTCAGGCGCGGTACTTCCTGCTACCGGGATTGCTACGCTTCCGGCAGCAATATCCCAATATCCGACTGCACCTCAGCGAAGCTCACCAGCCGGTCGACATAATTCGGGAAGGCTTCGATTGCATCCTACGCGCCGGAGAATTGAGCGACAGCCCGTTGATCAAACGGCGTCTTGCAATCCTCGATAGAGGCACGTTTGCCAGTCCGGCCTATCTCAGTCACTTTGGAACGCCGCAGACGCCCGATGATCTCGAAGGCCACGAAATGGTCGGCCTGCTCGCTCCGGACAGCACAGACATCATTCCACTTGCTTTCGGCATCGACGGCAAGGTCCGGCGAATGACGCTGCCTGCGATGCTGACAGTGACCGGTCCCGAAACCAATGTCGCGTCCGCGTGCCTGGGCCTTGGGCTGATTCAGGTGCCGCGTTATCGCGTCGGTTCAGAGCTTGCAAGAAGCGCGCTGGTCGAGGTGCTCGCCGACTTTCCACCACCGCCATTGCCGATTCACGTCCTCTATTCCAACACACGCCAGCTGTCACCTCGCCTGCGGGTGTTTATCGACTGGATGGCCGAGCAGTTTCGCGAACGACCCAAGTCAGAGAACCCGTAAAATTTGCCCCTCCGGCCCCAACGCGGCACGGGTCACGGCGACAATTGGCTGCGCATCCTCTATGCCGACTGTCGGGCCAGAGGTTCGCTGTCGATTGGTCCGCTTTGCTCGGTAGAGGGCCGTGACCATGGCGGCTCTGGCGGCGATCCGCAGCGACGCGCTTTGCTCGGCCTGTGCTCGGACGCGATAAGTCTCGGCGTTCTATTCTCCTTCGTGAAGCCAATTGAGCCCGGTGTCGGGATACATTTGACCGCGAGAAAATCGCCGGAATCGGAGCGAAAGTACATCTTATTTGAAAGAGTTCACCTCCAAGTCGGTCGTCGATCATTTAAATTGATAAATCGCCAAAAGCGGCCGCGGCGAATACATCTAGTTGATTCAGAGTCTCCTTGTTGTGGGGATTCTGATTGGTTTGGATTATCGAAGTCATTCTCGTCATCGGTTCCGGTGTCATAATTCTTGTTATCGATGCCCTCCGTCTGCTCGCAAACGTCGCCGTCAGTTGAAATTATATTTTTAAAATATTATGTACCTCGGCCAAGGAATTTCTTAATTTAATTGTATTCGCAAATTACGGAAGCCGATAAGTTATTGAAATAAGGCAGGGCAATTTCTCGTCCTTAAACGTCTCCCGACAGGCAATCCTGAACCACTTTTTGCGAACACTTCAGCAGGGCTCTCGCAAGAACCACGCGAGGGTCCCGGGCGTTGGCTGACGTCGCGCGGATGATCAACTCGGTTGCTATGGTGCTTCACGAATCCTGCTCGACGGTAGCGCACGTGGCGACGAAGCGCTGCACTCCTCACTGCGCCGATTCGCATGAGATTGTGTACGGAACCCTGCACTCCGATGCGCCCGCGCCTGACAGGCGGTCGCCGTCGTTCTTCGAGACCCGCTGTCCCTCTAGAGAAACAACGCTTTGCGCACCCAGGCGGGAAGAGGCGGGAAGAGGTAGGAAGAGGCAGACTGCAGTGATAAATTCGACGCACCCTGCGGGGCATCGTCCGGTCGGATTAACGCGCTCTGCGGTTTGACCGTCGCCGTGGATATCGGGCCGCGACTTGACGATGCCGTTTCAACACCGTCACTCTGAGGGGCAGCCGCCCGTGAGGTTTCGCGCCGACGGTAGGCCACTACCGGCATCCAGTCCTTTATGTAAAAATACATTTTTTGCATGATTTTTGATTATCTGATAGCGTTTCAGACATTATAGCCGCGAGATGAAGATGACGGACCCTGCTCTTACGATGACGGCCCCAAGCCTCACTCGGGCGGTGTATGAGCAACTCAGGGCCGATATTTTGACGTGCCGCCTGGCGCCCGGAGAGCGGCTGAAGGTTGCTGAACTCTGCACCAAACTCGGCGTCAGCCTGGGGGCTGTGCGTGAGGCACTGGCGGGGTTGGCGGTTGAGGGACTGGTCGCAGCGGAGGCGCAACGGGGATTCAAAGTCTCACCAGTTTCGGTCTCCGACCTCGAAGACCTCAGCCAGACACGTATAGAAATCGAGAGCCTTTGCCTGCGCAACAGCATCGCCAATGGAGGCCTCCAGTGGGAAGCTTCGTTGGTCGCAGCAATGCATCGCCTTACGAAAACGCCTGAACGGGTTGCTGGTGATGCACTTCGCTTGAGCGACGAGTGGTCCGCTGCACACCGCGACTTTCACCGGGCGCTTGTGGCGGGATGCACTAGCGATTGGCTGCTGCGATTGCGGGAAATGCTCTACGCCCAGTCGGAACGCTATCGCCGGCTCTCAGTCCCCGCGGAAAGCAAAAGGCGGGACCTTGATGCTGAACACAGGGCCCTGATGGAGGCGGCCTTGGATCGCGACGCCAATCGTGCCACGCGACTCATAACGGAACATCTCAAACTGACTACGGAAGTCTTAAAGCAGTTCTTCGATAAATCTGGCGGCAAATCACGAGAAAATGCGAAAAAAGAAGCAATTGCGATTTGATAAAGACCGGCCTGCTTTTGAGTTTATGGGCAATCATTCCCGGGGATATTTCGGGTCGTGAGCAAGGTACTACCGCTCCGGCACAATACTCCGCATCCCCTGTCTTCGGGTTGATCGAATCGTTTGAATCTAGTCGCGTCCAATGGCACCAACCGAGCGCTATGGGGGTTGTCGTTCCGGCTCAAGTTCCCTCGGCGGCCAGCTGACACCGTTCTTTCAGCTCCGCGCGGAACTCGGAAAACGTGATCAGCAACAGGCGGCCGCGCAACCAAACAGCTGCGCTGGGGCCGATGGAAAGCGTGCCCCCTCCAAAGCGCGCGCGTTCTGGCGCTGCCCATCTCAATAAAGCATCTAACTTAGTATGATACATTATCGATTGACAGATATATTTTATACAAATAGGGTGTGATCTCGCGTAAGGGAGGGTTGGATGCGGTTTACGTCCTTTGAGCGTGGAGGCAGGAAGGCGATAGCGTTGGCCGTGCAGGACGGATGGCGTGGCCTTGCCGAGGGCGAGACTGGCTTCCCAGGTACTCTTCAGGTGCTAATCGAGGCCGGCGGAGAAGCGTTGCTGTCCGCCGCCAAGACGCTGGCCGTGGCGCCAAAAGTGCGGCTAGGGGACGTAACCCTGCTGCCTCCGCTCTGGTCACCGGAAAAGATTATCTGCATTGGCTTAAACTATAAGGACCATTCCAGCGAGAGCGGGTTCACGCAGCCGGACTATCCGACGATCTTCGGCCGCTTCAATTCGAGCCTCATCGCCCATCGCGCACCGATCCTGCGCCCGACCTTCTCCGAGCAGCTCGACTTTGAGGGCGAACTGGCGGCTGTCATCGGCAAGACGGCGCGGGATGTCTCGGAGCATGAGGCCCTCGCCTATGTCGCCGGATATTCGATCTTCAACGACGCCTCCATACGCGACTACCAGTTCAAGGCGCCGCAATGGACGCCAGGCAAGAACTTCGACGACACTGGCGCATTCGGCCCCTATTTTGTCACGGCCGATGAACTGCCGCCGGGCTGCGATGGTCTGCATATACGGACGAGGTTGAATGGGGTGGTTGTGCAGGAAGCCTCAATCGCCGACATGGTGTTCTCGGTCGCTAGACTGATCTCGATCCTGTCACGGTTCCTCACGCTGAAGCCGGGCGACGTGATCGTCACCGGCACGCCCTCCGGCGTAGGCCTGGCGCGCAAACCGCCCTTGTGGATGAAGGAGGGCGATATGGTCGAGGTCGAGATCGAAGGTATCGGCGTGTTGTCAAACCCGGTGCAAGACCGCAAGGCCGCAGCCTGAAACTCCGTTGCGGGAGGAGGGAGGACAGCATGACTGCGATTAGGGGCAAAGTGCAGATCATCAAGCGCCCGGGGGAACTCGGCGTCCATTCGATAGACAGCTTCAACTTGATTGTCCCCGACCTCAAAGCGGCCGAGAATTTCTACAAGTCGTTCGGACTCGAGATCCGAGAAGACGGCGACGCCCTTGGCCTTTACACGTTGGATTCGGCGCACCGCTGCGCTTCGATTAGAGAAGGCAGCCGCAAGAAGCTCAACTTCCTCTCTTTCGGTGTCTTCGAAGAAGATTTTGAGCCGATCAAGCGCCGGATCGAGGCGGCCGGCATCCTCCTGATGGATGCGCCGCGCGGCTTCGATTCCAATGGCGTTTGGTTTTATGATCACAACGGCGTGCTCATCGAGGTGAAGGTTGCCGAAAAGACCTCGCCAAACGCGAAGATGCCCTTCGACATGACGAGCTGCCCACCCGGCGTCGCCGGGGCGCCGCAGCGGTCCAAGGCCAGCAAGGTGCGTCCTTCGCGTCTCGCCCATGTGTTGGTTTTCACCGCCGATGTCTCCCAGGCGATCGATTTTTATAGCCGTGTCCTGGGCCTGCGCTTATCGGACCGCTCTGGTGACGGAATCTGTTTCATGCATGGCATTCACGGATCGGACCACCATCTGATCGCCTTTGCCAAGTCCGCGGCGCCTGGATTGCATCATTGCAGCTGGGACGTCGGCTCCATCAACGACATCGGCAAGGGCGCGATGCAGATGGCCGAGAAGGGCTTCGAAAAGGGTTGGGGTCTCGGCCGGCATGTGCTGGGATCGAACTATTTCCACTATGTGCGCGACCCATGGGGAAGCTATTCAGAATATTCGGCCGATATCGATTTCATACCTTCGACCCGTAATTGGGAGGCCGGCGACTATCCGCCCGAGGATTCGATATATCTGTGGGGGCCGACTATGCCCTCCGACTTTGTCGTCAATTATGAAGCGGACAGCTAAACAACGACGCCGACCGTTAATCTCGTGAGCGGCGCGCCTCGATCGCGTCAAACTTAGCTATCTTGGTGACGCAAGATATCAGTCCGGAGGAGAGGTGATGACGATAGGCGTCGCGTTGCTGGGGATCACGCATCCACACACCTCCGGGCGGGCGGAGGTTTTCGCGGAGTTACCGGACGTCAAGCTCCTTGCAGTTTACGACAAAGATCCTGTGGTGGAGCCGCTTTCACGATACACCGGCTTACCGATCCGGTCGCCCTCCGATATTTTGTCCGACCCCGCCGTCGATATCGTACTCGTGCATTCGCAGACCGAGGAGATGGTTGACTATTGCGTAGCCGCCCTCGAAGCCGGCAAGTCCGTCCTCGTCGAGAAGCCATGTGGAACGGGGCCCGAGGACCTCAATCGGCTCGTAGAGGCGCAGGAACGCTCCTCCAGCGTTCTTCAGGCGGGCTTCAACTTCCGCTTTTCTCCTGTCGTTGAAGCCATGAAGGAGATCGTGGATGGCGGGGTTCTGGGAGAGATCACGCAGGTACGCGCGCATGGGGGCTGTGCGCTCGGCGAACACAAGACGCCCATGTTGAACCGCTCGAGGGATATCGGAGGGGCGTTCTTCGTCATCGGCTGCCATATCGTCGACATCCTCCTGCACCTGTTCGGAGCTCCCGATCAGATATCTGCAACCGTGGCCAAGTTTCCAAAAGTGTCGGACGCGACGTCGCGGGAGGACTCTGTCGCCGCGTGCCTAGTCTACGAGAACAAGCTGGTATCGGTCGACTATACGGCCCAGGATCCGCTTGGGAACGTAGAAAGCTGGGATTTCTTCTTCAATGGGATCGACGGCGTCCTGTTCGCCAATCTCTTGCCGGGTCGTTTCAAGGTGTTTCTCAAAGAGCCACGAGGCAGGTTTCCAGCTGGATGGTCTTCGTGGTTGGAGAGTCAATTCCCGACGCCGTGGTCAGGACAGCCGACCGCTTTTTCGCCTGACATCCCAGCCGTGGCAAACAGGGACTTCTTCCGTCGCGAGGCGGCGCAGTTTATGGATGCCTTCCACGGCAAGAAAAAGGTGCCGATTGACGCGGCTCATGCTCGCCTCGTCGCCGCCACCATCGACGCCTGCTACCGCTCGTCGCGCCAAAACAGTGTTCGCCTAGAATTTCAAGTGCCTTAGAAACTGGTCCCGGTCTGCAGTTCACAGAATATGCAGAACAATCCGCTGGCCGAGATTTCCAACGACGGTTCCGAGTTGACTTAGAGTCGCATGACAGCGCTACCGGCCCGCGCGATGTAATCATCAAGTGGTTCCTCCAGCCGCTTGCATAGGCGGTAGAGAACCGACGCCGGAATTGCTTTCTCCACAAAATAATCAGGCCGGCTTCAACGATCGGCCGAAGCTATCGACCGGTTGTGCATGGCGCTGGTCGTCAGGGGAGAGCACTGTCCCCGTCTGCAAAAAGTTCTATTTTTTTAGGAAAAATACTTTTTTTTGGATTGACTCTATTATTGTGCAATGAGATGATTTGGTGGTTGGTACATCGCAAAACGGCAGGAGGATCGATCGTCAACATCGTGAGCATCTGGCGGATCATCGGTGCGCCCGCAGTTCAAGGTTATCAACCAGGCAAGGGCGCCGTCACGCTCTTGACGAAGAATGCGGCGGTTAACTTTGCGCCTACAGTTCGAGTCAATTCAATTCATCCAGACCTTATCTTGACACCGAACGGCAATACCTGGCGCTCACTAAATCTCTTGTTGATATGACGCGGTATAAGAGATTGGGAGGCCCCAGAGAGATAGTCGATTGCGCATTGTTTCTTGGGAGCGTTGAGTCTTCGTATGTAACCGGTGCGCATCTTGTAATAGACGGCGGTTATATTGTGCCGTGCCTCCGGATTTCTGGATTTATAAAGGAGAGCGCGCTTGACTAGCATCGGAATCGGCATCGTTGGGGCCGGGTACATGGGCAAGGCTCATGCGGTAGCGATGAGTGCGGTCGCGGCCGTCTTCGACACAGCGCAACGCCCGTCGCTCGAGATAATCTCCGCGATCAGTGAATCCGAGGCGCAAGAGAAAGCGTGCGCCTTCGGATTCCGCCGCGGGACAGCTGACTGGCGCGCCCTCGTTGAGGCTCCCGAGGTCGAGGCCGTGGTGATCGCAAGCCCGCAGTGGACGCACCGCGACATCGCACTCGCCGCCTTTGCCCTCGGCAAGCCAGTCCTGTGCGAGAAGCCGCTCGGCGAGAGCCTCGCGCAATGCCGCGAGATGACGGCGGCGGCCGAGCAAAGCGGCTGCGTCAACATGGTCGGCTACAATTTCATTCGCACGCCCGCTTCGCAATTTGCGCGTCAGATCGTGGCATCGGGCGAGATCGGCGAGATCACGTACTTTCGCGGCGAGCACACCGAGGACTTCCTCGCCGATCCGGCCGCCCCCGCAAACTGGCGCACGCGCGGGCGCGCAACCGGCAACATGGGTGACCTTGCGCCTCATCCGCTCAACGCCGCAATAGCGTTCATGGGGCCAATCGAATCGCTCATCGCGGAGATAGAGACCGTGCACGGGACAAGGCTCGGCAGCACAGGACCTGAGGCGGTCACCAACGACGATCACGCGCAGATCGTCTGCCGTTTCGAGAGCGGTGTGCTCGGCGCGATCTATTCGAGCCGCATCGCGACCGGTCGGAAGATGGGCTACGCCTATGACATCTACGGAACGAAAGGCGCGATCCGATTCGACCAGGAGGACCAGAACACGCTCTGGCTCTACAAGGGCGGGGGCGATCCGGCCCGTAGTGGCTTCACCAAGATTCTCGCGGGGCCCGCCCATCCCGATTACCAAGCGTTCTGCCTCGGGCCGGGCCACGGCACGGGCCACTACGACCAGATCATCATCGAGGCGCGCGACTTCCTCAAGGCGATCGAGACAAAGGCTGCGGTTTGGCCGACCTTCCGCGACGGCCTGTTGGTCAAACAGGCGATCGAGGCGGCTTGGAGTTCGCACGCCGAGCGGCGCTGGGTACGGCTGAGCGAAGTTTGATAGCAATCCAGACGAAAAGCTCGCTGGCGACATGGCGTTCCCTTCGACGCACTCCATGCCGAGCTTATTGGAGGAGCCATGACGACTGCTCAGCTCTTCCGCCAACGACGAACGGCGGAGCAAGCTATGGGCATAGGCTGAAGAACAACGACAAGCGCCCCATGATTACAGGTAAGCACAACCATGATTAACGGCATCCACCACACTTCGTTGTCGACTAAAAATCTCGATCGCTTGGTTGGGTTTTACCGAGACACGATGAAGTGCGAGCAGCTTACGACTTTCAACTGGGACAAGAGCGGGGTCGAATGCCAGACCATCGTCGGCCTACCGGGTTCACGGGCCAACGGAGTGTTCCTTCGTGCAGGTGGCTCGCTGATCGAGATCTTCGAATATCTCGAGCCGCGGGGACGAGACGGCGACGCCACTCGTCCGCCGAACGACGTCGGCATCACGCACATGTGCTTCGACGTCACTGACATCGAATCGGAGTACAGCCGTCTCGTGAAAGCCGGTGTCCGTTTCAATTCGGACGTTGTGACTGTTGAGGGAGCGATCAAGTCCGCTTATGGACGGGACCCCGACGGGAACGTCTTTGAAATCCAGGAAATCATCGACCCCTCGCATGTATTGGTTTGGTATCGATCCTAGCGAGATCGACCTTTGGCGCGAGATAGACGCCAAAAAAAGTCCAGAGTTTCGCGGTCGATTGTGAATGGCGAAGGAATCCACTTTGTAGCGCCCAAATTAACCGCGAAATACTGCCTCTGATACATTGTTGTAGGAGAAGCAGAACGTAAGCGCTTGCATTTACGTGCGGGCCATAACGGCCCCCTGAAAAAGCGGGGCGACTCAGGGAGAACCCAAATGCGCAAACTTTCCAATGTTCTTCTCGGCGGCGCGTTCCTCGCGGCGGCCACCGTGACGTCGACAGCGGCCTTCGCCGCAAAGATCGGCATCTCAATGGACAAGTTCGACGACAACTTCCTCACCATTTTGCGGAATGGAATGATTGACTACGGCAATACGGTCCCGGGCCTGACGGTGCAGGTCGAAGACGCGAAGGACGACGTTTCCAAGCAGCTGAGCCAAATCCAGAACTTCATAGCCAACAACGTCGACGCGATCATCGTCAATCCAGTCGACGCCTCGGCCACCGTTGCGATGACCAAACTCGCCGCCGACGCGGGCGTTCCTCTCGTCTATGTCAATCGGCAGCCCTCCGACGTCGACGCGCTTGGGCCAAAAGCGGCGTTCGTCGGGTCGGACGAGTTGGACTCCGGCACCCTCGAGGGAAAGGAAATCTGCCGGCTCCTTAATGGGAAGGGCAATATTCTGGTGATTCAGGGCGGGCTGTCGACGCCGGCGGCGATCCTGCGCACGAAGGACGTTCACGAGGTGATTGCGGCCGATCCATGCAAGGGCATGAAGATCATCGCCGAGCAGCCAGCGAATTGGGACCGCACCCAGGCGCAGAACCTAATGACCAATTGGCTGTCAAAGGGGCTGAAGTTCGATGCGGTCGTCGCCAATAACGACGAGATGGCGATCGGCGCCATTCAGGCGATGAAAGCCGCGGGCGTCGACACGAGGACGCAAATTGTCGGCGGCGTCGATGCGACGCAGGACGCCCTCGCTTCTATGCGCGCGGGGGATTTGAAGGTGACGGTGTTTCAGGATGCGAGGGGCCAGGGGAAGGGCGCGGTCGAGACCGCTCTTGCGCTGGTGGCCGGCAAGTCGGTCGACAAGAAGGTTAACATCCCTTTCCAACTTGTCCTTCCAAGCAACCTAGACAAGTTCACGACGAAGAACTGACTCGACGCATTTACAATGTCGTCCCCGCTGGGAGAGGCTTGGCGTCAGGTCTGCGAACCGTTCATGCGCAAGGGCGGTGCCGGAACGTACAAGGATGGAGTTCGATGGGGAGTCCTTCGATTGCCGAAATCGTTCGGCAGAGCGATGCCGTGCCGGGCGCCGAGTACTTGCTCGAAGTCGCCAACGTTCGCAAGGCCTTCCCCGGCGTGCTGGCGCTCGATGACGTATCGTTCCGGCTGAAACGTGGCCACGTCCACGCGCTGATGGGCGAGAACGGCGCCGGCAAGTCGACGCTGATGAAGATCATCGCCGGCGTCTACACACCCGATTCCGGCTCGTTCAGGCTGAAGGGGCGGGAGATCAAGCTCGCGTCCCCGCTCGACGCGCTGCGCTACGGCATCGCGATGATCCATCAGGAGCTCAACTTGATGAGCTTCATGACGGTAGCCGAGAACATCTGGATCCGGCGCGAACCGTTGAATGGGCTTGGTTTCGTTTGCCACGAAGAGATGCGGCGGCGCACGCAAGAACTGTTTGAACGGCTTGACATTCCGATTGATCCGCAGACCGAAGTGCGCGACCTCTCGGTCGCCAATCGGCAAATGATCGAGATCGCCAAGGCGGTCAGCTACGATTCCGACATTCTCATCATGGACGAGCCGACCTCGGCGCTAACCGACCGAGAGGTTGAACATCTATTCAGCATCATCCGTGCGCTCAAATCCCAGGGCACGGGCATCGTCTACATCACCCACAAGATGAGCGAGCTCTTCGAGATCGCCGACGAGGTGTCGGTGTTCCGAGACGGACGTTTTGTCGGCGAGCACGTGGCCGCCGAGGTCACCCGCGACGACATCATTAAGCTGATGGTCGGGCGCGAGATCACCCAGATGTTCCCGAAAGAGACCGTGGCGATCGGCGACGTCGCGCTTTCCGTACGCAACCTCACCCTCGAAGGCCGCTTCCGCGACGTTTCGTTCGACCTGCGCAAGGGTGAGATTCTCGGCTTCGCCGGACTCGTCGGATCTGGGCGGAGCAACGTCGCAGAGGCTTTGTTCGGCGTGACGCCCGCGACATCGGGCGCCATCGCAATCGACGGCAAGCAGATCGCCGTCAAGAATCCGGGAATGGCGATGGACGCCGGCATGGCGTTTCTCACCGAGGACCGCAAGGAAAGCGGATGCTTCCTTCTGCTCGACGTCATGGCCAACATGCAGATCGCGCTCCTGCGCCGCAGCCATACGACGGGGGGCTTCGTAAAGGAGCGGGAGATCGAGGCCCTCTGTCAGCAGCAAATGCAGCGCCTGAGAGTTCGCGCGCCCGATCTCGCAGAGCCAGTCGTCAACCTCTCTGGCGGTAACCAGCAGAAGGTGCTTATCGCCCGCTGGCTGATGATCAAGCCTCGCATACTCATCCTCGACGAGCCGACGCGCGGGATCGACGTCGGCGCGAAGGCCGAGATCCACAAACTCATCACCGAGCTCGCCTCTCGCGGTGTCGCGGTTTTGATGATCTCTTCGGAGCTGCCCGAAATTTTGGGGATGAGCGACCGTGTTCTCGTTATGCACGAGGGGCGCGTCACCGGCATCATCGCCCGTACGGACGCTACCCAAGTCAAAATCATGGAACTCGCGTCTCAATAGTGGCGCTCGTCCGGATACACACGAAGGAACGCAATCGTGGCCACGCACGTCTCGACCGTCGCTCCGACCGGCAGCGCTCTAAACGCCGGACGCCACCGCCTGCCGCCGGAACTCAGCATCCTCGGCGTCATGATCGCCATGTTGCTGTTGTTCGAAGCACTCGGGTGGATCTTCGTCGGGCAGAGCTTCCTTGCGAATCCGATGCGTCTCAGGATCATGATCCTGCAGGAATCTATCATCGGAATTCTGGCGATCGGCGTCACGCAAGTCATAATCGCCGGTGGCATCGACCTGTCGTTGGGCTCGGTCGTCGGCGCGACGGCGATGGTCGCGGCGAGCTTCGCGCAGTCCGCGGGCGTTTCGCACGCGATCTATCCAAATCTCACGGGTCTCAACCCCATCTTCCCAGTGGCGGCGGGCCTGCTCTGCGGCCTCGTAGCCGGGCTCATCAACGGTTCGCTGATCGCCTACTCCAAGATCCCGCCATTCATCGCGACGCTTGGCATGATGGTGTCGGCGCGCGGCGTCGCCGACTGGTACACGGACGGCCAGCCGGTCGGGAACCTGTCAGACGGTTACACCATCATCGGGTCAGGCTGGACGCCGGTCGTCATCTTCCTTGTGGTCGCGACTATCTTCCACATCGCGCTTCGCTACACCCGCTACGGCAAATTCACCTACGCCATCGGCGCGAACTCGCTCGCCGCTCGCGTCTCTGGCATCAACGTCGAGAGGCACATGGTCCTTGTTTATGGGCTTGCCGGGCTGCTCTCCGGCCTCGCCGGGATCGTGTTGACCGCCCGCGCAATCACAGGTCAAGCCGGCATGGGGGCCGGCTTCGAGCTCGACGCGATCGCCGCCGCGGTCATTGGCGGCGTATCGCTTTCGGGCGGCGTCGGGCGCATGACGGGCACCGTGATCGGGGCGGTGATCCTTGGCATTCTGACCTCTGGCTTCACCTTCCTCAACGTCGACGCCCACTATCAGGAAATCATCAAGGGCGGCGTCATCGTCGCTGCGGTCGCCGCCGACCAGTACCGACAGCGGCGGCGGAAGGGGGCGTAGGTGCCTGGCGACGAGTCACGGCCTATCCGCCTCGCCTGAAGTGCGGGCAGGCTCGTCCCTTGGGGCTTTGTCACGTTGGGCCGCTGCGGTTGTAGATGGGCCGAGACGGTCCGTTGTGTCACGCGCAGGCTGGGGTCGCTCCACACCAGCCCCCTATCGCCTCCGCTCGGAAGGCCTTCAGAGTTTTGCTTAAGACAAGGTGACGCTGGGTATCGAACGTGTTGTGGACGGCCGCATGGGCTGACAGGAAGCCCTGGGCCGATCCGGGCGACTTGAACCTCTGCATTTTCTGTTCCCGACGCCGTGTCGGCTGGTGCGCGTTTTCGGCCCGGTTGTTTCGAGGCTGCCCCTGGTCGTGGCGGGCCGAAAGACTGAGATGGAGTATGGCGGCTCCGTAGGATCCGAGCTTGTCAGTGATGCTGGTCTCCAAACGCGTTCTACAGGCTCTCATAGAGCGCCGCGATCCGCTGGCGGTAGATCTCCGCCATGTTCGGGTGCAAGAGAGGAGGCGGCTCTTGCGCATTTGCAAGCTGTTTCCTTAGCTCCGCCTTTCGGGCCTCGAGCGCTTCATATCCTCAACGCTGGCGCCCGGCCTTGATTCAGGGAGCCGGTCGCGCGAGGGCGCTGCGACCATTTGACAACCGAAGCTACCGCAACTGCGAGCCGGCTCGCCGCTTCCCAGCAGATTCAGCCGGTCAGGACTTGAGCCACACACTCATGCCCGGCTCGATGCCCGTGGTGGGCTCTTGCGTGTCGACACGCAACAGAAAGCTGTTGAGGTCGTGGTCGCCAACCGCTTTTGCTGCTCGCCAAGTCGCAAATTCGCCGAGCGGCAGCATCTCGGTGATGCGGCCAGAGAGAGAGGCGCCCGTCGACAGGCCGATCGTCGTGGTCGAGCCGACTGTCAGTCCGGCCAAGGCATCTTCCCGAGCCGTGAATGAAAACCAGATCTTATCGGGTGGGCTCAAAGTCAAAATGGTCTGGCCTGGCAAAACGACCTCGCCCTTTCTGGCCACGATCACCACCACGATGCCGTCGAAGGGGGCAAGGATTTGCGTCTTGGCAAGCGCTGCATCGACAACCACGGTCTTTGCCTTTGCCAAGGCAAGCTGCGTATCGGCAATCGCCCTTTCCTCGATCGTGGGGCCGTTCTGGTCTTCAAGGAACTGCGCCTTTGCAGTGTCAAGGGCGGACTGGGCGTTGCGCAAGCCATTGGTTGCTTCATCGAGCCTTTGCTTGCTCGCAAAATCCTTCTCCGATAGCGCCACCGCCCGATCATATTCCTGCTTGGCAAGCGTCACATTCGCCTCACAGATCTGGATGTTCTGCCGGGCGATATCGACCTGTTCCTTGCGCACACCCGCATAAACATTGGTCCGATCCGCCCCTGCTTGTTGCTCGGCCGCCCGGGACTGGGCGGCGGAGGCGGAGAGATCGGGACTACTCAAAATGGCCAGCACATCGCCCTTCTTGACCTTTTGGCCGGCCGATACCTTGAGTTCGACCAGCCGCCCATTCTTCTCAGCGCCGATATGGACCTCGGTCTGTCTTGCAATGCCGACAATCGACATATCCCCGGATCGATCGAGCTGTTGAGCGCGAGCGAATGTGCCGGCCCCGACCAGCACGGCCAACACGGCAATCGGCAGGACAAGGCGACGTCCAATCTCACTGGCCACTGGTCTTCTCCCGTCGATTGAGGATCCAAGTGCTTAGGCAGGCAAGTACCGCGTAAAGGCAGGTCAGCAGCCACAGCGTGGACCAATCTTGCTTCACATCGCCAAGGCTCGCGCCCATTTGATTGATGCGCACCAGGCCGTCGATCGCCGATGTGCTTGGGAAGACCCAGCTGAAGGTGCGTATCACGTTCGGGATGGCCTCCGTCGGCCAAGCCACGCCGACCATGAAGAACAAAGGTAGGCTCGTGGCTATGAAGAGGAGGACGGCCGTTTCGCGCCGCTTGAACCAGGCTCCGACAAACTGGGCCAGAAAGCTGATTGAAAGAACAAAGGGAATGGCAAACACAACAAGATCATAGAAGTTTCCAAGCGTTGAGAAACCATAGATGTGCGGCAATACGACGAGATAGAGCAACAGACCCGGACTTGCCAGGCATAGATGGGCGAGCGCTTGACCGATGATCGCAAACGCCGCCCCTCGAGCTTTGCGTCCCCCTGGGCCCGATTGATAGAACGTCGCCCCGCCGATGCTGGCAATGCCCATCAAAAGCGTTTGTTGAATGATAAGAAGGAAAGCCGCCGGCACGACGTAGCTTGCATAGCCCCCGGTCGGGTTGAACAAAGGCTCACTCAACGCCTCGACGGGTTGCACGCGCACGATACCGGCATGGGCGAGCGAGCCGTCCAGCCGCGCCCCGCGGGCGGCAACGGCTTCATTCACCGTTGCGACCGCCTCCGACATGCCCTGCCATATGCGGCTATAGACGAGGAAATAGGCCGAATCGACATAGGCGCCTATGCGCGCCCCATTGCCCTTCAAGACTTCGCGTTCAGTACCTTCGGGAATGACCAGGATGCCGAATACCTGGCGCCTATCGAGCTGGGCCTGGGCGTCGGCAACTGCATTGGCCCGCGCCACGACCCTGGTTGCTTCGTCGGCATTAAGCGTTTGAACCAAGGCCCGGCTCAGATCGGTGTTGTCTTGGTCGACCACGCTGACGGGAAGACCGCGCAGGAGCTGGCCGAGATAGGGCTGAGGATAGAACAATCCGTAAATGATGGGAGCGAGCATGATCAGTCCCAGCGCTCCCGAGTCGTTCAGTACGCGCCCAAGCTCCCTTACCAGGGCTTGCCCCATGCCATGGGGTAGCGGGGGCGTGGTCGGCGAGACGTTCTGCCGGCGTGGGCTCGTGCGTGCCCTTGCAATGGCGCTCAAGCGCCACCAAGCCAGGCCCAAATAGAAAAGCGCCAAGGCGGCCAGCGCCATAAAGGGCTGGACCGAGATCGAGGCCGGCAATCCTCTGACCGCCTGATCGAACAGGATCTGGATATACCACCTAAGTGGAAGAACTTTGCCCCAGCTCTGCGCAAATTCGCTCATTCCCAAAACAGGAAAGCCTACGCCGGCAAATCCGAAGGCGGGAGAGCAGATGATGCCCGTTAGGCTGAGACCGACCGAGAGGTTCCTGACGAGCAGCTGCAACAGGGCTCCGAGCGCCAGATAGGCGATTATGAGCAAGCCCGCGCCTGCACCGACAATGATGGAATCGCCCCGGAAGGGAACCTGGAACAAGCCATGAACAATGCCGGCGACGACCACCATCATGACAAGGAAGATCAGGAAATAGGGCGCCAGCTTACCCACAAGGGCAGCAATCGGGCTGCCACCGGCCGATCTCAGCCAGACCCGGTGATTGCGCGAGGAAAACTCCGATCCGACAGCATAACCCCCAGCGATTGCCGTGATGACATGCAAAACGGTGGGAAGGATGGCGCGGAGCAGGAATTGGGCAAAATTGAGAGCTGGATTTGTGAGGACATATTCCTCCAGCAACAAGGATCCAGGCCCCGGCGTTTTGGCTGTCGCATCAGGGGAAGGCAGACGTGCGGTTGCCGCCGAGATGGCGCTTGATAGTGAGCTTGAGACGTTGTTGCCCGCCGTGAGGAACTGGCGATTGTAGAAGGCAATGATCTGGGGTCGCTTGCGCCCCATGAAGTCGCGCTCGAAATTTTCGGGAATATAGACCGCTGCCAGGGCCTTTCCCGAGCGAACGTCGTGCATGGCGCTGGTCATGTCGGCGGAACGATCCGCCACCCGTACACCAGGCGCCGACGAGATAGCCTGAATGAAGCTCATTGAGGTCGCGGAGCGATCACTGTCGACGATCGTCACGCGCAGGTCTCGCAGCACGGCGTTGCTGAATGTGATCGCCAGCAGGCAGAAGGCGATCAGCGGGACACCAAGCACCAGGAAAGCGGCAACCCGATCGCGCCACATCCAGCGCAGTTCGCGCGTGGCGACAAGCAACATGCCGGGGCGGGGGGCGCGTTTCATTTCTCGGCCGGCGCGTTGGCATAGACACTCATGCCCGGTCGCAGCCCGGCAATGTGTTCGACCGGATAGGCGCGCACCTCAAACGTCCGCAAATCGAAGTCTCCAGTCGCCCGCGTTGCCCGCCATCCCGCATACTCGCCTCGAGGTGCAATGGTGGTCACGCCGACCGTGATGGCGCGGTCGCCCAGTGCGGGCACATGTACCTCGATATGATCGCCGACTTTCAGGTTTTTGAGGAAGTCTTCTCGCAGATCGAAGCGGATCCACACATCGTTCAGATCGACCAGGGAAAGCAGGGGCACGCCGGGAGAGACATATTCGCCCAGTTCTGCGGCGATCTGATAGACCTGGGCCGCGAGGGGAGCCTTGACGACGAGCTCATCGACCTGAGCCTGTATCGTATCGACGGAGGCTTGGGCCTGGACCAGGTCGGCATGGGCGATGGCCCGTTGTTCGGGCGTGTAGCCGGCCTGCGCCTCTTGGTAGGCTGATGCAGCCTGGTCCGAGCTTCGTTGTGCCACCTGCAAGGAATTCGTGGCCTCGTCGAGACGCTGGATAGAGGCGTTGCCACTGGCGGCCAGTTGCTTGATCCGGTCATAGGTCTGCTGGGCCAGCGTCAAATTGGCAGAGGTGGAGTCAACTGCATCCTTCTTCTGAGCAATTTCCTCGGCACGGGTTCCCGCATTGATGTTTGCCAGGTTCGCCTGCGCGACCGCGAGCGCCGCCTTGGCCTGGCTCAGCTGGGCCGTGAGTTCAGGATTGGAGATGTGAACGAGCAATTGGTTCGCGGTGACATCGTCGCTGCGTTCGACAGGGCGCTGGTCCACACGGCCGTCAACGCGAGCGGCAATGTCAATTCGGGTGGCGTCTGCCTCGCCTTGAATGATGAGAGGCTGTGGCCGCACAAGGTACCAAAGCGACATTGCCACGATCGCACAGACGAGGAGGGTGACGATGACGGCTGGCGTTCTGCGCACGCCCGGGGCAACAGATTCAGGCTTGGTGGCAGGTTCCGGCTTGGCGGCAGGAGGTATCTGGCTCATGGGGACGCGATGATTCCATGCTTGGTTTGCTGTTGGCCTCAACTACCAATATCGCGCTGAAGCCAGGTTTTGAATGGGCCCAATGACTGTTCTTGATGTCATTTTGAAGAAATTGCGGTCCTTGCCACACGGGATGATCCGACGGCGAAGCCTTATCACCCGGACGTTGTGTCCAAGCGCATTGAGCCTCGCCACGAAGTCCTGAGCTTTCATTCGATCTTGTCCTGTGTCCTCAATCCCAGAACAGAGGACACATAAGCATAGGCGAGGAGGTCGTTAAGCGCCCCGATTTGCGGGAGACGATGGTCAAAATCGTCGCGAATAAAACCCAACCCTTGCGTGTTCTACGCAAGGGTTGGACGGCACGTCCGGCCCGAAAGCAACATCTGCTTCTATGGCAAAGGAGGTTGCAATGTCCCGTATCCATCTTCCATTAATCGCTGGTGTTATTCTCGCCGTTGCTCATGCTGCAACTGCTCCTGCCGCCAATGTCCACGCGGTGACTGGGATGCAGGGTCAGCCCAGCCAAACAATTGGCACCCCTCAGACGGGGAGTGTCACGCCGGGTCACGCCAGCACTGCCCCCGGTTCGGCCTTCAATCCAAACGGAACCGCGGGAACACACTATGCTGGCAACCAGCCACAAAACTCCAAGAATCCGAAGAGTGTAGCTCAGTACGACGTGGCCGGTTTCCAGCAGTCCCACTAGCCTAATTGACGCAATTGCGCTGGTAGAGCGGTCCTTGGGGGTCCGTCAGAGCAAATTGCCGAAATGGCGGGCAAGGGTAGGGAGTGAGGATGACGCGCCCCAAACCCAATCCGTTTGGCTTTTTCAATTCGTCGCCGGAGGTGATCCGCCTAGTGGTGACCATGGACGTGCGTCATCCCTTGTCTTTGCACGAGCATGGCATCGACACTTGCCATGAGACGGTAAGATTTTGGTGGAACTGCCTTGGCCCGTTGGCTGGCGATATCCGCAAAAGGCGAGTACGGGCCGGCAACTTCAGCCGCTGGCGTTGGCACGCCGATGAGGTTTGATGTAGGTCAATGGCGAGCTTCATTATCTTTGGCGGGCGGTCGATCACGAGGGCGAGGTGTTCGAGTTCTTCGTCAATAAGAGGCGGGACAAGGCCGGCGCATTGATATTCCTCAAGAAGGCTGTCAAGCGCCATGGTCGTCCCGAGATCACCGCCATCGACGGGTTGCGCTCCTCCGGCGCGGCGACCGCCTTCTTCGGGCTATTCAGTAAGCCCCCGAATCGAATGCAGTCTTTGCATCGGCTCCAGCCAACGGTTTGATCCTCGAGCGCGTCAGGTATCGTCGGTTCCTGGCGTCGGGCCAAGAGAGACCTCCTTCGGTCCCATTACACCCCGCCCAAATACCAAATTCCTGACAGTCCCCCCACCGTGCCCCTCATGACACCAATTCTACCCTGACAACCAAGACAGTTACAGTCTTCGCCACAGCTTGACCTCAGCCGATTATCAGATGCTTCGTGCCGAAACGAGGACGGCTTGGCACGAAGTCGCCAGTATCCGCACCGCTGCATGACAAGTGTGGCCAAATATGCCAGCGCTGGTCCGCGGCCCTAAATGAGGCGTTGCCGTAAAGAGTGGCTCCTGGGACAGTGCCCAACACGCACTCAAAACAGCTGGTTGGTGAGGAAGGCGATTTCAGTGCGATTGCGAGCCTTGATCTTGCGCATGATGTTGCGGACGTGAACTTTGACGGTGCACTCGCCCATATTGAGCTTGTAGGCGATGATCTTATTGGGCTCACCTTGGCGCAAGCGATCAATCACCTCGAGCTGTTTTGGGGTGAAATGGCTCGCGGCGCGCTTGCTGCCTGTATCGCTTTCGGCAAACGTGGACGAATTGTGTGCCTGCGAAGACAATAATCCACTGGCAGGAACGAATGTGCCACCGGCCTCTACCAGGCGAATGGCAGCGAGTACCACATCCAGTTCGGAGCACATGGAAATATAGCCCTTCGCCCCGCCCTCCAGCGCCGCAACGATCTCGGTCCGCTCTTCGCAATCTGACACGACGATAACACGCGCTTCTGGCGACGATTGCACAACAACATCGAGATCCTGCCGAACAGCTGTCTCGGTCGATTTCCGGCCAGTCGCACACAACAGAACAATCGGCCCCGATATCTCAAAGTCACCCTGTTGCCATTCTTCAACACTGGAATAGCCGACCGAAGTGAAATTGGTCTCGGGCGCCGCCAGGCAGCGCGTCAAACAATGGCGAGAAAGAGCGTTTTCATGAATGATTGCGATTGGCGTTTTAAGATCGCCCTCAGGTTTGCCCATTAATCGCGCCCCTTTAGGCGACCCTATAAAGTAATCGCCTTTCTCATCACCAGAAAAGGAAGAAGATAGGTTCAGAGATAGCATTTCTTGCGCCGGGCGCCGCTGCAAACTCGTAGCATTTACTGATCCGCCGTTCATAGTGGTATCCTCCAACCAGATGAATATTGTTCAAATCGACAGCCAGCCCAACAGGCCGCGACGTATAATTTTTGCAACTCACAAGATTCTAAAAACCACGCTTCCATTTTTTGTGAGAGATTAAAAAGAAGAACGAAGACTCTGCTTATCCTCTTCCCTTAGATTGCATCATCTATGAGAATTATCGAAACAACTCTGCGCTTTGCTTAACACGTCACATTGAATATAAGCCGGCGCATGATTGTATTATATGCTACGGAATACATGAAACAAATGGGGTATCTTACGCAATTTAACGCAACAGAGACTTTACTCATCAATTAATTTTGTTAAAAATATTTGTCCAATGCAATATTAATCACTCTAGCATTTGCCTACCGTGAGAGAAACTGCAACGTATGCGTTTTATTGAATTAAGGGGACGATGCCCCACAAACTAAGAATCTGCACCAATGCTTGAAACAGTTACTGTAGCCAGATGCTCACCGTTAAATGGGAATACTCTAAAGTTACTCCGTTTGTTCTATATAAACGGACCGAGAAATTATACGCCCTCGGTCCGCTAGGTAATCCATTCCCCCATGCGAAACCCCGATATCACGCAACATGCAATCTGAGAGTTGCAGGAATTCGAGCTCACTTCTTCTTATTGCCAAGCGCTGCGTTACTTCCCATAGCGCATGAAGAAACACCGTCGCCACACGCTTCATGGCTTGACAGCCGAACTGGTTGCCGTACGTGGCCGCGCAATCGCCTTGTCCGACATCCATGGAGGACATTATCTATCTCCCCGTCACGCTGCACATGTACAATCAGTATGGATACTTTCCGAGATTGCTTTTAAGCCCAGATGATTCGTCGAAAGAGGCTATATTCATTTCGCGTCATTCAGCTGACTTGTGACTTATCGATATATTTTCTACCGCACGGCGTCTGCTGAACGTACACGACATTGCATGTTTGTGAATCAAGATCGCTTGAACGATTTAAGGATAGCCCAACTTGCAGGAACTTGCGGTACGGAGTGCACTGAGGTTCTGTGATTTTTGGCACAATACCGAAAGCCGTATTCGTTACTAATTGCGTCAAAACGTAATCTGCCAGATGGCAACCGTGCCACATTGGCACTACTCGGCTATTGTCATTTTCTGGGGTATTCCGTTTTTTAATAGCCATCGAATAGACTGCGGCCGACTAGTGACCCTCTTGTTTCCCTCTGAGCATCAAAATGGAGCTGTGCGTTGGGCCCGGGCACGGTTTGCAGGCAGCGGATAGCCAAGGCAAAGGCCGGACCGATGCCGGTCTACAGTGAGGCGCTATATTCGAAGATCACAAGAGTTCAATCGTGGATCCACACTCATTTCGAGCGCTTTCGCTTTATTGGTCCATTTTCGACGAGATTATGACGGGCGTTTCCCAGCCTATCCGGCCAACGCAAGAAGCGTTCATCAAGATCTTGACTGAAAGGTTCCGGATCAAATGTTTAAAGCACCGGCTGGCCAGGCTTGCAAACGCGCCCGAAAGGATAGAAAATTGGCGCAAGTGCAGCTGCGAGCTCAGGTCGCGCACTGCGATGGGCCTTAGATTCTAATCCCAATACAAAACGCCACCGGCCTCCTGGGCCGGTATCCTCATTATGACCGGAAATACTATCCTCCGGCGGTCTAACAAGCTGGGATGTCTTAGTAAACGCGCAGGCTCTTCTCAATCTTGTGTGAACATTTGGCGCCAACTGACCGGCTATTGGAAGGGATCGATGTCATTTAGCGATCGACTTGGCTTCCTTGAGGCATTGACTGTGGAAGAACGCGACAAGCTGCGTGCACGCTCTAGAATTGTGCGTGTAAAGCGTGGTCAGACTTTGCTTGGCCGCGGCGAACAATCGTCTCAAGTATTCATCGTTCTAGAAGGAAGGCTGAGGGTTCTTCTCTATTCGATGTCCGCCCGCGAAGTGTTTCTTCGAGAGCTCGCCGAGGGTGACATGTTCGGCGAGTTAGGTGCGATTGACGGGCAAGACCGATCGGTCAACATCGTCGCCAGCAACGACGTTCGCTTGATGTCCTTTGCTCGATCGGATTTTACCGCTGCGATGACGTCGTCCACCAAAGCTACCGATTGGATGATGAAACGCCTCATCGGCCAAGTGCGCAGTTTGACAGAGAAAGTCTTCGAGTTGAGTGCCTTGAATGTTCAGACGCGGTTGCATTGCGAGCTTTTGCGCCTGGGGAAAGCCGCCGCGGCGGAGGGTAGTCGCGAAGTGCGTCCGGCTCCAACGCATTCTGAGCTCGCCAATCGAGTTGGAACAAGCCGAGAAGCAGTTACCAGAGAAATGAGCGTATTATCAGGACAAGATATTATTCGAAGTGGGCGTAAGCGCCTCGAGTTCTTAGATCTGCCCCGGTTGGAAGAGTATGTGACGCGGTCCTCTTTACGAGATGCAAGCAATTTGATTGAACGATGAGGAAGATGCTCTGTCGGCGGCAGCGCCGAGTTTTGTGTGCCAGTACTCTAGAGGTTGAAATCTGGCGATTGAGTCCCCTTGGAATTCCGGATTGCACCGGCGTGTGCGAGTGAGGTCCAGGCGTACTGGAAGATCGCATATCGCCATCGCGCGAGCTGAGAAAGCCATGCCTCCTTCAAAGGCTAACCGAGTTGCCGAATATCGTTTGCCACTACTGAGAGGTCGTTGTTGAGCTGATGATCACGGCCATTCAGGCGGCGCACATGCGCGCTTGGAATAGTTTGGGCGTACAACTCAACGTGCTTAAAGGGCGCGATCTCGTCCTCACGGCCATGATAAAGAAAGATCGGAATTCCGGGTGGGAGTCGGGCCGCGAAATCCGATCGAGGCTCGATGTCTTGGCTGGTCCATCCTCCCTCGCCAACGAACGGCGCTGCGATGATGAAGATTCCTCCGATTGCGCGCTGAGGCGCCCATTCAGTGAGAACATTTATGAGTATCGTTCCGCCGAGCGAGTGGCCAACGAGCATGGCGTCTCGCTTAAGGACGTCAAACTCCTTCATAAGGGCCGCCTTCCAAGCCGCGTAGCTAGGATCGGCTTCGTTCGGCATGACCGGATAACAAATGGTGTAACCCGGTCCAAGCTCATTGCTGAGGCTGTTGACAAGCTTGTTGTCCCACTTGTCATGAGCACCGTGACCACCACCCTGGATAAACAGCACCTGCCTTGTCATTGTAGGTCCCCCCGCGATTCAAAACGCGACTCTGCGCTCAAGACGCTGGCAAATTCCTGGGAAGTCCTTCTGGCTCAGCTTGCTTCTCATTTGTGTGGCATCTTTCGTCCTGTCTTTGAACCAGTCCACCAGAGACCTATGGTTTCTATCAGGCGTCAATGATGCTCGTCGGTTCTCTCCAGCACTGGTTTTACCGCGACCTCGCAGGTAGGTTGGCGGCCATATCAGTGGAGGATCTAACCGTAGCTGACTTCCTCATTTCTCCGATGCAAGAATGACGCTGACGCCTTGTTCTCGAATTCTGCGGAGCACATCAACATCAGTCATTTGGTCCACGATGACTGACGAGATCTCAGAAATTGGTGCTACGAAAAACGCTGCGGGCTTTCCAAATTTATCTGCGGAGGCCAACACCATTGTCGCTGAAGATGATCTAATCATTTCTCTCTTAAGGAGGGCGTCCTCAAGATCGTCAGCGCGCAAACACAGATTATCATCAATACCGCAGGCACCGAGCACACACAGATCTGCGTTATAGGATTGTACCGAGGCCAACACAGAAGCCCCAACTGCGCTCCTGTTGGCTCTATTGATAACGCCACCTATTGTAACAACTGCCACGGATGGATTTTCCAAAGCAACTACGGCTATATCGGGAGATGCCGTAATAATACATCCCTCAAATCGTGGATGTAGCGCTCGAATAAAGCTCAGTACCGTAGTACTCGAGTCCACCAGCATGGTCGTGTTATTCGCGACCCTCGCGGCTGCCTCCAGCGCAATGAAATTTTTGGCCCGTGCATTTTGCGAAAGGCGCGTTTCGAATTCAAGCGACGGCGTCGCTTTTTTCGCCGCTCCGCCGTGAAACCGCTGAACCAGCTTTGCGTCAGTGAGATGCCTTAAATCGCGGCGAATAGAGTCCTCCGACACACCAAATTCGATCGCCAGTTCGCTTGAAAGTGCACGTCCCTTCTCATTGATCCTTTCAAGTATTGTTGCCTGTCTCTCCTCAGGAGAGAGAGAGGTTTGGACCAATTTGCGATTGCTTTGCCTAACCATTAATCGCCAGTCCCGCCGATTTGAGGCTTCAATCAAGACAATCCCACCGTAGACCACGGCGAACTCCAAAAGGTCCAATTAACTCACAAGACACAGTCTCGTTTCTTATTTCGAGCCACCACGGGGCAGAGACGCTTCGACACCCGAAAAGGAGTTCCGAAGCAGAAGCTTGCCTGGAATACGAATTTCCTTGACCGGAGCACTCGGCTTCTCCTCAAGAAGCTTGAGTGTCGCTTCGATCATCTGGTCGACAGGCTGCTGTACTGTGGAAAGAGAATAGGCTGCCCACCCAGCACTCGGAATATCGTCAAAGCCTACGACGGCGAAATCGCCAGGTACGGACAATCCAGCTTCCTTTAGGCTGTCCATGACGCCCATCGCGATAACGTCATCGGCGCAGAATATCGATTGGACATCTGAAAAGCGACGCAGGATTGTCCCGGCCTCATAGCCCCAATCATGGTTGAAATCCCCGTCAAGCGCGATCTGAGGCTGGTAACCCGACTCTGCCAGTCTTTGCATAAAGCCGTTCCGGCGGTCGAGATTGGTCGAAGAACTCGGGGCGCCGCCGACATAAGCGAATGACCGAAAGCCTGCCTTGATGAAGGAATCGGCGACAAGCCGACCACCCGCCAAGTTGTCGCATGCGACCGAATTGGAAGAACCAAAAGTCGAATAACGATTAAGCATTACGGTAGGAATATTGTGTTCGGTTAAGCGATTGGCCATCGTTGATGAAAGCGATGCAGTCATGATGATCGCCGAGCGAACCTTATACTGTAGGACGATCGGGAGAAGTTCATCGATATCTCGGCCACCGGAAGCGTTCAAGAGAAGAACTTCGAATCCACTTGTTTGAATTCTCAATGTTAAACGATCGAGGATATAGGGGTAGAAAGGATTTTGAATGTTAGCGACAACCACAGCCACCATGTTTGACGAGCCGCGGACGAGTGTCCTTGCCCCCATATCCAGCACATACCCCAAGGAATCGCACGCCTTAAGAACCCGGTCACGCAACTTCCTTGACGCGGCTCCTCCCGACAAAACGCGCGAAACAGCGGCTTGCGAAGTTTTGGCCAACTTCGCAACATCGCGCTGCGTGGGTTGCACTCGAGTTGAAGGTGCACCGTCTGGATCTGCGGAGGTTGCCGCATCCCGCTCTTTTGACGATTGGTCCATCCTTAAGAATCCTTCATGGCAAAGCGGCACAACAATTACAGGATCGATGCCGCACTGATAGGCGCGTGTGGATCCAATTCAATCGCAATATACCGTCAATTGCCGGTGCGTTCGTCAAGAAAACCTTACATGCCGTCGTCATTACACTGATAACGCGATCATTGCATCAAACGTCTGTCCTACTCTGCGTCTGCTTATCTTAAGCGGATACGGAAACTGGAGGTGTTCATTTCACGCCTAGGTCGTGTTTGAGCATGTGGTCCGCCACCCTCAGTGCCTGTGCTGCAATGGTCAGGGCCGGATTTACCGCCGCGGAGGACGGAAAAAACGACGCATCCACAACAAATAAATTCGCGTGATCAAAGGATCTGCAGAACGGATCAAGCGCAGCCTTGGATGGGCTGTCCCCGAACCTGATTGTCCCGCACTGATGGGCGGTGGCGTGAGCAGCAAGAGATTTGGTTAGGACGATGGGGTACCCCCCTTTTTGGAGCGCCAATTTCATTTTACCAACGAGACGATCGTGACCCTTCATATTATTCCGCGTTACAGCCAGTTTAATTGTCTCGCCGTTGACGGTTACTCGGTTTTCGGGATCGGGCAGGTCTTCGGAAAGAACCAGCCAGTCTATGGAATGGCGAGCCATTTCTGATCCAACAAACCTAGGGAGGTGCGGAATATTGGCTGATAGCATGCCACCTTGCAGTTTTCCCAACATCTGCACTTGCCCCATCGGATAGGGGAAGGATTCGTCGCCGAAATAGAAATCGTTGATTGCAAGGGTTTTTTGAAAAATGGTCCTGTTATAACGCAATGAAAGACCCATAAGTGCACTCTGATTATGCACCATATAGTGACGACCGACGATTCCGGACTTATTAGCAACTCCGTTTGGCGCCTGGGTGTCTGCTGATCTAAGCAACAATGCTGCTGAATTTACAGCGTTGCAGGCGACGACGACGATTTTGGCGGCGTAAATCTTAACCTCTCCGGCCTGCATAACTTCGACTGCGCTTATGGAATGGCCGTCGGGACTCAGCAAGAGGCGCCGCGCATAAGTCTTAGTTAACAAATCGACGCGGCCAGTTGCGATAGCGGGCTCAAGCGCGCAGGTCTCCGCATCATTTTTGGCAGCGATTTTGCAAGGAAACCCGTCGCATGTCTTGCATAAGACGCAATTTCCTTGCGGCCCTGAGTTAATGGCGAGCGGCAACGACGAAGGTGAAAGGCCTTGTTGGCGCAACCGGCTAGCAAACTCCGCCACTACCGGTTCTGACACGACGGCCGGGAAGGGATAGTCCTTGCGACCGGCGGGCGCAGTACGATCTAACGTATCGTCTCCATGAACGCCGAACATTTGCTCGGCCGCGTCATAATAGGGCTCAAGATCAGCGTAGCGTATCGGCCATTCAGGAGATATGCCGGCTTCGTGTTCGAGTTCCTCGAAATCCCGCTCACGAAGGCGGAACATTGCGGCGCCGTAGAACTTCGTGGAGCCCCCGACATTGTAATAAACACCGGGATCGAATGGCATGTTCTGGCCATCGAGCCAGGTTTCCTGCGCTTTATACTTTTTGTCGAAAAAGACTGTTTGGACATCCCAATTTTGGTCTTCTCGCGGAACAAAGTCGCCTCTTTCCAGCAGCAACACGCGGGCGCCATTTTCGGCAAGGCGGCGCGCAACCGTTGAACCACCTACGCCACTTCCGATGATGATAACGTCGTGCTGACCCATTCAAATATTCCCTATCGGTCGGCACATGCTCCCATTGCACCGCATGTGTGGACCAATCCGTCCAACTGGCGCTGCCGCCGTGAGGTGGCAATGCGTTCTAATTTCGGGGCCTGCGAATATGATCGGAGGCCTTCTCGCCAATCATAATTGCCGCCGCATTGGTGTTGCTCGAACACAAATTCGGCATCACTGATGCATCCGCGACGCGCAACGCTGAGACGCCATGAACCCTGAGATCTGAATCCAGAACCGCCATATTGTCGCGACCGATCCGGCAAGTGCCGACAGGATGCAACGCGGCGTGAGCCTCCTTGCGAACAAATTTTAAATAATCCGTGCGCGTCTTGAGGGGTTCGCTTGGACAATACTCCCGACGAATATGGGCCGTAATAATAGGCTGATTCATAATCTCACGCCCAAATTCGACCGCGTCGGCCATGCACTCAACGTCATGTTGCTCCTGCAGATAGTTCGGCTTGATGAAGGGCAAATCCAATGGGTCGGCACTCCTCAATTGCACAAATCCTACTGACTTGGGGCGGGTCTGGCAGATGTTAAGTGTGCAGCCATTTCCGCCTGGCACGGTGTCGACGCCCTCCTCGACGCCGGCGCCGGGCAGGAAGCAATACTGGGAGTCAGGTCTGCCTTCAGCCAGAGAGCTTCTCCAAAAGGCACCCCCCTCGACAACGTTGGACATCACGGGGCCACTTCGAAAAAGTGCGTACTGAAGGCCCGCCAAAGCCTGCCAATGGAGCTTTTTGTACTTGTCGTAGCTGAAAGCCGAATTCAGCTCGCTTACGAGAGAAACTTCAATATGATCCTGTAAATTCTGTCCGACGCCGGGCAAATCTTGAACGACCTGCACTCCATTCGATCTGAGATGGTCTGCCGGACCAATACCTGAGAGCATCAACAGCTTTGGGGTATTAATAGAGCCCGCCGAGATGATAACTTCGCGCTCGGCTCGAATTATGCTTGCTCTACCGTTTTGGCTGTATTCAACACCAAGCGCTCGTCCTTGCTCAATGATGATCCGCAACACGCGGCAGCCTGTCTTGACTGAGAGATTTCGACGCTTCCGGGCCGGTTTGAGATATGCCACCGCTGTGCTTGAGCGACGCCCGTCGCGAGCATTGATTTGATAGAGGCCACATCCATCCTGTACGCCTGAGTTGAAATCGCAGTTATAGGCAAGACCAGCTTGCTGGCAGGCCTGAAGCCAGACTTTCGTCAGCGGATGTGTATATTGCTGATCTGAGACCGCCAAAGGGCCGCCGATGCCGTGCGCCTGGTTGCAGAAGCGATCGTTATCTTCGCAGCGACGGAAATAAGGCAGAACGTCTTTGTAACCCCATCCCTCAGCGCCAGAAGCTTGCCAGCTGTCGTAATCGGCTGGCACGCCTCTGAGATAGACCATCGCATTGACCGAACTGCCCCCACCTAGGATGCGAGCTTGCACCATAGTGGGTTTGGGCATTCCGATATGATCTGGTGGCGTCTCCCAAGGATATCTGGATACAAGGTTGCCTTGTCCGGTTTTGTAATAAGTTACCGGAAGATGAATAAAAGGGCTTAGATCACGCGGACCTTCCTCGAGCAATGTCACTGTAACATCGGGGTCTTCGCTTAGCCGCGAAGCGACAACACAGCCCGCAGATCCACCACCCACAATGATGTAATCCGTCACTTACTTAGTTCCTTATATGCGCATCGTTCCCAGATTGAAGCACGGGCACTTCGCCGCGTCGGTGCTGCGATGGCTGGCGAGGAAGATGACGTGTTTCGACATTGTCTCACCGGACCGCGCCGCCGAGGACAAATCCGCTTCGAAAAGAGCGCGCCATCAAAAGATAGAGAACCACGACAGGCAGGGAATAGAGGATCGAAAATGCAGCGATCGCGCCGTAATTTATTGCGACTGAGTTCATAAACCCAAACATGCGAACAGGCCCCGGCTGCTGTGCGGCCTTGCTGATGAGAACCAGCGGAATAAGGAAGTTTCCCCAGGCGTTCACGAAACCGAAAATAGCTGCTGACGCGATTCCGGGCATCGTCAACGGAATGACGATACGATGCAGGATCTTCCAAGTTCCTGCCTTCTCAATGGAGGCAGCCTCCTCCAAGTCGAGTGGAATGGCGTCAATGGAATTCTTGATGAGGTAGATTTCGAAGGGAAGCGCAGTCACCCCCAACAGGATCGCTGTCGGGAACATTGAGAGCCAGTTGAAATAATTGAACATTTTGTAGATCGGTACAATTAAGATCGAGATCGGGATGCCCGAGAGGAACAAGATGGAGAGAAGGATTGGTCCTTTCCATGGAATATGCTGGCGCGAAAATGCGTAAGCTGCGAGGAAAGCCGTAGAGGTTGCAACAATCGTGGCGATCAGCGAGAGTATGAGGCTGTTAAAGAGGGCATTTGCGTAATCTGGCTGAAGCGCCTGGATGTAGTTGCGGTCCGTCAGATCCGGAATTTTGAGCTGCCAGCCAGCGCTGTTGTCCACAGACGCCGCAAAAAGCCACAGCATTGGGAGCAAAAAGAAAGCGCCCATGACCAGTAATACCAGATTGCTGAAGATCTTCGTCCCGGTCCAACGCTTAAGCTGAATCGGTTTGCCCGTAGGCAGCGTTGCATGAAGGTCAGCCATGATGCTCGGATTCGCCATATCACATCTCGTCGAGTTAGGAGTATTGCGCAAGAATGCGCTTTCACTCTAGGAACCTCGTGGCAATAGTTACTTACGACGGCTTTGCGCCATCCACACGTAGGCGACACCTAAAACGCCGGACACGAGTACAATCACGTTGCCAAGAAGGGCGGCGTAGCCCAGTTTTTTGAACTGAAAGCCCTGGAGGTATGAGTACACAGGCAGAATGTTGGTATCGCCGGCTGGGCCGCCCTGTGTCATCAGGTAGATCAACGTAAAGTTACCAAATGACAGCAGTGTCATAAGAAGAGCCGACGTAAGAATTGTTGGCTTTAGGATCGGAATCGTCAAACGGCTCAGACGCTGATAGGCAGATGCATTTTCTAGCATCGCCGCCTCAAGCATTTCGCTTGGAACATTTCTGAGCGCAGCCGAGAAAATGATAGTCGCAAGCCCCGCCAGAGACCATGCGTTCGCAACGCAAACAACCAGCATCGCCTGATCATATAAGAGATCGGTATGGGGAAGCCCGAACATGACGGGAAACACGCCGCCCTGGGTCGTGGCCGCATACCAAATTATGGCGATCGCAGCCGGTGGAAGCGTCCAAGCAACGATCGCCAGACCACTTACAATGGTACGAATAAATGGCAGTGCCTTTTGAAGTGCGATAGCAATTATGAGCCCCAGCAATGTTGTTGCTATTGCACCCGAGCCCACGACAAAGATGAGTGTCAACCACAATGAACGATAGAAAATTGCATCGGAAAATAAAAACGAGACATTCTGCAATCCTGTAAACCGATAATTGACGGAGTTCGGTCCGATCAGCTGGAGATTGGTAAAGCCCAGATAGATCGAGTAGCCCACTGGATAGACAAATAGAGCAACTAGCAGCAGAAGGGCCGGCAGAAGCAGAATTAGGCTCGAAGGTTTGAAGCGCGGCTTATCAAGACGCACCTGAGGTTCGGGGAGGGCTTCAGTCGCGATGTTTCTCATTGATTGTGAAATCTCGGCCACTGAAGCCTCCTTTTTACGCTAGGTGTGTCTGCGCGTAGGTCGCCGCGTTAATTACTGGCTTGGATTTTATCTGCGCCGATTTGACCTTCGACATAGGTCTTCATATCGGCAACGGCCTTGTCGACCGTGGTTTCGGGGTGGAGAACCACCGTTTCGGTGGCTTGGGCGATAGCGAATGCCCAAACCTTATAGTCCGCATTCGAGGGGGCGCTTTTGCCGATGGGTAGCAAGTCGGCAAAGGTCTTCTGAGTGCCGGGCGCGAAGTCGATGTAGGCCTTCTCGGTGTTGTAGGCTGGGATCGGTGGAACAAACCCGGCGTAGTTTCCAACCTCGAGCGCGTTGTCTTTTTCGAACATGAAGTTGACGACCTTCCAAGCTTCGTCTGGATGTGCGCTGGCCTTTGTCAACACCATATCCCAGCCGGAAAATGCAGTGGCGATGCCAGGCGCTTGTCCCTGTGAGGTCGGGATGGGAGCAATGCCCAATTCTTTATCAGCTTCTGGCCAGCATGGGCCGCAGATCACCTTATTGAAAATCTGTGGGACATAGTTGCCACCAAAGGTGATGCCGATTTGATGCTTAGGAATATAAGGCGCGACGTTGCCCGGGCCATTCGCGTTAAGGATCTGCGACGCAGGGGCCAAAAGGCCCTCGGCTGAGGCAGTACGATAGAAGTCCAAAACTTCCCTTATTCCCTTACCGTCGACAGTCCATTTGTCTTTTTCGGCATCATAGAAAACAGGATCGCTAGAACCTGCCACAAGATTTGCAGCACCCAGCACGACGCCCTGCGTTCCCTGGGCTGTTCCGGTCAAAAGCCAGATCGGCCACACATTGGCATCGGACTTCTTGATTGCTCGCGCGGCATCGAGAATGTCGTTCCAATTTTTTGGCTTCCAATCAGCAGGTAGCCCGGCCTTTGCAAAAATCGTCCGATCATAAAGGAGAGCATTGGTATTTACGCCCTGACTTACCGCATAGACTTTACCGTCGACGGTGCCTTCCTTCTTGACGGGCTCGACATATTGGGCCCACCAACTGGCCTGAGCGAGGCGATCATCGAGTGGCGCTAGCAGGTCAGAAGCAACCCACTGTCCAACTTCAGGTGCTGGAACTTCTGCAAGGTCCGGCGCCGTATCCGTGTGAGAATACATGAGGCTTAGCTTGGTGAGAAAATCGTCATAGCCACCCTGGATGGGCACGAGCTCGATCTTGATACCGGGGTTGGCCTTTTCGAAATTTTCCTTGATCTCGCCAAACCACTTCTTGGCGAGATCAGGGCTGCTCATTAAATAGTCAGCGCTGTAGGCAACCTTCACGGTTACATCATCAGCCCAAGCAGCGACACTCGTCAGACATGAAGAAAGTGCTAAAGCATACCCCAAGGTGTGCCGAGCATTCCGACCAAACTTAGTTACAAATTTCATCGAATTATCCCCTATTTTGGCATTAGGCTTCTATTGAGCATCACTGCCCTGGTATTCTTCGACCCGAGTGGCAACCGTTCGAAGAGTGTTGCCGGTTTCCGGCTCGAAGAAATGCAAATCGCCTGGGTCAAAGACGAGATCGGCCTGTTGGCCAATTCGTATCTCCGCAAAGCTGGGAAAGCGGGCGTTTACTTCGACGCCGTCGACGTCGACCATGACGAACGTTTCAGAGCCCGTCGTCTCCAGCGCGCGCACCACACCAACAATGTGCTCGCAGCAGCGTGAAGGGGCATCCTTAGTCCAGTGCAAATCATCGGGACGAATGCCAAGCTCTACGCGCGTCACCAGTTCCGGATTCTTGAAAAATCTGGGCGCTTGGAATGAAAAGACCGATCCAAGACATTTTACTCTGCCCACTTCGCCCTCACGGGTAAGTTCTGCTGGCAGAATATTCATCCTGGGCGAACCAATGAACGTGCCTACAGCCTTATTAGCCGGATTGCGGTAGAGCTGGGCCGGCGTATCAATTTGCAGGATGCGACCCTGATCAAAGACCGCGATCCGGTGACCCATCGTCATCGCTTCAACCTGATCGTGGGTGACGTAGACGGTCGTTACACCAAGGCGTCTTTGGAGCTCGGATATCTCTGCCCGCATATGGGTGCGAAGTCCGGCGTCCAAATTCGACAGCGGCTCGTCCAGAAGGAAGATCCTCGGCTCGCGGATGAGGGCTCTTCCGAGTGCGACGCGTTGGCGTTGCCCGCCCGAAAGCTCTGAGGGCTTTCGAGAAAGGAGCGCGCCAAGGCCGACCAATCCGGCCACTTTCTCAACCCGCTCCTTGAGATCAGCCCGGCTTTCACCCCGAACTTCGGGGCCAAAGGAAAGGTTGCTCCGAACGCTCATATGCGGATAGAGAGCGTAGCTTTGAAAGACCATCGCGATATCGCGCTGGCCTGGCGGCGTCAGCGTGACGTCGACATCATCGATCGAGATACGGCCATATGTTGGCGTCTCAAGCCCCGCCAACATGCGCAAGGTTGTTGTTTTGCCGCAACCCGAGGGGCCGACGAACACGACGAACTCGCCATCTTGAATTTCAAGATCAAGGCCGGGAATGGCAACGTGCTCACCGAAGATTTTCCAGACCTGATCGAACGAAACTTTTGCCATTTCTACCCAATCCTTTCGCAGTAGCATTCTCAACAGGTTGGCGGGACGGCGATCAGCGCGATCATCCCACCGGTAGCGATGTCGTCCGTAAGGAACTGTCAAGCAACGGCATCGCAGAGGTGAGCTGCAATTTGGATCTACTAACAAGCAATGGCCGTCAGTTAGAACTTTATTGTTACATGCTCACTGTTGATACTTTATTGTTATTGATATGTTACATTGAAGATAGTGTGAAAGACGAAAGCATCTCTTTCGATTTACCGCATATTCCAGACTGTTCCCGAATTGCGTAATGGCGTGGGGTTTGATTTTTATGCGGCCGATTGGCTGTTTTCTGTCTGAGCGCTCAAGCCGAAACCGCTGCCGCTTGCGCATAACCCACGTTCTGGCGTCCATATCGCCGGACTCGAATATTGGCCTGCTCAGCGTGGCCGGCAAAACCCTCCATGATGCAAAGGCGCGAGCACACTTCGCCAATGAGGGCGGACGCCTCATCGGTCAATATTTTCTGATAGGTACAAGTCTTGAGGAACTTCCCGACCCACAAGCCGCCGGTATAGCGGGCGGCGCCCTGTGTAGGCAGCGTGTGATTGGTCCCGATCACCTTATCGCCATATGCAACCGTCGTGCGCGGCCCGATAAACAGCGACCCGAAATTGACCAGTCCACGGCTATAGTATTCGGGGTTCCGCGTCATGATCTGGACGTGTTCAGATGCAATCCGATTACCTTCGGCCAACATCTCTTCGTCCGTGTCGCAAAGTATAATCTCGCCATAGGTTTCCCAGGCTTGCCTTGCAATGTCGCTGGTGGGCAGAATTTCAAAGAGTCTTGCAATTTCGCTCGCCGTATCGTTCGCAAGCTTTTCTGACGAAGTGATCAGAATTGTCGGAGAGTTGATACCGTGTTCGGCTTGGCCAAGGAGATCGGTCGCACAAAGTTCGCCGTCGACGCTGTCATCCGCGATAAGAAGCGTCTCGGTCGGTCCCGCGAACAGGTCAATGCCTACTCGGCCAAATAAAATGCGCTTGGCCTCGGCGACAAAGGCGTTACCGGGCCCGGCAAGCATATCGACGGCGCTGATCGTTTGAGTTCCGTATGCCATTGCGGCAATCGCCTGCACCCCGCCGATACAGTAGATTTCATCCGCACCGGCCAAAGCCTGAGCGGCTACAATCTTAGGTGCGATCTCCCCCTTGAAGGGCGGCGCACAGGTGATGACACGCTCGCATCCAGCCACCTTGGCGGTAAGAACGGACATGTGTGCTGAAGCAAGGAGTGGATATCTGCCGCCAGGAACATAACAACCGACGTTCTGTATCGGAATGTTGCGGTGTCCAAGTATCACATTTGGCAGCGTCTCGATCTCTAGATCGATCAGACAATCGCGTTGAGCCTCGGCAAATTTTCTTACCTGTTCCTGGGCAAAGTCGATATCCGCCCGCTCCTGGGTGGTCAGACTCGCAATGGCTGCTGAAATCTCCTCGTGGGTAAGGCGGTAGCTTTTGCGGTCAAGGCCATCAAACTTGACAGAGTACTCCCTGACAGCCTCGTCTCCCCGAGCCTCGACTTCTCTTAATATTGCCTCAACGGTAACTGTGACGTCGGAATTGCGCCCGAGCTCAGGTTGCCTTAAAGCAGATTTAAGCTTCCGTATCATTATCAGAGCCCTAGCCTCAGAGTAGTATTGTAGGCGACCGCCGAGTGATCGTTAGCGTTTAATAAGTATACGCATACACAGTGGCTTCGCCATTACTTGAATGGCGCGAATACTCAGGCCTTGTGCGCCAGTCTATACAGGTAGACGGTTTGCGCGCAGTCATGCATCTATAGCTTCAGAACAGAAGCTAGAAACCACGATGCTTTTCGTATTCTGCTCGAAGGGCCCCCAAATACGCAGGAACTGTGATGTCCCACCAACCGGTCGGGTGCATCTTGCTCCAAGGCCGTTCGATCGCGGTGATCGCCTCAACGACATAGGGTTTGCCAGACACCAAAGCTCGCTTGATGGCGTTTCCAATCTCGCGAGGATCCTCCACTCGCTCGCTCATACATCCAAGCGACTTTGCGGTGTCGGCGATATTTGCCGAATAGGGTGTCCCGTCAGGGGTCTTGAACTGTGTGATGATTTCGCGATCTTCACCGAACATGTTGAGCTGAAGGTTGCGGATAGCGCCCCAGCCACCATTGTTGATGACGAGGAATATCGCTGGAACACCCAATATGGCGGCCGTAGCAAGCTCCGTCCCAGTTTGGAGGAAACTGCCGTCGCCAAGCACCGCACAGACAGGCTGATTGGGGGCCCCGAGTTTGGCACCGATTGCCGCAGGAAGTGCAAAGCCGATACCCGAGAAACCGCCGGCCGTAATGTGCTGTTTGGGGCCGTAAACTGGAAACTCGTTAAACACCTGGTTCTGTGGATTGCTGGAGTCCGTGACGACGATGGTATCGCGCGGCAGTACCTTCCTGACTTCCCAAAGGACCTGGGAAGCAGTCATGGGGGATACCCCGGCCTCGCGCATTGGGCGCAGGTATTCCAGCCATTCACTTTTCAAGGTTTGCAGGCGTGCGAAACCATCAGAAATCTTGTAATCGCGCCCAGGCCCAAAATCTTTGAGCTCGGCCAAAATCGACGAAAGGATATTCTTGGCGTCTCCGACGATGCCAACTTCGACAGGATAGTTCTTGCCGATTTCAAAGCCGTCGATATCAATTTGAATAAGCTTTGTCTTAGGAATGTCGAACGTGACGCCCGGCCGGTAGGAAGAGGTTATACGATCGCTGAAGCGGCATCCAACCGCCAAAATGACATCTGCCTCGCGGGTACATGCATTACCTGGAATGGATCCAAGGTCACCGCATGCCCAGGCGAACAGTGGATGGTCTTCGGGGATGGATCCCTTGCCCATGAACGAGGTCGTGACCGCAGCGCCAACATGCTCCGCGATTTCAACGAGCTCCTTACTCGCATCGGCTGCGATAACGCCACCGCCCGCCAAAATAACGGGGCGCTTTGCGGAGAGGAGAAGCTTTACAGCCCTGGAAATGTATTCTGGATCACCAAAGGTGCGGGCCTGCGTTCTACGACCTTCGGATAGTTCATAGTCGACAGTTGTGAATTCTGCCTGAATATCCTGAGGCACATTGATGAGCGCCGGGCCCTTACGGCCCTCGAGCATTACATTAAATGCCTGATCAAGGATGGTGGGTAGCTGCTCCACCCGGCTCGGCTGCCACCACCGCTTTACAACAGGCTCTGCCATGCGCGGAAAATTGTCGCCGTGAGGCCGGTCGAGTTCCTGCAGAACGCCACGATTCATCATATATGTGTGGACGCCGCCAGTGATGACCAATTGGGGCATCGAGTCAGCGAATGCGGTTGCAACACCGGTCAGTGTGTTCGTCGCACCCGGCCCAATAGAGGTTGCCACGGCCGCGATCTTACCCGATGTGCGGTAAAACCCATCGGCCATATGCGAGGCATTTTGCTCATGCATGGCCGGCACAAGGTTTATGTCTGCCCGGCGATCTACGAAAGCATCAAGCAGGGCGGTGTTCCCATGGCCGGGAATGCCGAATGCATAGGAAACCTTTTCCCGAACCAGATGATCGACAATGAGTTGACCGCCAGTTTTCGGCTGGTTTGAAGTGCTATCCATGTCCGTCCCTCTTTGGATTGTGAATACGTATCCTATTTTTTTGCTTTTGAAAAGCCCATATGCAAAAAAATTCAAGTTTTTTGACGTTATTCAGCAATGGGAGCTTGGTTGATGCACAACTCGTGAAAATCGCGTATTTGAACACCGGAGGGTTGAATCAGGAACGCGTTTGAAGATTACCATTATATATCAATTGGATATCACAATGAGATCCAAAAATATTGGATGCGTTCAAACCTGTGTTGGCCTTGCATTATCCCTGATAATCCCTTGGTTCACACGTTTGGGTTTGACATTTTGTGGTTACGTATGCAGTCTGTTCGCTCTGGTGGCTTCCAAATTGCGCGTGTGGATCACCAACGAACGCATAGTTGCGAGATCCGTGAGTTTCATCACGAAGTCTAGGGTGGGATGGAATGCCGATATCGGTTGATTATGTTGTTGTTGGTGCAGGCTCAGCGGGCTGCGTTCTTGCCAACAGGCTTTCGCAAGGCGGAAAGAAGCGCGTCCTCGTTCTCGAGGCGGGCCAGCGCGACAATTGGATCTGGTTCCACATTCCAGTCGGCTATCTGTTCGCGATTGGCAATCCGCGCGCTGACTGGTTGTTCAAGACGGAGCCAGAAGCTGGTCTGGATGGTCGCGCGCTCGATTACCCGCGGGGAAAAGTAATCGGAGGAAGCTCGGCCATTAACGCCATGATTTACATGCGTGGACAGGCCCAGGACTATGACGCATGGAGAGACTCCGGCCTACCTGGTTGGGGCTGGAACGACGTTCTGCCGTACTTTCTCGTACACGAAAATCATGTGGCACCAACGACCCAATTTCATCGGAGCGGCGGTGAATGGAGCGTGGACTTTCCTCGAATGCGTTGGCAGATCTTGGATGCAGTCCAGGATGCTGCAGCTCAAATAGGCATCCCGAAAGTCGACGATTTCAACACTGGCGACAATTTTGGTGCGTCGTATTTTCAGGTAAACCAGCGAGGTGGACGCCGGTGGAGTACCGCCCGGGGATTTTTGAAGCCGGCTCTTAGGAGACCAAATCTAGAGCTCAAGACGGGCGCACAGGTAAGGCGCATCTTGATAGAGAGTGGGCGCGCCGTCGGCGTGGAATATCAAACGCGTGAGGGGGTGAAGACTGTCCGGGCTGGTGAGGTGATACTCGCGGCCGGCGCGATAGGTTCGCCACACATCCTTCAACTTTCGGGCGTCGGACCTCACGAACTCCTAAAGACAAATGGCATAGATACGAAGGTCGATCTAAAGGGGGTCGGTGCCAATTTGCAGGACCATCTGCAGCTTAGGCCGATCTTCAAGGTGTCCGGCACCAAAACACTCAACGTCGAATATCGAAACTACTTCAAGCGCTTTATGATGGTTGCGCGCTACGCGGCTCTTAGGACTGGCCCAATGACCATGGCGCCGTCCCAGCTTGGCATATTTGCAAGATCGTCAGATGCCTATGATCGTCCAAATATTCAGTTTCACGTGCAGCCCCTCTCGCTTGGCAAATTCGGTGAGGCAATGCACACGTTCCCGGCCATCACGGTTAGCGTGTGCAATCTGAGACCCTCCAGTCGCGGAACGGTGCAGATCAAAGGCTCGGACCCGACTCTGCCTCCGCGGATTGCGCCTCACTACCTATCGACCGAGGAAGACCGGCAGGTCGCTGTCGATTCAATAAAACTTGCCCGGCGCTTGATGAAACAAGCTGCGTTGGCAAGATTCAAGCCTGAGGAATTTCTTCCCGGTGCGGATATCCGCGACGATGTGGGTCTATCGCAAGCAGCCGCGAAGATCGGAACCACAATTTTTCATCCCGTCGGAACAGCCAAGATGGGACCAGACGACGATCCGTTCGCCGTGGTTGATTCCCGCCTGCGTGTACGCGGCGTCCAAGGACTGCGGGTCGTTGACGCCTCGGTTATGCCTTCGATCACATCGGGCAATACCAACTCGCCAACTGTGATGATTGCCGAGAAGGGCGCTGAAATGATCCTGGCGGACAGTCGCTAGAATCTCTTCATGTGAAGCTTGAAGGAAAGTACTAAATGTACGGATTAACTGGAGATATTCCGCGTCGAAAACGCATCCGCGCCGGCATGATTGGCGGCGGCAAAGGCTCCTTTTTTGCCAGTTATCATAGAGCCGCCATGCGCATTAGCGACAGGTACGAAATCGTTGCTGGCGCTTTTTCATCCGATCCCGAACTTTGCCGCGAAGCGGGTGAGGCATTCGAGATCGAGCCCAAACGATCTTACATTTCCTATCGCGATCTCATCGCTGATGAGGCGGCAAGGGATGAGCGAATTGACGTCGCCATTGTGGTTACACCCAATCATCTTCACTTCGAACCTTGTCGTCTGTTGCTTGAGGCCGGCATACCTGTGATTTGCGACAAGCCGCTCGTTAACGAGATCGACGAGGCACGCGAACTCCTCAAGATAGCGCAGAAGAACGATACCTTCTTCGGCATGACCTACACTTATACCGGCTATCCGATGGTACGCGACGCCCGCGCCCGAATCCAAGCAGGCGAGCTGGGCGAAATTCGCTTCATGTATATAGAGTATCTTCTTGAATGGCTCGCGGAAGGGCCATCAAAGGTCGGCGCTAAAGGGGGCGCCTGGCGGCAAGATCCCAAGAAGGCGGGGCCAACGGGTGCCCTGGGCGACATCGGAACGCACGCGTTCAACATGCTTGAATTTCTCTCAGGCAAGCGTTGCACCTCTCTGAATGCGAAACTTTCGAGCCGCGTACCGGGATGGGTATTGGACGATACTGCCGTCGTTCAGCTCGAATTCGAAGGCGGCGCCGAAGGGCTACTTTGGGCAAGCCTTGCCGCGCCCGGACATCGCAACGGCCTGAGCTTTAAAATCGTAGGGACGAAAGCATCCCTCGAGTGGAAGCAGGAGACGCCTGACACGATTTGGCTCGGGCGTCTGGGCCAAGCTGACATGATCTACCATCGCGGTCAGCGCGATATGACCCCAGAAGGAATGGAGAGTGTCAGTCTGCCGGCCGGCAATCCCGAGGCCTATCTAGAAGCGCTGGCCTACCTTTATGTCGGCTTTGCGCAGGCGTTGGAGGCCGGCCCTCATTGGCGGAAGGCGAACGTTTCCCCGATCGCGGACCTCCAAGAGGGATTTCGAGGCGTCGCGCTCTCCCACGCATCTCTTCAATCTGATCAGAAGCGGAC
>Ga0207101_1002_pt1 | contig 82405 bp, 67 predicted proteins | sample Alteio_BWMinHeat_83_FD_153581 | JGI IMG/M metagenome (GOLD analysis project Ga0207101, IMG submission 153581) | Enriched cells from forest soil in Barre Woods Harvard Forest LTER site, Petersham, Massachusetts, United States -... | ecosystem: Environmental > Terrestrial > Soil > Temperate forest >...
ACGGTATCGTTAAGCGTAAGCGGGTTGCCCACAGGCACCTCCGCCAACTTCAATCCCACCTCGATTACTGGCTCAGGCAATTCCACGCTGAGCGTTTCCACGGGTTCCTCGACCGCCTCTGGCAGTTATCCGCTGACGCTCACGGGTACGAGCGGCAGTTTAGTGCATACGACGGCGGTAACGCTGACAGTGACCTCGCCGCCGCCGCCGGATTTCACGATTTCAGGATCGCCGAGCACGCAGACGGTGATTGTGGGCGGTAACACCAGCTACACTGCCACAGTCACAGGCGTTAGTGGATTCACCGGTACGGTATCGTTAAGCGTAAGCGGGTTGCCCACAGGCACCTCCGCCAACTTCAATCCCACCTCGATTACTGGCTCAGGCAGTTCCACGCTAAGTGTTTCCACGCTGGCCTCCGCTCCCCCAGGAAACTACACTCTGACGCTCACTGGCACCAGCGGAAGCCTGACGCACAGCACAACCGTGTCTTTTGTCATTAGTGGGGTGTCTGTGTCTGCGGGATGGACGGATGTGGATATCGGCAGTCCCGGAATGGTGGGAAGCGCGACTTCTAACGCTGGCACATTCACGGTGAACGGCGGCGGGGCCGATATCTGGTACACGTCGGATCAATTCAACTACGTGTACCAATCCCTGACGGGGAACCTGACGATCACGGCGCGCGTGGCGAGCCAGCAGAACACCGATAGCTGGGCCAAAGTTGGCGTGATGATCCGAGAGACTACTGCGGCCAATTCCGCCTATGTTTTCCTGATGTTGACCCCGGCCAACGGTGTGAACATGCAATACCGGCCTACGACTGGAAGCAACGCAGTGCAACTGGCTCAAGTGGCTGCGCTGGTCGCTCCGTACTGGGTACGTTTGGTGCGTTCGGGCAACACCTTCACGGGCTACAGCTCGGCCGATGGCGTGACCTGGACGCAAGTCGGGTCGATCAGCCTGACCATGGCCAATAGTGCTACCGCGGGATTGGTGGTCACGGCGCATAATAACACCCTGTTGAACACGTCTACCTTTGACAACATCGGCATCACCACGCCATAAGCCCGTCTGGATTGCCGGGTCATGCGCATGGCCGCTGCATCTAAATGTGGGCGGACGGAGGCAGCGCGCCGCGGCGTCCGGTGAAGGCGAATCAGATCGTGCCACGCTGGGTCTGGTCAAACGCTTCACCGGAGGACAACGAGCGAATGATAACCGTTCACTAGAGCAAAACAGTAAAATATCGGCTAGTGTGCCGTGCTCGTCTACATTCCGCGGACGATTTGCTGCGTTTCGAGTCGTCGTACTCGTTGAGTTTCTGCCGTTAAGCGTGGCGAATACACGGGGGGCACAATTGCACCGAGGAGGATCCCTATGTCCATCTCTCGCAGAAACCTTCTTCGCAACATCGGCGTTGGCGCAGTCGTTGGAGCCTCCGCTCCCGCGCTTCGGGGCTTTCCGTTTCCTCGCGTGACAGGGGCGCTATGGAAAAACTCCGTTTCGGCGGCTCAGCCGTCCAGCGTCGCGACTGCAGCGGATCCCATTCTCCTCTATCGCAACGAAAATCCTTACGGTCCGTCCGAAAAAGTTCTCGCAGTCCTGCGCGAATCTGCCGCCAGCGGCAATCGTTATCCGCGCACTGAATACGACACTCTCGTCGACAAGCTCGCCACGCTGCACAATGTTAAGCGCGACCAAATCGTCCTCGGCTGCGGCTCCGGCGAGATTCTGTGCATGGCAGCATTCGCTTTTCTCAAGCCCGGCAAAAAACTCGTCGAAGCCGCGCCCACGTTTCTCGCGCTCGGGAGGCTCGCGCAAACAGCCGGCGTCGAAGTCGCGGACGTTCCGCTCAACAAACGCTACGAGCACGACCTTGGCGTGATGCTCGATCGGGCCCGCTCATCCACAGGTCTCGTCTATATCGTCAACCCAAACAATCCCACCGGCACCATCACGCCGCGTAAAGAAATCGAAGCGTTCATCAGTAAGCTGCCGCCAGATGTCACCGTGCTCATTGACGAGGCCTATCATCATTTTGTCGCGCCCTGGGGGGCATACGAGTCCTTTCTCGGCCGCCCTATCGGCGACCCTCGCGTTATCGTCTCGCGCACTTTTTCCAAAATCTACGGCCTCGCTGGCATGCGCATTGGCTACGCAGTCGCAACGCCGGAAATTGCCAAGCGTCTTACCGCCGGCCTTCCCAGGTGGAGCGTTAGCATCGTCTCCGCCCGCGCTGCTTCTGCCGCGCTCGACGACGTCGACTACGTCCGCCTCGGCTTCAAGCGCAATACCGACGACCGCCAGGAGTTCATGAACCAGGTCAACGCGCGCATGCTCCGCGCCATCGATTCGCAAACCAATTTCGTCATGGTGAATCCGATGCGCCCGCCGGAGGAAGTCATCGAGCACCTCAAAAAAAACAACGTCCTCATTGGCCCCAAATATCCGGTCCTCGACAAATACATCCGCGTCTCCCTCGGCACTCCCGGCGAGATGCAAGCCTTCTGGCGCGTCTGGGACCTCATGCCGCCCACGGGAAAAATGGCCATGTAGTTTAGGTCTCTCAAAATCGTTGGTCGTTTCTGAATCCTGAAATTCTGTGCTTCTGCGTTCAATTTCCTCCTTCTCTGTACCGTCGCTTTCAAGAATCCGCGTTCGGCCAAGCGCGAACCTTCGGCCGACCTCAACGGGGAAGAATATGTCAAGCCAAACTGAGTTTGATTTCGGCGACGATAAGATTCGCCCGTCCGATTCTTCAAGCCCACGCCCACCTCTTCGTGGAGATGGGAGCCGCCTCTCGAAAGAGTTTTGCTGGCGGTAGCGGGTGCGAGGCGATCGTGGCGTTGGCCCTTTTTTCGCATCACATGCCGAACCCCAAAAAACAGCCAAGGTTCGCAGCGATTCGCCAGGCACAGCCCAGTTGCGCTGCACGCCGGATAGTCCACCAATCGACAACGAGGAGTCAAATACTCAGAGTGGCCCCTGCATCGGAGCTCCAACCCGCAGCAAAGCTTGACGTGGACTGTGCCCGAAAAGAACGATACGCCATGGTTTTTGTTCTCGCGGTTGCGACAGGACTACGAAGCGGAGAGCTGTTCGCCTTAAGATTAAATGATGTTGATTTTAAGGCTGGCACAATTCGCGAGGATGAATCAGCCGATCAGCGGACTTACAAAATCGGGCCGTGCAAGAATGCGGCGGCTTATCGGACCGTTCTTCTCGCGGATTCTCAAGGCAAGGAGGCGCTCTCAATGCTGAAGCGCTTCTTGAAAGGGAACCAAAATCCGAGCGCCCTTGTATTCCGCTCGAAACGAGGTTGTCCATTACGTGAAACCAATGTGCTGCATGAATTCTTGCATCCAGTTTTGAAGGCCCTCGGGCTTCCACAAGCCGGAATGCATGCGTTCCGTCACGGTTGCAATCGGAGACGGGAGTTAGCCGGGATGAATCCTGCCGTGCTTCGCCAACAGATGGGACACAGCTCTGCTGTGATGACGGCGAGATACACCGGAGAAATTCCACTCGAGCAAGTGAGGACCGCGTTTTCCAGCATGGAATTGGAAAATATGGAAAATGGCGGTTCTGTACTCGCAGTCGCTTAGTTATGTATAATCGACAAGCTAGAGAAATGAGCGGGCGTCGTACAATGGCAGTATAGAAGCTTCCCAAGCTTCGGACGTGGGTTCGATTCCCATCGCCCGCTCCAGTCATCTTGATTCCCTTTAGCGACTTAGCGACTGGTCGCGGCGGCAAAAGGCGGCAATAAGAAACAAAAGAGCCTCATGGGTGGCGCCTTTGGCTCTGCTGAAGCGGATCGATTCCGAGGAACAAGCGCTGTAAACATTTCTGACTGGTATCGAACGAGAACCACTTCTGCGTGTACCCGGCAAAGTAGCGGAGAGCGATAGCTTCCGGATTGCCGACATTCAGAAGTTGAGAACCCAATGGCTCTCTCGTGCTTTGTCCGCCTGGCACTTCGACTTGAAAGCAAAACCGATCAGGTTCCGCTAATTTCTGGGGAGGGCCGCTTCATCGCTGCGGGGAGCGCGCCGTTAGCTCTTAGGGCTGTGAGCACGCGCTTTGGAGTGAACGGCGCTTCGCGCAGGCGCACGCCGATGGCGTCGAAAATTGCGTTGGCGATCGCTGCGGGGACGGGAACGATGGAAGGTTCGCCCGCGCCAAGGGCCGGCAGCTCCGGTCGGCTGATGAGAACGCTTTCGACTTCAGGAATATCCTTGAACCGGATGACCGGGTAGCTTTTCCAGTCGAGGCTCTTCAGTCCAGTGGCGTCGAACTTGACCTCTTCCATCAGCGCGCGGCTGGTGCCTTGGATGACGTTACCCTCGATCTGAAACTTCAGCCCATCGGGGTTGATGATCAGACCGCAGTCGTGGGCGATGGTCATTCGCTTCACCGCGACGTTGCCCGTCGTCTTGTCCACCTCGACTTCGGCTATCGCCGCGATCAGCGTGCGGCCGCGAATCGCCAGAGCCACGCCCCGCCCGGCAGCCTTCGGCCCAGCCGAGGGCCCTGCGGGCGCGGGCCTGTCCTTCCACCTAGCTTGCTTCGCGGCCGCGAGCAGTGTTTCGGTGGCGCGCTGGTTGCCGCTCAGATGCCGCAGCCGGAACTGAACGGGATCCACCTGCAAGCTCGCGGCAATTTCGTCCAAGAAAGATTCGCTGGCAAAAAATCCCGCGGGCTCTCCGGGAGAGCGCAGCGGGTTGGTTCGGAGCGGGGTCGGTTCGTCCTGCGGCCAATCCACATAAGAACCCACCACCTTCTGGCTGTCGAAATCGTAGATCTGCTCAATGGCTCCGCCCCCGACAGGGCTCCCGGGCAGCGGCGCCGTGGATTTTTGGCCGATTTGCCTCTCGCCCAACTGTGGCGTGCCCTGTGCTTCGGTCCAGGGGAAGGTACGGCCGGTGAACTCCCACGCGGTGATGTGTCCCTGGGCATTCACCGCGGCGCGCGCGGTCATCAACTGCTGCGGCCCTTTGGGCTCCCAGGCGTGCTCGTCCGCGCGCATCCATTGGACGCGCACGGGCTTGCCCACCGCGCGCGACATCAGCACAGCGTCTTCCGCCGCATCGTCGCACACCATGCGTCCGTAGCAGCCGGGGCCTTCGACGAAATTCACTTCCACATTTCTCTTGGGGAATCCCAGCATGGACGCCACGCGGTCGCGCGTCGTGAAAGTGCCTTGCGCGCCCGTCCAGATCGTCACTTTATCTCCACGAAAATCCGCCACAGCGCACGACGGGCCCATCATGCCGTGGTTCTGAAATGGCCAGTGGTAAGTGGCCTCAAAAGTTTTGCTGGCCGCGGAAAAGGCCGCGTCCGCGTCTCCTCTGTTGACGACGACCGTGTCCACGAAACTTTGCGTATTCGCCAGGTACGAGTCCACCTCGTCCGCCGTGGCCGGCATTTTCGCGACGGGAGTGGACCACGTGACCTTGAGCGCTCGCGCCGCCTGGATCGCGGCCCACTCGGTCTCTGCGACAACGCCCACGAAGCTTCCTTCCTGGACCACCTTCACAACCCCAGGAATGCCGCGGACGGAGTTTTTGTCGACGCTCGCAGGCTTCGAGAGCACGGTCGAGGGACGCAAAACGCGCCCGTGCAGCATGCCGGGCACGCGGAAGTCGGACGTGTACGTGAACTCTCCGATCAGCTTCGGCAGGAGGTCCACGCGCGGCACCGACGTGCCAACGACTTTGTACTCCTTAAAATCTTTGACGTGAGCCTCGGGCGCGACGTCCAATCCCGTTTGAATTCCCTTGGCAGCGACCTTCACGTTGAATCGCTTCCCACCAAGGAGTTCGCCGTAGGAAACTTTCTTTGCCGGGCTCCCGTCCACGCGGACGACGCCCTCGGCGACCACCAGCTTTTCTGCTGGTGCTTCCAACCGCGCTGCGGCGAGCTTCAGCAATTCCGCGCGTCCCGCAGCGGCCGCGTGGCGTAATTGCGGCCCGGCGCGCATGACGGTGTTGCTGCCCGCCGTGCGTCCCTGGTCCACAGTTTTCGCCGTGTCGCCCATGGCCATGTGGATCTGATCGAACCGCACGTCCAGCTCGTCCGCCACGATCTGCGCCAGCGCGGTCTGAATGCCTGTGCCGAGATCCACCTTACCGGTGAAAACGGTGACGCTGCCATCCTGCATCACCGCCAACCAGGAATCCAGCGAGGTCGGGTCGAGATAATCCGGATTGTTGTAAGGATTGGAGCCCGGAGGAAGGGGCAGAGTGTCAAATTGCTGCGCCAGAGCGCGCGTGGCCGGCCCGAACAAGCTGAAGCTCACGACGAGCGCGCGCGAGTTTTTCAGAAGCTCTCTACGGGGGATTGCGCGCGTTTTCACGTTCGCTCTCCTTGGGCTCACGCGTACGCGGTGGCGCGTTGGATGGCGCGGATCACCCGTAAATGGCTGCCGCAACGGCAAAGAATTGGGTCGAGGGCAGTACGGATCTCGTCGGCGGTGGGGCTGGGATTCTTGTCCAGCAACGCCTTGGCATTCATGAGGATCCCGTTCATGCAGAAGCCGCACTGCGCCGCCTGCTCTTCGACGAACGCGCGCTGCAATGCGTGCGGGTTCGCCGAGCTGCCGAGCCCTTCGAGCGTGGTGATGGCCCGGTTCTGCGCCGCATTCACCGGCGTGATGCACGACCGAATGGCCTTGCCGTCCAGGATCACGGCGCACGCGCCGCACTGGCCCAGCCCGCAACCGAATCGTGGCCCTTTCAACTCCAGGTCGTTGCGCAGCACGTACAGCAGCGGCGTGGCAGCGTCGGTGTCAACCATCCGCACCCTGCCATTTACCTTCAGCGAGATTTGCGCCATGGCGTGCTCCTCATTTCGGCAGGCCACGCGAGAGGGACGTATCTGCGGCCCACACTCATCGTTTCGGCGATAATATATTATTGTATGTTCAAAAGGGGCCCTACTTCCAAAGTTTATGCCGACAATATGGCGGCCTGATTGTGCAAATATACGGTAATGCCCGAGTGACGGGCCATACGGGAGCAATCCCTTTTGGACGAAAGACGCGCAATCTGTAGAAGTTGTGTTGTCGTGACAGGGTTGTTCCAACCCGAAGTGCGGGTTGTGGGTGTTCTGTTCAATTCCCATCGCCCGCTCCAGAAACCCTGTTGATGCAGTTGGCTTTACGGGCTTCCCACCCTCACAAACGCTCAAAGCTGTTAGTTTGGACGCAGTTGGACGCGGATTCCGGCCTCAAGGGGCTTGTTGGACGCGCTGATTCGGGAGTTTTTTACTTGTCCGGTAAGCGCGGTGGATTCTATAGGTCTAGGCAACACTCAGCTCAAACCCACCTTGCATTGAAAACAAGAGCTAAAAGCGCTCGCTAGGTTAGATCAGCCGGAACGCTATTCTGGCTAGGTTTTGACCGAGTACAGCCAAGCAGATCGGTTCTCCAGGGGGAAGTATTGCCGGATCAACTGATTAGATGGTGTTGCATCGACCGGTTGAGCCAGCAGCGCTAATCGGGAGTCGTGCCGCGGCGTCCCCTCTTCCGCGTTGCGGCTGCTCTGCTTTGCTTCATCTGAACCTTGGTGCCAGTGACCGGCTCCTTGCGGTTCAGCTCCGCAGCCTGTTCCAGGAGAGCCCGCACTTCCGATCGTCGTACATCCGTTGCGCTTCGCAGCTTTACGTGCCGCAAGTACTTTCCCGTTCCCTCCAGCAACTTCCCCGGATCGCGGAGCATCGCTCCTCGCATAAATCCAAAAGTCACATGTTCCTTCGTCACCATATAAAAGCACAGCGGCCCGTTTAGATCGAATGTGGGAATCTTCCACGGATTCACGTACTCCTCGCATCCGGCTACGGCCTTCTTCACAAGCGTCCTTACCATCTTTGCAACTCCAGACAACTTTCCGGCCTTCTCTACATATTCATCGATCCAGACGCGAGCTTCCCTACCTTCGACAGTTGGCATTTCAACCCACCTCTCTGTGCGGCTGCAGCGTATCACGGCAAACAACGCATATTTCTTCGCCTGCCCGAACATATTGTCGGCTCTTCCATCCGAGCGAGGCTTGGTGTCGCCGCGAGCTACGACACGGCAGGTCGCCAAGACACGTCACTCTCAGCCGCGGAGATCACTTCTCACAAACCGACTTCTCAGGACTAATCCGCACCCTGGAACCCGAATGCCTCCGGTTAGCCCACAATTCGCAGTCAATCTCAGCTCGAGGTGTACGATTGGCGATTCGGGCGCCCCAAATCATGTACCGACCGCAAATCCTCTCGCATCGAAGTGCGTTAGGAGGAAGTGTTATGAAAGCTGCAGTTGTTCCCGCTGTCAGCAGTTCGTGGCAGATCAAAGACGTTCCGCAACCTCAACCCGGGCCTAATCAGGTACTGGTGAAGATGCATGCGAGCGGCATCTGCTACACCGACGTACATCTGACGCTCGGACACTTTCCCGGACCGTTCCCCCGAATCTTAGGCCACGAGCCAGTGGGCGAGATCGTCGCCGTGGCTCCCGACGTCACCACGCGGAAGGTGGGCGACCGCGTGGGTACGGCCTGGATTCAATCCACCTGCGGGCGCTGCGAATGGTGCCAGCGTGGTCGCAGAATGTTCTGTCCCTACTTGAAGGGCACAGGAATTGAGGCACAAGGCGGGCACGCCGAGTACATGCTGATGAATGCCGACGCAACCTATCTGATTCCCGACAAGGTTTCCTACGAGCAAGCAGCGCCGATCTTCTGCGCGGGCTACACAGTGTACAGCGGGCTGCGCTGGGCCGATCCCCAGCCGCACGAGCGCGTGGCCGTGCTTGGAATCGGCGGCCTTGGACACCTCGCAGTGCAATACGCGAAGGCCACCGGCTTTGAGACCATTGCCGTTTCCCACTCCCCTGACAAAGACAAGTTGATCCGCGAGCTCGGCGCGGATGAAATTGTCCGCGACGGAAAGAGCCTCGCCGCTGCAGGCGGCGCCGACATCATCCTCAGTACTTCTAATTCGACGAAGTCCATGGTGGACAGCATTCAGGGATTACGGCCAGACGGCCGGCTGATCGCCATGGGCGCGGACGCGGAGCCACTTTCCGTCTCGCTGATGGATCTCATCATGAAGCGCATCCGCATCATCGGCAGCCAGCAGAACGGCCCCGAATATCTCTACGAAGCTCTTGATTTCGTGGCGCAAGGGAAAGTCAAAACGATCGTCGAGACTTACCCATTGGCGGAGGCCGCCAAGGCCTACGAACGCGTTGCGGAGGGCAAGGCCCGGTTCCGCGCCGTCCTCACAATGTAATCGGCGATACGAGCAGTCACCGCCATTTTCGGGCGGATCAACGGGCAACCCTTCGATAATCCGATAAGGGAAGGGTGCCAACGATTTGTTCAGGATGCAAAATTGAATGTTGACGCGCTGCTTGTGCCGCAGGCGGTCTCGTTGTAGCCACCTGAGTGCAATCGGCAGACTTCGGAATAACACATTCGGGGATCGCTCATTGGCGAGTTTCGTCTTCTACAGAATCACGGATGCTTCCTCAAAATTGAGCCGAGGATTGCGTGGGTGGAGCTTGCTTGGGTCTCCATAGCCCAGGTTGCAGAGAAGATTCACTTTCCACTTGCCGTCGGGAAAGAATGCCGCATTCAATTTATCTGCGTCGAAACCGGACATCGGTCCGCAATCCAAACCCAAAGCGCGCGCGGCCACGATGAAATAAGCAGCCTGCAAGGAACTGTTGCGGAAGGCGGTCTCGTTAATAAGGGTATGGTTGCCGACAAAATAGGAGCGCATATCAAACTGCGGAAAGAGCCTGGGGAGATGCTCGTGAAATTCCGTGTCCCAGGCGATGATGACGGTCACAGGGGCAGCCATGGTTTTGTCGACATTGCCTGGCGCTAGAACTGGCTTGAGGAGCGCCTTGGCGCCGGGAGTGGCCAGAAAAACGAATCTGGCGGGCGAGGCATTGGCGCTGGTCGGTCCAAGGCGCGCCAGTTCGTAAGCCTTGCGCAGGATCTCTACCGGCACCGGTTCTGGAAGCCAGGTGGAGTGGGTCCGCGCTTCGCAAAATAGCTGGTCGAGAGCCTCCTGTGAGATCGGCGTTTTGATGGCAGCAAGATTCTGTGCTTCAGATTGATTGCGCATTTTGGTTTTCTCCTTTTAGGTGCGTTCAGCGCGAGCGTCGGGCATCCAGACTGAACGGCCCTGCGCCGAAGTGAGAAATCAGCAGGGCGCCCCCGAGCATGGAGACGTTCTTCATGAACAGGATCATTTGTATCTGCGCCATCATGGGATCGGTTACGGTCCAGAACTTATGCATCATCAAGCTGACAGGGATCAGGAAAAGCACAATGAGCCAAGCACCCAGTTTTGCGCGGTAACCCAACAAGATGCTCAAGCCACCGGCAATGGCCAGCACGCCGGAAAGTGGAACCGCGATCGCAGCCAAAGGCACGCCCTGCGAAGCCGCATAACCGATGGTTTGCTTGCTAAAATGATTGGCTCCAGCCATCAGGAAAATCAGCGCGAAGAAAAACCGTCCCAAAACGACCACCGCTCCCTGCCAAAAGCTTGTGGCCTCCACATCTTTGGAAATTGCGACCGAATTCGTTGCCATGTACTTCCTCCTTTTACTTGCTGAATTCGCTTACGAGTAACCGCACAAACTAAATTTGTGTACACCGACTAGAATCGACTTCCTTTTCAATCAGCGCGCCGCTGACTGGGTGTTCCTTGGAGCCGGGAAATTCGCTTGAGCCCACGCCGAAAACTTGGCGGGTTGCCGGCCTGCTATTTTGTTGGCGAGCGCGATTTGGTCGCGCGAATCGGAACCTAAGTACGTGTGCGCCTGAAAGTAAGCGAACATTTCCCCTATCTCGGCGGCTCCAGGAAAGAAACCCGCGAAGACATCCTTCGGCACTTGATGGAAAGAAAAGTTGTGGCCCTGTCGATTCAGCGTATCGATGATTTCATTGAAGCTCACGAAATCGCCGACTAGAGGCAGATGCTCGCCATGGCCTGCCTGATCAGGGCGAGCGAACGCTCCGGCGACGAGACTGCCAAGTTCCGCAATGTCGCCCATGTGGATGCTTCGCACAGTTGGGTCCAGCGGGAGAGTCCAACCTGCGGATCCGTTAGGCTGTTTTTGCGGACCAAGAACGCCGGTAAGGTTCTGAAAATAGAAAGGCGCGATGACGAACGTATGATTCGCAAACCCGGCCTCTTTCACGATCCGATCAACCTTGGCTTTGCCGGTAAAATGGGGAACGTGGAGCTTGCCGCCGCTGATCGCTTCCACATCCGGCAGCGTGGACCAGATAAAGTGTTTGACACCGGCTTCCTTGGCGGCACGTACCGCGGCCGTTGCCTGCTTCAGTTCGTCCGCTCCGTGCTCCTGGAAGTTGGTTACCAGAAATACGCCATGCGTCCCCGCAAAGGCAGGCTTAAGGGTTTCGGGGCGATTCAAGTCCGCCTGAATGACTTCGTCGGCGAGTTCGCGATGCTTGGCCGGATTGCGAGTCAGGGCGCGTATCTTGAATTGATTGCCGGCTTGAAGGGCGCGTACTACGGCGCCTCCCTGCTGTCCTGTTGCGCCGACTACGGCGATCGCTCTCTTATTTGTGCGTTCCATATGCAGTGTACCCCTCTTTCCAGCATTTATTGATGCCAATTCTATTGACATAGATACATTGCGCTGGACATTGGTTATATAAAAGAGCAAAATAGTTTCGTCATGGAAAAGAACTCGCGAGACCCGGTCCACTGCTGGCTGGTATGGGGGAAGGCCTTTCGGGCGGCGGCGAAATATCTTTATGCGGGACTTGAGGAGACGGGAATCGACGATACCGACTTCCGGATACTTGAAGTGCTCCTCAACAAAAGGCCTTTGCCGGTGAATACGATCGGGCCAAAGGTCCACCTTACGCCCGGCTCGATCAGTACGGCCGTTGACCGCCTCGTCGAAAGGGGCCTGGTAAGCCGGGTCGAGAGTCCCGAGGATCGGCGCGTCCGCGTCGTGTCGCTCACGGCAAAAGGCAAAGAATTGATCGCGCCGATTTTTCGCAAACACGCCGCCGAAATCAGGAAAGTCTTTGCCGATGCGAGCTCGAAAGAGTTGCGAGCTTTTGAAACGACATTGAAAAAGATTGGGAAGCGCGCCGAAAGTCTGGGGACCGGAGTCAATCCAAAGTGTTTAAGCCAACGATGAGGATAGCGGCGGAGTGCGCCGATCAATCGAAATGAAAGTTGTCCTGGAGAAGTGACGTAAATGCAGATTGGAATCGACAGTTTCGCAGCAGCTATTTCCGATCCGGCCACAGGTCTCACGCTCAGCCCGGTGGACCGCATGCACCATCTACTCGAAGAGATTGAGCTTGCCGATAACGTCGGCCTCGACGTCTTCGGCATTGGGGAACATCACCGGGCGGAGTTCCTCGACTCAGCTCCCGTTGTAATCCTCTCCGCTGCCGCCGCGCGCACAGAAAATATCCGCCTCACCAGCGCAGTCACGGTTCTCAGCGCCTCCGACCCCGTTCGCGTTTTTCAGGAGTTCGCGACTCTCGACTTGATCTCGCGGGGCCGCGCCGAAATCGTCGCCGGTCGCGGTTCGTTCGTTGAGTCGTATCCCCTCTTCGGGCTGCGTCTTGAAGATTACGATTCGCTCTTTGCGGAAAAACTCGAGCTTCTCCTGAAAATCCGGGAAAGCACCAAAGTGCACTGGTCCGGAAAGCACCGCGCGGCCCTTACCGGCCAGGCAATCTACCCTCGCCCGCTGCAGGATCCGCTCCCCATATGGGTCGGTGTCGGCGGCACGCCCGAATCTTTCGTTCGCGCAGGAATGCTCGGACTTCCTCTCATGGTTGCCATCATCGGAGGTGAGCCCAGACGCTTCAGGCCTCTTATAGACCTCTATCGCGAGGCTGGGCGTCGCGCCGGTCATTCTCCAGAGCAACTCACGGTAGGTCTTCATTCCGTTGGCTTTCTCGCGGACACCACGGACGAAGCCGCAGAAATATTCTTTCCAGGTTACGCGCACACCTTTACCGAAATCGGCAAGGAACGCGGCTGGCCGCCCACCACACGCGCCCAATTCGACGCCGTCCGCGGCCCCACCGGCGCACTACTGATCGGCGACGCCAAAACGGTCGCGAAAAAGATCCTTTACGTGAATGAAATTCTCGGTGGCATTTCGCGCGTCACATTCCAAATGGGTGTCTCTACGCTGCCACACGAAAAAATGCTGCACGCCATAGAAATCCTCGGCACTCAAGTGGCGCCTATTGTCCGGAACGAGCTCCGCGTCACTTCTGTGCGCGCCTGATGCGTGACTGTACTGGAAGTAAGAAGCTTGTCGATATTAGCCGCGACGAGTGAGTGTCAACCTAACTCGACAGCGCGGACGCCGCGCCAAGGTCTTATAACAAGTCGCCGTACAATGCGCTTCTGGATGTGCTGGGGGGCTGTTTTTTGTTGATTTCCCGACTCCTTGTGAATATGGACCTCAGTTCCTCCCCGTTTAAAGGAAACTTCGTCCATAGCCCATTTCATTAGGTGGATGCCCCGTCCGCGTTCGGCTCCTAGGTTTTCGACGGCCAGAGGATTAGAAACATCATTCGGATCGAATCCGTGTCCTTGATCTCTGACAACGATGAACACTCCCTTGGCGCTTTCGCAGCAGCAACGGACATGAACCAGCCTACGAGCATCCATACGATTACCGTGGAGCATCGCGTTACTCATGGCTTCCCGAAGCGCGAGTTCAATGGATTCCTCCTTTCCTCGAGCGCAACGAGATCCAGCGATCAAACGCATGAGCCAATCCGTGAAAGGTGAGATCAGGGCGATCTCGCTCCGCAGCCAGGTGTGCACGTCCAGGGGAGCATTAGTGAAACGAGGTTTGCGTAGCGCCGTCTGCAGCGATTTGAAACTGCCTACCCAAATCATTTCTGCAACCTCCTTTCAGAACCACCTGACCTCAATTTGCGGGCGAAGAAAACCGAAGGGGCTCCGAATCAGCAGGCGCAGCCCGCAGTCAGAAGCAATCGAGGAATGCCAGGAAAGAGCCCTCGCGTCACTCTTTCGCGCCGTTCAGAAAAAACAACATCGTCATTGGAGTTGAGCCTCTGTTTCGCCAGGCGTGGCGCGTACCGTTTTGCACAACGACGTCGCCGCGCTTGAGATGAATGGTCTTGGCGTCATCGAGCTCCAGCCAAATCTCTCCTTCATAAACCACGGCGTAGTCGACGGTGTTCGTCTTGTGCATTGCGGTATCTTCTTTTTCAAAGTGATCCGCTAACCCTTTGAGGCGAATCAGAGCCTCACTGCGAGCTGCTTCACCGTCAAACGACGGGTCCGCAAAAACCGAACTCGGCGGAAACGTTGCGAAGTGAAGACTGGTGCCGCCAGGTCCTGGAACGACGGAGACGGGATAGCGGTCAAACCTTTGCTCCTCGCGAAGGTCCGGGATAGTCGGGTTTACCCAGACAAGCGTGTGCTCGTAGTTGGGTACGCTCTGGAACTGATATGCCTGCAATTGTTCGTCACTTTGAACGATGGACTTGCCGTTTACACTTCCCGTTACAATACGGCGGTAGGTATGCGGCTTCATACCGCGCCTGGATAACTTTCTCTTTTTAGAATTTGCTCTGTACATGGCTAGACCCCTGCAAGCCCGGCTGGCGGCGGCCTTGGAATTAGTGAGCCAGCTTTCCTCCATCCACCGGAATAGAGGAACCAGTCATGTAGGACGCATTTGCCGAAGCAACAAAGGCGATCACGTAGCCGATCTCCTCCGGTGTTGCCAGACGCTTGAGCGGTACTGTCGAGACGAGCGCCGCCTTATTCTCATCTGTGTTGGTGAAGCGTGTGAGCATGCCTGTATCCGTAGTGCCCACAGCGATTACGTTTACCCGAACTCCAGTTCCCGCGACTTCCAGTGCAGCGGACTTTGTCAGTCCTTCCACTGCATGCTTGCTGGCCACATAAACGGAAGCCCCCGCAGCGCCGACACTTCCATAGGTCGACGAGATATTGACGATACTTCCGTTTCCCTGTGGCAGCATCACCCGTAGTTCGTGCTTCATGCTTAACAGCACACCAAGCACGTTGGTATCAAACGTAGCCGCGTAGCTCTCTGCCGTCTGTTCTGTTACGAGACCCCGCAATCCTTCCGTCCCGGCATTATTGACTGCAATGTCCAGGCGACCAAAACGCGCGACCGTCTTGTCGATGAGTGCCCGGATATCATCGTCGTGTCGAACGTCAGTTTTTACGAATTCCACTTCCGCACCAAGTTCGCGCAGCTCCTTCTCGAGTTTTTTGCCTTCCGGCTCACGACGGCCAGAGACAACGACGCGCGCGCCCTCTCTAGCGAAGATGACCGCAGTGGCGCGACCGATTCCTGTCAGCGCGCCGGTAATCAAAACAACTGGTGAACTCATGGCAATACCTCCGTTGATCTCTACCCATGCAAGCTGAGCATGACTGAGGAGTCCGCCAAGCCGTTCCGGGATAGCTCAGATCAAGTCATTGGATGGCGCAGCTTGCCGGTTGTAGCGCCGTTGAAGCATACTTTGTTACGCTGGGAGCAATGCTTCTCAGGCATGGGAGTGAGAATGGAATTACGACATCTGCGCTATTTCGTCGCGGTGGCCGAGGCGGGAAGTCTGACGGTGGCGGCAGAGCAAACGCTGCACACCTCACAACCTTCGTTAAGTCGGCAGATTCGAGATCTTGAGGTCGAGGTAGGTGCGCGACTCCTGACACGGCGCGCTCGCGGCATCGACCTGACACCGGCAGGCCGAGCCTTTCTCGATCACGCCCGCTCGGTGCTATCGCAGGTTGAAGCGGCAGCCGAAGCTGCGCGCCGGGCCGCTCATCCCGCGAAGCCATGCTTCTCAATGGGCTTTTTGACCGGACACGAATTGACGTGGATGCCCGAAGCCTTGCAGATCTTGCGCGATGAGCTGCCTAACATCGACGTGATGATATCGAGTCAATACTCGCCGCTGCTTGCGGACGGTCTTTCGAAAGGAAAAATCGATGCGGCTTTTCTTCGGCGGGAACGAGGAGTGCCAGAGTTGGCGTTTCGTCTTCTCGTCAAGGAACCCTTGGTGGTGGTCCTGCCAAGTGACCATCGTCTCGCTGCGCTCAAAGCCATTGGTCCGAGGGATTTAGTGGGTGAGACATTCGTGACCGTGTCGCACACGGCTCCTGTACTGCGTGTGGTGATCGACAACTATCTGAAGCGGTCCGGAATCAATATTACGCCAGCTCACGCGGCGGACCATGTCACCATGGGAATGTCCTTAATAGCGTCGACGGGTGGCGTAGGGCTGTTACCTGCTTACGCGCAGAACTTTCTCCCTTCGTCGGTGACGAGTCGTCCCCTCAAGGGAGACGCGCCGACTGTCGAGCTGGTCCTCGGCTACAAAGAGTCGAACGAGTCTCCCATCCTAAAGCTTCTGCTTTCGAGATTGGACGAGTTGGTTGCTCGTGTCTCGAAGAAGGCCCGCTGAAACTCGGAATGCATCTTAGGAAGCGCGACTGCGGGGTTCTTGAGTCAGGGACGATCCTGATTCTAACTGCTGTCGACTTGGACGCCGCGCCCCAATCGCAGTCACTCTATTTTTAGGGGGAGGTGGAATCCCCCTGGCAATCAAGGTCTAGTTTCTGTTTCAGACGGAGACTCTCGGTTCGTAATGGCACACGATTGGCTGGCACACCGAAGGTTCATTCTTCTGTGAACGGTATATCCCCTGAAATTGCAATATATTGCGCATGATCTCTACGTGGAGAAGCGAGTAGGTAGTTGGTCGGCGTCGTGCAAGAGCAGGTTCGAGCGTTCCTTGGATCACAAGGAACGCCAATTCATCCACGAGGACATTCGGGGACTGCGCGAAAAAGTGGACTCCGACCGGTGATTATTGCGACTGCATCGAGCAAAGAGTGTCGTGACGCCAGGAGTCGCACAAGCAAAGGTACTTCGCGCGAACTTCCGGCGGATTGAACGGCGGGAATGGTGGCTCTGGGCAGCGGCGGCCATCATCACACTTCTGCTCACCATTGGGCTCGCTTCCTTTCTTCTTCCTGCCGCACACTTTCATCAGGACTTCTCCTCACTCAGTGTCTTGCCGCAGGCCATCCGCGGTCTCGTGGGTCTTATCTTTCTATTCGATCTCTACACCATCTACCAGCATCTGTTAATCCATCGGATCCGCAGACAGCTTGTCGAACGGGAAGAGCTGTTTCACCTGATCAGCGAGAACGCCGCCGACATGATCGCTGTGGTGGACATGGAGGGGAAGCGGCTTTTCAACAGCCTTTCCTATCAGAAGGTGCTGGGCTATTCGCCCGAAGAATTGCAGACCTCATCGTCTCTTGAGCAGGTTCATCCTGATGATCGCGCACGCGTCAAGAGAGCGGCTGAGGACGCGCGGCGTTCCGGAATCGGAAAGACCTTGGAGTATCGCCTTCGCCACAAGAACGGTACCTGGCTGGTGCTCGAGTCAACGTCAAGTGTCATACACAATTCAGAGGGGAAGCCGGAAAAACTCGTAATTGTGAATCGCGACATATCCGAACGCAAAAGATCCGAGGAGGCTCTGCGCCGATCCGAGACGGGATTTCGCTCAGTGGTAGAGGACGCTCCCTATGGAATTTACCGCGCGAGTCTGACTGGCCTTTTTCTACAAGTGAACCCCGCGCTCCAGAAAATGCTCGGCTACGATGTGGCGGAAGAACTTCTAAGAAGCGTTCCGACCAGCGATATCTTTCACCACCCCGCCGAATTCCAGCGCTTGACCGAATTCCTGGTCCGCACGGAAGAGATAAAAGACATCGAAATGGAGTGGAAGCGGCGCGACGGCACGCCTATCACCGTGCGCTGTTCCGGCCGCCGCGTCAACGATGAAAATGGAGTTCCGGCCTACTTTGAGGTGTTTGCCGAGGACGTGACCGAAAAGCGAGTTCTCGAAAAGCAACTCCGAATGGCGCAAAAGATGGAAGCCATCGGACGGCTCTCGGGCGGAATCGCCCACGACTTCAACAATCTTCTGGGAGTAATCATCGGTTACAGCCGAGTAATGAAAAAGGCCCTTCCTGCAGGCAGCCCTCTGTACGAGCACGCCGAGGAAATCGAGAAGGCAGGACAGCGGGCCGCTTCATTGACCAAACAGTTGCTGGCGTTCAGCCGGCAGCAGGTCTTGACGCCTGCCGTCCTCAACCTCAACACACTTACCTCCGATATGGAAAAGATGCTTCCACGGCTGCTGGGCGAAGACATCGAAGTATCCCTGGTGCTGGATCCAGAGCTTAGCAATGTAAAAGCGGACCAAAGTCAGATCGAGCAAGTCATCATGAACCTGGCCGTTAACGCGCGTGACGCCATGCCTATGGGTGGCAAACTAAAGATCGAAACCGCCAACGTGGACTTAGACCAAGCTTATGCTCGCAACCATCCAGGCTCGAAAGCCGGCAGCTATGTCCTCTTTGTAGTGACTGACACGGGATCGGGCATGGATGCCGGAACCCTCACACACATTTTTGAACCTTTCTTCACCACCAAGGAACGGGGCAAGGGCACCGGACTTGGACTCGCTACCGTCTATGGAATCGTCAAGCAAAGTAATGGATACATTGGCGTCGACAGCGTTCCTGGAAAGGGCACCTCCTTTCAAATCTACCTCCCGCGGCATGAGGGTCAGCCCGCAGTCGAAGAGCCAAAATCCGATTCCATCGATAAGCTACGCGGCTCCGAAACCATTCTTCTGGTGGAAGACTCGCAGCCATTAAGAAAGCTTGCAAATACTTATCTTGAATCCTGCGGATTCCGTGTCTTATCAGCTGAGAGCGGCGAAGACGCTCTGAAAGTCGCGACGCGCTTCGGTGGGCTCTTTGATCTGCTGCTCACTGATGTCGTCATGCCCGGCATGAATGGCCGCGCCCTCGCCGAACATTTGTTGCCGCGTCAGCCCGGGATGAGCGTGCTCTATATGTCCGGTTACACTGACAGCTTCATCGCCGGCCACGGAGTTCTGGACCCCGGAACCCACCTCTTGCACAAGCCGTTCACAGAGGAGGTTCTTATCCGTAAGGTCCGCGAGGTACTTGATGCCGGGAAAAAGTCCGCGCTGCCTTCCAATTCTCTGGCCGAGTTTGCTGGAAGCCACTCCCCATCGGGCCAATAGGAGAAGTTTTGCCATGCAAAAGCTGTTGGTTGTGGACGATGACGAGGCGTTGCGGCGCTTGACGCGCCTTGAGCTGAGCGACACCTTTGAAGTCATCGATTCGGGCGAGCCGGAACGGGCTTTGGCGCTCGCCCTTGAACACAAGCCCGATGCCATCTTGCTGGATCTTCGCATGCCGAAATATTCCGGGTATGAACTCCTTCAGACCTTTACGGCTCTGAGCCACACCCAGAAGATTCCGGTGATTATCGTCAGCGGTGAGGCCGGCGGACAAACAAAAGAACATTGCAAGCAGCTTGGAGCTCTCGGCTATTTCGAAAAACCTATTGACTTCGAGGCGCTGCGAGTTTGCCTCGGCCAAATAGCAAAGACTCGCAAGTTTATCCCGCGAGCCGAAGTGCGCGTCCGTTTGCATGTTCCCCTCAAGCTGCGCGGCACGGACAACAATGGAAATGTGATCACCCTGGAAACGACCACCGAGAATGTGAGTCTCAGCGGCTTTCTCTGTGCCAGTACGGTTGAGCTGTCCGTCGGCACTATTGTGGAAGTGTATCTCACGAGCTGCGGAACAGACTACGTGGGCAAGGCCAAAATTGTCCATGCGGACACAAAGACTGCTCCCCTTCGCCACTATGGATGCCTCTTCATGGAGAAGACGGGACCTTGGGTGCTCCAGTAAAGGAATGGGGCGGACATTCTTGATGATCAAAGCTTCACAAGTCCTTCCCACAGAAGCCGAGGGCGCTCTAGTCGAAATTGCATCGGATCGTCAACCTGCAGCTCGCGTCCTTGTCGTCGACGACGAGCCTGCCGCTTGCAAACTACTTTCCATCATCCTCGGCCCACCCGCTTTCCGCTGCGCTACGGCATGCAATGGAGCGGAGGCCCTGCTTGCATTGCAACGCGAGCAGTTCGACGCGGTCATTTCCGACCTCCAGATGCCTGGCACAAGCGGTATGGAACTCCTCGCCCAAGTTCGACGGCGCTTTCCCCTGATGGCGTTTTTGGTCACCACCGGCGTGGATGACGTGGAGGTAGGGATACAAGCGATGCGTTGCGGAGCGGACGACTATCTCGTTAAACCCCTTCTCGAAAGTGCTGTTTTGGCCAGCCTCGAGAGCGCGTTGCACAAACGGAAGCTGGAGCAACAAGTCGAAAACTACCGTCTGCACCTGGAAGAAATGGTCACGGAACGCACGGGCCAGCTTCAGGCCGCTCTACAGCAGATCGAGCGAAGTTATGAAGACACGCTGCAGGCACTTGGAGCAGCGATTGATCTCCGCGATAGCGAAACCGCCGGCCACTCACAGCGCGTCTGCCATTATTCGCTCGAAATTGCCCGAGCGATGGGCTGGTCGGATAAACAGCTGAGCAGTCTTGCCAGGGGTGCTTATCTGCACGATATCGGAAAGCTCGGCATCCCTGACGGCATTCTGCTTAAGCCAGAATCTCTCACAGCGGACGAGCGAAAAATCATGCAGTTGCATGTACAGATCGGCTTCGACCTCGTCAAAGACATCCCCTTTCTTTCAGACGCAGCGGAAATCGTCCTCACGCACCACGAGCGCTTCAACGGGAGCGGCTATCCGCACGGCCTCACCGGAGAAGGAATTCTTCTGAGTGCGCGGATCTTTGCTGTTGCGGACACTTTCGATGCCATCACATCCGACAGGCCCTATCAGCGCGCCTCTTCGTTCGAATCAGCGCGCGACACGATCCGAGACCTGTCTGGTATTCAATTCGACCCACAAGTTGTAAATGTCTTCCTGAGCATTCCGGAAGAAACTTGGCCGGCCATCGCAAGAAATCAACGCCAAATCGCTGAGATCCCACTCGGCCTACATCGGAAAAGTTCCATCCTTCGGCTTGGTCTTGGCATAATCCCCTGACAGACCTCGTTTTTCCCCTCAATCCTCCTACCCAAACTCGGTCCAGATAGCCCCTAAGAACCCTGCAAGAAAACCCTCCTCTGTCGTTCTAAGGCATGCAGTACCAGCAGTCGTGCAACCTGGCTGGCCGCTCTTGCTGAAAAGCTATTTATGAAACAACCATCTTCACTCAGCGCGACATCCTATTCGTTCAACACCCCACTTTGTCCCCGGGTCGCACAATCAGCGGATGTGCTCGTTCACCTTGAAGATGAGGAGGCTACTCGTATGCCCGCACGAATGAATTCAACCCGCTTACACAATAAAGGACCCGTCTTGCAACTCGCTTGTGTCCCCGTTCTGATCCTTTTGCTCGTGTTTGCGGCCACTTCCTACGCGCAAACCACCGCGCACTCTCCGGGCTGGGTCGTTCTGCCCGTTGAAGATTACCGCTCTCTTCATGCTCGTGCTTTTCCCAGCGAGCGCGACCCCGAGCCCCCGCCTGTTGAAGCAACTCTCACCCGTGTCGACTACGATCTGCGCATCAGCGGCGACCTGGCATCCGGACGCGCCACCCTCACAGTGGACGTTTTGAAAGACGGCTGGGTCCGCGTCTCCGTTCCTGCGGGTTTGCTCGTTCGCGAAGCCCGGCTTGACGGCAAACTCGTCTCTCTTGTCCCAGTCGCTGGTGGCAAAGCAGGCGGCCAGCTTTCCGCGCTTCTCTCTCATCCCGGCCGCTCCATACTATTGCTGGACATCGCCCTTCCCGTAGCTTCCTCAACCGCCGAAGAAAGCATTTCGCTTCCGGCAACCGCTTCAGGCGTCACTCGCGCCTCCGTGCAGCTTTCTCGCCAGGGCGTGGACATCAAACTCGTTGGCGGTCTGCTCTCGGAAAAATCCGAGTCCGCCTCCGAGAGTAAGTGGATCGCCTACGGCCGCGGCAACGAGGCACTCACCTTCACCTGGCGCAGAAAAACCGAGGACCACCGCACCGCGCAGCCTCTGCGCCTCCGCGGTTCTCTCACGCAGCTCCTCGGTCTCGGCGAAGACTCCACTTCCCTCAACGCCGAGGTAAATCTCGAAGTCACCCAGGGCGCCGCCCACGAAGTCAAAATTCAAATCCCCGATAAAGTCACCATCAATCAGGTCTTGGGCGCCATGGTCGCCGATTGGGAAATGAAAGGTGGCCAGCTCTCCATCACGTTTCTCGAACCCGTCGAGCAGCGCGCACGCTTCGTCATCACCGGGGAAACCCGTTGTCCTCGTGAAGGCCCGATGGACATTCCACTTCTCCGCCTCCTCGATGCCGAACGCGAAACCGGCGGAGTCGCCGTGGAAGTCCTCGGCGCCGGCGAAATCAGAGACGTCAAGTCCGAAGGCCTTGAAAGCGCCGACGCCACCGATCTCGGCGAAATGGTGGCCAGCCGCCAATCCCAATCGCTTACCGCCTTCCGCTTCCGCTCCGGCGCTGCGAAACTTGCCCGCTCGCTCAACGTGGACGTCGCTCGCTACACGCCGCAAGCCGTTCTGATGGCTAACGTCGAAGAGGCACGCTACCAGGTCCTCATCAGTAGCGAAGGTAAAATCCTTGTTCAGGCGCGTTACGCCATCCGCAATAACCAGCGCAACTTCCTCAAGATCACGTTGCCTCCGGGCGCCACTCTCTGGAGCGCTACCCTTGCTGGCAAAGCAGTTCGCCCAGGACAATCGCCCGACGGCAGTCTGCTACTTCCACTCGATAAGGCTCGCTCCGGCGAAGAAGTCCCGGCATTTCCTGTTGAAGTCGTCTTCTTGGCTCGCGGCACCGCCTGGAATGACAAGGGCCAGTTCAAACTAGCTTTGCCCGCGCTGGATTTGCCAATCTCCCGCACGGGGCTCCTCGTCTACCATCCGCCACTCTTCAAAGTGACTCCCGAACAAGGAGCATTTCGTGTAGAAGCCTACGCAAATCCGACCTCCGCTGCTCTAAACCCGCCAATCTCATTCAACGGATCCGTAGGTGCATTTTCCACAGGAGTAGGCGGAGTACCGCAGCCAGCCCCTCCCCCAGCGCCGTCATTAGTCGTGGATGGAAAGGACGAACCCAACGCCAAGCGCGCGCAATCCGCCGCTCAACTCGTTCTGGACAAATTCCGGGCCGATGCCATAGCAGGGAGGCGCGCCGGCATTCTCCCCATTCGCGTCACATTCCCCGCGTTCGGTCCATCACTCTATTTAGTTTCGGAACTCACCGTCGAGAATCAAGCTCCCGTCGCGAACTTGACCTATCAGCACGAGAAAAAGGCAGGTGGCAAATGAAAAAGCTACTCTCCGTCCTCTTGGCAGGCATGCTGTTGCTTCCTGAATTTGCGATCGCGGATGAGAAGTCTCTCCCTCCCATCCCAGCTGCGGGCAACGTCACCCTTCCCCTCGACGAGTACAACCATCTCCTCGAACTCGCGAGCCGGCCCATCCGCAAGCCCGACGCGCCGCCCGTTCCTTACACCATGAAACGCGCGGACCTGAAACTTCACGTCACCAACGAATCCGTCCAGGGAACCATTCAATTGCAGGGCGAAGTCCTCCACAAAGGCCCGACGAAAGTTCCTCTAACAACCGGCATGGCCATCCTCGACGCCCGCCAGGAAGGGAAAGGCTTGCCTCTCGAATTGGAGAATGGAACGCACACCGCCGTTCTCGCCGGCCCGTCGGAGTTCAGTGTTGCGCTCGATGCCGGAATGCCACTCAACATCGAAGCGGGCAAGGCTTCCTTCTTTCTTCCCGTCCCATCTGCCAGCAGCGCGCGCCTTGCCCTCGTCGTTCCCGGCGACCGCACCAACGTGCGCATCAACCCCGGCATAATCACTGCGCGTTCCTCCGAAAACGGGCAGACCGCCATCGAAGCCACGCTCGTACCCGGCGTGCAAGCGAATATCTGGTGGACCACTCGAGAAGTCGCCGCACCTGTCGTCCCCAAAGAAGTCCGCTTCCTCTCCGACATAAAAACCCTCGTCTCCGTCAGCGAAGCCGACCTTCGCATCGCCGCGCTCGCCGACATTTCCGTCGTCCAAGGTGAACCTGCTCAATTCGAAATCGAAATTCCCGCCGGCTACGAAGTCACCGGAACCACCGGCGCTTCGATCGAATCCAGCGAATTCGAATCCGGCGTATTGACCCTGAAAGTCTCTGGCCCCGCGCAGCGCTCGCACCAGTTCCTCATCTCCATGGAAAAATCCATCAGCGCCACCAAAGCGGACGCGCCGTTTCTCAGCCTCAAGAATGCCCAGCGCGAAACCGGCGAAGTTCTCGTCGAAGGCGCCGGAACCATCGAAATGACCGCCACCGAAGCCGGCGGCCTCAAGCGCATGGACTTCAAGGAAACCAATCCCTATCTCCGTTCACTTTCTCGCTTTCCCATGCAGGCGGCCTTTCGTTATCACCACCAGCCTAACGCAACGCCCAGTCTCGCGCTCGCTTGGACGCGCTTCCCGGATAGCAGCGTGCTCTCCGCCGTTGCCGATCGCGCCATCGTCACCACGCTGGTCACCACCGAAGGCAGATCGCTCACGGAAGTAAAACTCGTCGTCACCAACCAGGCGCAGCGCTTCCTGAAAGTGGATTTGCCCAAAGGCGCGAGTATCCTCACCGCCGAAGTCGCCGGAGAAAAAGTGAAGCCCGTCGAAGGCCCCGACGGCAACCGCGTTCCTCTAGTCCGTCCCGGTTTGCGCCCTGGCGATTCCTATACCGTTTCGTTTGTTTTCATGCACTCGGGCACACCCTTTGCAAAAAAAGGCGGCTCCGATCTTTCGCTTCCAAAAATGGACATTCCCATCAACCTTCTGCAATGGGAAGTCTTTCTCCCCGAACAATACAAAGTAAAAGACTTCGGCGGTGACGCCATCGCGGCAAATCTCCTGCCTCCTGCATCCCAGGATGTCTCCGGCGCGGAATCAGAGACCGACGGTTTTGGAATCCCCGCAGCGCCGCCAATCTTGAACTACGAATCCGTTTCGCTGTTTCCCGGGCAATTGGGCGGCATCATCGTTGACTCGAGCGGTGCCGTGGTCCCCAATACGCGCATCACCGTCACGCAGCTGGACACCGGAGCGATGCGAAATACCATGACCGATTCCGCAGGCCGCTGGGTCGTTTCCAACCTGCCTTCCGGCCGCATCAAAATCACTGCCAACGCCAACGGCTTCAAGCAGCTTGCCAGCCAGATCAACTATGACGGCAGCAGTCCCGCGCCAGCCAACTATGCTCTAAGCGTCGGAACAGTCGCTGAAACCATCGAAGTCATGACCAGCAACTTCATCGTGGATTTAAATGGGGCTCAGCGCGAAGCACGCAAGGCTGCCGAAAAGCAACAAACCGCCTCCTCCGTCAACGTAACCAATCTCCAGCAGCGCATTTCCGGAGTTCTCCCGGTTCGCGTAGACGTTCCTCGCGCCGGGAATTCCTATCACTTCGTCAGGCCCCTGGTTCTCGACGAAGAAACCAAGGTGAGCTTCACCTACAAATCCAAATAGGTTTATTCCGGCAGGGAAGAAGCAGGCTCGCGGCTCGCCCCTCGCATCGCGCGATCCAGAGCCTGCTTCTCTTTTTTTTCCAACGACCGAGTCGTGCCCTTCGCAAGATCACCCAGCCCCAGCGGCCCGATAGCCACCCGCACCAGCCGAAACACTTCGACATGGAAATGTTCCAGCATCCGCCGAATTTGCCGGTTCTTGCCTTCATCCAGCACAATTTCAATCCACGAATTCCGTTCGCCTTGCCTGAGGATGCTCACGCGTTTCGCGCAAAGCAACTCGCCATCACTCGGGTGAACTCCTTTGCGCAGGGCTTCCAGCAACTTCTCATCCGCGACAACCCCAATTTGCACGTGATAGGTTTTCTCCAGATGCGTCTCCGGCGCCGTGATCCGTGCGGCCCACTCCGAATCATTCGTCAACAGCAGCAGCCCTTCGCTCGCTTTGTCCAGCCGTCCCACCGGCGCGACCCACGGCACTCCCTCCGGAAGATACGCATAAACCGTCTCTCGCCCTTTTTCATCCGAAGCCGTGGTCACCACTCCGCGCGGCTTGTTCAGCATCAGATAAATCGCTTCACTGCGCGCCGCGGGCTTCCCATCAATCTCAAGGCGGTCTTTCCTCAGATGCACCGGCGTTTCCGGATCGCGCCGCACCGCTCCGTTCAGCTTGACGCGCCCCGCAAGAATCAACTCCGCCGCTTGCGAACGTGAACAATATCCAAGTTTCGACATCGCTCGCGCGAGCCCAACGCTTCTTAATTGTGATCCTTGCAGCGTTCGTTTTTGGGAAGGCCGGCGCATCCCGGCATTATAGGCAAGCTCAGGCGCGACAAGTCTTGGGATCTTTACTTTTTCGGGTTGGCCCCGGCTGCTGGTTTTTCCGCCGGTGTCCCAGCCGCCGGCGTCGCTGAGGCACCCGGAGCAGGCTCATGCTTCACCGCGCCATACCTCGCCGCCAGCCAGTCCCGCGCTTCCGCTGGTTTGTAGTTGAACGGCCCCATGCCTCCGCGATACGCGATGTGCCCCGTTTCATCGATGATATAGAGCCGCTCCGGCCACGCCGCATACGCGAGCTCGGCCGCATTGCTCATGTCATCGACGCCAAACGGCAGGGGATACTTGAATCTCTTCGTGAAATCATTCGCAATCGCCATGCGCTGTTCCAGCGTCTTCGGCTGCGCGTAGCAAACGTCGTCCTTCACATTCGACTTCATCTGCCATTCGTCCGTGGGATGCGCCTCACGCACGTACACCGTCAGAAAATCCGCATGTTCTTTATAATCATCGTAAATCTGCACCACGTCGCCAACCTGGCGGCGGAACGGCGGTCAAGTAAAACTCCCGAACACCAGCACCAGCGGACGCCCGCCGGTGCGCTCGCGAATGTGGAAACGCGTCTCTCCATCCAGCCCCAGCAGCCGCGCGTCCGGAGCATCGTCGCCCACCTTCAAATTTCCTCGGTGCATGTGCGGCAGCGCATACCGCACCATGTAGAGAGCATCCTTCGGGCTTCCCGCCATATAGGAAAGCACGCCGAAGGCCACCACCAGCAGCCCCAGCACAATTCCCATCGCCCATTTCAAAACGCTCTTCATTCGACGGTGCTCCCTGGTTCAATTAGGACGCGCAAACTTAGTATCCGGCATCCGAGCCGCATATAGTGCAAATCTATTATCGCCTTGATAGGCGTCATGGCGAAATGGAATGTCCTGTAACGGAATGGCGCGCTAGCCCGCTATTCGTCTCTCAACGCAACCATGGGGTCAACGTGCATCGCGCGACGAGCAGGGACGACGCATGCCGCGAGCGCAACGCTTGCAAGCAAAGCGATGACGCCTGCGAGCACAAAAGGGTCAAGCGGCCGAACCCCATAGATCTCGCTGGCCACGGCTTTTTGCAGGAAAATAGCACCGACAATTCCCACTACCAGCCCAACTGCCAGGAGTTTGAGCCCCTCGCGCAGCACGAGCCGGAGAATGCCCGCCCGGCTGCTGCCAAGCGCCACGCGAATGCCGATTTCCCGTTTGCGCTGCGCAACCAGATAGGCCAGAACGCCATAAATCCCCAGCGTCGCCAGAAACAAGGCCACTCCACCGAAGGCATTAGCCAAAAGCATCGAAGTCCGGCGGGACGACATGGAAAGGTCCATCCGCTCGGACATGGAATGGATATCGAAGACCGCCAGGTCCGGATCCAGCCGGGAGATTTCTGTGCGAAGCGCGCGGATGACGGAGTTCGGATCGGCCGAGGTCTTAAGTGCGAACGTAAAGCCCCCGGCGGGTTGCTGGGAATTGGGGAAATAGTATGCGCCGACGGGTGCGCCGGAACCGTCAAGGTTTTCATAGCGCAAAGTGCGTGCGACGCCGACAACCGTAAGCCAAACTGTATGCTCGTCAATCTTCAGCAAGTCTTTGGCGTCGGAAGGCATGTACATTCGGCGCCCGATGGGATCGCGGTCAGGCCAGAAGTGCTGCGCCAGGCGTTCATCCACGATGACCACGCGCGGGGCACTCTCACTGTCGCGGTCATCGAAGCTTCGTCCTCGAACCATGTGAATGCTCAGGGCTTCAAAATATCCCGGCGTCACCGTGAGGCTCAGGGGCGAGATCAGCGATTCTCCCGGCTTCATCTGATAGCCTTCTGCGAAAATGACGCTGTCACTATGATCGCCGCCAAGAGGAATAATATCCGTTGCACCCGCGATCGAAACTCCCGGAATGGCGCGCACCGCAGGCAGCGCCCGGTTCATGAAGTTGCGCTGTTCCTCAGCCTTGCCGTATCGGGAGCGCGGCAAACTGACCGATGCCGTGACCACGCCTTTGGAGTTGAATCCCGGATCAACCTGCAACAACAAGCGAAAGCTGGCGAGAAGTAATCCCGCGCCAACGAGCAGCGCGAAAGCAAATCCAATTTGCACGGCAACGAGAAGCTGACGGACCCCGCGCGATTTTTTCCCCGTGGTGCCTGTACGGCTCTCTTCATGAAGTGCGTCGTTGATGCCGATTTTCGAAATGCCGGCAAGGGGAAACAGTCCTACAAAGAGTCCAGCGGCCAGGGACAAGCCTAGAGAAACGAGAACAACCCGGCCGTCTAATTGCACTTCTGTTGCCCGGGGAAAATGTTCCAGGCCAATGGCATTCAGCGTCCGCAGCAAAACTGCTCCGAGAGCGATGCCGCCCACGCCCCCAAGCAATGCCAATCCCAGGTTTTCCAGGATCAACTGCCGCACCAGGTGCGCACGGCCTGCTCCCAAGGCGATGCGCGTGGCCATCTCCTTGCGGCGCAGCGCGAGCCGGGCGAGCGCAAGGTTGGCAATATTTAGTCCGCCGATCAGCAGGACGACAAAAGCCCCGCCCCACAAGAGATAGAGCGTCCTTTTGACCCCCGCAATCAGCAGGTCCTGCAGCGGTTTGACCTTGGTGTTGAACCCGGCGTTGATCAGCAGTTCCTTGAATTCCGGGAAGCGCTCTAGATTGCGAGCGTTCAACGCATTCACCTGGTCCTGCACTTGCTGCAGGGTGGCGCCCGGCTTCAAACGGCCGATGTGATACCAGTTGTTGCTGTGATGAACGGTTTTGTCCTTGTCGCTGAATGCCAGCGGCAACCACAGCCGAACGTCCGGGTCGATGAAGCTGAAGCTGGGAGCCATCACGCCGACGATGGTGTAAGGCCGTCCACTGATACGCAGCTCGCGGCCAAGAGCCGATTTGTCGCCCCCGTACAATTGCTGCCAAAGCCCGTGGCTGAGGATCACCTCTTGTTCGTTGCCGATCTCGCCTTCCTCTCGCGTGAAAGGGCGGCCGACGGCGGGGGAAATACGCAGCAGCTCAAACCACGAAGGTGTCACCACCATCCCGTGAATCCGCTGTGGCGAACCGTTCAGCTCCACCGTTTGATCGCGCTGGCGGAAGATGGCTTGGCTCTCGAAAACCGTCATTTCCCGCAGGCGGTCGAAGTAGTCTCCGGAACTGCTGTTGTTCAGGTCGGACGCGCCGGCTTTCGGATAATCATTGGAAAAAAGCACGATCGCATTCGCGTCCGACACTGGCAACGGCCGCAAAACGACGGAGTTAACTACGGCGAAAAGGGCGGTGTTGGCGGCGATGCACACAGCAAAGGTGAGAAGGACAGTCAGGGCAAAGCCCCTGTCGCGCCACAGAGAACGGACACCGAATTTCAAGTCCAGGAGAAGTGTATCCATCATGTGCGGTCCCCCTTGCGGCGTCCCTGATGTGCTGCCTTCAGGCAGACTGCTGCCTGGCATTCAGTACGCATCGAACAACGGAAAAGTTCAAATGCCTCGGGGGGAAGGTCGCTCGCCTCAGGCCCGCGCCTTGTCAATCATCTTTTCCCAGATGCCCTTGGATTTGAGTATCAGCTCCACCGTCTCGCGCGCTGCGCCCTTCCCCCCATTCGCGTTGGTAATGTAGTGCGCTGCCCGCTTCACCTCATCGGTAGCATTCCCAACGGCCACCGCCAGCCCTACACGTCGCATCACCATTAAATCCGGCAGATCATCCCCAACAAACGCAACCTCGGATTCCTTTGCACCTGTTCTTCGCAACACGTCTTCGTACGCGGCAATCTTGTGCCCCTGCTTCTCATACACAAATGTAATATCCAGTTCCTTGCACCGCCTTCGCAGCGCCGCGCTTCCGCGTCCGGTAATAACTCCTGTGTGCAGCCCCGCCGTTACCGCCAGCGTCAGGCCCTGCCCATCGTGCGCATCAAAGTTCTTGATCTCCAGTGCTGACCCGTCCGTCTGCGACAAGAGCGTCACGCTCCCGTCCGTCAGCGTTCCATCTACATCCATCAACAACACTTTGATTCGGCTTGCGCGCTTTTTAACGACAGGAGTTGCACTGCCCGGTGTTCGTGCCAAGTGATTTTCCTCCGCGGAATGGTATGTTTCGATGTAACTAGAAAGTTTAATGCGTTGGCTAGATCAACTCCAGCGTCCACAAATCATGCAGATGCACCACCCCGAGAACGCCTCGAGCCTCATCCACAACCACAATCGACGTAATCTTCTTCTTCTCCATCAAGTTCAGGGCTTCGCTGGCCAGAACGTGTGGCCCGATCGTCTGCGGATTCTTCGTCATTCCATCCACCGCGCGCATCTCCAGCACCGCTCCCCGGTGTTTCTCCATCAGCCGTCGCAAATCGCCGTCCGTCAATATTCCCGCCAGCCGCCCGTCCGCCTCCAGCACCGTCGTCATCCCAAGTTTCTTGGCCGACATTTCGTGGAACACGTCCGGCATCGCAGTCTCTTTCGAAACTCGTGGCAGCGCCTCGCCCGCGTGCATCAGGTGCTCCACGCGCAAAAGTTTCTTGCCCAGGCTTCCCGCCGGATGCAGCGCCGCAAAATCATCCGGTCGAAATCCCCGCCTCTCCAGCAGGGACACCGCCAGCGCATCCCCCACTGCCATCGCCACGGTCGTGCTCGCTGTCGGCGCAAGATTCATCGAGCACGCCTCTTCCTTTACGCTCACGTCCAGCACCACGTCGCTAGCTTCCGCCAGCGTCGACTGCATCTTTCCCGTCAAAGTCACCAGCGGCATTTCCAGCCTCTTCAGCGCCTCCAGCAGCCGCACAATCTCTTCTGTCTCTCCCCCATACGACACCGCCAGCATCGCATCCCCGCGCGCCAGCATCCCCATGTCTCCGTGCAGCGCCTCGGCCGCATGCAAAAAAAACGACGGCGTCCCCGTGCTCGAAAGCGTCGCCGAAATCTTCCGTCCGATTAGTCCGGATTTCCCCATCCCGGTAACCACAACGCGTCCCTTGCACGCAAAAAGCAGCTCCACCGCCTTCTCAAAACTCGCATCCAGCCGCGCCAGCACATCCTGAATCGCCTGCGCCTCAATCTTCAGCACCCGCCGCGCTGTATCCAGGCTCATCGCGCGCCCCTAGTGGTCATGCAAACAGGCCAATTCACTCCATGCCTTTGTAGGGGCGCAGCACCGCTGCGCCCTTCCGAGCGAGGCGAACTGAACTCGCCCGATGTCATCAGCTTTTCCACCCGCGAACCAAATTCCCGAGGTCTTTCAATTTCCCGAGCAGGGCAGGGAGCTGCGCCAGCGGCAGCGCATTCGCCCCATCCGACAGAGCTGCCGCCGGATTGTCATGCGTCTCCAGAAAAATTCCGTCCACTCCTGCCGCTACGCCCGCCCGCGCCAGCGGCTCAATAAACTCCGGCTGCCCCCCGCTCGCATCCCCTTTTCCGCCCGGAAGCTGCACGGAATGCGTAACGTCATAAACAACCGGATACCCAAACTTCTGCATCACCGGAAACGACCGCATATCAACAACGAGATTCTGGTACCCAAACGACGCGCCCCGTTCCGTCAAGATAATTTTGGTATTCCCAGTGCTCGCCACCTTTTCCGCCACGTTCCCCATGTCCCACGGCGACAAGAACTGCCCCTTTTTTACATTCACGATCCGCCCGGTCTTTCCAGCGGCTAAGAGCAAATCCGTCTGCCGCGCCAGAAACGCCGGAATCTGCAGGACATCGCAAATCTCCGCCGCCGCCTCCGCTTGCGACGCTTCGTGAATATCCGTCAAAATCGGCAGCTTCAATTCCGATTTGATCTTGCCCAAAATCCGCAAACCTTCCTTCGCCCCCGGTCCCCGAAACGCCTTCGCCGAGCTCCGGTTCGCCTTGTCATAAGAAGCCTTGAAAATGTATGGCACACCCGCATCCGCCGCGATTTTCGCAATCCTCTCCGCCATCTTCCGTGCGTGGGCCTCGCTCTCAATCACGCACGGCCCGGCAATCAAAAACAGCGGATTCCCGCCGCCCAGGCGCATCGATCCAAGCGTGATTTCATGGGCAGAGCTCATACGGGATTGTGCGAATGCCGCAAGCTACTTAGGCTACGCAGCCAGCGCCGCGTTTGCAACGTCTTAAGCAGTGACGTGGGGAGTGATCCCAACGGTCTGGGCACGCTTAGGTTCTGAGACCGGCCGGGTTTTGTTTTTTTTATGTTCCAGGGCCGCCCCGATAAACGCCGCAAACAGCGGATGCGGCTCCAGCGGTTTCGATTTAAATTCCGGATGAAACTGGCAGCCAAGGAACCACGGATGGTCCGGCGCCTCGACAATCTCCACGTAATTCTCATCCGGAGTGCGTCCTGTTATGCGCAATCCCGCCGCAACTAATGTTTTTTCGTGGTCCCGGTTGAACTCATACCGGTGCCGGTGCCGCTCGCTGATCTCCAGCTTCCCGTACGCCTTGTGCGCAAACGAACCCGGCTCCAGCTTGCACGGCCACGCCCCCAGCCGCATCGTCCCGCCCATCTCATCCACCCCGAGCAACTCCCGCAATTTATAAATCACCCGGTACGGCGTTTGCGGATCAAACTCCGTGCTGTCCGCCTGGCTCAATCCCGCCACGTCTCTGGCATATTCAATCGTCGCGCACTGCATCCCCAAACAAATCCCAAAGAACGGCACCTTGTGCTCGCGCGCGTACTGAATCGTGTACACCATTCCCTGAATCCCGCGCTTCCCAAATCCCCCCGGAACCAGAATCCCGTCGAATCCATTCAGCCGCGCCGCCGCCGTCTCCGCCGAATCAATCTCTTCCGCCTCAATCCACTCCAAAACCGTCTTGTGATTGTGCGCCAGCCCACCGTGCAGCAACGCCTCCCGCAAACTTTTGTACGCATCCTCCAGCTGCACATACTTCCCAACCACCGCAATCCGCGCTTCCCCCGCCGGATGATGCATCCGGTGCACCAGCTCAATCCATGGGTTCATGTCTGAAGGCCGCGCCTCCAGCTTCAGTAGCCGCAGAATTTGCCCGTCCAGTCCCTCTTTGCTCAGCTCCGCCGGCACCGCGTAAATTGTGTCCACATCCTCCATCGAAATTACGCACGCCTCCGCCACGTTGCAGAACAGCGCAATCTTTTTCTTCAACTCCGCTGGAATGTGATGATCGCTGCGGCAAAGCAAAATGTCCGGCTGAATCCCGATGCTCAGCATCTCTTTGACGCTGTGCTGCGTTGGCTTCGTTTTCAGCTCGCCCGCCGCCGCGATAAACGGCACCAGCGTCACGTGTACGAACAGCGTGTTCTCCGCGCCAAGCTCCAGCCGCATCTGCCGGATCGCTTCGAGGAACGGAAGCGACTCGATGTCCCCTACCGTTCCGCCAATCTCCACAATCACCACATCCACGCCGTCCGAAACCTTTCGAATCGTGGCTTTGATCTCATCCGTCACGTGCGGAATCACCTGCACGGTTTTTCCCAGGTAATCCCCGCGCCGTTCCTTCGTCAAGATCGTTTCGTAGATCCGCCCCGTCGTCCAGTTATTGTCGCGGGATAGTTTGGCGTGCGTGAACCGCTCGTAGTGCCCCAGGTCCAGGTCCGTCTCCGCTCCGTCCTCGGTCACAAACACTTCGCCGTGCTGAAACGGGCTCATCGTTCCCGGATCAACGTTCAGGTACGGATCGCATTTTTGCAGTGTGACTTTGAAATCGCGACTTTCGAGGAGACAACCGATCGAGGAGGCTGCTACGCCTTTTCCCAGTGAGGATACAACTCCGCCGGTTACAAAGATATATTTTGGCGCCATCCTTATAGCCCGCGCTTCTGCGCCGGGCTTGTATGCCCTCCACAGGATTGACGTACATACAATTATGGTCGGAACCCGTCTTTCTGTCAAATCGAACTCTTCGCACTCCTGTAACAATATTTTGTCTTCTCTCGCTCGCGAAACTTTTTTCCTGGGAACGGGTTTCTACCTTGCAGGGAATTCCTTGTGTGCTCCGATGGTTTCGCAGCTGTTGCAATGCTGGAAAAAAGCGTTGCAAAGAGAAACCATCCCACGGGAATTCGCCATCTAATGGACTGAATCATTACTTTGCGCGCGCATACGCTCTTTCCGTTTGGCCCCGTTCCAGTCGGGGTTCACTCCGGATCGACCGTGTCGTCCCCGCAATGGTGAAGGCTCCGAGTGGCACTCTTGCAATTGGGAAAGGGAAATGAAACCTAAAACTCGAACGACAGTCGCTCCTCTCATGCTTCTCAGCGCGTTGGCTTTTTGTCTTTGTGCTGCCGCGCAGCAAACCGCGCCTTCCAGCACCCAGCGGCTCCAATCCTACGATCTGAGCCGCGAAGTTTCCCTCGTCGGTGCCGTCGTCAAGTTCGATCCCGCTTCTGCCACGCCGCCCATGGGCGCGCATGTTCTCCTGCAAACTTCTTCCGGCCAGGTAGACGTGCACATCGGCAATGCCCAGCTGCTCAAAGCCAATCACTTTGAGCTGAATCCCGGCGACAGCGTCCGCATTGTCGGCGAGCCTTTGGCTCTTGGGGACGCCACCTACTTTGCTGCCCGCATCGTGCAGAAAGGCGCGCAAGCCGTCGCCGTTCGCAACTCCAAGGGGTTTCTGACCACCCCGGCTAGCGCCATGTCGCAAGCTCAAGTCGATGCGCTGCGAGGTGTGCGATGAAGCGCCTTCTCGTCGCTTTTTCAGTCGTGGCCGCTCTCTGGAGCGCCTCCTGTAGCAGCGGCGGTCCCGCCATCCAGCCGCCTCCCCCGGCAGGAAAATTCGACGTCACAAACTTGAAAGGAACTTATGCCTTCACGACCAGCGGCGAAGTCTGCGCTGGTTGCCAAGTGGCGGCTACGCCTATGGCGCGTGCTGGAAGCTTCGTCGCGGACGGAAAGGGTGGTATCACCGGCGGCGTGTACGACGTCGTAATCCAAGGCGGAGCCACCAGCGCGGTCATTTCCATCAATAGCAACAGCAGCTACACCGTCAATGCCGACGGGCGCGGCACATTGACTCTAAATGTAACTTCCAACGGGGCTCCAACCTCCATTAACTTCGGCATTGTCCTCACTTCGACCAGCGGCGACGGCCTCATAATCGACGAAACGAACAATGTGACCCAGGCATCCACGGGGAGCGGCAATTTCGTCCTGCAGAGTACGGCGGCGTTTCAGGTTTCTACCATCTCAGGATCCTACGTTTTTGACTTTACAGGATTCGATGGCAACGTGGTGAATGGACCCTTCCCCGAATCTCTCGTTGGCCAGTTTGCCGCAGCGAATGGCGTGATCACCACTGGATTTGAGGACGCCAACGACGGCCTTGGCCTGGCTAGCGGAAGCATGGCACCAGGAAGCCTGACCGCTGACCCCGTAAACATGTCGACCTCTGGCCGCGGCACAGCGGTCATCGAAGGGCAAAGCTATGCCTTTTATATCGTCGATTCCACGCGCGTGAGGTTCATTAGCTCCAATACGCTCAACGGTTCCGGGCCCATGCTCGCTGGCGATGCCGTACAGCAGCAGGCCAATATCCCGCTGAATCTCGCCGCCATTAACGGAAGTTTTGCCTTCCTCGTTGGCGGAAGCGACTCTGCCGGCAACGGTCTGACGCGCGTCGGCCGGTTGACCGCCACCGGCAGCGCCCTCAGCAAAATGCTAATGGACGTTAACGACGGGAGCAACGAAGTCCCGTTCAATTCTCTGTCGAATGGCACCATTTCTTCCTACGATCCCACTACGGGCCGAGGCCAGTTCTCCTTTCAGGATTCAAATGCCCAGGTCTACACCTTCGTCTTTTACCTCAGTTCACAGAACGGCGGAGTAATCCAGGACGTAAGTCCCTCCAACGTCGCAAACCAGGCGAGGGTCGTCGCCGACGGCTCGATCAATCTGCAATCCGGAAGCCCCTTTACCAGCAGCAACATCTCGGGTACCTACGCGATGAACTGGAGCGGCCTCGTAACAGCTGGCGGTAATATCGCCAGCACGGATGAAGAAGATTTGCTGGGCCAGACGACGATCTCCAATCTTTCTCTCAGCGGCACTTCGGACATGTTCCAGTTTACCTCGCCGACGCTTACGCCGAATCTGAACATCGGCACCGCCGGCTCGATCACCCTCAATGGCGGCGATGGCGCAAGCGACGACACCAAACGCGTGGACATGAATGTCAACTTGTCCGGAAGCGCGCCGATTGACATGGTGGTTTACGTTGTCAACTCCAAGCTCGCGTTCTTTGCCAACCGTGACAATTCCGGGACGCCCCGTATAGTCGCCGGAATCCTGAAGCTTCAGCAGTAGCCCATACTCTGGAATCGACGCCGCCCGGCGAAGTCCTTGCCGGGCGGGCTCGTTTGTCTTCACGGAACTCCTTCTCCGCCCCAACCGTTCTCCTGTGGAAACCTAGCCGCCGTCCTGCGCGTCTGTCATCATAAGTGCGAGTTCGTGCTGGGGGCGCGGTCGGCGCTTCCCCTTGCGCGCGTCGCCATCTCCAACCCTCCACTGTTTTGCCCCAGTGCAGGGGAACTCATGGATCCATCCGGGAGGATGCTTTGAAGAATTTCCGCGTCGCTGTTCTTTTGTCGTTGGTGTGTTTGCTCGCCGGTTCCAGCTGGGCCAAAACCATCTCCATCCCCCGTCATCCGGATTTTCACGATGGCAAGATCGTTTTCAACTACCTCGGCGACATCTGGCTGGCGAACGAAGACGGCTCGAACCCCCGCCGCCTCACCGATAACGTCGCGCGCGACGTCTTTCCACGTTTTTCCCCCGACGGCAAATGGATTGCCTTCTCCTCCAATCGCTACGGCAATTACGATGTCTTCGTCATCCCCGCCACTGGCGGCGAGCCCAAGCAGCTCACGTTTAATAGCGCCAACGATACCGTTGTCGGCTGGTCCCGCGATTCTCATCACATTATTTTTCAATCCGCCCGCGGCCTCAACTATCCCGGCATTCCCAATCTCTACGCCGTCTCCATCGATGGCGGCCTTGAGCAGCCCTTGCCCACCGATTGGGGCTATTGGGCCAGCTATTCCCCTGATGGGAAAAAACTTGTCTTCAATCGTCACCCCGCCGTCTGGTCCCGCAAGCACTACCGCGGCACCTACTCCGCCGATCTCTGGGTGATGGACGTTGCTTCAAAAGCCTCGCGCAAAATTCTTGATGCCGACATGCCCGACCAGGAAAAACCTAATAACTTCTGGCCGCAGTACGGTAATGGCGAAATCTATTTCGTCTCCGACCGCGCTACCCGAGGCAAAGCCGGCGACAAGTCCGTGATGAGTTCCATCTCAAATATCTGGAAAATTCCGGAAGCAGGTGGCGCTCCTGTCCAGGTCACACATCACAAGGATGGTTCGCTCTTTTTCCCTTCGCTCTCTTCCGACGGCAAAGTCCTGATGTATGAAGATGATTTCGGCATCTGGAAACTGGAAACCGCCACGGGAAAAACCTCCGAAGTGAAAATCGACATCGCCTCGGATCCCAAGGAAAATAATCTCGAAGTTCTCACCATCAAGGACGATGCTGACAGCTTCTCTCTTTCGCCCTCCACCCAGCGCGCCGCTATTTCCGCTCACGGTGAAATCTTTACCATCGCTACCGATCATGGCGATATCGGGCGTGTCACCAACAGTTTCTGGCGCGACTCCTATCCCCGCTGGTCCCCTGACGGAAAATGGATTGCCTACGTCAGCGATCAGTCCGGCCGCGATGAAGTTTGGGTCGCCTCTCCCGACGGCGAGAATCCCAAGAAGCTATCCGACGCCGACTCCGAAAAACTCGCCCTCGCCTGGCTGCCGGATTCGAAATCCCTGCTCTTCACCGCCTCGGACCACAAGCTCTATCGCGCCGAAGTCTCCGGTGGAGCATCACGCGTCATCGCCTCCAGCGACGTTGCCAACATCACCAATCCCGAATCTTCTCCGGACGGCAAGTGGGTCTCCTTCGTCGCCATCGATCGCGATCTGCGCCCGCACATCCATATTGCCTCCGCCGACGGAGGCAACGACCGCCAGTTTCCCGACGCCGACCTCTTCAGCTCCAGCGTTGCCCGTTGGACCCCCGACGGGAAAAAACTGATCTTTCTCGCCGGCTCCCTGCAAGGTGCTTCCGCCGCACAGCGCCAAAACGTTGCTGGCCTCTATAGCGTCACTCTCTCCGCGGAAGAAAAAAATCCGATGAGCCGCGATGTCGACGATGAATCCGAAGCGCAACCCCCCGCAGACCGCAACGCTGCGGAACGCGGCCCCCGCGCTGCGGCAGAGCGCGCCCCCGTCACCGTCAAACTCGATTGGGACGGCCTCGCCCGCCGCATTCATCCCGTCACTCGCCTTTCCGACAACATCACCACCGTTGCGCCCTCCCCGGACAGCCGCATCTACGCCTTCGTTGCCGTTTCCGAAGTCGATGGCAGGCCCTCCTCTTCGCTTTACACCATCCAGGAAAACGGCGAGCAGATGCGCAAGATTACCCAAGCACAGCCGCCCCCGCCGGGTGAAGAAGGCGGCGGTGGTGCCTTCGGCGGTGACATCAACTCTCTCCAATTCTCGCGCGATGGCCGCACCATCTACTTCCGCGAAGGCACCGGCATCTGGGCTGCCGGTCTCGGCCCGTCCGCCGCAACTGCGGAATCAGCCGCACCTTCCGCCCCCGCTCGCGGCGCCGAAGGCGCTGCCGGACGCCGCCGTGTCGCATTCACCGTCCGCGTCGAAGTCGATCACCGCGCCGAAGATCTCCAGATCTTCCGCGAGTCCTGGCGCGTGCTGAAGCACCGCTACTACGACAGCAACATGAACGGCGTCGATTGGACCGCCATGGAAAAGAAATATGAGCCGCTCCTCGCCGATGTCGCCGACCGCGAAGAATTGCACGACGTCATCATGCAGATGATTGGCGAGCTCAGCTCTTCGCACACCGGCGTCAGCGGCGGTGGCGAACCCGATCGCAACGCCCTTCAGACCCGCTACCCCGGATTCGAACTCGCTCCCGATGATTCCGGCTACTACAAAGTGAGCTACATCTATAAAGACGGCCCCGCCGATCACGATTACGTGAAGATTCATCTCGGCGATTTCATTCTCGCCGTGAACGGCACCCCGCTCCGCTCCGGCGAAAATTATTGGAAGCTCTATTCCTTCGCTTCCGGACGCAAGTTCCTCTTCACTGTCAATTCCAAGCCTTCCGCCGACGGCGCTTGGACCACCCGCGTCGAGCCAGTCAACGCCGGAGGCTATGCCACCCTGCAATACAAGAAGTGGGTCGAAGACCGCCGCCAAATGGTCGATAAACTTTCGAACGGCCAAATCGGCTATCTGCACATCCGTCAGATGAACGGCGAAGCTCTTCGCAAATTCGAACGCGACCTCTCCGACAATCATTTCAAGAAGGCCCTGATCATCGACCAGCGCTTCAATCCCGGCGGCGGCATCGACGAGGAACTCATCGAAATCCTCTCGCAGCGCCAATACCAATACGTCCGCCCGCGCGATTCCGTCTACGTCACCCGCCCGCAGCGCGCTTTCTTCGGCCCCATCGTCGTCATGCAGAATGAACGCTCCACTAGCGACGCCGAAGTTTTCCCTGACGGCATTCGCACCCTCAAGCTCGGCACCACCGTCGGCGTCACTACTTACGGCGCCGTCATCGGCACCGGCGCCTTCCGCCTCATCGATGGCGGCATGCTCCGCACTCCCGGTACTGGCCTCTGGAACATCAGCGGACAAAACCTCGAAAACTACGGCGTCCCGCCGGACATTTCCGTGGACAACACCCCGACCGATTTCCTCGCCGGACGTGACGCCCAGCTCGAAAAGGCAGTCGAAGTCTTGAAAGACCAAATCAAGAAGGGAGGCGCGCAAAACATTCCCGGCCGCTAATCGAATTTTTTGACGGTCGTTTAGCTCAACGGCCTCGCGTCCCGATGCCCGTTATTCAAAAACACGCGCATCGGGGCGCTGCCCGCTGTTCGTGGTAACCTTTCCGCTAGGATCGATAGCAATGACTGTCTCCGTAAAGCGGATTGGTTTGTTGGCGGCATGCCTCGTCGTTGGAATCACTGCCGTCTCTTGGCATTCCGAGACGAACGCCGCCGGCTCCTGGGATCAGAAGGCCGCAGCCGCCTACCTCGACCAACGCGCATCCTGGTGGTTCGAATGGCCAAAGTCCGCTCGCGACCACGAAACTTTCTGCATCTCCTGTCATACCGCGGTCCCTTACGCGCTCTCCCGGCCCGCTCTTCGAAAAGCGCTTTCGGAAACCGCGCTTTCTCCCAATGAACGCAGGCTCCTCGACAACGTCACCAAGCGCGTCCGCCTCTGGAAAGAAGTCGCCCCCTTCTATCGCACCGAGGATCGCGGCGGCAACAAAACCGTCGAATCGCGCGGCACCGAAGCTGTTCTCAATGCACTGGTCCTCGCAAGCCGCGACGCACAGACCGGCCAGCTCAGCAACGACACGGTCACCGCGTTCGACAACATGTGGCGTGAGCAGCTATCCAAAGGGGATAAGAAGGGCTCCTGGGTCTGGCTGCGCTTTGCCAATGAGCCTTGGGAGGCAGACGACTCCGATTTCTATGGCGCCACCCTCGCCGCCATCGCCGTGGGTACCGCCCCCGGGGATTACCGTTCCCGACCCGAAATCCAGAACAACCTCAAGCTCCTGCGCGAATACCTAAACCGCAAAAGCCCCGTCCAGACCACCATCAATCGCGCTGTCCTTTTATGGGCCTCTGCGAAATGGCCAGGGCTCCTCGATCCGCAATCCCAAAGGGCCATCATTGCCGAGGTTCTGGCCCAGCAGCAGCCCGACGGCGGCTGGAGCCTATCCTCCCTGATTGGCGACTGGAAACGCCACGATGGAACCGCCCAGGAAGCCCAGAGCGACGGCTACGCCACCGGTCTAATTACCCTAGCTCTGCAGCAGGCAGGCATCCCCTGGGACAATACCCAACAAAAGCAAGGTCTTGCGTGGCTGGCCGCGAATCAGGACAAAAAGGCAGGCTACTGGCCGTCCTACTCCCTAAACAACAATGTCCAGCATCACATGTCACCCGATACCGTCCGCTTCATGAACGACGCCGCCACCGCCTATGCCGTCCTCGCCCTGACGGAAGCCAACGCCCAGTGAATCGGACACCTCAGCCACCCGTAGCTATTCCTTGACACTCCCGGTACACTTGCTATACTTCCCCTTGTAGATAACTCCGTTTGGAGTGCGGCGGCTCGCCACCGCTTTTCTTCGAGCCGCCTACCAATCTAAGGCAACCAACGTCTCGAAATCCAGCCCAACCCGTTCGTTGGCTCCCAAAGTCCCCCGATTATGTTAACCCCTAAGTCCTTTAGAATGTGCACTTGCAAGATTGCTCGTAACTGTTCATTCTAAACCACTTACAGAAACGCTAACTCCTTTAGAATCCGCACTTACAAAAAATAGGGGGGGTAGGGGTTTTGATAGGAACCTGAATCCTCAGCCTTTTCCTTGCAGCAGCTTCTCCACACGCTCTACGTCTGCGGGCACGTCCACGCTCACCGCGTCGTGCTCCACTTCCGCCACCCGAATCTTCCAACCATTCTCCATCCAGCGTAGTTGCTCCAGCTGCTCGATCCGCTCCAGCTCCCCCTGCGGCAGCGTCGGATATTCCAGCAACGCCTCGCGCTGAAAAACGTAAAGCCCCAGATGCTTCATATGCCGCACCAGAATCTTGCTCCCCGTATCCCGCACCCACGGAATCGGCGCCCGCGAAAAATACAGCGCATTCCCATCGAAATCCACCACCGTCTTCACCACATTGGGATCCATGATGTCCCCCGGCGTTTTCACCGGCGTAGCCACCGTACTGATCGAAGCCGGCGGCTCTTCCAGCAGGGAACTAACCGCCGTATCAACCGCCGCGGGATCCAACAGCGGCTCATCCCCCTGCACATTCACGAATACGTCACCCGCCACGTGTGCCGCCACCTCCGCCACCCGCTCTGTTCCCGTGCGGTGATCCGCGCGCGTCATGCGCGCTTCGCCGCCAAACTCTTCCACCGCTTTCAGGATGCGCTCATCGTCCGTAGCGACAATCACCTGGTCCGCGCGTTTCGCCAGCTTGGCCCTTTCATACACGTGCTGAATCATCGGTTTCCCCGCCAGCTGCACCAGTGGTTTCCCCGGCAACCTTGTCGCTCCATACCGCGCTGGAATCACTACTACGATTCTGGCCGGGCTCATGCTGCTCCTTCATTCACCGGGAATAATAGGCTTTCCCACTCAGTCTTACCCACGGGGGAAGCCCCGCGCGGCGATGCTACCACACGCCACTCCGTTCGGTCTTCGCATCACACTGTTCAATACTGCACATCAATCGATTGCTCTTGTTTTCGGGAAGCCGAGTGGTAGAATTTCCGGGAGTCCCAACCGCGCGGCCGTCCTGGGAATCCGGGATGATGGGGGTGCCGTGGAATGCCATCAGCAGCCGACCGTCTTACGGTCGCCATGTAACTTGGCCGTCTTACGGCCACCAGGTAAGTGGATCGGTTTAGGTTCATATCCTGGCATAACTCGAGTTCTGGTTCTTTCTTTCCCTATCCTGCTGGTTGTATGTCTGTTTGCCCTCCAAGCGGTACTCGCCTCGGCTGCGCAATCCACTTCGGATGAAAGCAAGCCCAAAGAGGAAGCCAAACGTAACGAATTCAAGAAAGATGACTCCAAGAAAGACGAGTCCAAAAAAGATGACGTACGGAAAGATTCTCCCGGCATCCCCTTCAAGGCCGGCAAGCTCTTGCACATGGACGTGGATCTCGCTCTCTTGAACGTCACCGTCACGGACCCTTACAACCGCCTTGTTACCGGACTCGAGCCCGACAATTTCCGCGTCTACGAGGACAACATCGAACAAGAGGTCCTCACGTTTTCCGCCGAAGATGTGCCCATTTCCATCGGCGTGATTTTCGATTTCAGCGGAAGCATGTCGAACAAAGTGGGCAAAGCGCGCGAGGCGGCTGTGCAATTTTTCAAGACCGCCAATCCCCAGGATGAATTCTTTCTTGTCAGTTTCAATGAGCGCGCGGAACTGACCAGTTCCTTCACCAACAGCGTCGAGGATCTCCAGAGCCGCATGATGCTTACTGCTCCGAAGGGCCGCACCGCGCTTCTCGATGCCCTCTATCTTGGCCTCAGCGAGATGAGGGGTGCACACAACGCCAAACGTGCCTTGCTCATCCTATCGGATGGAGGCGATAATCATAGTCGGTACAACGAAAGCGATATCAAGCGATTGGTGAAGGAAGCGGATACCCAGCTCTATGCGATCGGCATCTACGATCCGCTCGGCCAGCGCAATCGCACGCCGGAAGAACTCAACGGCCCCTCGCTTCTCAGCGAAGTTACGGAGATGACCGGTGGCCGCGTTTTTGGAGTCGAGAAGCTGGAAGAGCTTCCGGATATCGCATCGAAAATCGGCATGGAGCTGCGAAATCAATATGTCCTCGGCTATCGACCAAGCAACAAAGCCCACGACGCGCGCTGGCGGAAGGTCAAAATCAAATTGCGCGCACCCAAGGGACTTCCGCCCCTCAGCGTCTACTCAAAGACAGGCTACTACGCGCCCAGCCACTGACCGCCATCGCCGAGCTTTTTCATGGCTGTTAGTTTTCTCGCTTTTAGCTTGCGCTATCGCTATTTTGGTTTCCTCAGCCTCGGCGCAACTTCCCGTTCCTACACCACCGCCACCGCCTCCTCCTGGCCAGTCTGCTGGCGCGGGCAATCAAGGCGGCGCCGGCTTTAAACTAGAGGTCAATCTTGTTGTCCTCCACACCACCGTGCTGGATGACCGGCAACGGTTCGCCGACGGCCTCAAGCAGGAAAATTTCCGCGTCTTCGAGGACAAAACCGAACAAAAACTTTCCATCTTCAAGCGCGAAGATGTTCCTGTCAGCATGGGTTTGGTTATTGACAACAGCGGAAGCATGCGCGAGAAGCGCCCGCGCGTAAATGAAGCCGCGATCACTCTCGTGGAAGCCAGCAATCCGCGCGACGAGGCCTTCGTTGTCAATTTCAATGACGACTTCTACCTCGATCTCGACAAGGATTTCACCAGCAGCATCTCCGATCTCAAGGAAGCGCTCGAGCGCATCGACTCGCGCGGTAGCACGGCTCTTCGCGACGCCATCATCGGCTCGCTCGACCATCTCAAGAAAGGCAAGAAGGATAAAAAAGTCTTGCTCGTGGTCACCGACGGCGAGGACAATGCCAGCCACAATTCGCTGGAAAAAACGCTTCGCGAAATTCAGAAAACCGATACGGTGATCTACACTATCGGCCTCCTCAGCAGTGAAGGTAAGAAAGAAGCCAAGCGCGCGAAGAAGGTTCTACAGGAAATCGCCACAGCTTCAGGCGGAGTAGCATACTTCCCGGAGAACGTCGACGACGTCCACAGTATATGCGAGCAAGTTGCCCACGACATTCGCAATCAGTACATTTTAGCGTACTACCCTAGCAACTCCCGCCGCGACGGCAGTTTCCGCGCCGTTACCGTCGAAGTTATTCCTCCGCGCGGCCGCGGCAAACTCGTCGCCCGCACCCGCAATGGCTACTACGCCCCCGGCGCGCCCACACCCGCTGCTGCTTCCGGCAACTGACGAATTCCCTTATCGTTTTTAGTTAGGTTGCTGCTTCACTACTTCGTTCGTTCTTCAGTTCGCTCAAGAAGCTTTTGCCGTGGGGGATGGAGCCGCCGAAGTTTTCGGCGATGGTCTGGCCCATGTCGGCAAGGGTGGCGCGAATGCCGAGGTTAACGCCGGCGCCAGTTCCGGGCGAATACGCAAGAATCGGGACGTATTCGCGCGAATGATCGGTGGTGGGCCAGCGCGGATCGGGGTCGCAGCCGTGGTCGGCGGTGATCATCAAAATGTCGGAGAGGGCGAGGAGCGGCAAGAAATCACCGAGCAAACGATCAAATTCTTCGAGGGATTTGGCAAAACCTTCGACGTCTTTGCGGTGGCCGTAAAGCATGTCGAAATCGACGAGATTGGCAAAGATCAGGCCGCTCTTACGGTCACTGAGTGCAGCGGTCAGTTTTTCCATGCCGTCGGCGTTGCCTTTGGTGGTGACGTACTCTTCGACCCCGTGTCCGTTATAGATATCGTGGATTTTTCCGATGCCGAAGACGCGGACCTTGCGCTCAGCGAGGACATCCATCAGCATGGGTTTCGGCGGATCTACCGCGTAATCATGGCGCCGCGTGGTGCGCACGAAATTTCCAGGTGTTCCCGTAAACGGCCGTGCAATCACGCGCCCCACGCGATGTGGGCCATCGAGAAGTTTTCGGGCGATTTCGCACATACGGTACAACTCCGCGATGGGAATGATGTCTTCGTGGGTAGCAATTTGAAACACGCTGTCGCCCGAGGTGTAGACGATAGGCTTGCCCGTACGCAGGTGTTCTGCGCCAAGCTCCTTGATGATCTCCGTGCCCGATGCCGGCTTGTTTCCAATCGTCTTTTTGCCGATCTGTTTTTCAAATTCTTCGATCAACTCCTTCGGAAATCCATTTTTGTAGACAGGGAAAGCCTGTTCGAGCCACACGCCTGCCATTTCCCAGTGGCCCGTGGTGGTATCTTTTCCGGGAGAACGCGTGGCGCCTTTTCCGAAAGCTCCGAGCGGCGCCGAAGCGGGGAGCTGATGTTTGAGCGGAGCGATATTCGCGAGGCCGAGCCTCACGAGATTGGGGATTTCCAGAGTGCGTGATTCGGCGATGTGGCCGAGGGTGTTCCGTCCAACGTCGTCATAATCGGCGGCATCGGGGAGCGCGCCGATCCCCACGCTGTCCAGGACAATCCAAATGATTCGCTCAAATTCCCGCATTGTGATGCTCCTCTCTCTCGCGGCGGCCAACCGTGGACTTGGTGGCTTGCGGCGCCAGTTCCCTGGAGGCAAACGCCGCTCTTAGCGGCCCATCGTTGTTGTACAGTGTAAGCCATCTGCGGGTGAACTATTTTGCTTTGGCGTGCGTATTAGAAGATAGGGGAGGTGCGCGGTGGCCCAGGATAACAATCCGAGGAGAGTTTCGCTCGTCTTCCCAATCGTTCTCATCACGGTCGGCGCGCTGTATCTCGTTCACACCTGGCGTCCCTCCTTCGATCCCGGGGCGATTCTACGGACCTACTGGCCGCTAATCCTGGTGTTCATCGGGCTGGGAATGGTTTGGGATAATGTCCAGAAGCGCCGCAATCCGGATGCGCCTCCGGGAATTTCCATGGGGGCCACAATCGGAACTCTGGCGTTCGCGATGGTGATCGTTTTTCTTGTCTGGCACGGACACGGTTTTGCGCGCGGCCGCCGTTCCTTCGCCAGTGCGAAGCATATTTCTCAAAGCGTGGATCTCAAGGGTGCAAAGTCCGCGTATGCAAATCTGGAGATGAGCGCGGGAGAATTGACGATCAACAGCGGCGGGGTGCACTTTGTGGATGCGGATTTTACGTTTACAGATGCTTTTGAACAAGCGCGAGTGAACTACAACGTGACGGACGGCGTGGGCCACGTGACCATTTCCCAGGAATCTCAATCCATCCATGTCGGGCATTCGCAAAACGATTGGAATCTGCACTTCGGCAGGGATATTCCCCTGGAACTAAAAATCGATATGGGCGCGGGGCAGGGAAACCTGCATCTTCGCGATGTGCCCTTGACGCGGCTGGCTCTGAACATGGGGGCCGGGCAGGTGGACGTGGACCTCACGGGCGACCGCAAGACCGATCTTTCTGCCGATATCGAGGGAGGAGTGGGGCAGGCAAACATCCGGCTTCCGAAAAACGTTGGCGTCATTGCGCAAGCTTCCGGAGGAATCGGATCGATCGATGTTCGCGGGTTGAAGCACGATGGAGATTCTTACGTCAACGAGGCGTACGGAAAATCCCCGGCGACGATTCGGCTGAAAGTGGAAGGCGGGATCGGGCAAATCGTGCTCACCCAGGAAATGTAAAGAAGCAGCGGAATCCTTGCCCGCCGGGAAACCAGGTCGCTGACTATATCTTGCAGGGTTCCCATATACCCCAAAGTAGCTGAGGCTGTTTGCCCGCCCTTGACGCCAGCCGTATAATTAGAAGTTTAGGCAGTGCGTGCGAAACGCGCTGTCTGAGCTTGCCCTTGGCGACCAAAGAGATTACCCGCACAAGCACGGATGTCCGGCCGGAGCAGGAGTCCATCCGCGTGCGTGGCGCTCGCGTCCACAATCTCAAGAACATCAGCGTGGATATCCCGCACGAGGCCATTACCGTGGTTACGGGCGTCAGCGGATCCGGAAAATCTTCGCTGGCTTTCGACACGATTTATGCGGAAGGGCAGCGGCGGTACGTAGAATCGCTGTCGGCGTACGCGCGGCAGTTTCTCGAGCGCATGGAAAAGCCGGACGTGGACGAAATTTCGGGGATTGCTCCGGCAGTCGCGATCCGGCAGAAGAATTCGACGCGGAATCCGCGCTCGACGGTGGCAACGGCCACAGAAATTTACGACTATTTACGGCTGCTGTTTGCGCGATGCGGGCAGACGTTTTGCATTAAGTGTGGCGCACAGGTGCGGCGGGACAGTCCGGACGAAATTGCGACGCGCATTCTGTCGCTCGCGCCGGGGCGGCGATTTTACGTTTTGCATCAGTTTCGAATGGGGACTTCTGCGGCAGCGGGGATTTCGAAACGAGGCGTTAAGAAAACAGGCGGAGCGCCGCCGCCGGAGGTCCTTCGGCAGGCGCTGAGCGATCTGCAGAAGCGGGGATTCAACCGGCTTTACCAGGAGGGGTGCATCCACGAGTTTTCTTCACCGGAAACACTGCTGGATGTGGACTTCGCGAAGCCCGTGTATGTGCTCGTGGATCGTCTCGCGGTAAATCCGGAATCGCGGTCGCGGCTGGTAGATTCGATCGAGATTTGTTACCGCGAAGGGCAAGGCGAGGCGATTCTCGAATTTGTCGCGGACGGTGACGGGAATCCGGCTGAGCGGCTGACGTTTAACGAGCGATTCGAATGCAAGAATGACGGGACGCTCTACCAGGAGCCGGAGCCACGGCTTTTTTCGTTCAACAATCCGTATGGGGCGTGCCCGCGTTGCCAGGGCTTCGGCAACACCATCGATTTTGACTTGAACCTGGTTGTCCCCGATCCCAGCAAGTCTTTCGATGACGGAGCCATCGAACCGTGGACCAAGCCGCGCTACCGCACGCTCTTTCAGGAAGCGAAGAAGTGGGCGCGCGGGCGGGGCATCCCGACGAATGTGCCGTGGCGGCAGCTGAGCGAGGAACAGCGCGGGCTGATTCTCGATGGCGATCCGGAGAACGACTACGAAGGCGTGAAAGGTTTCTTCACCTGGCTGGAACGCAAGAAATACAAATTGCACGTGCGCGTTTTTCTGAGCCGCTTCCGGGGCTACGCCACCTGTCCGGATTGCGGCGGGACACGCTTGCGTGCGGAGGCGCGAGCGGTGCGCGTGGCGGGAAAATCGATTACGGAAGTGTGCAAGCTCACGGTGAAAGAAGCGCGAGTTTTCTTCTCCTCGATGGAGCTTTCCGATGCGCAGGTGAAAATCGCGGACAAGATTCTCGAAGAGATTCGAACGCGCTTGCAATTCCTCGATGAGGTCGGACTCGATTACCTCGCGCTGAATCGGCTGACGTCGACACTTTCCGGAGGAGAGTCGCAACGCATCCAACTGGCGACGTCTCTCGGCTCGCACTTGGTGGGCGCGCTTTACGTGTTGGATGAGCCTTCGATCGGTTTGCACCCTCGAGACACGCAACGGTTGATTGACATTCTGAAATCGCTGCGCGATTTGGGGAACACCGTGCTCGTGGTGGAACACGACCCTGACACGATCCATGCGGCCGATCACGTGATCGATCTCGGGCCAGGCGCGGGGGAGCTTGGCGGCAAACTGCTCTTCGCCGGCACGTATGACGCCATGCTGGAGGAGCACAAGTCGCTGACCGGGCGCTATCTGAGCGGGGAACTGCGCATTCCAGTGCCCAACGTGCGGCACAAACCCGCAGGAAAATTCCTGAGGCTCTTCGGCGCAAGCCTGCACAATCTGCAAAATCTGGATTTGATGATTCCGCTCGGGACGCTGGTGGCAGTTACAGGGGTCAGTGGTTCGGGGAAGTCCACGCTGGTGCACGATGTTTTGTACAAAACGCTGGCCGCGAAACGCATTGGCGGGAGCGTGAAAGAGTTCTGCGACCGGCTGGAAGGGGACGATGAGATTCGCGAAGTGATTATCGTGGATCAATCGCCGATCGGGCGCACTCCGCGTTCGAATCCGGCGACATATTTGAAAGCCTTTGACGCGATCCGGGAAGTGTTTGCCGAGACGCCGGATGCCAAGCGGCGCGGGTATGCGGCGGGACATTTTTCGTTCAATGTGCCGGGCGGACGGTGCGAAACGTGCCAAGGCGACGGCACGGTCACGGTGGAAATGCAGTTTTTGGCGGACGTGGAACTGATTTGCGAAGAATGCCGCGGCACACGATTTAAGAGTGGAGTTCTGGAAGTCCGCTATCGCGGAAAGAATGTTCACGAAGTGTTGCAGCTGACGGTGCGCGAAGCACTGGCATTTTTCGTGAACGTGCCGAAAATTGTTTCAAAACTTAGAATACTGAATGAGATCGGGCTCGGGTATTTGCGGCTGGGGCAATCCGCGACGACACTTTCCGGCGGGGAAGCGCAGCGGTTGAAGCTGGCGGCGCACCTGACGCGGACTGACAATGAAGGGATACTTTACATCCTCGACGAACCTACGACGGGACTGCACTTTGACGACATCGCGAAACTGCTCAGCGCGTTTCGCAAGCTGCTAGAGGGCGGGGCGTCGCTGCTGGTCATCGAGCACAATCTCGACGTGATCAAATCGGCGGACTGGCTGATCGATCTTGGACCGGAAGGCGGGGACCAAGGCGGAAAGATTGTCGCCACCGGCACGCCGGAGCAAGTGGCGCGCAACGCGCAATCCCACACGGGGCGCTACCTGTCGCGTATCTTGAACGGTAACGGTCAGGCAAAGCGCGTGGGGAACGACGCATCTAAACAGGCAGGGCCATCGGCTACAATTCCGAACGGAGTCAAATCTTCTCCGGCCGAACCATGATGCTTTCCGCCGCTCGAACAGTTGGTTTCTTCGCTTCGCGCACCGCCAGGATCATTTTGGGCCTTGCGCTGGCACAAGCGATAGCGCCGATGTTCACCCCTGGAATCACCGCTGGCCCTCAGGAGTCTTCCAAACAAAAAACGGGCGGGACGTCCAAGACACAAAAACTAGCCAATCCGCTTAACGAGCTCTTGGACGAGGCGCGGCGGGACATTGACAAAAGCGAGTTCGAAGCTGCGATCACACCGCTACAAAAAGTAATCGCCGACCAGCCCGAGTTTGCCTACGCGCATTTTCAACTGGCTTACGTGTACACCGCGCTGAAAAAACCCGAGGAGGCGCGCTCCGAATATGAACGCACGATTGCTCTCGATCCGAAAATGACGGAGGCATATCTGGACCTGGGGATTCTTCTTCTCGACAAGGACCCCGCCGCAGCGGTCGCACCTCTTACAAAGGCCGCCGAACTACTTCCAGCGCAGAGTCGGCCGCACTTTCTGCTGGGAGTTGCCTTGGAGCGCAGCGGAGACCTGACAGCTGCGGCATCGGCGTTTGAGAACGCCGTTGTGCTAGATCCGCAGGATTTGGACACGCTGGTGCACCTTGGCGAGGCGTACCTGGCGTTGAATCGCCCGGTAAACGCGGAAACAAAGTTTCGTAATTTGCTCGAGCGCCAGCCGCAGGAACCGCGAGCGCTTCTCGGCCTAGCGCGCAGCCTCGATTCGCAGAAAAAAGGGGAAGCGGCCGGCGTTTACCAAAAGTACTTAGCGTTGCAGCCTTCGGATACCGCGGCACGTGCCCGGCTGGTGCACTTGTTCCTGGAGCAACAGCAATACGACGCGGCGTACGCGGAGATGAGCCGAACGGATTCCGGTAAGCCGTCGCTGGAATTGTTGAAACTTCGCGCCGATATCCAGATCGGGCAAAAAAAATGGGACAATGCCATCGATACGCTTCGCCAAGCTTTGGCCCTGGTACCGGGCGATGCAGAACTTCACGGGGGGCTTGGGCGCGTCTATATACAGAAGAGGGACTTTCCCTCCGCCGAAAAAGAGTTGCGCATGGCCATACATCTGGATGGCAAGAATTTAGTCTATTGGAAAGACCTCAGTTCCGCGTTTTATCTGGGCGGAGATTGTGCGGCCACGCTAGGGACGCTGGACGAAATTGCAAAGGTAGAACAACCCGCCGCCGGGACGTGGTTTATCCGCGCGCTTTGCTACGATAAGCTGAAACAGCTGAAGCCCGCGCTGGAGGCTTACCAGAAGTTCCTGGATCTGGATCAGGAGAAGAATCCCGATCAGGTGTGGCAAGCACGAGAGCGGAGCAAGGTGTTGCGACGCATGCTGGAGCAAAAAAGGTGACGGCATGAAGGCTCGCGCGACGACGCTGGGAGTTGTTTGCAGCCTCGTGCTTCTTGTTTTAGCGTGTCCACCCCGGGCGAGCAGCCAGCTGGCCGATCTGCAGGCACGCTTTAACAACGAGCCGAACGCCGTTCGTAAGGCCAAGATGATGGAGAAACTTGGCGACGCGCAGTTTGAAGAGGCGCGCCGGGCCGAAAAAGCAGGAGACAACAGCACGGTGGGCTTGACGCTGGAAAAGTATCGCGACAATGTCCGGGCTGCAATGGAGGCCTTGAAGAAACAACATCCGAACGCGGAAAAGCAGCCGAATGGGTACCGCCAGCTGGAGATGCACGTGCGCAAGGGAATTCGCGAAACCGCGGAGAGCCTGCTGGCGGCGCCAGAGCCCTTCAAGCCGCCGCTCCAGATCGTGCGTGTGGATCTCATAGCCATGGATGACGAGTTGCTTCGATTGCTCTTTCCGCTGCGCCCACTGAATGAAAAAGCGCCCCCTGCAGCGCCGGAGAAACAACCATGAAATCGGCAACGAAGGCGTTTCTGGCTGCCTGTTTTGTACTGGCTGCATCCTCCATTACGCAAGCACGGCCGGCGGTGCAGAAGGATTACCTCTCGAACCTGGAAGCGGACAAGATTCGCGACGCGGAGACTGTCAACGAACGCATCAAGCTCTTTCTCACGTTTGCGGAAGACCGCTTGAAGAAATTTCAATATGAGCTGCAGCATCCTTCGTCCAACCGGCATTCCGACATGCTGAACTCACTGTTGAATGCTTATGTTGGCTGCGTGGATGACGCGGCGGACTTGATCACGTTGGGGATCGAAAAGCAGGAGAATATCCGGCAGGGAGTCGACCTGATGGTCACGCGCACCAAGGAATTCCTGGTGACACTTGAGAAATTATCCGCGGAGGGCGCGGAGCGGGAGATTTACAAGGAGAATCTGGACGACGCCATCGAGGGTACGCGAGACGCGATGAACGATGCGGAAAAGGCCAAGAAAAAAGTGGCACCCCCGCCGATACGGAGGAAGAATTAGCCCTTGAAGAGAATTGCGAGACCGATGAATGCCCGCCGCTCAAGGAGTTCGCTGGTACCGGGAGGCGCATCGTTATTTCAGCGGATGTTCACACGGCTTGGATGCGACGGGCGCCCGCCAAGATTTCGAGTGGAGTTTTACGCATATTCGAGCCTGGTGTTGACCATCCGGCGGCGAGAGGATGCGGTGTACGTGCGTCTCTCCGATCTCTTGCGGCGGGCTCCGCTTACGGTGTTGGAGGGGGGCGCCGCGCTGCTCCTTGCGCGTGTGTACCGCCGGAAGGCGCCCCGAGGACTGGTGGAACCATATCTCGAATACGCGCGCAGCGACCGCACGCGCACGCGCATGAATCGCATGCGCCGCGGGCGTGTCCGGTTAGCCAGGACAAATCCACAGGGAGAGCATTTTAACCTGGCAAGACTTTTCGACGAACTGAACAGGACCTATTTTGCAGGCGGCCTGCAGCGGCCGCACATCGGCTGGAGCGCGAGAAAGTGGCGTCGTCAATTCGGATGTTACGATCCGGGGCCGAATCAGATTTTGCTGAATCGGCGGATGGACCGGCGCGGCGTGCCGCAGTTTGCGGTGGAATATGTTTTGTTCCACGAGATGCTGCACGTGAAGCATCCGACGCGCCGCTCCGGCTGCAGCCTTGTTTCGCATTCGAGAGAATTTCGGGAGGAGGAGAAGCGGTTCGCGGAATTCGAACGCGCCCGCCGGGTCCTCGACCGTCTTGCCCGTTAGCTCTTACCAGAATGCGTGTGACTTCATCAGAGCAAATTCTTCCCGGATTCGGCTCCTGGTTTTTGAACTTAACAGCGTGCGCAATCTTCGGACTCCGATTTTGAGGTAAACTTCAAGCCCACTACGGGTGAATTGTGCAGAACGGGGAAAAGGGATGACCCGGACGACGTTGCCGCAGCGCTACTACACGGATCCCGGAATCTTCCAAACGGAACTTGAGAAATTTTACTTTCGCAGCTGGGTCTGCGCCGGGCGGGCTTCGGAGATTCCGAGCCCCGGCGACTATTTTCTGCGGGAGATCGGAAAAGAAAGCATGGTGATCGTGCGCGGCGAAGACGAAGCGGTGCGCACCTTCTTCAACGTCTGCCGCCACCGCGGAACGCGCATTTGTACCGCTGCCGAGGGCCGGTTCCCGGGCCGCATTCAGTGCGGCTACCACGGATGGACCTACGGTTTGGACGGCAAACTGACGGCTGCGCCACACATGGAAGAGCCGGACTTTTGCAGGGAAAATTACCCGCTGCACGGGATTGCGACAGAGATTTGGGATGGCCATGTGCTCGTAAACCTGGCTCGCAATGCCGGACCTTTGGCGGGGCAGTTGGGCGATTTGCGCGACAAATTCAGCGCGTGGCGAGTGGGCGAGCTGCGCATGGCGGCGCGCAAAACGTACGAGGTGAAGTGCAATTGGAAACTTTTGGTGGTGAACTACAACGAATGTCTGCACTGTCCGATTCTGCATCCGCTCTTGAATCGCATGACCCACTATCTTTCCGGGACGAACGACCCTCCTGCTCCGGCTTACATTGGCGGCTCCATGAATTTTCGTGAGGGCGTGAAAACCATGAGCGTGGACGGAAAAAGGGGGCGCGCTTGCCTGCCTGGTTTGACGGGAGAAGACCGCGAGCGCGTGCTCTATTACACGGTGTATCCCAATTTATTTCTCAGCTTGCATCCGGACTACGTGATGACGCATACGCTGTGGCCGCAAGCAGTGGATCGGACGCAGGTCATCTGTGAACTGCACTTTCATCCGAACGAGATGAAGAAGCCGGATTTTGATCCCAGCGATGCAGTTGCGTTTTGGGATACGACGAATCGCGAGGATTGGCGCATCTGCGAGCTTTCGCAACTCGGAATTCAGTCGCGTGCATACAAGCCCGGGCCTTATTCCGCCAAGGAGGGTCTGCCACAGGCGTTTGATGAAATGATAACGGGCTCTGCGGGAGATCAACTAACCGAAGACAGCAAGTAGCGAGTGAGGGACGAACAATCCGCTTGCAGAAATCTTCCTGGCGCTGGTCTTAAACCTCGAATTACTGCTTCTTGGCTCTTTCCACTTCCTTGAATAGCTTGTCGATCTTCTTCTGTATTTTTTCCCGATCTTCCGCGTGGGGATACAAGTCCAGATACCGCTGATAGGATTTGATGGCCTGCTTTCTTAAGCCTTTCTTTTCCTGGGCTTCTCCGAGGAACCGGAACGGAATAGCGTAACCGGGTTTGGCTACGGTGGCGTCCTGGAAGCGGTCGATGGCGGCATCCACGTCGCCTCTGCGCATGTAGTACTGGCCAACTTCCAAATCTTTTTCGGCGCGCAAGGGATCCCAGGTTGGCTGGTCCGGGGAGTTTTGGGTGGCGTTGTCTTTGTTCGGCTTGGCGGGCGGCTTTGCCGGCGGAGCACTTCCAGAGTCCGCGGGTTTCGAAGAGGACTCCTTCGGTGGATCTTGGGCGTCAAGCGGCGGGCCCGCAAGGAGCAAGGAAACAGCGGTAAGGAGCAAAATTGTCTTGCTGACTCTCATGGCGTACACGGAGGTTCTCCCTCTTCTCCGATTCCCTCTAGTATGATGGAAGTTGTCTGGCGATTGAAGTGTTCTGCGTGACGCTCCCATGGAACCCCGCGAAAAAGCCGCTGTGCTTCCGGAAACGCCGGGTGTCTACCTGTTCAAGGACGCTGGCGGCGCCGTGCTCTATGTTGGCAAAGCGCGCAATCTGCGCAGCCGGGTACGCTCGTATTTTCTGGAATCGCGCTGGATGGATGCGAAGACCGGATCGCTGGCGCGCGAAATTGCCGAGCTGGAAACCATTGTAGTGGACAACGAGCGCGAAGCGCTGGCGCTCGAACACAACCTGATCAAGCAATACCGCCCGAAATTCAACGTCGTCCTCCGCGACGACAAGACGTACCCGTATATCAAGTTCACCGCCCGAGAAAAATATCCTCGTGTGTATTTTACGCGGCGCATCAAGAAAGATGGGTCGCTCTATTTCGGGCCATATTTTCCCGCGAGCCTGGCGCGGCGCATTCTTCATTTTGTACATAAGCGGTTTCTGGTGCCTTCTTGCACCGTGGATTTGACGCGTAGCCATCCGCGGCCGTGTCTGCAGTACTACATCAAGCGTTGCCTGGGGCCGTGCGTGGCGGGATTGACGACGGACGATCGTTACGCGGAAGCTGCACGCGACGTGCGGCTGTTTCTGGAAGGGAGGCGGCACGATTTGATTCGCAGCCTGGAGCAACGGATGGCAGCGGCTGCGGAGAAAGAATTGTTCGAGCAGGCGGCAGCGTATCGCGATCTGCTGCGGACTCTGGAAGACATTGAGGAGCGCCAGCGCATTGCTGCGGCTCAGGGTGATGACACCGATGTGTTGGCCTACCACGCCGAACCTCCGTTGGTGGCGGCGGATCTTTTTCACTTGCGTGGTGGCCGGGTGGTCGATCGCCGGGAATTTTATTGGGAGGACTTGGAAGAATTTGATGCGCAGGAGTTCGTGCCGTCGCTATTGAAGCAGCTCTACCTCGAAGCCGAGTATTTGCCGAAAGCCATCCATGTTTCCGCGGATTTTGAGGATCGCGAGCTGCTGGAGGAAACGCTCAGCGAGCGCGCGGGGCACAAGGTGGAAATCTTCACGCCGCAGCGTGGCAGCAAACGGGCTTTTCTGGATCTGGTGGAAAGCAACGCCAAACACTCGTTCGAACAGCGCTTCCGCGTGCTGAAGCCGACGTCGAAGGCCATCGGCGAGGCGCTGCAGAATACGCTCAATCTTGCGGAAGAACCGAAGCGTATCGAGAGCTTTGACATCTCGCACATTCAGGGAACAGACACGGTCGCATCCATGGTCGTCTGGGAAAATGGCCGGATGAAAAAATCGGACTATCGCAAATTCATTATTCGAGGTGAGGAAGGCGCGAACGGAAGGCCGTTCAATCAGAACGATGATTTTGCCAGCATGCGCGAGGCGGTGACGCGGCGGTACCGTCGCGTCTTGGAGGAAAAGAAAGAGCTGCCTGGGCTGATCCTGATTGACGGAGGCATCGGCCAACTGCATGCCGCGGCGCAAGCTCTCGATGCGCTGCAAATCATCAATCAGCCGCTGGCCAGCATTGCGAAGAAGGAAGAGATCCTTTACGTTCTCGGCCAGGAGGATGAGCCCATCGTGCTGGAGCGGCACTCGCCGGTCCTGCATCTCATCCAGCTGATCCGCGATGAAACCCACCGATTTGCGGTGGCTTTTCACCGGCAGAGGCGCGCGAAGCGCCAGACAGAAACGGCGCTGAAAGATATTCCCGGCGTGGGGCCGCGCACCGCACAAAGACTGCTGACGGAGTTTGGCAGCATCGCCAATATCCAGCGCGCGGGACTGGAGAAATTGAGCAGCGTAGTGCCCCGAAAGAGCGCGGAGAGAATTCTGGCGCATCTGGAAAGCGCTCGAACTCTATAACCGGTAGATAGTGCCGATAGCGGTTAGCCTGGATTGCGCCGGTGGTGACCGTATGCTACGGTTTCTGTGGAGGTTGCTATGGCGGACAACGTTGGTTCCAAGGTGACTTATTTCCTCGTAGGGCTCGGCGTCGGGGCTTTGGTGGGGATTCTTTTCGCGCCAAAGTCTGGCGAAGAGACGCGCGATTTCCTTGCAAAGAAAGCGGATGAGGGCAAGGATTACGCACAGCGCAAGGCGCGGGAATTGCGTGAGCGCGCGGACGAACTGATCGAGCGCAGCAAGGAAGTTGCCACGCGACAGAAGGATTCCATCAGCGCGGCGGTGGAAGGCGCGCGCGAAGCGTATCGGCGGGAAGCTAAGGCGTAAAGAGTCGGCGGGGTAGTGGCACGGGGTTCCGCTTCCAAGTGGGGCGGGTGGGGCACCTATGCAATTCTGGCTCGAATTCTTCAGCATCGTCGCGGCAATCGCTCTAGTTGTGCAAGTGGTGATGCTGACGCTGTTGTTTTTTCAGATGCGCAAAACGTCGGAGAACGTGAACCGGCTCGTGGGCGATTTGCAGACGCGGGTGGGGCCGATCCTCACGCGCGTGCAAATACTTCTCGACGATACCCAGCCGAAAATTTCCAGCATGGTCACGGACGCTTCGCACATCGTGTATCTGGCGCGCGGGCAGGCGCAGAAAGTGGACCGTGTGCTCACGGATACAACGGACAGGCTACGCGGGCAATTGCTGCATGCCGACCGCATCCTGACTGGAGCGCTCGAAGCTGTGGAAGACGCCGGCGGGAAGTTCAAGCACAGTTTTTGGCGGCCGATGCAGAAAGCTTCGGCGCTGGTGCAGGGAATCAAAGTGGGCCTCGATTTATTGCGCTCTCGGCGCAAGAGCAACTCCCGCAACGATGATCCGCGCGAGCAGCAGGAAGAAGAACTTTTTATCTAGTGTTGCATTAGCGGATCCAGCCGCCGCCTAGCACGCGATCTCCATCATAAAAAACAGCAGCTTGGCCGGGCGTAATCGCGCGTTGCGGTGCGTCAAAGGTCACGCGCACACGGCTCGAATCGAGCGGTTCGATCTTGGCTGGGGCGGGTTCGTGCTTGTGGCGGATTTTTACCGACCCGTGCAAGGGAGCCTGCGGTTTTTCGCACGAAACCCAGTTCACATTCTCAATTTCAAACGCGGTCGTGCGGAGCGCGTTGTCGTCGCCGACGACGACGCGATTCTGTTTCTGATCGATGGAGAGCACATAGAGTGGCTTACCAACGGCAAAGCCAAGGCCTTTGCGCTGGCCGATGGTGAATTCATGGACGCCGTTGTGGCGGCCGATGAGTTCGCCGTTCCCGGTGACGATTTCGCCGGCGCCACCTTGCAATGAAATTCCACTCTCACGGGAATAGGCCTGAATGAATTGGACGTAATTGCCGTTGGGCACGAAGCACAGTTCCATGCTCTCGGGCTTTTCCGCGACGGGAAGCTTGGCGCGGCGCGCCACGGCGCGGACTTCGTCCTTGGTGAGTTCTCCGAGCGGAAATTCGCTGCGCGAGAGTTGTTCCTGCGAAAGTCCCCACAAGAAATACGATTGGTCTTTGGTTTCATCGCGGGCGCGCAAGAGTTCCCACCGGCCGGTGCTGTCGTTCTTGCGGATGCGCGCGTAATGGCCGGTGGCGAGGCGTTCGGCGCCGATCTGGCGCGCCATGCGCAGCAGCGGCTCAAACTTCACGTCGGTGTTGCAGTTGGTGCAGGCGATTGGCGTACGGCCCGAGAGATATTGATCGACGAAGGGGCGCACAACGCGTTCTTCGAATTGCTTTTCGAAGTTCACCACGTAGTGCGGAAACTTCAGATGCTGCGCCACGGCCTTTGCATCGTAAACGTCGTCGAGCGAGCAGCAGCGATGCTGTGCCGGGCCGTCACCCTGCAATTCGGGCAGACGGCGCTGGTTCCAGAGCTGCATCGTCAATCCAACGACGGGGCGGCCTTGCTCCTGGAGGAGTGCGGGGACGGTGGACGAGTCCACGCCGCCGGACATGGCTACGGCGACGAGGCCGCGCTGGATTTCGGCGCGCTCGGGCAGAGTATCGAATTGGGTGGTCGTGGTCATGTACAAAAGCAGGGATGACTCTACCTACATATCTTACCGGGCTTCAGCCACTCTCCGATAGGTGGGAGATAGATCGCGCAACTGTTCGACGGCGGCTGGGACAACTTGCAACGCAAATTCGATTTCTTGCCTCGTCGTGTGCCTGCCAAGGCTGAAGCGCAGGCTGGCACGAGCTTCTTCAGGCGGCAGGCCGATGGCGGTAAGCACATGCGACGGTTCGACAGCGCCGGAGGAACAAGCAGCGCCAGTCGAACAGGCGAGCCCCTTCAAGTCGAGGGCGATGAGCAGAGCTTCACCTTCGATGCCTGGGAAAAGGAGATTCGTCGTGTTGGGCGTGCGGGGAGCTGCGCTGCCGTTCGCGCGTGACTGGGGAATGCGCTGCAGCAGACCTCCCTCCAGTTCGTCGCGAAGGGTGGAGATGCGTTGGGCGTCTTCCGCGAGCGAATTGCGAGCGATTTCTGCGGCTTTGCCGAGTCCGACGACGCCCGCGACGTTTTCCGTGCCGGGGCGGAAGCCGCGCTGGTGATGGCCACCATAAAGAAGCTGGCGCAAATGCGTTCCGCTTCGAATGTACACGGCGCCGACACCCTTAGGAGCGTAAAACTTGTGGCCGGAGAGTGAAAGCAAATCCACTTGCAGCGCGTTCACGTCGATAGCGAGTTTCCCTGCGGATTGCACGGCATCGGTATGGAAATAGATGTCGCGCGCTCTGGCGATGCGGCCAATTTCTTCCATCGGTTGAACGGTGCCGAGCTCGTTGTTGGCGTGCATGACGGTGATCAGCACGGTTTGTGGTCGAATTGCAGCGCGGAGGTGATCGATGTCAACCAATCCATTGCCATTCACCGGGAGATAGGTGACCGCGACGCCTTCTTTTTCGAGCGCTTGGCAGGCGTTGAGGACGGCTTCGTGTTCGATCGCGGTGGTGATCACGTGCTTGCTGGGTTCTTGTTCGTGTACAGCCAGAATTGGCTGCGCCACAATCCCAAAGATGACATGATTGTCGGATTCGGTGCCGCCGCTAGTGAAGACGATTTCTTGCGCCCGAGCGCCGATGAGCGCGGCGACCTGTTCGCGGGCGGTTTCCACGGCGGCGCGCGCGTTTTGCCCTGGCGTGTGAATGGACGCCGCATTGCCAAATTCCGCGGAAAAATAAGGAAGCATCGCGTCGAGCACTTCGGGCTCGACCGGCGTAGTGGCGTTGAAATCGAGGTAAACGCGGTTCATCGGGATGGTTTTAGGATAGCAGGGGAGAGGTGGGAGAGGCGAGGGGCAGCGACGAGAAACTGATGACATTTGCAGACCGCGAACTCAGGTGGCGGGGGCGATAGTACAAGGACTAAGGTTTGACAGAAACGTCATTTGCCTCGCTCGAGGGCTGCGAGCGAAAGCGCCAGTTCAATACGTTGCTGGTGTAAAGTGCAATGCAAAGAAGATTCGCCGGGACGAAGCCGAATTGAGCGGTACGCATGCCGATGACGCAGACTACGGCGCTATTGATTCCGGCGACCACCCAGCCTTGCCAGAGTTTCTTTCCGATCAGCACTGTGGCGAGCACGGTCAGAATGCAGGACAAATAATCGAGTCGAATCATCTGGAGCATATTCAGCATCTTGCGTATTTCTCCTCGTCCAAGCACCAACGGAACGACCGGTCGGCTCGGCCGTGGCTTCCCATTTCGCTTTTTCTAGCTGGCCAGGCCGATTGCCCCATCGAGACCATTTTCGTGGAGCTTTTTGAAATACGCGCACACCCAGTGTGTGCGAACGATCGCTTCCGTGCCGCCAAAAGGAGTGCAATCGGCGGGCCAATGCCGCGACAGCGCGAGAGAAGCTGGTGTTTCTTGCGAGCTCAGTAAGTCCTTTCATAAGCAGCAGTTACAATGTCGGCAGAATTCGGTCAAACGGACGAATCAGGCTGCTCAAGCAGGTGCCATTCACTGTGAGACGGCTTGTATCAACCTGAAACATTTGCGGTTAAGTATGCGATTGGGATAGGTTATGGCCGAGGGCGACTGGGCAAGTGGAGAAGTACTCAGCGCGATCTTCTATTTACGGGCGCCAAGGCTGAATGCGAGAAGACGATTCGGACATAAAGACCAGCTGCTAGAAATGCGTCTCAATTCGAAGCTGAGTTGACTCGGAAGAGTTATGAAAAGCAACATAATGCTCCCCTGCAAATGTGGCCACCCCAAAAGCTTCCACGCCCGAGTGTACGTCAAAGTGATGCCCCGCAATGCGACGACCGAGTGCAACTACCCCGGCTGCAAGTGCGAGCGTTACAGGCCAAAAGAAACGATCAGCGAGCAAAGCAAATCGTAAGAACAAAGATTCAATGATGGCCCCCAGGCGACAATCGCAGGCTTTCGTTCCTAGTGGAAAGAGTGCGCACTAGAAGCGAAGGATACTAGTGCGCTCGAGATTCGACCAGTAGAGAGGCGAGACCGTCGAGGTCAATGTTCCTTTGGTTCCTCAATTAAAAATTTGCACCATGTGATCCCCGCCACAACTCCAGGAAGCCAACCGCAGCCGAAGGCATGTTAGAGTGGCCCTTCCCATGTGACTGCGAGGCGGTCAGGCGCTGCACGAAATCCAGGGAGGAAGAAGTGGCGTACCAGGATTTGCGACAGTTTATAAGAAGTTTGGAGAAAGAGGGAGAGCTGAAGCGCATTCGTGCGCAAGTGGACCCGATTCTTGAAATCGCCGAAGTCGCCCAGCGCGTTGCGCGCGACCCGGGCCGTGCGCCGCAGAGTGTCGGGCCCGCGCTGCTCTTCGAAGAGCCCAAGGGCTCGAGAATCCCTCTACTCATCAACGCGTTCGGTAGCGTCCGCCGCATGGCGCTTGCCTTTGATGTGCACGACCTGACCGAAATCGCCGAGCGCATCAAAGGATTCATGAAAATGGAAACGCCGCAGGGGCTGTTCGACAAAATCAAGCTACTGCCAAAACTGGCGGAGCTGGGCTCATTCTTTCCGAAGAGCGTGAAGTCCGGTGCCTGCAAGGAAGTCATTCAACGGGGAAGCGACGTCAACCTTTTTGATTTCCCCATCCTAAAGTGCTGGCCACAAGATGGTGGACGATTCATCACTTTTCCCCTGGTGTTTACGAGAAATCCGGAAACCGGCAAGCGCAATGTCGGTATGTATAGGATGCAGGTTTACGACGAACGCACCACCGGTATGCACTGGCAGACGCAGAAGCATGGCGCCGAGCATTTTCGTCGGGCGCGGGCCGCAAACCCGGAGGGCCGAATCCCGGTAGCAGTGGCGATTGGCGCCGATCCCGCAACAGCTCTCTCAGGCATGCTGCCAATTCCACCTGACCTTGATGAAATGATGTTTGCCGGCTTTCTTCGACGCGAACCTGTGGAAATGGTCCCCTGCGAGACCAACGACCTCGAAGTGCCCGCCAACGCGGAGATCGTGCTTGAAGGCTACGTCAACTTGAATGAACTGCGCACCGAAGGGCCTTTCGGCGATCACACTGGTTTTTACTCTTTGGAAGGGGAATACCCGGTTTTTCATGTCGAGTGCGTCACCCGCCGCAAAGACCCGATTTACTTGACCACCGTCGTGGGCCCGCCTCCGCAGGAAGACTTCTACATGGGTTACGCCGTCGAGCGGATTTTTCTCCCTGTGATGAAAATGCAGTATCCGGAAATCGTGGATGTGGCCATGCCCGCGGAAGGCATCTTCCATAACTTGATGATCGTGGCCATTCGAAAGTCCTATCCGGGCCACGCACGCAAAATCATGAACGCGATATGGTCGCTGGGACAGGCCATGTTCACAAAAGTGATTGTGGTTGTCGACCATGACGTGGATATCCACAATTACAGCGAGCTGGTCTGGAAAGCCCTCTGCGCGTTGGATCCGGAGCGCGACATACAATTCAATTTAGGTCCTGTGGACACCCTGGATCACGCCGCGCGCCTGCAGGATTTTGGTTCGAAGATGGGAATTGACGCCACCCGCAAGTGGCCTTCGGAAGGATTTACGCGGCCGTGGCCGGATGAGATTCGAATGGATGAAGCCACGAAGGCGCGTATTCAATCCATCTGGAAAAGCTTGCAACTGTGACTGGGAAGTATGGAAGTGCCCTCAAAAGATAACCGTCCCTGCGGTCAGGTCCATCCGGCTGGAAAACACAACTAATTGTGGTTGCAGTACGTTCCCTCCACAATCGCTTCGGGTACTACCCTACAATACCCCCCAACTGCCTAGAACTACCCGTATTCATAGGGCAACAGCCCTATAGATTCCCTTGACGCTCGGAGTGCTAGAATGTCATAAAGCTCCCACGGGCCGCACCCTTCGGTAGTTCGCAGCGCAGGTCGGGTGCCGTGAATGTTCGTTGATTTCAGGCTTGTACTTGAATGCCGGGGTGGCGTTCCTCGTGAGCGAATCGCGCGAAGTGATGAACGTACGACAGGCGTCACAGTATCTGGGCATCTCCCCGGATACCCTGTACCGTTACATCACCGAGGGCGAAATTCCCGCGTTCAAACTTGGAAACCGTTGGAAACTGCGTAAAACGATCCTGGACCGTTGGATGGAACGCAAGATGAGCCAGGCGACTTCGAGGCGCCGGTAGTCTGGCGCGGGCGAGAAGGAAAGAGGCCGCGAAATGTTGGGATTGGGAAAAAAGAGCCGGCAGCTCGTGGGACTGGATATCGGTTCCAGTTCAATTAAGGCTGTGGAATTAAAAGCGACGAAAGCAGGCTATGAACTCGTCAGCTTCGGCATGGAATCGCTGGCGCCCGACACTGTGGTGGACGGTGCGATCATGGACGCGCCGCAAGTGGCCAACGCCATCAGCAAGATTTTCGATGCGCAACGCATCAAGACCAAGAACGTGGCTACCTCGGTTTCGGGGCATTCGGTGATCGTCAAGCGCGTGCCGCTCCCGCTGATGACCGAAGATGAACTCTACGACCGCATTCCTTCCGAAGCCAGCCAGCACATTCCTTTTGACATCGCGGACGTAAATCTCAGTTACCAACTTTTGGAATCGATGGACGCGCAGATGGACGTCCTGCTGGTGGCGGTAAAGAAAGACAAGATTCTGAATCACACAAACGTCCTGGCGCAGGCAGGCAAGACCCCCGTGGTCGTGGACATTGACGCCTTTGGTTTGCAGAACTGCTTCGAAGTGAATTATGAACCCGATGCCGGCCAGACCGTGGCGCTCCTCAACATCGGCGCGAGCGTCATGAACATTAATATCGTGCGAGGCGGCGTGCCGCTGTTTACGCGCGACGTCAGCGTGGGCGGCAACCAGTATACCGATGCGCTACAAAAGGAATTGGACCTCAGCTTTGAAGATGCGGAACGCCTCAAGCGTGGCGATTCGCTCCCCAGCGTAACCGATGAGCAGAAGCAACAGATTCTGCGCAGCGTTTCGGACATTCTCACGCTGGAAATTCAAAAGACGTTTGACTTTTTCCGGGCGACCGCCAGCGGCGAGAGCATCCAACGCATCGTGGTGGCGGGAGGCACGGCGCGTGTGCCGGGCCTGGTCGATCTGCTCCGAGAAGAATTCGCAATGCCCGTGGAAGAATTGAATCCCTTCCGCAAAGTGCTCATCAATCCCAGCCGGCACAGCGATGATCAGATCCGCGAGATGGCGCCGCGGCTGGTCATAGCTGTAGGTCTGGCGCTGAGGAGCTTCGACTAGCCATGATCCGAATAAACCTTCTTGGACAAGTTCGACCGAAGTCCGCACGCCGCCCAGTGGACACCGGAGCCGCTTTGCCGGTGGTGTTCATCGGCGCGGGCCTGGTTCTCGGCGCCCTGGTTCTTGGATTCTTCTACTATACCTGGCAAAAACAGCTGAACGAGGAGAACACCCGGATCAAAGCTTTGCAAGCACAGAAGACCGATCTGGAGCAGACCAAGCTGCAAGTCGAAGCGTTCGAGAAGCAGAAGACGATTTTGCAGCAACGTGTTTCCACCATCGAGCAGCTGCAACGCGACCGCACCGGCGGGCAAGAACTCCTGGACATGGTTGCCAATACGGTTTCGCGCACCGAGAATCTCTGGCTCACGAATATGACCCGCAAGGGCAACGCCTTGTCGCTGGACGGTTCTTCCGCCTCCATTAACGCGGTCGCCAATTTCATTACCGCGCTGAAGCGCTCCGGCTATTTCAACAAAGTGGAAATCAAGGAATCGAAGCAGGACGAAAAGAACCTGTCCGTGCAGACTTTTACGTTCCAGATCACCGCTGAAATCAGTCCGCCACAGCCAGTGCAGGCGCGTCCGGCCAGTTCGCCGGCCCCGCCCGCAACTGCCAAGGCGCCGGCGAAGAAAGGATAAGGGGGCGCCATGGCCAATCCGTTTCGGGACATGTCAGTGATCATGCAAGCCCTGGTGGCTGCGGCCGTCGCCGTGGTGCTGGTCCTCGTAGGAGTTTACGTTCCGGGCTCGCCGATCGCGCGCGAACGGGATGAAGTGGACCAGGCCGTTCAGCGGCGCACGAAATTAAACCAGGAAGTGACGCAGCTCCAGGTTTACAAACAGCGTTACGGTGAATTGAAACAGCAGATGGATGCGCTCTCCAAACAGTTGGAGACACTGAAGACCATCGTGCCGGAAGAAAAGGAAGTTGATGAGTTCATCCGCCTGGTTCAAGGCGCCGCAAGCGCTTCGAACGTGCAGCTCCGGCGTTTGACGTCGCAAGCCATCGTGCCGCGGGAATACCACTACGAGATGCCATTCGAAGTGCAGGCGGACGGCCCGTATTTCAACCTCCTGGACTTCTTTGGTCGGATGGGGCGTCTGTCACGCATTATCAACGTAGGGGACCTGGAGTTTGACGATCCGGACAAGCCCAAAGGAACGAAGTATCCCTTGCGGCCCGGTACCACAGTTTCAGCCGTATTCACGGCAACAACGTTCTTCACCAAGCCCGCTGACACTGGAGCGGCTCCCGCAGCTGGAGCAAAGCCCCAGGCCGCCGCGGCTGGTAAACACTGAGCGGGAATGAGCGAACTATGCGTTCAGCGATAACTCTCGGATTAGGGATCATCCTCGGGGCAGCCGCACCTGGCTTGCTCGCGCAGACGAAACCCGCGACACCGGCTGGTGCAAAGCCCGCACCGTCGGCCGCGGGCTCGCCAGCGCAGCAGCCAGCCAAACCAGCGGCGAAGCCTGCGGCACCGGCGGCCACGAAGCCCGCAACGCAAGCCGCCAAGCCCGCGGCAAAACCTGTCGTGAAGCCTACTGCAAAACCTGCGGCCAAGGCTCCCGTGAGGCCTCCCGTCAGGACTGTAAAGAAAGTAGAGAAGCCCGCGGGCTCCACTGCTCCTGCGGCGGCGGAAAGCGAAATCAAGCAAGCGCGCCGGGATCCCTTCGAATCTTTGGTCAGCCGCCAGCAGAACCAGGCCAACATGGTGGCAAAGCTTCCACCAGGCAAGGCGGGTCTCCAAGTCAGCACGCTGCGATTGGACGGAATCGTGAAAGCTCCCAACGGCATGATCGCGGTGGTTTCGAATCCGCAAGCGCGCACGTATTTCCTCCGCGAAGGGGATCATCTTTACGACGGTACCGTGGAAAAGATTTCGATGGATGGCGTGTCCTTCCATGAAGAAGGCAAAGATGCCTTCGGCAAGCCCATGGAACGCCAAGTGAATAAACGAATTTATCCGAGTGCAGGAGAACAGCAATGAAGACGAATTGGCCGGCCCTTCGGCATGGCTGCCTGATCCTAGCGAGTATGGCCTTGGCAACAAGTCCTGTGCTCGCTCAATCGCAGGAGCCCGCCGGCGCGATGGCGAACGCCACGGTGATCTCCAGCGTTGCCATCACGCAAGCTCCGCAATGCGCAGCTGTGCGAGTGGAAGGCGAAGGACGCCTCGACGTCCACGCCGCCCGGATGCAAAATCCGGATCGCCTCGTTTTGGACTTTGCGGGCGCTCGCCTCGCCGTGCAGAAGACGGTCATCCCGGGTGTCTCCGCACCGGTCCGCGGCGTGCGCATTGGGCAATACCGCCCGGATGTGGCACGCGTGGTCATTGATTTGACCAGAGAGGCTCCGTACCAGCTTTCGCGAGATGCCGGCGCGGTGGTAGTCTCCTTCGATGCACAAGCGGTGGCTCCAGCGGCTGTGCGTACGAGCGAAGCGAGCGTAAATTCGCAGCCGGATGAAAAGTCCCGTCCAGACTTCCAATACACTGCCTCCGGCCCCCGTTTGGTGACTGCTCGCTCTTCACAGAATTTGCAGGTTTCCGCTCCTCGCTTTACGTTGCCACGCGAACTGACCCAGCCCTCAGTCGTTCTGGCCTCGTTCAGTGGGAAGAGGGAACCCGTTCGTCCGGAGGACGGAACGGCCCAGCAGGCATCGCAGCAAGCGGTGCAGCAGGCCACCACCGCGGCAACAACCATGGCGACGTCCGCGGCGCAGTCCCAATCGTCGCAAGCCTCGCCGCCTGCATCGGTCGCGGCTGCCAAATATACCGGAGAACCCATCTCCGTTAACCTCAAGGACGTCGACCTGCGCGACTTTTTCCGCCTGATCCACGAAATCAGCGGACTCAACGTCGTTCTGGATCCCGCTGTGAAGGGTACCCTTACCATCGTTCTCGATGAAGTGCCCTGGGATCAGGCGCTCGACATCGTGATGCAGAACAACAGCCTCGACAAACAGCTCAACGGAAACGTTTTGCGAATTGCCACCCGCGCAACGATGAAGAGCGAAGCGGAATCACAGCGCGATCTCGAGAAGGCCCAGGCTGAAGCGATCGCTCCCGTCACCGTTACTCGCATCCTGAGTTACGCAAAAGCGTCTGCCACTGCGCCGATCCTGAAGAAGTTTCTCAGTTCGCGGGGTGATGTTTTGTTCGATGACCGCTCGAACCAGCTCATCATTCGCGACATTCCATCGGTCATTCCGAACATCGATAACCTGATTCGCAACCTGGACCGCAGGTCGCAGCAGGTGGAAATCGAAGCGCGCGTTGTTTCTGCGTCCCGTTCCTTCGCGCAGGATATCGGCACACAGCTGGGTTTTGCGGGTCAGACCACTGGTGGCCGTTCGCTCTTCCTTGGCACGCCTCAGGTCGGAGCCAGCGGCCAGTCTCCTGTCGGGCCCCTGAATCCGCCACTAATCACAACAGGCACGCAGACCACTGGCAACGGAATCACGAATGGTCTCCCGCTGAACACGAATTTTCCGGCGGGCGCTCCAACGAGCGGTATAGGCTATTCGTTCCGTTCTGCGAACTTCGCCCTCGACTTTTTCATCACTGCGGCGGAATCCAAGGGCGTCGGCAAGTTGCTTTCGAAACCCAAAGTCATCACGCAAAACAATGAAAAAGCCACCGTCAAGCAGGGTACTAAGATTCCGATTCAGACGACCATCAATAACACTATTTCGGTTCAGTTCATTGATGCCGTGCTGAAACTTGAGGTTACCCCGCAGATCACCGCGGAAGGCACCATCTTTATGGATGTACTGGTGGAAAACACGCAGATCGACACCGGTATTCCCCGCGTTCAGGGCATCCCGGCTCTCGACACCGAGTCCGCCGAGACCAAAGTAACGGTTGCCGATGGCGGCACCGTGGTGATTGGCGGCATCATCATCTCTTCCCAGCGCGTGGACATCCAGCAAGTGCCCATCGTCGGCAGCTTGCCGCTGATTGGCCATCTCTTTAAGCGCACCAGCGTCACCACACAATCTCAGGAACTCTTGTTCTTCCTTACCCCGCGCATTATTCCGGGGTAAGTCCGGAACGATTCCTTCAGCCGAGGGCCGAAACGAGGAGACTTTGGTCTCCTCGTTTTATTTATGAACAATCCGTTCCATCTTCGACGCCGCGCCTTAGCCTTGCTTCTCAAGGAAGCGCGCCTGGATTGCTTGGTGGTCACCAGCCCGGCGAATTGGTACTACCTCACGGGTTTCACCGGTGACTCAGGAGCCTTGGTTGTGTCTCCGAAGAGCTCCGCTCTTGTCACCGATGGCCGCTTCACGGTCCAGAGCCGGGAAGAAACGTCTGGCGTGCGCGTGATCCTCCAGAAGGAGTCCCTTCTTGAATCCGTGGCGCAGTTCCTGAAACAGACGTCTGCACAGAGAGTGGGATTCGATCCCGGCCAGCTAACCGTGACACAGCTCACAAGCCTTCGAAAGGCCGCTCGTTCTCGCATACGGTGGGTTCCCGCTCCGGGCAAGGTCGAAGCCCTTCGCATGCGCAAAGATGCCTCAGAACTCCTGCAAATGCGTAAGGCTGCGATCCTGGCGGGTGAGGTAGCGCAAGCAGCAATTCGTCTGCTGAAGCCTGGAATCCGCGAATTTGAGGTCGCCGCCGAGATCGAATATCAAATGCGTAAAAGGGGCGCCTCGGGTCCCGCCTTCGAAACCATCGTAGCCTTTGGGGAACGCGCCGCCCTCCCGCATGCCCGCCCCACCGCCAAACGACTGAGGAAAAATGAGTTGGTGGTGCTAGACCTGGGTGTTATACTCGGCCACTATTGCAGCGACATTACTCGCACGGTCTTCTTGGGGCGAGCTTCCCGGCGCATTCGGACTTGGTATCAGGCGGTGTTAGAAGCGCAGACCGCTGCAATCAGCGCAGTCAAGGCCGGAACAAGTTGCGGCGAAGTCGATGCGGCCGCAAGGCAAGTTCTAACGAGGCACCGGCTGGACCGCCTCTTTGTGCATAGCACCGGCCACGGCCTCGGGCTGGAGGTACACGAAGATCCTCGGGTGGCGCGGGGGCAAAACAAGCGCTTGGAACCGGGGAATGTCATCACCATCGAACCGGGAGTCTATGCGCAGGGCATTGGGGGAATTCGCATCGAAGACGATGTGGCCGTGCACCAGGACCGAACCGAAGTACTGACCCGCATTCCGCGGGATCTCATCGAGCTCTAAAACAGGCATGAAACGCAAAAAGCCCTCGAAATCGAATTCGGCGTTCGCTAACCCTGAAATCCAGCAGATCGAGCAGCTCCTCCAGTTCATGACGGAGCACAATCTCGAAGAGTTTGAATACTCCCGCGGCGATCTTCGAATCCGTCTTCGGAAGCCCTCTGGCTCGGTAGTGGTCCCAGGGCAGCGCGGCAAGGCAGCCTCGGAGATCATCGAAACAGGCTCCGCAGAGACCAGCCAATCCTCTGGCGGCGCTGCGAGCGCAGCTTCCGAAACGCATCCCGCCGAGGATCTCCACATGGTGAAGTCACCGATCGTCGGCACGTTTTACGCCGCACCCAGTCCTGGCTCCGATCCCTTCGTGAAGATCGGAGCTCGTGTCGAGGCTGGACAGACGCTCTGCATCGTCGAAGCCATGAAGCTGATGAACGAGATCGAAGCCGATGTAACCGGCGAACTGGTCAAAATCTTCGTGGAGACTGGTCAACCCGTCGAATATGGACAACCCCTCTTCGGCATTCGTCCGGGCCGGAAGAAGTAGCCGGCGCCGCCGCTCATGTTCCAGAAAATCCTAGTCGCCAATCGTGGGGAAATTGCCCTGCGGGTCATTTGTGCATGCAAGGAGCTCGGGATTGCCACCGTCGCTGTCTACTCCGAAGCGGACCGCCACTCCCTCCACGTCCGCTTTGCCGATGAAGCCGTCTGCATCGGTCCCCCCCGCAGCAGTGAGAGCTATCTGAACATCCCCCAGGTCATCAGCGCCGCGGAAATCACCAATGTCGACGCTATCCACCCCGGCTACGGATTCCTCAGCGAAAACGCTAACTTCGCCAAGGTCTGCGAAGCATCGGAAATCACCTTCATCGGCCCGAAACCGGAAATCATCGAATTGATGGGTGAAAAAGACCGCGCGCGCCGGGAAGTCAAAGACGCCGGGCTGCCCACGATTCCGGGCAGCGAGGGGGTGGTCGACGGGGAAGAGCAGCTCGCAAAAGAGGCTGCGCAGATCGGCTATCCCCTGATCCTGAAAGCCTCCGCCGGTGGTGGCGGCCGTGGGATGCGCGTGGTGCGCAAGCAGGAGGACCTCCTGTCCGCCTACCAGACCGCGCGGAGCGAAGCCCAGCAAGCCTTCGGCAACCCGGATGTCTACGCGGAGAAATTTCTCGAGCATCCTCGCCACATTGAATTGCAGGTCCTTGGCGACCAGCACGGCAAAGTGATTCACCTTGGCGAGCGCGAATGCAGCATCCAGCGCCGCCACCAGAAGCTCGTTGAAGAATCGCCTTCGCCCGCCCTGGACGCCAAGCGCCGCAAAGACCTCGGCGCAAAAGTCATCAAAGCGCTCGAAAAGATTGGTTACACCAATGCCGGCACGGTCGAGTTTCTGATGGATCGCGACGGCGCCCTCTATTTCATCGAAATGAACACGCGCATCCAGGTCGAGCACCCCGTCACCGAGCTGGTCACCGGTGTGGATCTCATCAAAGCGCAGATTCGCATCGCTGCCGGAGAAAAAATGGAAGATGCCACCGGCGAGATTCATTTCTCCGGCCACGCCATCGAATGCCGCATCAATGCGGAGGATCCCGAAACGTTTGTGCCGTCGGCGGGGCGCATCACCACCTTTCAAGCGCCCGGAGGCACGGGCGTGCGTGTCGACTCCGCGGCATACGCCGATGCTGTCATTCCGCCATACTACGATTCGCTGATCGCCAAGCTCATCGTCAAAGGCCGCGATCGCAACGAAGCTGTCGGCCGCATGAAGCGCGCCCTCGAAATGTTTGTCATCGAAGGCATCAAGACCTCCATCCCCCTGCACCGCAGGATTTTTGCCGATCCCGATTTTGCCGCCGGCCGCATCGATACCCAGTTCATCGAAAGATTGCTCGGAACGAACGGAAAATAAACTTTGAATCGCCTTGTCCTTCCTCGGCTCTATGTGATATTAGACGCAGCATTGCTTACTCTTCCCGATACAGAATGTGCCCAGAGCCTGGCTGATGCCGGAGTCCGCTTGCTCCAGTACCGGAATAAATCCGCGTCTTCCCGCAAACTCTTCGATTCTGCGAAAAAACTTTCTGCTCAACTGCGGCCGAGGGGCGTCTCCTTTGTCGTGAATGACCGCGCCGACGTCGCGGCTTTGGTGGACGCAACTGGAATCCATGTGGGCCAGCAGGATTTAAGTGTGGAAAACGTTCGCCGCGTCGTGGGACCATCGAAATGGGTTGGCGTTTCCACCCACAACCGGGAGCAATTCGAACGCGCCGCCGCAACTTCCGCTGACTACATCGCCGTCGGCCCGGTTTATTCCACCTCCACAAAGACCAACCCCGATCCAGTCATCGGCATCGATTTCATTCGTATGGTTCGAACGCTCACAGACAAACCCATTGTCGCCATCGGCGGAATCACCCTCGACCGCGCTTCGGAGGTGATCCGCGCAGGCGCCGACAGCATCGCTGTCATCAGCGATATTCTCTTGGCCCCTGATCCTGGAAGACGGGCCCGTCAGTTTCTCGACATTCTCGAATCCGCAAAACAGGCGGCTGCTGTCTGAGGCCCCGGCGAATGGCTGACACCACGCATCCCGCTTCCCAAGCCGCCGCGAAAAGCGGACCCGGATTCGTCCGCGCCATCGGCCTCTTCGACGGCACCATGATCGTCGTTGGCTCCATGATCGGCTCCGGCATTTTTATCGTTGCGGCAGACATCTCTCGCCAAACTGGTTCCCCCGGCGGCTTGATTCTCACTTGGGTCCTCACCGGCCTGCTCACCATTTCCGCCGCACTTTCTTACGGCGAACTCGCCGCGCTCTTTCCTCATGCCGGCGGCCAATACATCTATCTCCGCGAAGCCTATTCGCCGCTCTGGGGTTTTCTTTATGGCTGGACGCTCTTTCTCGTCATTCAAACCGGCACCATCGCCGCCGTCGCCGTAGGCTTCGCGCGCTATCTCGGCGTTGTGTGGCCCGCCATTTCTCCCAGCGTATGGATCGTTCACCCCATTGCACTCGGTTCGAAGTACGCCATCAGCCTCTCCGTGCAGCAATTGGTTGGTGTATTGATGATCCTTTTTCTGACCTTCATCAACACTCGGGGTGTTCAGCTTGGTAAGCTCATCCAAAACGTTTTCACCAGCGCCAAGACGCTTGCTTTAGTCGGACTGATATTCTTGGGCATTTTTGTGGGAAGAAACGCGGGCGCGATGACCGAGAATTTTCGCCATTTTTGGGAGATTCGCAACGCTCAGCCAATCGAGCCCGGCGCCAATTTCCTGCGCAGCTTTGTGCCCACGATTACCGCCGCCAGTGGCGCGTTCGGCTTGTTCGTAGCTTTCGGTGTCGCCCAAGTCGGCTCGCTGTTTTCCTCCGACGCCTGGAATAACATCGGTTTTACGGCCGGGGAAGTGAAAAACCCCAAACGCGACGTGGCACTGTCCATGGCTTTCGGCACCATCATTGTCACCGTGCTCTACTGCCTAGCGAATCTGGCTTATCTCTTTACTCTTCCCCTGGTCCAAATCCAAACCGCTCCCGATGATCGTGTCGCCAGCGCCGCCCTCAACGCCATCTTTGGCCCCACAGGCGCCGTGATCATGGCCGTGGCCATTATTATTTCGACCTTTGGCTGCAACAACGGTTTAATCCTGGCCGGCGCGCGCGTCTCCTACGCCATGGCTCGCGATGGCCTCTTTTTCAAGTCCACCGGCACATTGAACAAAAAGGGTGTCCCCGGCTCAGCACTGGTTTATCAAGGAATCTGGATTACCGTCCTGATTCTGCTGCGGACACGCAGTGTAGACTCCCTGGGGACAGTTACGTACGGCAATCTCTACAGTAAATTACTCGAGTACGTGGTATTTGCCGCGCTGCTTTTCTACGTGATAACAACAATCGGGATTTTTGTGCTGCGCGCTAAGAGGCCCGATGCCGAGCGGCCCTACCGCGCCTTCGGCTACCCCTTTGTTCCCGCTCTTTATATTTTGGCCGCGGCCGCCATCATGCTAGTTCTGTTGCTCTACCAGACGCAGACAGCCGGCGCCGGGCTGGTGATCGTGCTTATCGGCTTGCCCGTTTATTTTCTCTGGTCGTGGTGGTCCCGGCGGACAGCATCCGTTCATCCCGAGCAATAGCTGAATTTTCTTGTAGTGGCGCAGGCTGCTGCGCCACTACAATGCTTCAATAAGCCAAATTGGCAGTAGTTTGAGAAACGGGGAGATTCCCCAAAGGAGGAGTTGCATGGGCAACCCCTTGTTCGCAAGAAAACCGATGAGCATGTTGCTCGAGGAATCCAAGGAAGAAGGCGGCCACAGTCTCAAACGCACGCTCGGCCCCTTCCAACTGACGGCCCTCGGCGTCGGCGCCATCATCGGCGCTGGTATCTTCGTGCTCTCGGGTTTGGGCGCGCACTATGCAGGGCCCGGGTTGATGCTCTCCTTTGTGCTTTCCGGTCTTGGCTGTGCTTTCGCTGGCCTGTGCTACGCGGAATTTGCGGCCATGATTCCGCTGGCCGGCAGCGCTTACACCTATGCCTACGCCACTCTCGGCGAACTCTTCGCCTGGATCATCGGCTGGGACCTTACACTGGAATACGCCATGGGCGCCAGCACCGTCTCCTCCGGCTGGTCCAACCACTTCATCGAGCTGCTGAATATCTTCCACATTAAGATGCCTTTATGGCTGGCCTACGACCATTGGACGGGGCTGGCCACCGCCAGCAAGATCGTCGCGCGAGAGATGGCCCAAGCCTCGGACGCTACCTTGCATCCGGGCACGCAAGCCTTCCTCGATAAAGTCGACGCCATCATGGCTGCAAAGTCGCCGGAGTTGCTGCAGCAGGCGCACGCGCTTCTGAATGCGCCGACCCTGTTTGGAACGGAAATCGGTTTTAATCTGCCAGCCTTCGTGATTGCCTTGGTCATCACCGCGATTCTCATCATCGGCATCAAGGAAAGCGCCCGCTTCAACGCCACCATCGTGACCATCAAAGTCGCCGTGGTTCTCTTCGTCATCGGCTTGGGCATCCATTACGTGGATTTTTCCAACTGGGGCCATAGCTGGTCGACCTTCGCGCCCATGGGTTTCTCCGGAATCGGGGCCGGCGCGGCCTACATCTTTTTTGCCTACATCGGCTTTGACGCTGTCTCCACCACCGCCCAGGAAGCGAAGAACCCGCAGCGCGATCTGCCAATCGGCATCATCGTTTCCTTGCTGATTTGCACGGTTCTCTATATTGCTGTTGCCGGTGTTTTGACCGGCATGGTGCATTGGCAGGATGTCAACATCGAAGCCCCCATCGCCCGCGCCTTCCTTGACCGCGGTCTATCGACGGCTTCCCACGTCATCACCTTAGGAGCACTGGCCGGCCTTACCAGCGTCATGCTCGTCATGCTTCTCGGTCAAACCCGCGTGCTCTACGCCATGGCCAACGACGGCCTGCTCCCCAAGAAATTCTTTGCCGCCATCCATCCCAAATTCCGCACACCGTATAAAAACACCATGCTCGTCGGCTTGCTGGCCGCCATCGTCGGAAGCGTAACGCCGATCGACGATATCGGAAAAATGGTCAACATTGGCACCCTCCTGGCCTTCGTGATTGTCTGCATTGCCGTCATGATCCTGCGCAAAAAGAATCCCGATCAACCCCGGCCCTTCCGCACGCCGTGGGTGCCTCTGGTGCCCATCCTGGGCATCGTCTTCAACGGCTACATGATGTACAAACTCGGCTGGATCAATTGGGCTCGCCTGATCGCCTGGCTAATCATCGGCCTGGTCATTTATTTCACCTACAGCCGCTACCACAGCCGCGTTAGCGGTGCGTCCCAACAGTGAGACCTTCCCTGCGGAAATAGGCCGGATCTTCCTGGGCACGGCCCGTTTTTGCGTCTCCTCGCTCTGCCCCTGCACACCTTCGGCCGATTCAGGTACAGTATTGGTTTCCATGACGGCACGATGACACCCCTCGGCGCGAAGCTCAAAGAAGTCTGGCACCGCCTCTCCTGGCTCGATATTGTTTCCACGCTGGTGACTGCGGGCGGTTTGCTTTTGGCCATTCTCGGATTCAACGCCGGCCCCTCGAATTTCCTCAAATACCTCGCCGTTTTAGCCGGCATTTATCTTTTGTTCCGCCTTATTGGCTGGTGGCGCAACCGCCTCCTCTGGAGCTTGCGCAACCGCCTTATCGTGGCCTATTTGTTTATCGCCGCCGTCCCCATCCTATCCATCGTGACCCTGGTTGTTCTTGCCGCACGCATTCTTTACTCACAGCTCGGCGCTTATCTCTTGTACGAGGACATCCATCAGCGCATCGCCATGGTTGAGGATATCTCCGAGCACATCGCCATCGCGCACGAAACACTTCCCCCCAGTGTCACCGAAGCCGAATCCGAGCGCATCCTGGCCGCCCAATCCCGCGCCGTTCATGACCGCGAACTCCCCGGCTTAAGCATCCGCTTTTCCGACGACCAGAAACTTGCTCGCAAGGTGATTTCGCAGGGTAAGCGCTCTTTCTCGGGTTTATTGCAGGAAGGCGACTCGCTTTCCATCGTCAGCCTGCGGGTCATTCCGGATCGCAAGGGGGAACGCGTCGTCACTCTCAGAGTCCCGGTTACCCCCGAATTCTTGAACAGCGTCGCGCCCGATCTTGGCGGCATCCAGTTGAACCTCATGGAACGCTATACCGGAGGGCCGCTAACCAGTCTCATCTACAAGTCCGGGGACGCACAATACGTCTCGGCAGGCCGCATTGTTGCTCGCAACCGCACCCTCCAGAACGCCATGTTTTGGTTTGATGCTCCGGTCGACGTGGTCTCCAGACTCGATTCACTCTATCTCGGACGCGACGGCAAGATAGAGCCAATGCGTCCGGTCTTTGCCGCATCTAATGCGCGTCCCTCTCGATTGCATGCGCGTATCTTCACATCGCTTGGAGAACTGGGCGGCTCCTATATCACTTTTTTCATACTCGTGGGTATTGTCTTCCTCCTCGTGGAAGCTGCGGCCTTGGCCACGGGAATCGTCCTCACGCGCAGGATTACGCGAGCCGTGGCCGATCTCTACCGCGGCACTCAATACGTGCAAGCCATGGACTTTTCCCATCGCGTGCAAATCGAGCACCGCGATCAGCTCGGTGAGCTAGCTGAATCCTTCAACCAAATGACCGGCTCGATCAGCACGCTCATCGAAGAACAGAACCAACGCCAGCGCCTGGAAAATGAAATCTCCATCGCCCGTGAAGTCCAGAACCAGCTTTTTCCCAGCACTCTTCCCTCCGTCCCGGGCGTCGAAATCGAAGCCATCTGCAAAGCCGCCCGCTCCGTCAGCGGCGACTATTACGATTTCATTCAGCTCAGCCCCACACACGTGGCCATCGCCATCGCCGATATTTCCGGCAAAGGAATCTCCGCCGCGTTGCTGATGGCCAGCCTTCAGGCCGCGCTGCGCAGCCAGATGCTCACCGACGGCAGCGAGCGCCTGAGCACCGCCGAACTCGTCGCCCGCCTCAACAAGCATCTGGTCCGCAACACCGGCGACGACCGCTTCGCCACCTTCTTCATCGCCGTCTACGACAGCGCCACTCGTACGCTGCGCTATACCAACGCCGGCCACCTTCCAGCGTTCCTCGTCTGTCACGGAACGTCACACCATCTGGACAAAGGCGGCATGGTCCTCGGCGTGGTCGACGACTACGTCTATGAGGAAGGCATGATTTCTGTAGGCTCGGAAGCGCTCCTGATCGGCTACAGTGACGGCCTGGTGGAACCCGAAAACGTGTACGGCGAAGAATTCGGCATCCGACGCCTGGAAGAAACCGCCGTCCATCTCCAAGGCGCCGCGCCGCTCATGGTCGCCGAATCCCTGATGGCCGCCGCCGAGGAATGGGCCGGCACCGCCGACCAGGCCGACGACATGACCGTCATCGTCGCCCGCCTCCGCTAGTGCGCGCTTCTTCCGGTAAGCTATACTGAAATTCCTTCGATGAAAGCTCTCACCGCATCCGAAATGCGCGAAGTCGACCGCCTCACCACCGAGCGCCACGGCATTCCCAGCTTGCAGTTGATGGAAAACGCGGGGAAGAGTGTGTTTGACTACCTGCGCGCATCGTACAGCGATGTTACCGCGAGTCACGCAGCGATTCTCTGCGGCAAGGGCAACAACGGGGGCGACGGTTTTGTCGTTGCCCGCCTCCTCCAGGATCACGGTTTCAAACCCACTGTCTATCTCTTCTCTGAACCCGAAACTGTCCGTGGCGACGCCGCTGAAAACCTTCTTCGTCTGAAAAAATCTGGCGCCGACATTCGAATCATCACTGACCCCAGGAAATGGGACGCAGTTCGAACCGAAGTAGCAAAAACCCGGCTGATTGTCGACGCGCTTCTAGGCACCGGCCTGAAAGGGAAGGTGGAAGGCCTGCTCGCTGCGGCCATTTGTGATGTGAATAAGATCTCGCGAGATGCTACAGCCATCCACCCCGAAGCCATACTCGCCGTCGACACACCCTCCGGACTTTCTTCCGATGGAGAATTTTCCGATGGGCCGATGATTCAGGCGCACGCCACCGTCACCTTCACTGCTCCTAAACTCGGCCAGCTTGTCTCCAGAGACGCAGCCTCCTGTGGAAGACTCGTTGTAAGAGATATCGGTTCGCCTTCAGGCTTGATCGAGGAACTTGGCAAGGGGAACGTGAGGTGGACCGAACCTGGAGAGTTTCAAGACCTGCCGTTGGTTCGCCGGGCCGATTCCAACAAAGGCAATTTCGGCCACGTTTTGCTCGTTGCCGGTTCTCGTGGGAAATCCGGCGCGGCAATTCTCGCGGGGCGCGGCGCACTGCGTGCTGGAGCCGGCTTGCTCACCATCGCTACGCCCCAGGATTTGCTCGTGGTCGTTGCCTCCGCTCAAGCGGAGTTCATGACCGAGCCTCTGCTCTCTACTAAGCAGGGAGCCATCGCTGCATCAAATCTCAAAGCTGGGCGTTTTGGCGCAATCTCGAAAAGCAAATCTCTACTTGCTATCGGTCCTGGAATTGGAAGACAGCTGGAAACCCAGCGCTTAGTGAGATCCATCGTACAGACGGCGGGACAGCCGCTCATTCTGGATGCAGATGGATTGAACGCCTTTGCCGGCCGCTCCAAGGATCTTGCTAAGAGAAAATCGCCCTATCTTGCCGTCACTCCTCATCCCGGCGAAATGGCTCGCCTCTGTGGCATATCCACAAAAGAAGTCCAGGCCGATCGTCTCGGTATCGCACTTAAGGCCGCGAAAAACTGGAATGCCTGTGTAATCCTCAAAGGCTTCCATACCATCCTTGCCACACCGGACAGCAAAGCCTTCGTGAACACGACAGGGAACCCCGGCCTCGCCAAAGGCGGCTCCGGCGATGTTCTGACCGGCATCCTTGCAGGCATGGTCTCTCAGTTCGGCGTCCAGCATTGGGCTCAATCCCTCGCGCTAGGCGTCTACCTCCATGGCCGTGCCGCCGACGAAGCCACCGCCCAGCGCGAAGAAGCCTCTCTCCTCGCCGGTGAGATTGCCGACATTCTCCCCCGCACCTATCGCCACTTCATCACGGAGCTCCGCAAGCGTGCCTGAAGAACTCATCACCCACTCCGCGGAAGAAACTACAGCGTGGGGCAGGGAATTCGCCAAACGCCTCGCGCCTCCCACCCTCATCCTCCTCACCGGCGACCTCGGCACCGGAAAAACCACCCTGACCAAAGGCCTCGTCTCCGGCCTCGGCGCCGCCAACGAAAACGACGTCACCAGCCCCACCTTCACTCTGGTCCACGTGTACGGCAAAGCCGCCAGGGTCTACCACGCCGACCTCTATCGCGTCGAATCTTTCCACGATTTTGAAACTCTGGGTCTCGAAGACATGTTTTCCACCCCCGCCATCGCCATTCTCGAATGGTCCGAGCGCTTCCCCTTGCCTTCTCCGTGGCCCCAGGTCCGCATCCGCCTCGAGCATCTCGGCGGCGACTCCCGCCGAATCACCATCCTCTAGCCCGCGTTCTCCTGTAGGAACCCGCTTCTGAGGCGGCCGCGCCCGTGTTTCTCCTGGCACCACTCCACTTACTCTCTGGTTACGCACGCGCCCGGATTCCTTGCCCAGCCTACCCTCCACTGCTAGCTTAGAAAGAGCCCCTTCCGGGAAGGCGAATGGCTAACGAACTCGCACTACCCAGCGCAAGCGAAGCGGCCCGGATCGAACTCAAGAGCTACAACGTCACGATCCCCATGGGATCGCTGGCGATCGGCGTGGATAACATTCACCACGACGTGTTCCTGAGCCCGAAGTTCGTCCAGGCCTCGCGCGACTATCTTTTCGATCTCATTCGCCAGAATACCAGCGCCACCTACTTCTCCGGCATCGAACTCCGCAAAACCAAAGGCCCGGACAGCGGCGCCTTTCGTAAACTGCTTTCCGAATTTCTGCAAAGCGCTCTCACTCAGGCCAAGTACCACAAGAATATCGAAATCGATCTTCTCTTCCGCCTGTCTCTCCTGAAATTCCTCACCTTCGAACTCGGCAACCAGTTTGCTAACCTCATTCTCGAAGGCAAAGAATGGATTCGCCAGCGCGGCGAGCACTTCGAGCGCAGCCAGCAAGCCCACGTCATCAAGGCACGCCTCTCCGAGCTCCAATCCACGCGGCGCGCCGTAGTTCGCCGCGTCGGCCAGCAAGTCGCCCAGATTGTCGTGGACGTCGAGGAAAACGTCACCTCAAAAACCCGCCGCGCCCTCTTTGGCGATGATTTCGCTCCCCTCTACGATCTCACCAAGAATCGCATGGTCTTCCTCGAAGGCATGAAGGACGATGTCTTCTTCCTCGAGCATTATGTTCTTCTCGGGAATTACGTTCGCGATCCTGACCGCTTCGAAGCCATGGACTCTCTCTTCCAGGAATTCCTGCGCGAAGCCGGTATTACTCTCGCACACGATCCTTCTCACACCGAAGCCATTCAGGCGCACACCGCCCTGCTGGATTCCATTCAAGCTATCCGGAATGACATCGCCACACTCGAAGAACAGCGCGAATCTACCCGCAAGCGCCTTGAGCGCGGAGAAGGCTTCTTCTCGAAACTCCTGAATTCCGACGACCCCGCCAACCTCAAAGCCTCACTCTCCGACATCGAGCAGCGCCTCAAGCATCAGGAATGTAAGCTGGAAGAATTTGGCCCGCAAATTGACTCTGCCCGCCAGAAGCTCGACTTCTTCGTCAAGGATCACTCCGGCAAGCTCGGCGAGTACCTCAACGATCCCGAAAACGCTAAGCGCCTCTTCGACGCCAGTGCCGCAACCGGAGACGAAGCGCCCATGCGTGCGCGTTTGCTGGGAGCGCTCCTCGACCGCCTCGAGCAGCACGAAATCCTCTATCACGTTATCGCCAGCTACGAAATCCAGCCCATTGCTGCCGAATACTGTCCGCCGGTCCACCTCCAGCAGCTCCGTAAGGCTTTGGTTTCCAAGGATGAGCTGAAGCAAGTCGAGCAAGTCATCAAGCAGGTCCCCGCGAAGAAACTTTCGCTCAAAGCCATCGAGGAGCTGTCAAAAAAAATCCGCCGCTATTCCCGCGAAGAAATGCAGGTGATCGTACTGCGTTTCGCTACTGACTTCCTTCGCCTCCGCCGCGATCTTCGCGATGCCGACCACCTCTCTACCTGCATGGAGCGCATCAACCTGGTCACCACCGAAAAAGCCCGCGACCTCTCCCGCCTGAACAACCGCCTTTACGAATGTGTCCTTCCCGAAGAAGCCAAGCCCGAACAGGACAACGTCGTATCCCACGTCATCATCAAAGCCGACGTCCGCGGCTCCACCCGCATGACCCAGGATCTCCTCTCCCGAGGCTTAAGCCCTGCGTCCCATTTCAGCTTGAATCTGCACGAACCCGTCAAAAAACTTCTCGACCGCTACTCCGCCAAAAAAGTATTCATCGAAGGCGACGCCATCATCCTCGCCATTTTCGAAACCGAAGCCACCATCGCTTACGCACGCCCCGTCGCCAAGGCCTGCATCCTCGCACGCCAGATTCTCGCCGTTTGCAATTCCTACAACGAGCGTGCCTCCGCCAGCGATCTCCCCGCTCTCGAACTCGGCCTCGGCGTGGCTTACCAGGGTTCCGCGCCTACCTATTGGACCGACG
>Ga0207101_1004_pt1 | contig 72974 bp, 72 predicted proteins | sample Alteio_BWMinHeat_83_FD_153581 | JGI IMG/M metagenome (GOLD analysis project Ga0207101, IMG submission 153581) | Enriched cells from forest soil in Barre Woods Harvard Forest LTER site, Petersham, Massachusetts, United States -... | ecosystem: Environmental > Terrestrial > Soil > Temperate forest >...
TGGCGACGATTGCGGCACCGCCGACAAAATCCGTCTTACCCTCGAACAATACGGACATGGTCGGCGTCTTGGTCTGCCCGCCGATCATCGCGCAGTGGGTGTAGGTGTCGACGATTGTGTCGCCGACCACATGCAGCCGGTGGCCCGCTAGGGAATCCAGCGTTCTGCGTAGATCGTCGAAGGTGGTCCCCCTGCGTTCCATGAAGATCTGCAGCTTTTCGAGCTTGAGATCGGGCGCCTTTAGATTGATCAGCTTAGTAGAGGAATAGACAATATCGCCGGGTGTGAAGATTATGTCGCCGCCATAGGATCGAAGCACTTCGGCTTCCTCCGCCGTCTTGGGCGGCAGCCCATTGGCCGTGTATTCATATCCTTTGGCGAGATAATCCGGTTGGATGACGCGGATGTTATCGATCGGGGTGGCGTTAGGATCGATCACCACATAATCAATCAGCTCGAATGCCGCCAAATTGAGAGCACGGAGATCCTGGGGCACATGCGGGCGATGGGCGCCCTTGGTAATGTGGCGGTCGGCAGTGATGCTGGCGATCAGGATATCTGCCTTGCCCTTAGCGTAAATCAGGTGGCGGAGATGGCCCGGATGCACTACGTCGAAAACGCCGTGGCACATAATTGCTCGTCTGGCGCGCGGTATCGGCCCGAGAATATCACGTAGCTGCTCGGGGGTCTTGATTTTGTGAGCGTAACGTTCATTGAGGGAGCCTGCCATCAAGCCTCTCCTGTGGCCTTAGGGCCGAGATATTCAAACCAAGTCTTTGTCGCATCGGCGATCGATTCGGGATCCCACAGCGGCGCATCCTTCCACAGGTGGATCTGCTGCATCATGCGTGGCACGCCTTGCTCGAAGGGGACCTCCGGGTGCCATCCCAGCAGCGTGGTGATCTTGGTAATATCGGCCCATGTGCAATCCGGTTCACCCGGACGCTTAGGCACATAGACGACGTCTCCGCCAAGTAGGCTGACGAGGTGGTTGATCGATTTCGGATTTCCTGCGCCGATATTAAAGCGCTCGCCGACGACATCGGTTTCGGCCGCTGCAAGAAAAGCCGTGGCGACATCAGTTACGTAGATGAAATCACGCGACTGGGTGCCATCCCCGACCACCGTATAGGGCTTGCCGGCGAGCTTCTGGCGAAAGAATACGCCGAACACTGCGCCATAGGCTCCAGTGGTGCGGACACGTGTGCCATACGCATTGAAGATGCAAACCGCGTTGACGTGCAGGCCATAGACCTTATGCCAGTGGAAGACGGCCTGCTCGCCCTGATATTTCGACAGCGCGTACGGATATTGCGGGTCGATCGGGTGATCCTCTCGCGTGGGCGTCGACGCGAGGCCGTAGCAGGATGACGAAGCGGCATAGACGAACTTGCGCACCCCCGCGGTGCGGGCACATTCAAGCACGCGCACCGTGCCTTGAACGTTGATGTCCATGTAGTCGAGCGGACGCTCGATCGAGGGGACAATGTCACCGATCCCCGCGAAATGAAAGACGTAGCAGGCGCCTTCGAACAGCGCGTTGTCCGGCTTCAATGTCCGGATATCCACCTGGTGACTTACAAGATCTGGGTTGCCTTCGTGATGGGCGAGATTGGCCGCGTGACCGCCAGAAAGATCGTCGATCACTCTCACGCTGTAGCCGCGCTCCAGAAGAAGGTCGACCATATGACTGCCGATGAAACCGGCACCGCCGGTGACGACAGAAACAGGTTTCTTGCTCATGCCGCTTTCAGCCGCTGAAGCCGCTTTACATTGAAATAGGCGTCATCGCTGAAGCTGTCCGGCAGCTCGCCTCGGCGAAAAGCCAAGCACAATTCGCGGACCGCGTCCTCCACCGTATAACGGGGCGCAAAACCCAGCACTCGACTGACTTTGTCGGAATTGATGTGGTAAGAGCGAATATCGTCGCTCGGCGTCGTGACGATGTCGAGATCATGCCGTTCAGGATATTCCTCGAGCACCACTTTCTTCACTAGATTGGCGATCTGCATCAGCGACAGATTCTGGTAGCCGACATTGAATATGTCGCCTTGGATCTTGTCAGCGGGAGCTTCGAGGAATTTCTGCACCGCGTCTACATAGTCCTGGATGTGCAGGTTGGGGCGTAGCTGCGAGCCGCCAAAGACTGTAATCTTGTTCTTGTTCACGGCATGGTTGGTGAGGATGTTGACCGACAGATCAAGCCGTTGGCGCGGGGCATAGCCACAAACGGTGGCCGGGCGAAAGGTGACGCCGATAAAATTGTCGTCGACATGCCTATTTAGCAGTGGTTCGCACATTCCTTTGTATTTGTTGTACAAAGTGAGCGGAACGAGAGGATGATCCTCGGTCACGTCGGGCTGATCTGACACGCCATAGACGGACGAAGATGATGCGTAGATGAAGCGGCGGACACCGGCATTCTTGGCCGCCAGGACCATTGGCTCGAACGCATCGAGATTGACCGAGGTCGAAAGCTTCTCGTCGAGTTCGAAGCTGGCATCGTTCGAGATGCAGGCCAGGCTGACAAAGGCATCATGGCCGGCAACTGCGGTAGCCAACTTCGCCGTGTCGCGGATGTCCCCCTGTATGATCGTTAGATTCGGATTGTCCTTTGGCAGAAACGCGTCGCCGAAATACATGATGTCATAGACTGTGACTTTGTATCCTGCAGCCAAAAGATTAGGGACCAGCCGACTGCCGCAATATCCAGCGCCACCCGTCAGGAAGACGCGATCAAACTGTTTTGCCATGGTTACTCTTCCTAAAATTTACACGAATTGAGCTAACTTTGCCTCCACTACGCCTCAGGACGAAATCTGGAAGCCAGATGCCATGGCGTCGCGGTGAAACATCTGCACTGTTTCAAGCGAATAGGTGTCGAGGTTCTTACCGATCAGTGCGAGCTTTGCAAGAACGTCCGAGGTGGCCGTAATAATATCGCAGCCCGCCTCCTCGGCATGAAAGACATTAAGAAGTTCGCGGGGGCTGGCCCAGAGCAATTGGGCCTTTGGCCGCCCGTCGAGCTTTCTTCGGCAAGCCTTCATGTGAGGAACCGGATCGATACCCGTGTCGGCAATGCGCCCGGCGAAAACCGAGATAATGCTGGGTGTCTCTGGCGCCAGCACAGCCGCCACCGCCTCGACTTGCTGGAGCGTCATGATAGCAGTGATGTTGAGAGCTATGCCCGCCCTCGACAGGCTGGCAATGATCGGCCCAGTGAAGATACCCTTGGTATTAGTGACGGGGATTTTGACGTTGACGTGCGGACCCCAGGACGCGATCGCGCGGGCCTGCGCCTCCATCTCTCCGAGTTCGTCTGCAAAAACTTCGAAAGATACAGGGCGGTCTGGAATCGCTGCCAGAACGTCCTGAGCGAATGCTACGTAATCGGTAATCCCCGCCTTGCGCATCAGCGTAGGGTTTGTGGTGAACCCGGAGATGGCGGGATTTTGGTACATCGCGACCATTTCGCTGATATTCGCGCCGTCGGCGAAAAGCTTGATCCTGAGGTCAGGTTTTGCGGTCATTGGTAGGCCTCCCCCGGTGCCTCAAGAGCCAGTTCACTGCCTCGGTAAGGCCTGCGGCAGTAAAGTCAACACGTTTCGGCGGCGTCTCCGCCGTGTAGTTCAAATCAATGAACACTGTACTGCACCCGGCCGCGAAACCTGCCTCGACGTCCGACGCTCGGTCACCGATCATCACGCTGTTGGCCAAATCAACAACCAGTTCGTCGGCTGCCTCCAGCAAAAGACCCGGCAGTGGCTTGCGACAGGTACAATTCTCATTCTGTCGATGGAAACAGACCTTAATGGCATCGAGCGGCAGGGCTTGTCGCAGACGCATGTGCATCTCCTCGATGATCTCGCGCCTCACGCGGCCAGCTCCGACATCGGGCTGGTTGGTCACTACGACGAGAAGAAATCCAGCCTGCTTGAGACGGCTGAGGCATTCGGGCGCTTCCGGATAGATTTCGAATTGCTCCAGCGTCGTCGGCGCAAAGCTTCTGCCGTTTCGAAAGCTTGGAACGACAAGGACGCCATCCCGGTCAAGAAAGACTGCCCGACGCCCCGACATTCAACTCACCACTTCGTCTTGCGCATCTGGAGTATGGGGTGAGAGACAAGACAATGCCACACTACGGCCTGGAATGATTCAGAGAGGGGGGTGACGCGATCTGGGTTCACAATTGGCACGACAATGACCACGTCACCATTCCTACCCGTGTGACCGTCGGCACGGCCCAAGATACCTAGAACCCTGGCGCCGCGCTGCTTGGCCAGATCGACAGCCTTGATTATATTGGTGCTGATATTGCGCTCAGCGTCGCCGCCACCGACCGACATCACAAAAATAGCATCCTTATCCGACAGACGGCTAACTTCCAGCCAGGCCGAGAAAATTGTATCCCATCCCTCGTCATTTGCACGGGCCGTCAGCTCCGAGACGTTGTCGACCGGAGCATAGGCCTCGATGGCGCATAGCTTGCGAAAATCGTTTACCGCGTGGCTGCAATTGCCGGCGCTGCCTCCCACCCCAATCAAGAAAAGACGCCCGTTCCGCTCTCGCAGCGCGGCTAGTTCGTTCGCCATCTTCTCAACGTCAGCTCGATCTAAAAGCCGCGCGACCTGCTCAATTTCGTCGAAAAACTGAGAGGCATGAGACGAGGCCGATGCATTTGCCATAACCGTACCCTTCTGCGTGCCCTTTCGGAAAATGCGCCGACGAATATCAGCCGCAACCGATTCCGTCTTTGTGATTAGATGCAGACCAAGCTTTCCGCGTTAACCGCCACTCGCCCCGATCTTTTTGAAATTACCGGACCGGTCGTACCATGGCCTGTGGTGCAACTTCCTCGTTCAGCAGTTGTGCAGCGTGGAGTCTGAGGAATGCAGTCCCGATACGCGATCGTGTCCCGTGAGTATAATGCTGAGGCGTCAGCAAATGACGGAACGCATCCTGTAGGACCTCGTCTGCAGGCTCTGTCCGAAATGCGCCCTCGAGCCTGTCGAGCATTTCCATTGCGAGTTCGCAAATTTGCGCTTCCGTGTTTTCTTCGACCTGCCAGCCTTCGCGAGCATAGAACTCGGCGAAGCGGAAGTTTGCGACATCGGAGGCAAATATCTCCGGAAGGCTTGGGACTTCTCCGTTTTGCCGGCGCAACCCTTTAGGTATGGAGATATCCCTCAATCCCATGCCATAACAAGCGCCGTAGGGCATCATGTTGGCCAAAGCGCATGGAACGCCAGCTATCGTGGCGATGAGACAAATGCCTGATGTATTGCCCAGGCAGAAACGAGCCTGCGAGGTCAGGAATAGATCCATCCAGTCGCTGTGGAACGGTGTATCGGGATAATTGATCAGACCAGGCCGCTCGCTCAGCGATGGTGTGCCTCGTTCGCCGATGCGTACGCACCAGCCACCGCGAGCTATGATCGCATCGACCGCAGCATTGCATCGGTTGATGTCGCTGTTGCGAAAATTATGCGCGAATTCGTCGCTTGGGGAGTAGATTGCATCGCGCGCGTGGACACAAACGAACCAGGCATTTCGCGGCATACCCATCTTTTCGAGGACGGCGCGTCCGTTTTCGATCAGGTCTTTTGGCAACCGAAATATCGGAGGGCGATCGCCCCAGGAATTTATAGCCTGTGAGTATTGTGCAGCCCCCTCAAGAGCGTATGCAACCTCATAGAGATCGACTCGCAGGGAGGCGACTTCGGTAAATGGCTTGAGAATTCGTACCAGTACAGGATTACTTATGAGGCGCAAATGACGCCCCCAAATTCGAAGCAGAGCTGGGTTCGCGGTTTCAGAATAAGGCAGAACCAAAATCGGCCAAACCCCAGGAAACTTGCCAAGAGCCTTTTGCTTCAAGAACCAGTCTACCTCGAGCGCCAAATGCCCGATTCTATGTGGCAGTGTAACAACAACAAAACGATATGAGGAAAATTCTATAATTTGGACAGAAGATAGATACAACCATTTAGCGATTGACCGTACCCATACAGAAATTAGCGCGCTAAAGGCATGTTTAGCCTTCTTAATATCTTTTCGGAACGACATAATTTCTCCAATCTACAGCGGCTGAATTTGTCATATTTAAATCTGGTGCGCTATATCCTTCTTCGTTGAGAGTGCAGCCGAGGTGATGATTTCTCACGGGACAGATGGTGCCATGCAAGTGATTTAAGCTAAAGGGTCTCCACTTCCGCAGCTTCATTCAGCTTACAGTGGAGCACGCTACCATCCTGCGCCAACGACGAATGTAAAACACGGTCGAGCCGGCCACGCTGCGGAGCATAGCTAATGGCCGTGGCGGCGGCGCTTGATTGGGTTCAAGACGCCCCCTCGTCGCTATAGCTGCGTTCAAAATTTCTGTCTATGACCTGCCATCTTGAGAGCACACTTCTCACCAGCAACCGTTGACGGACGCCTATGCAAAAGCGGGCGGGCGGGCAGAAGGCCTCAAAGCTTTTTGGAGAACGTCCTGGATCATGGCCTTGTCGAGCGTCAGGTCAGTGACGATACGCTTGAGCCCCGCGTTGTCATCTTGGACGGGATGCGCGAAATAGTCAGGAAGACAGATAGGTTCCGGTGTCAGGCCGAGGTCTAACGTCCGCCAGTTATCGCGATCGCCCTCATTCTCGGCGACAGGTCGTCGTTGAATACTGCCAAGCGGCTTGTGCACGCCAAGCCTGGATCGACCGGTCCCTGACGATCTCGGACGGTCAAGGATAGTCTCGAACACCTTATGGACGGCAGACTTTCAAATGGTCGGAGCAGCTCTACGATCGCATTTTAAAGTTGAATCCGAGTGGATAACTCCGGGGTGGCCAAAAAAGTGAATCTCCCCAGGTCATCATCACATACGTAGCGCGTTCGTGCTTTGACAGCAGGTCAAATGTTCGCGTCTGGTTATCGGCAATCAGCATATTATTTTGATTGCCAAGCCTGAATGTCTTGCTCCTTGGCCATCTGGCTTGGTCATAAATGACGCCGTTGCGGCCAACGATGGCGGTATGACGGCCACTTCGCGTAATCCTGGTCGTCAGGCTATTTGGTCCGCTTTCAAAACCGTAAGATGCTTTCTTTGTAGGTTCTATCGACGGAAACGACGAAAGGAGAGTGTCCCGTTCGATAATAAAGCAATTGCTTCGAATATGGGGGTTTGGGAATCGCGGGAAATCAACAAGAAAGTCAAAGACGCCACCAGGTGCCACTTTCTCACCCCAGAACGCTGCCCATCTCTCGTCCATTTCAGGAAATTGGTGGGGCCTAAAAAGTTCTCCCCAAGAGCGCTTTTGAATCAAATCCGCCCAGGACTGCTTTTGGACCAACTCTATCCAGGGCTGTTTTTGAATCGCCTCTATCCAGGGTTGTCTTTGAATCATGTCCATCCAAGACCGCTTATGATCCAAATCCATTACAGGCTGATCTTGCTTCAAGGCTTGTGGAGCGTGGACACTTATAACGAATCGGTAGTGGTCGCACAATTTGGGATCGGGTGTGGCATCTACGAGGCCAGCAAGCCACACGGCCTTGCTGGTGACCGCAAGTGATGAGTACAAGCTTTCGAATGAGCCGTGTGCCCCTGCCATACCAATTTTTGGATCATCCATTGCCCTACGAAGATGATAGAGCCAGCCTTTCGACAGGATTTCAGTGTGTGTGTTCATGAAACAAACATATCTGGAATCAACTTGGCCGGCGGCGTGAATATAGGCCCCGATGTCAAACTGATCATCCGTAACGCAAATTTCGCCGGTATCCAGCCCAGCAAAGATCTCACGCGCGGCAGCCAAGTCCTCCGAATTCTTGAAGCCTTTATATATGATGGCTAAGTGGTGCTTTATCCCGGAAGTATTCCCCTTATAGGATTTGACAAAGCGCGTGAATGCGCCAATTCCTTCCGCATGGCGGGCTAAATAAAAGACCACGAGGTCGCGCGTCATGGCATATCGTTCTTCATTTCAATTAGTGCTGCTGATTTGGATAGCAGAACACAACAGTACCTCAAAATCACGGTCGCTATCTGACTCTAGATTTTCTTGGCTATGCATGTATTCTAACATACAAGCATTGCGCACTAGGTGCTCGAACACCTGTGCCTTTCCCAAAGCCTGACCTCCGTCATCCCTTCCTGTGCGGGTTCCGCCGAAGCCTTTTGCGCTTTCGATAAGCAACACGCCTTCCTGAGCTGCTATTTCGTGCGTTGAGCTTCGCATAGAGGCGAATAGGCTAATCTCATGCCTCGCGCCTTGGAGGTCTCGGCAATGCCCGCGCACAGCTCCGTCAAGGTTACCGAAGCGGTACACCTCTCAAGGGCGAGTGTAAGGGTTTGCTTGCTGCAATAGGAATAGCCTTCGACTATGCCAATGGCTGTTTGTGGCTTGAGCGCAAGGGCCTGCTCGCCGGGATATGTCCTTGGTTTTCCGATCCACTCACTCGTCAAAGCACGTCCGGATAACGTCTCGCAGCATGCGGCCACTTGATCGCGGGTATCGATGATTCGGCCGGCGACAGCTGCGACGTCTGAATGCATTTCGAACAACTGCATGGCGTCCCAGGGACCATTGTCGTTGCTTGGGTAAAGCCGCTCATCCAGCAATACGAGATAGTCGCTAGTCACTTCTCGAACGATGCGCGCCAGATCTTCACGATCGAACATGTCACCGGATACGAGATGAAGAATTCTGGTTTCCCCGATTGGCAGGACTGCCAACACCTTGTCCGGCACCGAGTGACTTCCCGATCCCCTTACCATGTAAATCAGGCATAGTGGCAGAGGGGCGCTGTTCCGCCTTTTCAGGGAAAGTTGTTCGACGCCGCGATTGATGGGGTAGGGCTCGATCTTGTACAGGTCGGGACATTTCTGATTTTTCTTGATCTCGGAAAGCACGTATTTGACGGATGCTTGCGAACCATCGTTCACCGTTCCACTATTGCTTGTGGATTTGGCATGATGCCGCCAGTGATAGAGGACATGCGGGATGTGAAGCATCGTTTCCCCGGCACGACTGAAACGTAGCGCGGTGTCCCAGTCGTGGCAGAATTCCGCCCCCTTGTCCGAATAGACGCCGAGCTCAAGGGCCCTTTGGCGGGCGAAGGCACAAAGGTGCCAGATCGTCGAGTCCGCATTATTGAGGATCGGGTCAAACGCGGTGCGTTTGATGGGAGACTGAAGGCTTCCACCCGACAGGATGTCCTCGTCCGAGAAGGCAAAATATGTGTCTTTAGTCTCGGAGAAAGAGTTCATCACGACCTGCAGCGCATCGACCGTCAGCAGGTCATCAGCGTCCATTGGGAGGCAGAAGCGACCGCTGGCCTCTTCTAGGCACAGACGCATGCCTCCAATGATGCCCAGGTTTTTGTCGCGTCTCAGTGCGCGAACTCGCGGATCTGCGGAAATCTCCTCTAGGACCTTCTCCAGCGCCTCGGAGATAGGCCCATGCGCAAGAACGATCCATTCACGAAATGGAAGTGTCTGGGCGAAGAGCGAAGCCGCAGTGTCGCGAAACAATGCTGCATCGGTGTTGATGTATATCGTCGTGAGTATGGATATGTCGGCTTGCAAAGTGTTTGGCATAGCCGCTGTCGCACGTCGCGCCGTAAGCTCGGCGGCGTGTCGTTCCGGGTAGGAAAGTGGCGGGGGCACGCGAGCTGCGGCTTCCTGGGCAAGCCGTGTCTCCCGCGACGTCGGCTCATATGCGGTCTGTGGCGTTAGACCGAGCCGAGGGGACATCAACGCGCGATCAGGAATCAGGTTACCATATGCAAGCGTGAACGCGGCAACTTCGACCGAGGACGGCGCGCTGAAGGTTTTTCGCGTCGAGGCCGCAAAGAACGGTGTGTATACGCAGCGCTTTTGCCTGCGTCGCGCAGCCGCGGCCAGCCACATCGACAAGGCGCCATTGGTTACCCCGGCCTGTATCAGAGAAGGTAGAACCTCCGCGAGAAACGAGGCGTCCAGCACGCAGTGCTGGACAGGGACTGCGCTGACCGAATGTGGTTTCAAAAGCTGAGCAAAGTAACCAGGATCTTTGGCTGTACGGCCCAGATTTGGTGAATTGCAGGCACCGTTAAAGCCAAAGTAGTCGTCGGCGGCGACAATGACACCGTCTTTGACGATACGGCCGCCTACAATGGCCGTGTCCGGAAAGAGCTCGAACATTGCCAGAGCTTCGCTCGACCAATTCGGGTCCTCGATTGTTACCTCGGGAGCCAGCAAATGCACATACCGTCCGTCGGCCGATGCTTGCCTTGCATGGTCGAGCAGAACCGACAGATCAGCTGATTCGACCTTTTCAACGCGGTGACCTTCGAATCCGGGCCCAAATGAACTCCTGTTCGCACCCGGCCCGAACAGCAATGTCGTTATCGACTTCGGCTTGCCAGGATCCCGCACAAACCGCCAATCAGGTGTTCCGTCGAAGAGGGGAGAAAACTCCACACTGTAATGCGAGTCCGCCCGGCGTCCCCTCAGAAACATCTCCAGCACGCTCTTTTGTGAATCGTGGATGTAGCTCTTGCTGCTGATATCGAGCGATGTCGATTGGGGATGCATCCGCCACGTGTAGATCAATTCCGGGATGTGAATGGGAGTGTGGCCCGCCACCAGAAAGCGCGTGAAGCTATCCCAATCAGAAGAACCCTCGGCTTCGCGATTGGTGTAGCAGCCCAGTTGAAGCGCGACCTCGCGATCAATGGCACATAAATGCGCAATGTAGCAGGAGTGCGTGAACAGCACCGGATCCCAATCCGGCTTGTTGTAGGGATCCCGTTGGTGTCCCTGCAGTTGTTTGTCCTCGTCGGAATAGGCAATTGCGGGAAAGCCTGCCTTTTGCAGTGCCGACGTCATCACTCGTACGCAGTCAGGCGTGATGAGGTCGTCGCTATCGAGGGGGACAATGTAACGATTATGCGCGTGCTCCAGCAGATAGCGTAGCGCCGGTACGATGCCGATGTTCTGCTCTACACGCGAAAGGTGCACGGCGGGATGATCAGCAATAGCGGCGAGGGCTTGTCGGGTCTCGGCACTGTCCGAACCATTATCGAGGATCAGCCATTCAAATTCACAGCCACTGTCCTGGCCCAGAACTGTCTCTGCCAACTCGAACAGAAACCGCGATGCCGTGTTCCACACTGGAGTTATGAAGCTCAGCAATTGGGGAGCGGGACTCGCATAGAGTGCTGCGCGCTCGGCCAACATTGTTTGGCGATAGGTTTCATAGCCGTCAGACGGCCAGGTTCCGAAACCTGGAAAGATGCTCGGCGACCCGCTGGCGTTCCCGAATGCGGCGGTTCGCACCGGCGCGCCGAGCAGTGCGAAAGCCGTGTCGTGGAGGCCGGGAATGATTCTGGCGAAACTCTCCGACCAGGTCTGCGGCATCTTGATCTTGTCTCGCGTGCCGTCACGGCGAAAGGCTTCCGCCAGCCCATCGGCAATGCCTTCGAGCGTGGGGTCGACTCCGATGATGTTCGGCGAAATCTCGGCCAGCCGCGCCGCGGTCTTGCTGCCAAAGGTCGTCGTCACCACGGGTCGTCCGCAGGCCGCCATCTCAAGAGGAGGATAGCTTGGATGCGGCGAGTGCATGAGCGAGAGGAGCACATCGCTTTCCCTCATGAACTGGGCATAACCCTGAAGGCCCTTCCATGGCAGCGCCGTGAGTTGGATATGGGGCCCCAGCCAGACGGGCGCGAAATCTTCGCCCATGCCGTGGAAGTCCCATTGGGTAAAATCAAATTCACCTCTGGCGATAAGGACCCTCAGGGCGGCCACGCCCAGTTCGAAGAGATTGCGTTCGCCCTTCGTAGGGCGTGCATACATCAACAGTCTCTTCTTGCCGTTTGCCGCCGCGACTGCTTCGGCGGGATGGAAGAGGGTGGGGTCGATCGCCGGTTCGAAGACAAGCGCACGGGAAGCAAAATCAGGGTCTGCGAAGCACCCGACCTTGTGCTTGACTAGATGGTCGTAGAGCAGTTGCGAATTGATAATTGGCACGTGATCGAGACAATAGGTCTCCGACGCTAGCGCTTGTGCGGTCGAGGCAGCGTGCAGCAGCGGCTCATAGTCCTGGATAATATAAAAGAAGCGCTTGTGGCGAGTGTGGCGTATCGCATATTTGACGGCTTGCGCAGTCCACCAGGCCGTCGCCATGAAGAGGTCGTTGACGCCTAGGGACATAGGCCTTTCGCGCGCCGAGGCGTCGACGAGCTCAACACCATGCGAACGGGCGTCGGTGCCACTCAGCAACGCGGCATGCGTCCAGAAAGCAGACTGATCCTCATCAGGCACGGCATTGGTCGAGACGAGCCGGACCTTGATTCCCGTGGCGGCCAGACGGCAGGCCAAATTGATCGCCGTGTTGGGACCGCCCGTCAGGTGCTTGAGAGCGAGGCCGGGGACCAGAACGTTCAGCGCGGGAACTGCTGCCAGGGCGGGGTCGATGGTAAAGGACAATAATTCGAGCGAAGGGAGCAAATTCGCCGCCTGCTCCTCCGCACTATGGTCGAGAAATGGCCAGTCGCGCCCTTCGGCTGCTCCCGACTGAATAAAGTGTTGAACAGCATCCAGGCCCTTGGCAGCGACATCGGGATTCAGCTTCAGGTAACGGCGTTTTTGCTCTTCCAGTGCCGTTTCCTTCGGTAACCCCCAACTGCGCCCTTCCGCCTTGCCGTACCTTTGATAATGCTTGCGTGGATCCGCCTTGGCCGCCGCGACGTCCTTGTGGCGGATAAGATACCAAGCCGCTTCGAGATCGGATGAGACCGACGTGTTATACGGCGTGTGATCGATCAGCTTGTCGCGATACTTCTTGCGTTTTCGAGGATTGAACGGATGTCGCACGGTGGCACGAAGCTGAATGACCAACTGGAATCGCCTCCGCCTGGAACGGTTTTTTGACGCGGGGGCCTTTGCGTCGACCGTCCCGGCCCCCTGTGGGTCTTGATCGTTCATCGCAATTCCTTTTTCCGATCCGTCCATACGTGCGCAGAGCTGTATCTCGCGTCATCGTCGCGGTGCAAGACTTAATTCCACCTTCTCGGTATCCCTGCTCGATGCAGCAAAGGCGGGGCTACTCTGCCAGAATATGGCGCAGATACGCGCTGTAGCTGCCCCGCCCTAGGCGCTCTGCCGCTGCGCGCACCTCATCGAGCCCGATATAGCCATGCGCCAATGCGATCTCCTCCAGGCAGGCAAGCTGGATGCCCTGGCGTGTTTCCAGGGTCTGCACGAAATGCCCCGCCTGGATGAGCGATTCATGCGTGCCGGTGTCGAGCCAGGCAAAGCCGCGCCCCATCAGCTCCACTTGCAGACTTCCGCGCTGCAGGTAGACCCGGTTGACATCGGTGATTTCCAGTTCCCCCCGCGGCGAGGGACGCAGCGCCGCGGCGATCTCGAGCACCTCATTGTCGTAGAAATAAAGACCGGTCACCGCAAAGCTCGATTTGGGCTTGCCAGGCTTTTCCTCGATATCGATGGCCCGTCCGTCCGCATCGAAAGCGACCACGCCATAGCGTTCGGGATCGGCGACCTGATAGCCGAAGATCGTCGCCCCCGTCGGGCGCGAAGCTGCCCGCATCACCATCTCCGACAGGCCATGGCCATAGAAGATGTTGTCGCCTAGCACCAGCGCCACCGGATCGGTGCCGACGAAATCGCGGCCGATGATGAAGGCCTGGGCCAGTCCGTCTGGGCTCGGCTGCGCCGCGTAACGCAGGCACAGCCCCCATTGGCTGCCGTCGCCGAGCAGGGCTTCGAACTGCGGCAGGTCGCGCGGCGTCGAGATCACCAGGATCTCGCGGATGCCCGCCAGCATCAGCACCGATAGCGGATAATAGATCATCGGCTTGTTGTAGATCGGCAGCATCTGCTTGGAGATGGCCAGCGTCAGCGGATAAAGCCGAGTGCCCGAACCCCCGGCCAAAATGATGCCCTTCACGATGTCTTCTCCTTCGCCGCGGCCAGGGCGTCCAGGGTGCGCTGCAGGCCAAGCCGCCAGCCCGGCAGTCCGATCCCGCTTTGCGCCACGAGCCGTTCTGATGCCAAGATCGAATTGAGCGGACGCCGCGCCGCTGTCGGGTAGTCCGATGAACCGATGGGGCGAATGAGTGGGATGCGGAAAATCAGCCCACGTGCAAGGGCACCTTCGAAGATCGCCTGCGCAAAACCGGCCCAACTCGTCGCCCCTGCCGAAGCGCAATGATAAAGCCCGCTGACACGTTCTTCCTGCACAAGCGGCAGGAGGGCGACAATGGCATCGGCAAGATCGTGTGCCGATGTCGGCGCACCGCGCTGGTCATCAACGATGCTGAGCTGGTCGCGCTCGACCGCAAGGCGCAGCATGGTCCTAACGAAATTGTTGCCATAGGGGCTGTGGACCCAGGACGTGCGCAAAATCAGGACCTTGGCACCGCTGGCAACAACGGCCCGCTCGCCCGCCAATTTGCTCGCGCCATAGACGTTGAGGGGATGGGGCTCGTCCTCCTCACGCCAGGCATGTGCGCCAGAGCCATCGAAGACATAGTCGGTCGAGATATGGATGAAGCTTGCGCGATTGGCCTTGCACCAGCGTGCCAAGGCGGCCGGCGCCGCCTCATTCACCGCGAAGGCGGTCTGCGCCTCGGTCTCGGCCCGATCGACCGCGGTGTAGGCCGCCGCGTTGATGATCGCGTCGGGTTGCAAGCCATCGAGAACACCGGCAAATTCGCCCAATTGGGCCAGGTCCAGCACATCGCGACCCACAAAGCTCCAGCCCTCGCCTGCCCGCTCGCGCAAGCATGAGGCCAGTTGCCCCCGCCCCCCGATAACCAAAACCCGCACGATGTCTACCCCTTGCCGATACGGCTGCCATCATAGTTGCGTCGATGAACCTCACGCCACCAAGCTTCGTGATCGAGATTCCAACGAATGGTGCGATCCGCATGACGTGACCCCCGACGTTCATCCAGCGTTGGCCAGAGTCTTCGGGTCACGCACCATCTGCCGTTCGCTCAGTAGAAAACAAATCGGCCACCGCAGGCTAGTCAACGGAGACTGTGAACCACATCTCAATCAAAATTAGCAGGTCCTGGGCCTAGCGCGACTCGATTGCTGCAGTTTGGCTGGTGTCCCGTAGGAAGGCTTTGGGCTCAAGTTGCGCGGATCTAAGCAATTGCCAGCACTCCGACAACTCTACGTTTCTCGAACTCGCTACGATTTGTTTGGATTCGCAATCTGCTCCACCTTTTTATTTCGACGCATTTTCTATATCTCAAGTCCATAAACCGCTCTGAAAGATGCCCCAACGGCAGAACCAATAGGATGAGGCACGCCTTGCCTGATGATCGAGACCTTCTGCCCATCGCTTTGAGTATGGGCGAACCGGCCGGGATCGGGCCCGAACTGGTGCTGATGGCGGCGAGCCGACGGGCTGGCGGACATCCGTTCTACACCTACGCGGATCCTTCGCTTCTGGCGTCCCGCGCCCGACGCGCGGGTATCGATGTCGTTCTTATTGAAACGGACGTCGCCGGCGTTCCCGCTGCCTTTGCGCGCGGCCTGGCTGTGGTTCCACTGGTCAACCGCGCTGCGGACAAGCCCGGCGACCCCGACGTCGCCGCGGCGCCAGCTGTGATCGAGTCGATCGAGCGAGCGGTGTTGGCTGTGAAGCGCGGCCAAGCGCGTGCCGTTGTCACGGCTCCGATCATGAAGGATGTGCTTTATCGCGCCGGCTTCAAGCATCCGGGCCATACCGAATTCCTTGGCGAGCTCGCTTCCCGCTGGTGGGATCATCGGTCTGAACCGGTGATGATGATCTGGTCGCCAACCCTCGCCGTCGTGCCGGTCACTATTCATATCCCGCTCGCCGATGTCCCCGGCGCCTTGACGCAGGAACTCGTCTACAAGACCGGCATCACCGTTGCCGGCGATCTGAGAACACGCTTCGGCGTTGCCGCGCCCCGCCTTGCCGTGGCCGGCCTCAATCCCCATGCGGGGGAGAATGGGGCCCTGGGCCATGAGGATGAGCGCATTGTCAGGCCCGCGATCGAAAGGCTGCGACAAGCCGGGATCGACGCGCGCGGGCCCCTCCCCGCCGATACCATGTTCCACGACAGGGCCCGTCAAAGCTATGATGCGGCGTTGTGCATGTACCATGACCAGGCGCTGACGCCAGCCAAAGCGCTGGCCTTCGACGAGGCCGTCAATGTCACGCTCGGCCTGCCTTTCGTGCGGACATCGCCAGACCATGGTACCGCCTTCGATCTGGCCGGCACGGGCCGGGCCAATCCCTCCAGTTTTTATGCCAGCCTCGCCCTGGCGCATCGCCTGTCGCGATAGATGGCTCAGATCGACACGCTTCCGCCCTTGCGCGATGTTATCCGCCGCCACGAGCTCATGGCCAAGAAATCGCTTGGCCAGAACTTCCTCCTCGATCTCAATCTCACCGCCAAGATCGCTCGCGCCGGCGGCTCACTAAAGGAGGTATGCGTGGTCGAGGTCGGTCCCGGCCCCGGTGGACTGACCCGTGCTTTGTTGGCGAGCGGTGCCAAACGGGTCATCGCCATCGAGCGTGACGAGCGCTGCCTGGCGGCGCTTGCCGAGATCGCAGCCCATTATCCGGACCGGCTCACCGTTCATGCTGGCGATGCGCTCCAAGCCGATTGGCCGAGTGTGCTGGCCGGGATCGACGGCCCGATCCGTATCGCTGCCAACCTGCCCTACAATATCGCCACGCCGCTGCTGATCGGTTGGCTGAAGACCGAACCTTGGCCGCCCTGGTTCCAGTCGATGATCTTGATGTTCCAAAAGGAGGTAGCCGAGCGCATCGTGGCGACGGAAGCCGACGACGTCTATGGCCGCCTCGGCGTGCTGGCGGGCTGGCGCACCGAGGCGGAGATCGTCTTCGACGTGCCGCCGAGCGCCTTCGTGCCGGCACCTAAGGTCACCTCGTCCGTGGTGCATTTGCGTCCGCGCCAAATCCCTCTTCCTTGCACCTCGGCAGCGCTGGAGCGGGTTACACAGGTCGCTTTCGGCCAGCGCCGCAAGATGCTGCGCCAGAGCCTCAAGAGCCTTGGCGGCGATCTCGCCGGCGCTCTGAAAGCCGCCGGGCTTCGTCCCGACATGCGCGCCGAGGAAGTGTCGGTCGAGGCCTTTGTGGTGCTCGCCAACAAGCTCGGCTGATTAGCGCATCCGCGTGATGGCGTTGAGATCGACTAAGCGCAGCGCCGCCTTGCAATGAGGAAAGGCAGACAGCATCAACCGCCATGACTATTTGCCACGAATGGCTGTGCGGACGCCCCTAGTTAGCAGACACGTTGATAATTGGCTTTTCCCAAAGCCAAGACGATAGACGTGGTAATACACATAAGTGTGAATTGAAATTTCATAACGATACCCTTTGCAAGGTTCCATCGGATCCCACGAATTCCTTTGGAAGTTTTCTCGAAGTATCATTAGCACCTATTGAAATAACGTCGCTAATCGCCGCCTCTCATGTAGGGGCGCGGGTTGAAACGCCCTTTATGTTTGCCTTAATAAGGCCCTCTGCCACGAGTGGCAGAGGGCTTTTTGCATCAGCGAGAATGTGTTCGAACTGGCCGGAAGCGTCAGCGGACTGCCGCATTTGTTAGCGTCCGCTGACAGCGCGCGCATGTGGTAGCTCGGGTCCACGTTATTGAGCCCGGCGCGAGCATTGAATGCAGGCGTTATAAATTGCTATGTAAAATGCCACCGGTAATCGCGGTGTGCTGACCTAAGCGCCGCCGGATCGTTGCCGTGTTCTTCGACAAATCGCTCTAACGCCCGCCCGTCAATCAGGCTGAGGAAATCATCAAACGCGCTGTTCTTTGGTAGCCCCCAGTGTGCAGGGTTCATTCGCATCCTGGCAAATCACCAAACTCGTTTAATCGAATAGTATCAATGTAGTACCATGCTTCAGACATTCGTCGTACGGGACGACCGCAACTTGAGGAAGGCTTGACATCAGATCGGCGCAGTGCGCACAAGCGAGGAAAGTTCTAGCCACAGCTGGAGCGTTGCCGCGGCGCAAGCGTTTGGTAGCCTTCGATATGTGGCATCTGGAAGGAGTTTTTGATGGGCTTGCTTGGTCTCATTTCCCGCCGTCGAGCTATCTGCGGGTTAGTGCTCGTCCCTGCTCTTCTTCTCGGTGGTTGTTTCCGGCCAATGTATGCAACATATGATGGTGCTGTTGCTCCAGGCCTAGTTAACGACCTTTCTGCAATATCCATCGAACCTTCCCCCGACCGCGTTACGAACCGGGTGCGAGAGAACCTTCTTTTCAATTTCACCGGTGGTGCCGAACCAGCAGCGCCACGATATAAGCTTGGGCTAGGAGTTAATACGGCGGGGGCTCCACAAGTCGTTAATGGGACTACACTCACATTGGAAATAGCCATTATTACGCTTAGAGGCAACTTTACATTGGTAGATAGTAAAACTAACCAGGTGCTTTTTTCTGGGACAGCATACGCCCGCAAATCATACTCAGGAACTCTTCAGTACTATGCGGCAAATCGTGCTGCATACGACGCAATGAATACGGCCGCGGTGGACTTGGCAGATCAAATTAGAACACAGCTTGCAATCTACTTAGCCGCGCATCACTAATATCCAATCCCTCTGATCAGAACGCATTGGCCCAGTCGCGCAATCCGATGGACATGATGCGTCAGGGGAAGTTGCCCCTTCCCCTAAGTTGGTTCCAGGATTTGCTCATTGACTTGAGGTTTTGAGGCGTCTCGGCATTGCGGTAGCACTCAAGCGTTATGATCGTGGCAACACGACCTAGAATGTCGGTACCGGTTATAGTGCCGAAAGCCCCAGCCTTGTAAAAGATATATGGCGCCATCTCATCAATTTTTGGGACTACCTTATGCTATCGGAGGCGAGCCTCCTGATCGGACATTTAAAGGGATCGTTGGCGAACTGAGCACGCCTCGGCAAAGAAACTTTAGTATGCGCACAGGCCGGCAAGCAAAGCGACGATCAGCGTAACTGACCGCCTGACACCCGGACCCGCTTGATGTCAGGCGGACTGAAAAGGCAGCGTCGGATCACGCGGGGAAACTTCAGTCAGCCCATCGTCTCCGGCTTCTCGATTATGTCGGCTGTTGACGGGTGTGCCTGTCCGGACCAAGAGCCGCGTCGTCAGGCGCTCCATGTTCGCCTAAGAGAGGGGGCGACCCGTCTCACAATGTGCAAGTCAATCACAAGGGGAGTGGTCCCGCCCAAGAGAGTGAGGACGGAGTTTTATCATTTGGAAACCTTAATTCGCGTGTCTCATGAGAGCGAACATCGTGTTGACGGCTTGTTTGGCTTTGAAGGGCCTAATATGAAGGCGTGTTTGAGGGCTGGTGTTGGAATGCAAATTTCTTGGTGCCAACATCTCGCGTTGTTGTCGGTCAAAGCTGAAAGGCCGGCTACAAAATCCAAAGAGCAGAGATGACCCTGATCAGCCGTTATATATCGAGGCAATTTGGTGGTGCCTTTCTTGTCTGCCTCGTCGTGCTGACGATTCTGGCCTGGATGGTCGGAGCTCTGCGCGAGTTCAATGTCATGACGGCTCAGGGCCAGTCTCTCGTCGTGTTCCTGGTGATCAGTTCGCTGGCCCTGCCGGCGCTCGTGGTCGTCGTGGCGCCGCTCGCTCTGTTCGTAGCGATGATCTGGCTGCTCACCCGCCTCAACACCGCCTCTGAGCTGGTCGTCCTCAATGCCGCCGGCCTGCCCCCCAGCCGTCTCATTGGTCCCTTCGCCGGCGTTACCGCACTGGCGGTTGCCGGCATCGCCGCCATCACGCTTTATGGCCAACCTGCCAGCCAGCACGAGCTCACCTCATGGCGCGCGGCGATCGGCGCGGACATTGTGTCGCACTTCCTGCAGGAAGGGCAGTTCACGACCGTGCGCGGCATCACCTTCCACATCCGCGAAAGACAACCCAACGGTACATTGCTCGGTATTTTCGTGCAGGATGCGCGCTCAAAGGACCAGATCACGACTTACATTGCCGAGCAAGGGCAGGTCGTCGATACAGGTTCGGGCTTGTTTCTCGTATTGGAGAAGGGGTCGCTTCAGCAGCAAAAAGGCGGCAACGCGTCGGATGCTTCGATCGTGGTGTTCGAGCGCTACGCCTTCGATCTGTCACAATTAGCCAGTGATGAAGGGGACCCGACCTATTTCAAACCGCGCGACCGCTATACCGATGAATTGTTGAACATGAAAATCACAGGTCCCGAAGCCGCCGCCGAAGCCGGCCGCATCCGCGGCGAGTTGGTCGACCGTTTCACGGCCCCGCTTTATCCCATCGCCTTCATGTTCATTGCTCTTGCGGCCCTGGGCCAGGCCCGCACCACGCGCCAGGGCCGAGCGAGTGCCGTGACGGCTGCCATAATTGCGATTCTTGCCGTGCGGATCAGTGGCTTTGTCGCCACGCAGAGCCTCGCCGTGCATTCGATCGCCGGCGTCTATGCGGCATTCGCCATCCCCCTGTTCGCATGCCTGATCGGATTTGCCGTCGTCATGGGCTGGATCCGGCTGAGCCTTCCCTCCAGGCTCTCGGGCTTACTTGCCGACCTCTCGGCCTTCGCGACCCGCCGGATGTCGCGCGCATGACCCCATTGACGCTCAGCCGCTATCTCAGCATCCGTTTCCTGATCGCCATTTGCGGCGTGCTGATATTTCTGTTCGCGATGATCTTCCTGCTCGATTTCGCCGACACCACGCGCCGGGCGGGCGATATGCCGCATGTCTCGATCGGATCGATCGCCACGATTTCCTTATTTCGTACGCCTTCGGTCATCGAGCAAACCCTGCCCTTCGTCTTCCTGTTCGGGGCGATGATCTGTTTTGTAAACCTGAGCTGGCGGTTTGAATTGGTTGTGATGCGCGCCGCCGGCATGTCGGTCTGGCAGTTCCTGGCCCCGCCCCTGCTCTGCGCCGTCGCACTCGGCATCATCGCGGCGGCTGGCTTCAACCCGATATCGGCAACACTGAAGGCACGCAGCGATATCCTCAATTCCAAGATCTTCGGTGCCGAACAGGCCCATGATAGTGACAAGGCCCTGTGGATCCGACAACGCTCGCCGACGGGCCAGTCGGTGATTCACGCCCTGTCGGAAAATGGCGATGATGGTACCCTCAATGGTGTGACCATCTACGCCTTTGACCGGGCCAACGAATTCACACGGCGCGTCGAGGCCGAAACGGCAACGCTTGACAAGGGGGTGTGGCACCTTGCAAAGGTACGTGAGTTTGTACCCAATCAGGAGCCAATATTGCAGGAAAGCCTTGATTTTCCTACATATTTGACTGCCGAACAGGTCAAACAGAACTTTGCGGCTTCAGCGGATAGCGTGTCTTTCTGGAGACTCCCTGCCTCAATTGCACAGCAAGGCGCCGCAGGGCTTGAAGCCAACGACTACCGGCTGCAATATCAGACACTTCTGGCACGCCCCGCGCTGCTGGTGGCCATGGTGCTGATCGCAGCGACGGTGTCGCTGCGTTTTGCGCGCCTTGGCGGTCTTGGTGTGATGATTTTGAGTGGTATCGGGGCGGGCTTCGTGTTGTATGTCGTAACCAAAATGGCCAAGGATTTGGGTACGGCGGGGCTGATCCAGCCCGCCGCCGCTGCCTGGACTCCGGCCATTGTCGGTGTCCTGATCGGTTTTACAGTGTTGCTTAACCAGGAGGATGGCTGATGCGCGTATCAGCTCGCCATTTCCTCACGAGAACAATTCTGCCCGCACTCGCGGTGGCAGCGCTGTCGCTCGCGTTGATTCCGTCTGCTGCCAACGCCCAAGGTTTGCTGGGTGTCCTTCACCAGGACAACACCGACGCAAAATCCAAGCCTAATATGGTCGTCAAGGCCAGGGAGCTGCAATACGACCAGGATAAGGACACCGTGACTGCCGTCGGCGGTGTGCAGATCTATTATGGCGGGCGGACCCTGCAGGCCGACCGTGTGATCTACGACCGCAAGTCGCACCGGGTGCAGGCATCCGGCAATGTCGTCATAACCGAGGCCGACGGCACGGTGACGCATGCCAATAATTTCGATCTGACGGACGATTACAAGGAAGGCTTCATCAATTCGTTGAAGGTCCTGACGCCGGATGAGACCCGACTTGCCTCCAACCGTGCCGAACGTGCGGCCGGCGACGTCACTACCTTCCAGAACGGCGTCTATACGGCTTGCCTTCCATGCCAACAGCATCCTGAGAAGCCGCCCTGGTGGCAGATCAAGGCAGTGAAGATCATTCACAACGAACAGGAAAAGATGATCTATTTCGAAGACGCTTATTTCGAAGTCTTCGGCATTCCGGTTGCCTATTCGCCCTATATGTCCACGCCCGACCCAACGGTGAAGCGCAAGACCGGCTTCATCACGCCGACCTACTACAACGCCTCCGGGATCGGGTACGGCGTGGACGCGCCTTATTTCATCGATCTTGCGCCCAATTACGACATGACGATTACGCCGGGCTTTACAACGACGCAGGGCCCGAATGGCCAGGTCGAGTGGCGCCATCGTCTTGAAAGCGGCAAATACTCCATAACCGCCTCAGGAACTTTTCAGGCCCAGCCCGGCAAATTTGCTGACGAAAACATTGGTTCCCCCCAGTTTCGCGGATCAATTGAATCCCAGGGCGAATTTTGGCTCAACGACAAATGGCGATGGGGATGGAATGGCGCACTCCTCACCGACAGGTTCTATTGGCGCGATTATAAGTTGACCAATTTGAAGACGCTGGGTGAAGCTGACTCGACAATTTATCTGACCGGCTCGGGAAATAAGTCGTGGTTTGACGCGCGAGCTTACTATTTCCAGACACTGCAGCAGGGTGTCTCACAAAAGCAATTGCCAATTGTTCTTCCTGTAGTCGATTATGACTACATAGTGGATCACCCTGTCTTTGGCGGCGAGTTAGGGTGGAACTCCAATTTTACTAATATTACGCGCCAAGACGCGGCTTTTACGAACATTCTGAACGGCGTTTCAGCGACCTGTGACGGGTCAACTCTGACGACGAGAGCCAACTGTGTGCAGACTGGCGTTGGCGGTGACTACTCGCGTGCGTCTCTTAATGTTTACTGGAAGAAGACCCTCACAGACACGTATGGCGAGCAATGGACCCCCTTCACCTACATTCGCGGTGATCTTGGCTACACCTCGCTCAATAACAGCGATGCTGTGCAATTCGTGAAAAATGGCTTCGCTGCCAATGTGGTCCCGGCTATTGGTCTTGATTATCGCTATCCTTTGATCTGGCAAGAGGGCTGGGGAACCCAAGTTTTCGAACCGATTGCCCAGGTCATTCTGCGCCCGAAGGCGGCTCAAACCGGCCAGTTCCCTAACGAGGATGCCCAAAGCCTTATCTTTGATGACAGCAATCTGTTCCAGTGGAACAAATTCTCGGGCTGGGATCGCCTTGAGGATGGATCGCGCGTCAATGCTGGCTTTCAGTACACGCTGACCACCAAGGGAGGTGGTGTTTACAACGTCATGTTCGGACAGTCGGCTGCTCTATTTGGATATAATCCCTATAAAAACGGTGACATGACCAATACAGGCTTGGAGTCTGGCTTAGATACGATCAAGTCTGACTATGTTGGCCGCATCGCTCTGCAGCCATATAGAGACTTCGCACTTTTCACAGATGCAAGATTTAACGATTCTGATTGGGCCATGCGCCAGGTCGAGGCTGGAGCGACTGGAACCGTTGGTCAGTACAAGGCCGACCTTACTTACGGACGCTATGGAGCCCAGCCCGAACTTGGTTTGGGTACGCGCACGGGTCTCAACGGCAAAACTTCGATCAAGATCACCGACAATTGGATTGCTAGCGCAGGTGCTCTCTACGATCTCAATGAAAAGCGGTTTGCGCAAAGCTCCCTTGGGCTCAGCTACGTGAATGAATGTGTGTCGTTTGGTCTCATTTTCCAGCGCAACTTTAATACCACCACTTTGAAGCAGGATACGTCCGTACAGTTCCAGTTCGCGTTTCGTGGGCTCGGAACAACTGGTACCAAGGAGCAGTTTGTTGATAGGGCATGGACCAATGCCTATAACGATGCCAATCCATATTGACGGCTTCTCGGAAGTAGCGGCGTAGGAGGCGGAGCGTAGGCCTTTGATTTAGCTATGCCAAAGGGCAAATCCAATTCCTGAAGTGATTTACCTGCGCCGGGGCTTCAAGTGGAGACAAGAGACGACTGGCGTTGCCCGGGATGAGTCAGGGGGGTGAGGCTCTTGGTACTTGGTGACTATGCATGCTTCACGCGCCCAGAATTGAAAGTGCGGCGTGTTTGGTATGATGATGCCGCTGCCCGACGGCGAAACACGCGTCGAATGTACCTTGCGGCTCCGCAAGTAGCACAACATGCCGACCTTAACCGCGTTCAGGCAATGGCTCGACGAACTGGCGCCGCATGTTCTGCCGCAAAGCTTCACCAGCAAGGCGATCACCCATGCGCTCAATCAATGAGAATGTCTAATACATCCAATACATGAGGTTGCTGCTCCCCGGCGGGTAGGCGAACCTGACCGCTGTTATCGTAGCGAGCGATGGAGAGCAGCGATGGAATATTATGTCGGTTTGGACGTGAGCCTCAAGCGCACTCATATCTGCGTGATGGATGGGAATCGGCGTGTTGTGTGGCAAGGGGTGTCGGACACGCAGATTGAGATGATTTCGGCGCGTTTGGCGCGTTGGAGCCAACAGATCAAGCTGGTTGGGCTTGAGACGGGGTCGCTGACGCCTTGGCTTTATCATGGGCTTTGCGGCCACGGGCTGCCGATGGTTTGCATGGATGCGCGGCGTGCATCGGACGCGATGAAGGCCCGTGCTGAGAAGACGGACAAGGCGGATGCGTGTGCGCTTGCAGAGATGCTGGCGAGTGGGTGGTATTCCTCGGTTCATGTGAAGAGCCTGGACAGCCATCGTTTGAAGGCGCTTTTGGGTGCGCGCGATCAGCTGGTTCGGGTTAAGCGCCAGCTTTATGGCCAGCTTCGCGGTCTGCTGCGGCCTTTCGGCATCAAGATAGCGCGGCGCGCAGGGGCCAAGCGTTTTGATGGGGATGTGCGCGCGGCCTGCAATCGGGAGGATGTGCTCTACATCGCGGTCTCGGCGCTGCTTGACACGCTGGCGAGCGTGGAAGGCCAGATCGCTGGCCTGGACAAGCAGGTTCGCAGCCTGGCGCAGAAGAGGAAGCCATGTTGGCATCTGATGTCGGTTCCCGGCATCGGGCCGATCACGGCACTTGCCTTTGTGACCACGATCGAGGATCCGCATCGTTTCAGCTCGAACCGATGTGTGGCGTCCTATCTGGGCCTGACCCCCAAACGCTATCAATCGGGGGAGCGGGACGTTTCGTTATCGATCTCGCGACAAGGCGATGAGATGGTTCGTCACTATCTGTACGAGGCGGCCAATTGCCTGCTGACCACGGTTACTGGCGCCTCGGCACTCAAGAGTTGGGGGCTGAAGCTGGTCAAGCGATGCGGGGAGAAGAGGGCTCGCGTCGCCGTGGCCCGCAAACTTGCCGTGCTGCTTTTGCGGCTTTGGAAGGAGGAGAGCCATTTTGAAGCACAGCCCGCGTAGGCTGGCCACTGCGCCATTGAGGGTGGCGGACAAGCAATAGGAATACACCGCAATAGGAATACACCGCAATAGGAATACACCGTTCGTTCGCTGAAGGATCAGATCGTCAGTGACCGAGCCGGGTGGTCGAGCGCGAGACAAGTTGGTTGCAGGTCAAAACCTGCGCTTAATACACTGCGCCGGCTGCACGGAATGAGCGACAAGCCCCGGACAATGGTGCCGTATGGCAAAGGCCACGGACACCGAAGAGAACCATGGAACGCTTGACGCTGACCGATCACGGCAACGAACGAAATGGTGGAAGCCATGTATGGCTTCATTTCTAACATGATGATGATGGCAAGATGAGCCATTCTTATCAATGATCGCTTCGCGCCCGCCGGCGGCGGCGACCGGATGGTCGTCATTGACAAGAATGGCTCATCTTGCCCCTGTTCCACCATGCAATGAGGGGCCGGATCGGATGCAGCCACCTTAACCAAAGCCCGATTCTGGCAACAAAATACTTGACGCAGCGGCCTCATGTAGAGAACCAACGGGCGTTAGTTTTGACCGACATGTGCCCATTGGCGTGATCCAATGGAAGTTATGACGCCTGGTTTGATGGTTAGCTTGTTCCAGGCATCGCATGCGGCATCGATGATGTCGTCATAGCCTTCGAAGACACGGTTTGAGAGCCAGTTTGCCCGCAAATATTGCCAGATATTCTCGACAGGGTTGAGCTCGGGCGAGCGCGAAGGTAGCAGGATCAAAGTGATATTCCTGGGAATGGCGAGCTTGTCGGTGGTGTGCCAACCGGCTCGGTCGAGCAGCAGAGCTGCGTGGGCGCCGCTGGCGACCTTGCGGCTGATCTCGTTGAGATGGGCCTGCATGGCCGGAGTGTCGGCATAAGGCATGGCCAAGCCTGCACCGACGCCACGTGCGGGGCAGATGGCACCGAACAGGTAGGCGCTCTCGTAGCGCTGGTCCGCCGGCTGGCGGGGCCGTGTACCGCGCCTGGCCCATTGGCGCACGATACCGTTCTTCTGGCCGATCCGAGCCTCATCCTGGAACCAGATTTCGATTGGTTTGTGCTTGGGCAGATGCGCCTTCAGCGTGGCCGGGAAGTTTTTTTAAAGGCGGCAATCGTCTCCGCCTTCTGGCCAGGATGACGCGGGCGCGCGCTGATGTGAGAAAAGCCGAGCTGGTGCAAAATCCTACCCACGGTTCGTTCATGATAGGCGACGCCGAAGCGTTCCTCGATCACCCGCTTGAGGTCTACCCGGCGCCAGCGCACCACGCCGTCCGTGGTTCGATCCGGCCCCGTCTCCACAATCTGGGAAAGCGCCGTGAGCTGATCTGAGGTCAGCAGCGGCGCGCGCCCCTTCCACCAATTGTCCTTCAAACCATCGGGGCCAAGCTCGTTGAAGCGGTGAACCCAGTCGCGCAGGGTCTGTCGGTCCATGCCGCCAATCCGCGCCGCCTCTTCCCGGCTTCGTCCCTCCAGCACCGCTGCCAGCGACAACAGCCGCCGGCTCTGGTTGGCGTGCTTGGAGCTGGCGGCCAGTCTCCGAAGCTCGGCTGGCGTAAAATCCGTTTTCATCTTCACCGCTGATGGCATGCGCGATACCTCCGCACGCCATGGAATCAGATCATGATGATTTGCGGAATACCCCGTGAGTCAGAAATCTCGACCGCTGGTATAACGCGCTATACCAGAAACGGTTTCGCCCCGATCGACAACAGCCTCATCGAGCGCGACATCAAACTGTTTTGCACCGGACGAAAAAACTGGATGTTCAGCGACATGGTCGCCGGAGCCAAGGCGAGCGCATTCGTCTACAGCTTGATGCTGACCTGTCGTGCCTGCGGGATCGCGCCCAATGCCTGGCTGCGCCATGTGTTCATCGAACGGCCTCAATGCCAGGCCGGCGCCGACATCAAAGACCTGGTGTCGTTCAACTGCGCCAAAACCGGCCTGACCGAAAACTCGACTTCCCCCTTTGCCAGCATGACTCGGCTCTCACCCTCGCGACGGGGCTCGCGATCCTGTGCGGTGCATCGACATGCGCGCTTACTATGATTTCGGCTCCTCTGCGACGATACGCTCAATGACTTCCGGGTCGCATTCGTTGCATTCGAAAAACGCACGGATGCCTCCATCCCTGGTTCGCACATCGGCTAGGAATTCCTGAAGGCTCTCGATGCCGCGGTCGGTGAAGGCAGTGATAGCCTCGTCTGTGCCGTCGTAAACACGGATCATTTCGCCATAATCGATGTTGTCTGAGTTGCTGGCGATTTCCTCAAGGAGTTCCAGGTTCACTCCGATGAGCGTGGCGACGTATCCGATCGAATAGACGTAGGTGGTGCGGGCCATCAGGCTGCTTCCTGCCTGGCGCTTGCGCGGGGTGGCCAATTCCACGGCAACAGCGGCAATCGGGACATCGGCATGTCCGGCATCTGAAAAGCCTTTCCCTTGTACTTTGTCCGCTATTCCCGATTCGACGTTGCAAACATGGCACCCTTACACCCAGGGCCGCCTTGCATACTGAAATGAGCTGTTAGCGGTTAGCGGGGCTAACCTTAAGTCCACATCTAGGACACCGACCTGCTTTTCAAGCGGACACCGACGCCGCCTCCGTTCTCGGGGATAAACTCCACACCAGCAGCTTCGAGTGTGTCCTTAAGGGTCTGGATCGTCTGGGCCTTTAGGTGATCGCCACGCTCAAAACGAGTCACGGTCTGGGTCGAAACCTTTGCTGCTGCCGCAAGCTCGCGAACTCCCCAGTCTAATGCGACTCTCGCCATTTTACATTGCATCGCTTTCATTCATTTCACGACATTGTAGTGATTTTCATTGATCATCGACGCCATGCTCGATATTCTGCCATTCGTACTAGGCGGCCGGACGCGTGTGTCACCACGTCATCCGGCCTGACCACAATTCAAGCTGTATGGAGCTCGGATCATGGCTGATTCTGAGACTAGCACGACTTTGTCTGCCGTTTCTCGTCGGAGAATGATCTCCACGACTTTCGCGGCCTCTACCGCGCCGTTCCTGCCGTGTGCGACCACGCCTCAGGCCACTGCCAACACAGCAACCGACCCGACCATCAGGGCTTGGCGGGAATGGCAGTCGGCGCATAGAAAAACTCTTGTGCTGTGCCGCAAACAGCAATGCCTGGAGACTAAGCTGCAACGCATTATCGGCATTCCGCATGTATGCGTGAAGGTTGACGGTATGCGTGAGGCCGTTCGGATTTCCTCGCTTCGTGCCCTTGACGAGGTGATCAAGACCTATCCCGCTGCAGCGACTCTGGGGGACGAACTCATGTCGAAACTCAGCGCCCACCAGGAGCGCTGGGAGGAGGCCGACAGGCGCCTGGGCTATTCTGTAGCCCTTCAGCAGGAAGAGTTGGCGGCAAACCAAGAGCAGCAACTAGCGGAAGCCTTATGGGCGACGCCGTCTTCGTCGCTCGCCGGCATTGCCGCCAAGCTCGAAGCGCTGATCGCAATGGGTCAATGGAAAGAAGACTGCGAGGAACTGCCCTGGCCGCAGATTCGCTCCGCGCTTGCAGATCTTCGGTGGCTCTCGCGAAATTGCGCCGACCACAACATGAACAAGGCGACGAATAGGGAGCTTTGAACCTGCTTGCCGCTGGAGGTTTAAACAAGCCGAGGACTGGTTGTGCGTAGCCGCCTGCAATCATCTGCGGCCATATTTGCTCTCATGGCAGAATTCTGCCTGAATTAATTAAGAAGCGCTCGCAATCATCGGATTTTGTTCAGATTATGCGATCTGAATTGTTTCGGCGACTCGCAGTTTCCTCCCCTAAAGTCTATCAGACGCTGGCCCTGCTCCTCATGTCCGCCGTCGAGCAATGGCCGGCATCTGAAACCCTTCACAGTAGCGGATGTTGAAGCGCTTGCGAAATCCGGATTTGGTACGAGCCATACAGGACAGCTTTGCTAGGAGCCGTGATAACGGCGCTTGATTGCCAAGAGGATGTCAAGCCGCTATAGCCGCGCTCAAATTCTCTGTCTATCGGGTCTGACCTTGAAAGCAATCATTCTCGCCGGCGGCATGGGCACGCGCATTTCTGAAGAGTCGCATCTGCGCCCCAAGCCGATGATCGAGATCGGCGGACGGCCGATTCTCTGGCACATCATGAAAATCTACAGCCATTACGGCATCAATGATTTCGTGATCTGCCTTGGCTACAAGGGCTATATGATCAAGGAGTACTTCTCCAATTACTTCCTGCACAATGCGGATGTGACGATCGATGCGGAGAAGAACGAAGTCGTCTACCATAACCAGAAGGCCGAGCCCTGGCGGGTGACGATGGTCGATACCGGCGAAAACAGCATGACGGGCGGGCGCCTCAAGCGCGTTGCCTCTTTCTTGAATCCGGACGAGCCTTTCTGCTTCACCTACGGCGATGGCGTCGCCAATATCGACATCCGCGCTTTGATCGCCTTCCACAAGAAGCACGGCAAGCGCGCCACTCTGACCGGCGTGATCCCCCCTGGACGTTATGGTTCCCTCTCGCTCGATGGCGACAAGATCACGCGTTTCATCGAGAAGCCTCCCGGCGACAACACGCTCATCAATGGCGGCTTCTTCGTGCTTCAGCCCGATGTCGTCGACATGATCGAAGGCGATCAGATGTCCTGGGAAGCGGCACCGCTTGAAACCCTCGCCGCATCCGGTGAATTGATGGCTTACCGTCATTCCGGCTTCTGGCAGCCGATGGACACGCTACGCGACAAGAACCACCTCGAACAGCTCTGGGCGCAGGGCAAGGCGCCGTGGAAGGTGTGGGCGTGAGTTCGGCTCTGCCCACGGCGCAGTTCTGGCGCGGCAAGAAGGTTCTCCTCACCGGCCATACCGGATTTAAGGGCAGCTGGGCGGCGCTCTGGCTGAAGGAACTTGGCGCTGAAGTCACCGGCTTTGCGCTGCCGCCGGCGGCCGACCAGCCGCTCTTCCACGTGGCGGGCGTCGACCGCACGATCCGCTCGCTGTTCGGCGATCTGCGCGATCTGGGCGCCGTGCGGCAGGCTGTCGACATCGTCAAGCCCGACATCGTGCTGCATCTGGCTGCCCAGGCGCTCGTGCGCCGCTCGCTCGCCGATCCCGTCGAGACCTTTGCTTCCAATGTGATGGGGACCGTCCATCTTCTGGAAGCCACGCGCGGCGTGCCCGGTTTGAAGGGCGTGCTCGCGGTGACCTCAGACAAGGTCTACGCCAACGAGGAAAAGGGCCTCGCCTTCGTCGAAGACGACAAGCTGGGCGGCAAGGATCCCTACTCCGCCTCCAAGGCCGCAGCCGAGATCGTCGTCTATTCTTATGCACGATCCTATTTCGACAGAGCGGGCATCCCGCTGGCGACGGCGCGCGGGGGCAACGTCATCGGCGGCGGCGACCATTCGGCAGACCGGCTTGTGCCCGATATCGTGCGGGCGGTGCGGGGTGGCAAGACGCTCGAACTGCGCCACCCCGAGGCGACCCGCCCCTGGCAGCATGTGCTCGATTGCCTCAACGGCTACCTGGTTTATGCGGAGGCGTTGATCAGCTCTTGCGGCCTGCCGCGCGCCCTCAATTTCGGGCCCGACCCGACCCACCCCCTGCCGGTCTCGGCGGTTGCCGATGCCATCTTCGAGGCCCTCGGGCAAAACCCAGCCTGGGTGCACAAGCCGGCGCCGGGCTCGATCGAAATGAAAGCCCTCGCGGTCAATTCGCAGGAAGCTCGCCGCATCCTCAACTGGCGCGATCGCCTTGCCGGCACGCCAAGCCTCGCCTGGACAGCCCAATGGTATGCCGCCGAAGCCGCCGGCCAGGATATGCATGCCTTCACGCTCAACCAGATTTCCCGATTTTCGACGCTTTGAACGATAGCGACAGCCATGACCCTGATCCCCAATTGCCGCTTCTGCGCCACGCCTCTGACAACCACCCTGTGCGACCTTGGCCTCCAGCCACTGGCCAATGACTACCGCATGCCCGACGACAAGAATCCGGAGCGCAGCTTCCCCCTTCATGCCCGGGTGTGCCCGAACTGCCTTCTGGTGCAGGTGGACGATTCCGTGCCGCCGGACGCGATCTTCTCCGACTACGCCTATTTCTCCTCCTATTCGGACAGCTGGGTCGCCCACGCCAAACGTTATGCCGAGGCGATGATCCCCCGCTTCGGCCTTGGGCCCCACTCGCTCGTGGTCGAGATCGCCTCCAATGACGGCTATCTCCTGCAGCACTTCAAGGCCTGCGGCGTGCCGGTGCTCGGCGTCGAGCCGGCAGCCAATGTCGCTGAAACCGCGCGTGCCAAGGGTATCGATACGCAAGTCGCCTTCTTCGGCGTGGAGACCGCCAAGCGCATCCTCGCCCAGGGCAAGCGTGCCGATCTCATGGCCGCCAATAATGTGCTGGCGCATGTGCCCGATATCCGCGATTTCGTCGCTGGCTTTGCCACGCTCTTGACGCCGGAAGGCGTGGTGACCTTCGAGTTCCCGCATGTCATGAACCTGATCGAGAAGGTTCAGTTCGACACCATCTATCACGAACACTTCTCCTATCTCTCGCTGGTGGCGGTCGAGAAGGTGTTCGCCGCCGTCGGGCTCAAGGCCATCGATGTCGAGGAACTGCCCACGCATGGCGGCTCGCTGCGCCTGTTCGCGGCCCCCCTCCAGTCGAGCCATCAGCCCTCGGCCCGGCTCGATGCGCTGCGCGCCAAGGAGCACGCCGCCGGGCTCGACACGCTTTCGGGCTATGAGGGCTTTGCAGCCAAGGTTGCCGAGGTCAAGCGCGGCTTCCTCGCCTTCCTCGCCCAAGCCAAGGCCGCCGGCAAGAAGATTGCCGCTTATGGTGCTGCCGCCAAGGGCAACACCTTCCTCAATTTCTGCCGAGTGACGCCGAGCGATATCGTAGCGGTGTTCGACCGTTCGCTCGCCAAGCAGGGGCGCCTGTTGCCGGGCAGCCAGATTCCGATCCTGTCGCCCGAGAAGATTTCGGAAGTTGCCCCCGACTATCTCGTCATCCTGCCCTGGAATATCGCCGATGAAGTGATGTCACAGACCCGCAGCCTGATGCCCGAGGGCGGCCAGTTCGTCACCGCGGTACCACAGATCAAACTTACACCGTGAAATTCCATCCCACCAAGATCCCCGGCTGCTTCCTGATCGAGCCCGAGCCTCGGTGCGACGATCGCGGCTTCTTCACGCGGATCTATTGCCCCGATGAGTTCGCCGCAGTCGGCATCGATTTCAAGCCGGTACAGGCCAATCTGTCGCGCAATGACAAGATCCACACCCTGCGCGGCATGCATTTCCAGGACCCGCCCTTCGCGGAGGCCAAGCTGGTGCAGGTCGCCCGAGGCGCCGTCTTTGACGTGATCGTCGATCTGCGTCCGCAAAGCTCGGCCTATAAGCAATGGATCGGTGCCGAACTCAGTGCCGATAGGGTGAACCAGCTCTTCGTGCCCGAAGGCTGCGCCCACGGCTTCCTGACCCTGGCGGCCGATACCGATGTGCTCTATGGCATGGGTCTGAAATATGTTCCCGGGCACGCCAAGGGCTATCGCTACGACGACCCGGCCTTCGCGATCCCATGGCCCGCCGAGCCGGCGGTCATCGCGCCCGCCGATCTTAACTGGCCCCTCTTTTCAGGATAAGGCATGGCGAAGACGGCAGGCTCACGGCGCAGGCGTGCAAGGGTCAGGCGGATCAGTTTCGCCGGCCGCCAGTTCGTCGCCACCGGGCTAATTAACTCGTTGTTATCAGAAAAGCTTGGATGAACAGATACAATCTTATTCGAAATTGGCTCTGTAATTCTATAGCCACCGGGTATTTTTGCGGACACAATAATGCCGTTATCAAACGTTCCGCCAGCAAACGAGTCTCTAAACGTGGTAGCTCCAGACCGGGTATCGATACCGACGCCGGAAGTACCGTGAAAGAAAGCCACGGAAGTTCAACTAGACCCAAATTGCGGATTAGGCAGATTTAGCAGTGCTGGCCCGTTGTCGTCCGCCATATTATTAATTCCGCCGGGTTAGCTTGTGCTATACCAAAGTTGCGATCCTGAGTTTACTAAGGTCAATGTGATATTGTAATAATTCGAATATATCCACCCCCCACGAAATAGTGTATGTAATATCCTTGGCCAATTTTGTAATTATACGATAGAACGCCGGCTGCATCGTCGACTGTTCCTGATGGTTGACCGAGTTTGGTGAGTACGTTACTAGTACTTTCTCCTATTTTGACGCCTAGCACGTTCCCACGAAATGGAAACATTAGTCTTATATTCTCTGCCTTGCCTGTCTTGTCGAATAAAACACTTGCGCCAATAGTATTATCTTCAAGTATAGACTTTCCCGAATCGTCCTCGTGTAGAGAGGGGAATGCCTCGAACACGCTATGAAAAGGCTTAGGGCTCTCTTCTGTCTTAAGGGCGCGCTTGACCGTTGTAACATCGTCGCCCAATCTAAAGCCGATGCTTTGTATCGATTGGTCTTGAGCCCACAGCGGGTATCCACCTGACGAATATGCAAAGAAACTAAACAAGCAAAGTCCCAACGCCATTAAATAACGGAGCTTACGCAAACGTATACGTTTTATTGGGATCGCAGCATAAGCTTCTTGTTTTGCATTGTCTAAAATGGTTAATTCTTGTAAACGTGATGCTAATTTCCCAATGTCTGGAGATAAGATCGCTCTGTCGGAAGTATGGACTGTCGAATTGGCAATTAAAGCAGGGTTGCAATCCGCTAATTGCCGCCGTTCGGCTTCGGGAAGAGACATTTTGCTCACTTCCTTGCGACCGCCCATACTTTTGCGAGAGTGGACGAGTATCCATACCGATCTCCCGCATCTGCATAGGCCTTCAATGAAGCGAGATCAGTCGCTGACAGTAATCTATTCATAAATTACCTGCGTCAAGTGTTTGAATTTGGAATGTACCTATGACTATCTCAACGTTCTGCTTTATTTTTGGCCACATATATAGAAATATACGTGGAAACTCGACATGAAGTGCGGCCGAGAGAGTTTGGTTTCTAAAGTACATCGTGCATGGCGGTCTTCTGCTCCAGGCAGGATCTTCCGTGTGATCCTTAATCCCTGAAGCCTGGCATTGAATCCAAAAATCCACAGGTTTTGAGTCAGGGAAATAAAAGTCTACAGCCTCGTTCCCGCCAAAGTTGTTCTGATATATACTTACGTCGCCAATTGTTCCAACTCTGTTAAGGCCAAATAGATTCGGCTTTCGGCCCCCGTGAAGTCCTGATTTCTTGAGCGATATATTGGAATTCGAAAGATATAGATCTGTTGAAAAATCCAATAACTTTTGTTCTGCGTCTCCGTCGTTAATGGTTTTTACTGTAGATTCAATGAGAACTTCCATGGCGCTCCAGTCTAATCCATTCTTAAAGTTCCGTGGATCAGCTTTCCGAAATGGAACGAAATCAGGAAGGGACAGCGCGATAGCGAAGTCTTGTGCACTGGGACTTGTGTAATTTGGATCAGGGTAGCCCAGATAGGTTTCTGGGATACAGCCTGTGTTGGCTCCCGAGATGTATTCCGCTGGGATTTTTAACTTGATCAAGTTGGTCGGTGTTCCAATCGCCCAACGCAGTTCTAAATATGAAGAACCAGTCGTGTCGGTTACAAGTCGTTCATTTGGATCACAGCTTTTTGCTGGGCTGGAGCCAAGTGCAGCCATAATAACTGATAAAAGAGCGATTCTTTTGAACACGATGATAGTTGATTTGCGCCCACTATCTAGATTCTCGGTCTGCTCTATGGAATGAAAGCGCATCTATCACTCTTTTGGTTTAGGATCTCGCCAGTCGTCATACGTCAGGGCAAATTATTTTTTTATAGAGGAATAAGATCTGTCAGTTGATAATGCATCTGATCCATTCGCGGATAAAGTATCACTTTCGACCGCGGTGGCAGAATTAGTGCTGCAGCGCTTACTCGAAGAATAAGATCTACTGGGCACACCCGTAACTGCGATTACACTGAAGAGTTAGAAATTCGGCGCACATAGGCCTTTGTTACAATTAGTGCCGCCTGGATAATTTCATTGCCACAATCGATAGCTGCATTGTGGCAAAAGTGCGGCAAATTGTGTCACGGGCAAACTTATTTCGTAGGGGAATTTCGGCGAATCACGGTGATGTCACGCTGATGAGGTGAGTATAATACAGGCCACATTTATCATATGATGCCATATTCCGTGTGATTTGGTCCAGTTAGTTAGTCCGCCGCAGGATTAGTCTGCAAAAATTGGATATTAGAAGAAATATTAGCGTGGTCTGGTTCGATCGATACCATTTTGCCGGGCAACGCCGACACCGACAAGCCCTGCCGGTGTAAATCAAGGATCATCACAGTCTCCCCGAGTCCGACCACGGAGCTACCCCTTTCGACCATCGAAAGAAGCATCGGCGAAACGCCACCGTCGGTCTTCCCGGGGCATGCCCCGGGAAGACCGAGGCACCGAAAACTGGGGAATTTTCAAACAGCGGATTTGGGGAGTTTCACTCCGGCATCAACAAGAGGAAGCGGAATCCAGCCGATTTTCTGCACGCATCACCTGCAGTGCCAATATCGATGCCCTCCTTTCATGTAGTAGGTGCGATGACAGGTGGCGGCGCTCACAGACTTTCGCGCGGCTTGTTTGCGGGTGTCGCTAGGTGGCATTGGCCCATGACTGTCACTAGCCGCGATCGCCGGCGGCGAGGTCGTGCGCCCAGCGTCAGCGGACACCGTTGGGAGCAGCAATTGCAACGCATCGCGGCGCGGCTTCACGACGACCATGATCTTTTTGGCATCGACCTCGCTGCAGGCCCACTGGCCAAGATTCATCAGGGAAGTCATTTGGCCGATGACGAGCCCCGCCTGCACTGGTGCCACCGGCAGTGGCCCGCGCTCGATGCGCATGAAGGCGAGGTTTGAAGACACCAATGCGTGCTTGAGGCCAGCGCACGTCGCGTCATCAGCGAGGGCACGCCCGGTGCTATGGCCTATGAACAGACACATGCAGAACAGTGCCACGACATTTTTCATGACCGAGTTCCCGCGTTACAGGATAAGGCTGGCAGCGATCTCAGGCTAATCCAATCATCCGACCACGCCAATACTCAACGCCCTTAGGGCAGAAAGTTGAGGTTCTGACCGCCCGAAGACAGAATACTTGGCTACAGCCAAATTCAAATAGCAAGTTTGCGACAGCCCTCAATTGGGGCAGCGCGCGGCCTTGCCACCTCTTGTCGCCCTACTTGCTAAATGATCGGATGGGTCGTTTGATGCCATTGCCGCCCTAAAAATGCTCGAAACGGATCCAAGCTGTAGTCTCAACGGGCGTCACGCGTTGGCATAACGGCAAAAATTTACCGCTGAAGCGCGTGCCAGCCGTCACGCGACAGTTTCTGCATCGCTGGAGCAAGCTTCGAACGTGTCAGTCATCTCATTGATGACATCAGCTCGTTGGCGTGTTTCTCGAATATCTCGCACCAGACATCGAGGGTCGCCTGATAGTCTTGCGATCAATGACGGGCTTGTGGTACGGCCCTGCCCCACCCAGAGCGAGCAGCTATGACGCCCAAGCCTGGAAGAGTATGGGATCGCATTGTGAATACCGGGCTGCGACCTTCCAAAGCTGTTCATTTTGATTCCAGTCCATAATGAAGCGTCTCGATCATATCGGTCTAGGGTTGCCTGGCTATGCCTTTGGGTTACGCATTCTCGCGGCTTGATCTGCTCGCCCGCCGGCCAAGGAATGACGCCGATTGCCAAAGGACCGATTTGGTCACGCCGTAGAATGCGCGCGTGCGAGCCAGAGCGCGTTTCGTCATGCGGAATGAGAGCCCGATAATCGCGCCGTCCTTATGATCAAAGGGGCTGCGGGGCCCCTGTGGTGTCCAGTCGATTGTCCGGAGGCGATCATACCAATAAGGCTCGCAGACGATGGTCAGCACACCAATTCTGCGCAGAAGGCAAAACTTAACGATCCCCCAATAGACCATCCTGACTTAGACCAGTGGTGCGAGGCGGCTCGGAACCCACGACTAATGCCTTGTTTGATAGGATTATCTAGCGTAAAGTCCTTATATTAGCGCAGTCGATGCTTAATTGGCCTACAGACGAAATCTTCGACGCAACAAGTAATCTGCGTATAATATTATTGCATATGATTTTCTATTATAATCAACCATGACTATGTCTTGAAAGTTTTTTGGATTATACAAAATTTTTACATTGTATCCCACTTCGATACCGTCTGGTCCCAAGATATATTTTTTCGGGTATTCTTTATATATTTCTTTTCCTATCTTATACTCTAATAAATATTTAAATATCGGTACTTCTCCGGGGCCAATATTTGTTTTCTCGACTACTATGGCCGTGTTTTCACTCCAGCCGGATGTTGAAATTATAGTTAAGTAAGCAGATATAATCACAAATAGTACAATTGCTATAAATATTATAAGAATAATGATATTCATTGACATTCAGTAGCTCAGCCGAAAAGCTGCCTTTCAATCTTCTCACGCAGAATTTGTAGCCAGAGTTTGGGGAAAGCTCCAAGAATGGTTGCCTCCGAGTCTCCGGCCGCCGCTGTCAATACACGAATGCAACGATGGCCTCTCACTTTCAAGTGGCATGTGGCACACGTAGCCTGGCGAGCAGTCGCGCTATTTAATCTTAGATTACATGTCGCAGGGCCTTTCATTAAGGCGAAACTCGTACTCAACCGTTGTTCACTGATTGCCAGACGCGATATAACTTTGCTTATGCACGACAATATTCTTCCAAAACTGTTCTTCTTGATGCCAGTCCATCATAGAGCGTCTTGATTATGCCGGTCTAGGGTTGCGGGTTATGCCTTCGGCAACCTATTCTCGCGGCTTGATCTGCTTGCCCGCTCGTCAAGCGGTGACGTCGATTGCCAAAGGACCGATTGGGTCACGCCATAGAATGCGCGCGTGCGAGCCAGAGCGCGTTTCGTCATGCTGACTGAGAGCCCGATAATCGCGCCGTCCTTGTGATCAAACGGGCTGCCGAGACGCCGCGGTGTCCAGCCGATTGTCCGGAGGCGATCATACCAATAAGGCTCGCAGACGACGGTCAGCCCGCGAATTTTGCGCAGAAGGCAGAATTCCACGATGCCGCAATAGACGATGCCGGCGGCACGGGACGGCCTGCCGGCCTCGCGCAATGCCGGCACGACGAAAACCCGCGTCCATTCGTAAAGACCTGGATCGCGGGGAACGCCATCTTGAGCAAGCTGGGGAAACACCTCGCTCATGAGATGTGGCCTGGTGGTCGGGACGAGGCGCGAGCCTGCGACCACATTTTGCTCACGGCTTATTCCCAAAAGATAGGTTGCCTCTTGCGTATCAAAAGCATCGATCTCGCGGCCGTCTGGCCGCGCAAGGTTTTGCCAACCGCGCTCGCCGACATAGATGTCATGTCGAATCTTGAAATAATCATCCAGATGTTTTTGATAGGTAAGCCGGTTCGAGCGATCAACAACATGTATCTGGAACATGGCACCTTCTCCGTGCCATATGCGTAAGGTCCGGTCGTCATCGGCCGCCATACCTTGAAATTGGTATTGATCACAATTGAATATCGTGGTGGCGCAAGGCCTCAACAACTGTGTGGGCGATAGTGGCCGCATCGTATTTCTGGCGTATGTTACGAAGATGCGTACTTGCCGTGTGCCTGGAAATCCCCAGGATCTTTGATATCTCCCATGCGGTTTTTCCGGCTGCGACCCACTGCAGGATCTCCCGTTCGCGTTCAGACAGTGCGGGCTGCTCGGCATGGTTTGGCCTATCCGCAAACCGCAGGGCTGAATGGAAAGCCAGGTGTGCCAGCGCCTGGACCACGAAGCTGGCATAAGGCGGTACGTCGAGGAATTCGCCCGCAAATGTGACTGTGGCTGGCTGTGAGAATGGCAAATGAAGGGGCACACAGATGCCCTCGCGAAGGCCAAACTCTCTTGCTGTATCCATGACGATCTTCGCCGGCTGAGACAATGAACCGCGACCCAGCTCGTGCCAAAAGAAAGGAACCGCCGTTTTGCGGGACCGCTCCGCACAAGGATCATGACGATAGAGGCGATGCGCGTTGTAGTAGGCATACCATTCAGGGGGCCAGCCGTTCGCAAGAATATGTTCATGCCAGTTCGTCACATGGGGAACCGGCAATCTCGTAATCAAACAGGCGGTGAAGCCATAGCGCGCGGTGCAGGTACAAAGCTCGTCAATGATCGCGCCAGGAGAAGGCACGCGATCGAGCCGTTTTGCCGTATCAAATATATCTAGGAGTGCTTCCTTGATCACCAATTTCAATGATGTAAGCCTCCCAAAATTTGTCCACTACCCTAGGGGAAGAGCTTAAATCTCGTTTTGCCGATCGAGCAAGTACTCAGGATACGAATGATTACTATAGTAGGTGGAGAGCCGAACGCCTTTCTGGCTGCCTTGCACGATGAGGCTAACGGCTGTCTTCGCACGCAACTTGAGGCTCCTGCGCAGCCGCGCAGGGCTCACTCAAGAGCAATTGGCCGACCTTGCTGGGCTCGATCGCAATTATGTCGGGAAACTGGAGCGTGAGGAGAACTCGCCCACGCTTGCTAGACTCGAGGCCATCGCTTTGGCCTTGCAGATCGAGGTCGAATTGCTGATCAGTCGCGAGCTGCCCCGAAAGTCGAACGGCAACTAAGTCTTATCGACCAGGTGAGGCCGGTTTTTCACTCGCTTGACTGACGGCTTCTTGTTCGCAGGCCGCCTGGGGGGCTTGAGGAAGAATTCGCCAATATCTGCCTCAAACGCCCTGGCCAACTTCTCCAGTGTGAGAATGGTTGCATTGCGCCGCCCTGCCTCAATCCCGCTTAAATAAGCACGCGTGGCGCCTGAGCGAAACGCCAGTTCTTCCTGGGAAAACTGACGCTCTCGCCGCATTCGCTGAACATTAAGGCCGACCAGTGTGCGGACATCCATGACGACATGGTCGCCATGGCGTTCACTCTAGGACGACACACTATAGTGCACATTCGTCATTGACACGTCTCCAGGTCGCGTGATCTTATCATCAAAATATGGAACGCCATTCCGATTAAAGGAACACCATGACCGGAAATCTTTCACTGGAACGAGGACTGTCCGTGTTGAAGGTTCTGACACAAGCTCAGGAGGCTCTGGGCGTACGCGAACTATCCCGCCGCCTCGACTTGAGCGCGCCAGCAGTACAGCGCATTCTGAATACGCTGGCAGATCATGGTTACGTCGAGCAGGAACTGGCCTCCCGACGTTATCGACTTGGCTACTCCCTCCTCTCTCTGGCCCAGCACATGCTGCGCGAAGACCGATTGATCTGTGCTTCACAGACGGAGCTCGACGCGCTCGCTGCGGAAGGATGCTTCAACGGGTTTTTGGGAATCCGGCGTGGTGATCAAGGCATTTACCTACTCGCCGTGCAGAGCAAGAGCCCCGTCGTCATTCGCACATCCGCCGGCGAGACCTTTCCTCTCCACTCGACCGCTCTTGGCAAGGCGCTGCTACTGGGGATGGGCCGCGATGAGGTCGTCGAGGTCCTCGGGGAAGGTCCCTTCGAGCGGCTCACGCCACGCACCGTCACGGACGTAGGCAAACTAATTGCTCAAATCCAGGCGTCGCAAGCCATTGGCTACACCACCTCTCTTGATGAGAACTTTTTTGGGCTCATCGCTGTTGGCGCGCCGATCCGCGAGGCTCGCGGATCGATTTCGGCGGCAATCAGCGTAGCCTACCCAAAGTCCGTGGGGCCCCAGGTCGAGATCGCACAGATCGGAGAAAGGGTGATGGCCGCAGCCAGGCGGATTTCCTTCAGTCTGGGCTTTCAAGAGACGAGCGGACCACATGGGGAGGATCCGCGCAATGCTGCTTAATCAACCCCGATTGCAGGAGCGCATGGCCGATCTCCAGCTTGACGCGGTCGTGGCAACCGCTCCGGAAAATGTCACCTATTTGAGCGGCTTTTGGGCACTGTCTCAGTGGATCCGCCGCGGGCCGCAGGTTTATGTCGTATGGCCCACGGTTGGCAAAGGCGTCCCGGAGATCATCACCAGCACCAGCACGCTTGATCTCCTCGCCGACCAGACACCTTGGGTCAGCAATGTTCGTCGCTATGGCGACTTTCATGTCGAAGTGGATCCCGGCATTGCCGAGGATCCGGTGGACCAGCGCCATCTCGCACTTCGGGATGCACCCGCTTACCGAGACGCTTTAATGGCCCTTGTCGCCGCACTGGCTGAACAGGGTCTCACCGCCGGGCGTATCGCCATTGACGAGACGGGGCTTGAGCCAAGTCACATGGGTGAACTCAAGATGCGCCTGCCCAACGTATCTTGGGTTCCAGCAGCAGCGTTGTTTCGCGCCGTTCGGGCCGTCAAGACGGAAGAGGAAATCGACCGTCTACGTCAGGTCGCTCAGATTTCCGAGCGCTCGATCCAGGCTGCGCTTGCTGTGGCAAGGGAGGGTGCGAGCGAACTCGATCTTGCTCGGGCCTTCCACATCCAGACCATCAAGGACGGTGGCTTGCCGGTGCTGGGCTGTATCGGCTTTGGCGAGCGCAGCGCGTTGGCTAACGTCCAGCCCTCCGAGCGCAAGCTCCGGGCGGGAGAGATTATACGTTTCGACGTCGGCGGCCGGTATCAGCATTACCGGGCTGATATCGCACGCAATGCCGTCCTTGGGGCTGTGCCGCTGGAGGCGCGGCGACTTCATCATGCGCTGCTGTGCGGCGTCCAGCACGCCTGCGAAATAATACGGCCAGGTATGTCGGCGGCTGGGCTCTTTGAAGAGGTGACAAGCGTGGTGCAGAAAGAGGGCATTGCGCACTACAAGCGCGATCACGTCGGCCACGGTATCGGCCTTGATGGCTATGATGCGCCCTCGCTTTCGGTCCGAAGCAACGACACGATCGAAGAGGGCATGGTCCTGTGCGTTGAGACGCCCTACTACGAGATCGGGCGCTGGGGCTTGCAGGTCGAGGACATGATTGTCGTGCGCCGTGACGGCGTCGAGCGACTGATGATGACCGATGGTGATCTCATGGAGGTGCCATCATGAGAGGCATCGCTGGCTTTTCCTGCATTCGTTGCGGTAGGCTTTTCCCGCGTGATTTGGAGATCGACGCGCGCGGGTGCCCCGACTGCTTTGAGGATGCTCCTGCCAATCTGCGGGTCACCTATGACATCGACCGCGAGCCTTCCACGGCACGCGCCGTGATGCCAAGGGCCTCATCTCCGTCCCTTTGGCGCTATGCAGACATGCTGCCTTGTACGGAGAGCGAAGCTGTCACATTAGGGGAAGGCCTGACACCTTTGTTGTCAGCGCAGGTTATGGGAAAAAGGCTTGGAGTGCCCAAGCTCTTCATCAAAGATGAGTCCAAGAACCCCACCTGGTCTCATAAGGACCGTTTTTCGACCGTGGCCGTCTCCATGGCGCGTCTGAATGGCGCCCGTGTCGTGGCAACGGCCTCTTCGGGAAACGCCGGCGCCTCTCTGGCGGCTTACGCGGCGCGCGCTGGCTTGAAATGCGTTGTCGTGACATTTGCCGGCACGGCCGGTGCCATGCTGACGCAGATACGAAAACATGGGGCAACGGTGCTACCGCTGGTCGACAAATCGCTGCGCTGGCCTTTGCTTGCCACCTGTACGCAGCGCCTTGGCTGGTTTGCCACCTCGCCTTTTCACGCACCGGTGGTTGGAAGCCATCCTGTCGGGATCGAGGGATATAAGACCCTCGCCTATGAAATCGTCGAGCAGATGCATGGCGCAGTCCCGGACTGGTGTGTGTTGCCAGTTTGTTATGGCGATGCCCTTGCCGGGCTTTGGCGGGGGTTTAACGATCTGCATAGTCAAGGGAGGATTGATCGATTGCCCAGACTCGTGGCCGCTGAAGTTCACGGTTCTTTGGCCAGGGCTCTGGCCGCGAGGTCGGACGTCGTGTCGGAAGAGCCTGCGAGGTTCGACACACTTGCCGTATCGATCGGCACAACGCGCAGTACCTTCCAAGCCTTGGAGGCCTTGCGAGCGTCTCGTGGCATTGCGGTGCCGGTGGGCAATTCCGGCCTGATCGACCTTCAAGAGGAGCTCGCGGGCACGGAGGGTATTCTGGCCGAACTCACATCGGTGACGCCGTTTGCCGCGATTGCCTCGTTGCGGCGCCAGCATATCATTTCGGAAACGGACAGTGTGGTTGCCGTTGTCACCGGCAGCGGTCTCAAAGATCTGGATCGATCGGACAAGGTGGGTCATCGCCAGCCCGTGTTCCATTCTGTGAATGAAGCGCTGACGCATTTGCGCGAGAATGGCGGGCTTTGCGCCTCAGGCGAAGCCACTGTGTGGTAGCCAGGCGCACCCAAATGCTGAAAGGCCAGTGGGAACAAGAGCAAAAAAGTGTCTGCTCAATTCAAACCATCCTGCCGCCGGTAACAAACGATAATAATCTGTTACATAAATATCAACTAGCAAGCATCGGAAATATCATGCCTTTCAGGAATTCAATGGCCTGCCCCGCACTTGCAATGTTCATGCTCGCGACCCAGGCCCTGGCGGAGGACACCATGAAGGTCGGCATTACGACCACCGGCGTTCCATTTACCTTCGTTGATACCGGCACCCTGAAGCCCACGGGTGCAATGGTCGACCTCGCAAGCGAAATTGCAGCAGACAGCGGCATGCGATCAGAGTTCCAGATTTCCGCCTTTCCAGCACTCATCCCCGCGTTGACGACGGGCAAAATCGATCTGATTTCCGCGGCGATGTTCGCCACGGATAAGCGCCGGCAGATCGTTGATTTCAGCACGCCCGTCTACGAATTCGGCGAGGCGATGTTTGTGGCCGCCAGTGATTCCAAAAATTACACGCTAGAAGAGTTGAAGGGTGAGACGGTTGGAGCACCGATAGGCTCGACCATAGCAGAGGATCTCCAGGCTGCAGGACTGTTTGCTGAAGTCAGGCAATATGAGTCGATCTCCGACATCTTGCGGGACGTGAAACTCGGTCGCATCAAAGCCGGTTTTGCCGATCGGCCGATCGTCGCTTACCAGCTCTCGCAAAAGTCCGACTTGGGTGTACGCCTGGTTGCCGGCTATCGGCCGATGCATGTTGGCGAGGTCGCTCTCGCCGTTGCCAAGGGTGACAACAAACTCCTCGAAAAGGTCAACGCAGCGATTGCCAAGCTCAAACAAAGTGGCGAACTCTCGAAGATCTTTGCCTGTTATGGCCTTTGATAAGCGCAGCTATCTCTAGCAACCGGGTGACTGCGTAAAGCATCCAAGTGGGAGCTTCGACATCAATTTCAGGAATTGCGGTCTGATCTCACAAAAAAGGAATGCGCATGAGTGGATTCTTTGCTAAATCTGTTGAATATATACCGTTTCTTCTCAACGGGCTTTGGTTGACGGTCCTCGTAACTCTTCTTTCGCTGCTTCTTGCTTCAACGCTTGGTCTGGTATGGGCCCTCCTCAGAACATCGGGTATTCGCTCATTGGCGCTGCCGACGAGACTTCTGATTGAGTTCATACGCGGGATCCCGCTTCTGGTTATTCTTTTCTACATCTACTTTGTTGCGCCTGACATTGGCATTGATTTGACAGCCTTCCAGGCCGGTGTTTTAGGCCTGGCGCTCGCCCACTCGTGCTATCTTGGCGAAACCTTCCGCGCAGGGATTGAAGCTGTCGACCGCGGGCAAATCGAAGCGGCAAAGTCGATCGGCATGAGGTGGCCGTTGATGATGCGCCGCGTTGTTCTTCCGCAAGCATTCAAGATCACACTCGCTCCTTATGCCAACAACGTGGTTCTTCTTTTGAAGGATTCTTCGCTTGTTTCTGTGATTTCAGTGGCCGATTTGACCATGCACGGCAAGATGCTTGCTTCTTCAACATTCGACAATATGACGGTTTTCACTCTCGTGGCGCTGCTTTATCTCTCGCTCACCATTCCCCTCAACCTTCTGATGCGGCATGTGGAAACGTCTCTGGCGGAGGGGCGATGATAAGCTTCGAGAACGTCCATAAGGCATTCGGAGACTTTGAAGTTCTCAAGGGTGTCGACGCGCACATTGGCAGGGGACAGGTTGTGTGCCTCATCGGCCCATCGGGATCTGGCAAGTCCACATTGCTGCGCTGTGTCAACGGACTTGAGCATTATCAGCGCGGCCATATCAGGTTTGATGGCATAACAGTGGATACGCGTTCTGCGATGATTCACCCCATCCGCGCGCGTGCGTCCATGGTGTTCCAGCGCTTCAATCTCTTTCCACATCGTACCGCTCTAGAGAATGTAATGGAGGGGCCGCTCTATGTGTTGAAGGAAGATAGCAATGAGGTGCGCGAACGAGCGATGGCGCTACTCGCCCGCGTCGGCCTTGCGCAAAAGGCGAAGGCCTATCCCTCCTCTCTCTCGGGCGGTCAGCAACAGCGCGTGGCGATCGCTCGCGCGTTGGCAATGCGACCGCAGGTCCTCCTGTTTGATGAGCCCACCTCGGCGCTCGATCCCGAGATGGTCGGCGAGGTCTTGCAGGTCATGCGCGGATTGGCTGAAGAGCATATGACCATGCTGATCGTCACCCATGAAATTCAGTTCGCGCGCGAGGTTGCAGACGTCGTGCTTTTCCTCGACGGTGGGCGGATCTTGGAACAAGGCGAAGCAAAGGAGATGCTTCGTCATCCAAAGCGGGATCGCACGCGGGACTTTTTGCGACGCGTGATGCATCAGATGTGATGATTGTTTAGCCCCAAGTTTTGGGCGGCCAAATTCGTCATCCGTTTATGCTTTGGGCAGGATGACTCCACCATATACACTCCGGCATCAACATCGGAGAGCCGCCGATAGCGCTCATCCAGATCGAAGAAACCCGGCTGCCTCATGCCTGCCCAACTCACACTCTCTCCAACCAGACAATCATGAAACAGGTGATTTGGGGAGGTTTTTAGACGTGTCCGCTAGCCACTTATTATCCTCTTCTGCATCTTTTGTAGGCGTGAGAAAAAACCACAGCGAATAAAGTCCCAAGCAAGATGCGGTATAGTACCCCCTTAATGATTAATTCGTAGCCACACGAAGTTGTAATCCCACTTACTACAGCCACACATTTGCCGAATTGGAGGCCAAAACTGAGGTCTCTTGTTTCAAAAAATTCAATATAAATATCGGGCGATAAAATCAGTAAGACAATCAAAAATATATATGCATATACATTATCTACGTTAATCTTATGAAATATAATTGTAATAGTTATAATTATTGGAATTATAAGTAAAAAAACTATCATAAACTTCACAAATTGCTCATAAAAGTTTCTATTCAAACACATATAAATCTTGTTATAATTATTTGAAAACTCGCATATTGCGGATTGAAGTATATATTCGAATATATACGATATTAGGCACGAACAAAGTGTAGATTTAACGACGCACTTTATGCTGTAGCCGTTGTTTTTGTTAATCAATATCTTTCTCATGTGCACCTGAGATGAACCGAATTATTCGTCAGCGTAGCGCGGTTGGGAAATCAGGTTCTGGCCCCAGAAATAGCAACTGGGATTGTGATCGCTCAAGTAAACAAAATCCAGCTTCCTGCATCTCATCCGCATTTGCGCTCAACTCTGAATTTTAAAAAGGATTCTCAGAGCGTTGGCATTGCCAGCATAAAAGCGGCGCCGCGCATATTGGCTTAGGAAGGCAGTGCGGCCCAGCCTAGCACTGCATCGGAAACCAGGCCGGGCCGCTGTGCGGCGCATGATATAAGTCGGCGCGCCGCAAACTGCCCCCGGTTTATACGCCCGGCACGGTGATTTTTATGTGATCATTCGCTCACCACAAAACGGCTCGATCGTGGCAAGCGCGAGCGGCGCGTGCTGAGAAATCCTCATAATGCGTGCGCACGAGTTTCTTTGGCGTTTCAGAACCTTCGGCTACTAACCCTCTTGAGAAAGTGCCTGAAAGACGCGTCCCAAATTTCACCATGCCTAATGTTAGCAAGCCTCAGTCCTTGTGCAAAATCTGTGCGGAATAAAATCGCCGGCAAATAGAGTAGCTATGAAACGGCCATAACGTTATCTATTAAAATTGGAGAATATTCTTGAATATGCGCATAAAGATAGTACGAAATCCCTAACATCGTTCCGAAATACAAAACGAAACGGGCAACTAAGATTGCCCGCCGCACAATCGTTGGAAATTTCCTGATATCAAATATTTTCGCTGCCACTCTATCCTAGCGGCAGTATAACCTAAGCGCGCATTCCCTGACATTCCCTTGCGGTATACCCTTGAGGGCTAGACCAATAGGTCCCTTGGATTTTTGGGAAAGGCTACTTTGCATTCATATGTATCAACCGCATTACTTGGTCGTACGATTCATTGCACGATATAACCTGTTCTTTCCCAAGTACAATCATGGCGGTGTCGTCATCCTGCTTTCGAACAAATAGTATGAGATCAATATTGACCGACACCGTACCCCAACCATCTGTAACCTCAATGAAACCCGTATCCATGTGCCACCTGTTCCGCTTTTGCAATTTCGAGATGATTTAGCGCATCCAGCGACCTGCGTGCGGCCTCGCCAGGCACTATGTGACCAAAATCAAGGCTGAAAAACAGTGCCGCCGATGGATCATAGGGCGACTTCGCCGGCCCGCCCAAGCCTGCTGCCAAGCTTGATCGCTCAAAGTATTTGTGCGGGCACGGCGTAGATGCGATTTTCTTGCCTCACCAAACGCCAAACGCTGAAATCACCAAGCCTAAGGGCGAGAAGCCCGTGTCCGACTGGGAGGCGGTAGCAATATGTCGGCCAGCTGAAGCGCTAATCACGCCTGGTACTCTGGATTAGGGCATCGGTTGCCGCATTGCAGGCGCGCTTCATGACATGATGATCGGCCAGGCTCACAAGGGCCGTGGCCACCTCGTCGCCATCCCAGCCGGCGGCCTCGGCCAGCGTTGCGACATTCTCGAATGCCTCCTCAATTGCTTCCTCACAAAACAGGAAACGATCAGGATTGTTGGCAGGCACCTTCGGGCCGGGTATCGGTGACATGGCACGCCCTCCGCAGTGGACTATAATGTCAGCGCAATTGGGGGACTTTGCAAATGTCGGGGCCATCGGCAGGCAATCGGTTGCGTTGGAACCGGAACGGCCTATCGGCAATCGAGATCGCGAAGGAGGTAATCGCCGTGGACAAACCAATGTGGAGTAAGCCAGTGACAATTAAGCCAGCAAATGCGGGCTTCAAAACGATCACGAATACCGAGGAAGCGTCGCGATTTCTGCTAAATCACTGGCCGACCAGGGGCGGTGAAATGCACCTGGATGCCCGCAAAGTCTTTATTGCGGTTTTGTCTGGGAAGCGTCGGCAGGACGATGCTAGGGCTGCCTTCATCAAAGCCGCGCAGGAAGCGGCGATCCTTATAAGGGCGTGATGACGATCTCAGGAATGGCGAGTTCGCCGAGGGCTTCATTCCAGGCGGCGTAGGGACGCTGCGCGTGCATATCGAGCAATAGCTGTCCGCATAGAGCGATATCCCGGGTTTTTGCGTAACTACCCAAACGCGCTCCCTAGGACAGGCAGCAAAATCATCGAACGCAGCTTGGTCCGCAAAGAGCGAGCCCACGCCAAAGTTACCGCTAGGATTGCCTTCCGTAAGGCGGTGCTAGTCGCATGCACGTATATCCAATGGGGCCCGCAGAAAACTAACGGTTATTGGGTCATTTGAGATCTAAAATAACGCCCCAATTCCCGTTATCGACCTCGTGGATGCTCTCTTGGAGATATTCCACTGCGGCGACCTCAGCGTGCTCCCACATCATCGCTTGAAGTTCGACATAACTGCAAAGATCGGCCCCACATCCTTCGCAAAGGACGCGGGACTCGTCTGTCGGATTGTCGGGGATAGCCAAGATACCGTTTCCACAATGAGGGCACTCCACCCTAAAGCCTAATCCGATCTCGCTGTCCGACATGGCAACCTCCCATCTCGATTAGAAGAAGCTAGATGGATTCCTTACGCGGCGAAATTCACGTCCTCTGCCTCACTCCATGACCGCCGCTCGCGCAATTATCATGGTTCGCGCTTCGCCCCATTCGGCTCGATTGCCTTGGCCAAACGAGCCTTCTTCAGGCGTGCCGTCTTCGTGCTTCGACGCAGCTTTTCGGCGTCGGTTATGGCCTGTGCCGCGTCGGTAGTGGCGTCATGTCGTAGGCTCTGGGCGTTGGGTTTAGGCGCGGTCAAGACTCCTCATTCCAGCCACTCAAGAAAATGCCCGCCGTTAGGGCGGCGGGCAAAGGCATCTAACAAGGTTATGACGTTACAGTAATAGTGACGCTCGGACATCGCTAGATAGTCTTAAGGTGTAAGCCGCCGCTGGGTGGCCGCCGTTTTCGTCCAAATTGGGTATCTGGGTTCCAACAGGTCATTCCGGGCTTCCATGCCTCCAACCGTATGTCCCGTCCACGTCAGGGGGCTTGCCGCAAGCGGCAACCAATTTCCGCAAAGGGAAACTCCCCTGGTGCGTTGCGTTGATGCATGCAAGCCAATTCATCTCACGCACAAAGGAACTCCCCATGAGCAGCACGACCAACAAAGTCAAAGGCGCAGCCAACCGGGCCGCTGGTGTGTTCAAACAGGGCGTAGGCGAAGCCGTCGGAAGCAAGAAGCTTCAGGCAGAAGGCGCAACCCAGAAGGCGAAAGGCAAGGCTCAAGAAGCGGTCGGTAAGGCCAAGGATACTCTTAAGTCGGTTGTAGATAATGCTTAGTTTTTTACCAAACAGGGGCTTACATGGCATCCGATCTGCTTCCTAGCGAAGCACTGGACACCCTTCGTGACTTCTCGGAAACGGCACCGCCGCCGTGGTATCGGCTCCCATGCTCGAATTCTCAATTTCTAGCAGATATGTCGAGATGAAAGACGTCACACCAGTCGTCACAAGCGAGGGCCTAGACGCTTTCGGTTCCGACGACACTCCGATCCCGCCCCTTCCGCCAATAATTTTAATAAGCTACTGATATTTAATCACAATATACGTTGCAAGAAATCGTCACCCTAACAATTACCCCAACAGGTGCGGCGATTTGTCCTGAATGTCGGTGAATGCTGATGGCACTTAAGGGCCGGCAGTAGACCCACGCCTTCGGTGTGCCGGCGAAGGTCACTGCCCCCTATCGCCTGGCACCCGCCGCTGCAATGACCCAAAACAGGGCGCCGGAGAATGCTCCTAGCAACGCCATCGCCCCACAAAGTTCAATGAGATAAATCCATCCCCACCCCGTCATCGCGCCGTTCATATTCGTCACGTGGCCGTTGGTGGCTGCATAGTCCGGATGCGAACCCAGACCCAACACAAACCAAGGGAGGGAAGCAACAACCGCCCCTGTAGCCGCACAGTTCAACACGGATGCCCTAACGCGATGTCTTAGGAACAAAAATGCTGGAACTCCCAACACAATGGTCGGCGGATAGCCGCCGAACAAGGCGAACTCATAGGTGGTGCGAAGGATACTTTCTGGAAATTTGGAATACCCGCCGTACCCCGGACCGATGCAAGCGACCCCAAAGGCCGCAATCAGCGGCGTGAGAGCAAACGCGGCAATGGTCCTCCACCAAGGAGGCAGAGAAATGGTAGGGTTACGCATTTAGTGATTTCCGCAATGATTGAGCATGATTCTCTGAATTTGGCGGACTTCTCATCTTTCGTCACCCATCCTGCGTAGAAATCGAATTTGCCACGATCTGGTGGTGTTTCTCGTTCCTGCTGTGCAAGACGCGCTTTTCACGGCCGCTCTACCAAGATGACAACTACAGACATACGCAGGTGACACTGCTGGAGGTGCCTGCGAGTAATCCCGATCGCCACCTGTTCTGCGAAGAAGCGATCGAGGAGGTCTTTTGAAATATCGCAGCCTTGGCCGAGGCTGCCGGCTGGGATGGTGACGAAGTGGCGGCAGCGCTTGTCAGCCTGGCCGATCATCACATGCTGGGCCGGTTCGCAAATGCAAAGCTTGAAGAGCTGATCGCTCGCATCTCGGACCAAAAGGGCCACTCGTGAGACTTGCCGGACAGTTTAATCCTAGCCGCGCGACACCAGCTTGCCGCCAATGAATTCGACAGGGCGCGCATACGTTGTGTCGTAGTGCGAACCGGTCAGCTCCGGGCGGACGAGCGTGAATTCGAGGTTTCGCGCATAGAGATTATTCTCCTTGCAGCCCCTGCAGACGATCCGCGACGACGTCGCGCCTATCTTCTTGGCGGGCGTGTCCCGGCGTGCATCCATCAGGCTGAAATCAGCGGTATGGTCGCACGTCAGACACCGCACGCGGAGAGAGAACCAGCCCTCGTTATGCAGTTCTCCATGGGTTTGGGGGAGTGTCATTTTGCTCATGACGACACGTTGCCCGAGTCGTGGCATGAGAACAAGACAGGAACATGGGCCGCCCGATCAAAACCTGCCCGATCAGATCGGGCCTAACCGGGGCCCGGAGGCTGGGGACTACGAGGCACTGGCTGCAACAGCATAGCCTGCTTGGTTTGCTCGATGATTTCCGGCTGCAGCGAGCGCAAGGCCACCGTCGAAGCTGATAGCCTTCTGGGTTGGCCGGAAGTAATTTCCCTCTCGGAAGGATACCGGCGGCTATGAGAACGTGTCGGCTAACTTGGTGACCGCCCCTTCACCCGGCCGCGGAAAAGTCTCCGCCACACGCTGGGAACGCCAGATGTAGGTTATCCAAATGCACGCCATTAAAAACGAAAACATCTGCGCAGGTCCAGATGTAATGTAAAAGCGGGAGTGGTTGAGTTCAAAAAAGTAAAAAAACTTGGTTAGACCCCGAAGTATATTAAAAAACAGGTCAAATGCAAAAAAAACAACCATTTCACGTTTTGCTCTGAAGTTCCTCTGTACGATAGAACCGAGGCACCTCATCCCTATCAAAAGTAAAATAACACCTACTGCCAAATAGAGGTAAGCTTGAAACCAATGCTCCGCTCGAAATTTCTGTGATCCCCATATTATGAGCACCACCGCAGCCGACAGCGCCGAATTCAATACAATTAGGAAAATCGGAATGACCAACCACCCACCGATCCGTGTTCGGGGGTTAGTCCGCTGGCGAGCTTCCAATAAGTCGCTCTCCCCACTTGTCATATCCTTGCACACTCCAAAAGTAACGCTTGGGAAGAGTATCTACAGTCCCTTTTGCGCGCCACAGAAATTGTGCGGACGATGCGCTCGGTGCACACCGCGAAGCCGAACATGTCATCAATATGTGATCGTCGACTCGTCGGATGTGCATGATTTGCTTATCCTCACGGAATTAGTATCCTTGGCGTCGGAATTTGGTCGGGTGCATGAGGTCGTCCCCATGATCTGGAAAGTGGCCATCATTTTGGCACTTGGGCTGGCCCTGCTCCTCACCCTGATTTGGCCGTATTTGAGGAAACGTCGGGGCGGCAAAACTGGGCGCTACGAAATCATAAATCTACGTGAGGAACTTCTGCGCTCCCGCGCAAAAGCGGACGGCGCTTCCCTTAACCATTTCGGTAGCGATCCTGCAGGCCACCATGGAAACCATCATGGTGACAGCCACGATAGCTGCGGCGGTCACGGGGATGGTGGCGATGGAGCCGGCTCCCACTGACAATGAGCCCTATTCCGGCCGCTCACTATCCTTTATGACGCGCCCTCTGGCTAATCAGCAAATGCCTGCCAGGGCGTTGAGTTCAAAGGCCACGATAGCTGCGGATATGCCTACACAGGCCGGCGGGCAACCTTTGCTCCGCCGGGCACTGGCCGCAATTGCGAAAGCGATCGATCGGATTGAAACTGTGTCCCCACCGGGAAGCTCAAAATGAAGGCCAAACCTCACGGCTTGAGGCAAGCAACGATAACGGCAGCGATGTTGCTGGCAACGGTAGGGCTTTGCTGGGTTCCAACCATGCAAGCCGCTGCACAAGATTATGTGATCTCGTATTCAGATCTCTTAATGGCGGCAGATCGCGGCAAGGTCAAAGTCGTCACGGTCAAAACCGTCGAAATAACTGGCACTTTCGTGGATGGGCGGTCCTTCACGGTAATAATGCCCTACAAAAACCAAGTGATTACGGACTTGCAGCATCGGGGGGTTTCGATTATCGCTGGTCAGCCGTGATCGATCATCGCTTGAGCTGGCGGATGTATTTCAACGCCTCTTCCTCCTCGACGAAACGCCCCGTGCCGGCCGCTAGGAAGATCTCCACAAACGCGCTAACAACGGCGCTGCGCTTGACGCCATCGTTAGGGTAATTGAACGTTGGCACCGACTCTACACACCTGGGATGCGCACCATGTACGCCCATTACGCTGACATTATTTCGAGGATCGATTCAGACCCTATCTGGTTCGATGAACATGCGGTGCCTCGGTATTGCGAGTTCGAGCCGCGTCATTCGGCGAGCATCCACGTTCAAGAAATAGCGCTCGCGGAAATCTCTTGCCAGGCATGTCGCCGGCTCTTTCGGGTCGCGTTTTCAGCGGTAAATTTCACTCCTAAGGACACAGAACAGCAATCGGAACCTCAACACAGCGATGAGAAGAGCGAACCGGAGAATTTCAGACCTATCGCTGATGCAATCCAAGCCAAAACACTTCACTTTGGAGATCCTCCCAATGTCCGGTGCTGTGCTGCGGGCAACTCAATGAACAGCGTTCCCAGACGGGTCATTGAGTATTGGGCGCGGGGCGATCGCAAATATGTCAGTGGCCGCAATATTACAGATCCGCGATATTTCGATTGGGTGCGTGATACAAGCTTGGAAATCGACATAATGCCGGATTGGGCACGCTAGAGATCGATCCTGCTCATTTGCTGATTGCCGCCGTGACCGTGATGACTATCTATTCCCAGCGTCGCGTTGGGCTGCAGGCTCGTCAATCCAAGCCGAGATATCGGACTCCAGCCACGGCCCGGCTTACGACCATCTGCGCACACACTGAGACAGAACGCCATCGCGACTCATCCTGCGGCAGCGTTTTCGTTGCTGCCCCAAGTTGGCCACGGGCTATGGCACAGAGCGTTATTTATGTCCGCTATATCCTTTGCGCCGTCGATTCCTGTGTCTTTCTAGTTAATTATATAGATTAAGGAAACTAATTGTAGAGTAATGCAAGGCGAAGACCAAGACAATTGTAAGCATCCATCGATTGTTGCTGCCAAGTGAAAAATATAACTTACCGTCCCGCCAGCAATTACGCCAAATTTCACTGATAATAGACCTGTAATACCGCATTGCATTGGCTTCGAAATTTCAGAAACAACTCCCAATTGAACGAGTTTCCGCATATAGATTTGAATTATAGATTAGGTTGATGGCGCGTGTGATCCCTGAAAATGAGAAAAAACTGTGGGCATCGACCAAAATCGCTCGGTTCCGGCCTAAACGCTATTCTTCACAGACGTCTGGCGTTTGAATGGACGCCTTTGTCAAGCTTTCGCAGGCCGAGCGTAAGCACCGCTACCCGGGGCGGCGCGCGACGAGTGGATATTTCTCTGAAAAGTAATTGAAGGCACCAGGAGCCTTGTCGAACATGCACTTGCCTAGTGTATTGACGTCAATGTCCGGACTCGCGCCCCTGCACTCTGCCAATGCCTCGATGTATTGAACGTGTTGTTTGAGACAGTTTGGCATTTCTTTGGAATTTGCACCCACGCCGTGGGCTGTGCAGTCACGGCGCCCTACAGCAGTGGTCAACTGTGGTGCCAAACAGGCGCTCATACGCGGTATATCCCCGTCCGAAATGCCAAGGGCATGACAGTTGCTCACCATTCGGCTACCGGCGTCGTTCAAGTTACGATTCCCAGCGCTCGCGGGGACACCCAACGCAAGCAGGGCAATAGAGGCCGCGACGCAGATTTTCATATTTTGCCCTTCTTCGTGAATTCCCACACACACAACTTTAGATTGCTATATCCCGTCGCGGAAACTTCAAGTTCAATTTCTCGCGGCACCGGCATTTTCGCAGGCGCTGGTCATCATAGGACGAAGAGGCGCCGATACATGTCGAAATACAGCTCTATGGCGCCAGTGACATTCCTTCTCCTCGGCACCATCTCATGCGCGCCCGATTTCCCCCAGACTGGTTGGGAATATCAGATGTCCATCCGAAGTGAGTTTCCTCAAGGAACTAGCTTTATCCTTCTCAAACGGAGCTTGCTGTCGAGGGGGTTTCGTGAAGTCTCTGAGGGCGAGCGATATGGGTTCTCATTTTCCGATACCAGTGGCTATTTTGTGTGTGGCCATGAGATCAGCGGGCAGATAACCGAGGATGGCAAGGTTGTCAGCATCCGGGCGCTTGAAGGATGCTTTCGCACCCTTGTGCCTTAAGTGCCTATCTGTGGGCTTCGTGCACCTGCTGCTGTGCCGGTGGGGCAGCGTCATCATGGATAGCGAAAGCTCGGAATGAGGCCGGAAATCATCCAGCAAACCCGCGATATTATTCATTTGCGGCTCGCGACTCTCAGCGTGGCCGCGCGAGAAGGGATGCCCAGCGAAATGAGCGACGCACCGTTTCACGTCACCGAGATAGCGGAAACCCAAATAGTAATTCTGCACGCTGAAGGCCACAGATATATGTTCTACCTTCGGCCTGGCGATGACACCAATCCCGCGTCGCTCGCCAACCATTACTCGGAACCAACAGCCATCCATTGGTGATAGGATCTGGAGAAAGACGAAGGTAGACAGGCATGCGGCAGAGAAATCGCGAAATCTTTATAGGATGCACCAGACTTATGCTTCGCGACGAGCTAAGCGCTGGGGTCTGTTCGACTCAGTTGCTTTAGGCTTCGATCCCGATCTGAAAATAGCAACGCCGCAAAAGCGATATCATCGAAGCCATGTCTAATTTTGTTCACAACCTACTGACCGTCACCGGCAAGCAGGCCGAGATCGGTGCGTTCATCCAGCGATTCTGCGTGGAACAAGAAGACACGATCGAATTGAGCTACGGCAAGGCGCTGCCGATGCCTCGCGCTCCGCGGGGTGGCCAAGTGGCCTGGGCCAATAAACATTGGGGCACGGCCGATGCCGAGACCTTCATCGTAGAGGAGCGGGAGGATGGACGCCTCACCTTAGCTTTACAAGCACCAACGCCCCGCCCTTGGCGGTTTACGAGATCTACTCCAAAGCCTTTTCCTCGCTGACCTTCGATGCTAAGTGCCTCGATCCCGCCTTTGGGGTCGCCTACGGCGCCATCGGCCGGAACGGCGCCTTTACCCTGACCGAGCCAGTATTCGACGAGGCTTTCGAGGCGCTGTTCGAAACGCAGGTCAATGCCGGGGAACTCTTCTCCGAGCCGGCGGCCGAACCACAGCCCACCCCGATCCCAACCGCGCCGCAAGGCTTCTTCGAGCTGCCGCTTTCTCCTCTCAAACGCTCGCGCTATCGGAGCCTTCAGCGACGCTTAGCAGACTATCCGCCCTACGAGCCGCCGATCAGGACGAATGTCGCCTACCTCAGCGCCGCGGAAGGGAGGCGGAATTTCGATTTCCTGATGAAGTCAAAAGCCGAGCGCCTCGATCACCTGAAAGCCTTTCTGGCGAAAGAAGGCATCGTACTGGAACTCTCTGGGGAAGGCGCTGACCGCTCATCGTAGTTGGCGCGCGGCAGCCGCCTACGATCTTAGCCAAGTCCTAAAAACTCCGGTGCTCCAACGTCGAGTATGGGCATACTGCAAGCAGAAACCCGACAAATCCGTGCCGGATGCGCTAGCGGCCATATTGGGTGAGGCGACAACGCCAATGGCGCCGAGGGAAGCGCTTCCACTTTTTCAACTTTTGAAGAGCGACGAGAGCAATATCCACCACACTTCAACAGGTTGCCAGGAACGTACACCAATCCATGCAGTGTTTGCTCGATGATTGCCTTCCGGTAATCGCACCCACCATTGCCACCGTCGAGGCGACCCTACAATGAACGCCCTCTATCTTACGCATCTAATGCCAATCCGCATCGCTACGGTCCAAGAACCCTTGTCGGCATGCTCTCCCAACCGTCTTCCCTCATGTAGGCGTAGAAACCCACCTCATCCTGACTCCGGCAATTTGACCTGGCCCGATCGAGCGGCGCGTGAGGGCGGCCCTCCGATAAACTGACCCAACCATGTTCCGCAATGCAAGACAACCAGGTCACACTCGATGACCGGCGCGATTGTTATGACCGCACCCAGGTTTCGGATTCCTCCAGCGTGCACTTGAAGGCAGGTCTTGCCTCGTCTGGCTCGCATCTTCCTTCGTACCTCTCAGCAGATTTTCCTGGCGCGCACCTGCAGAGGACTGGGGCAAGGGGCCAACGGATGATCAGGACGCGAGCCGCTTAAGACACGAGAAACCTGTGCTAAAGTGACATAAGAAAGAGTCGGGCACCGTAGGAGATCATCATGTACTTCCTTATCGTCATTATGATCACGCAATCTCCAGTTCCATATAAAGGAACCAAGGTCTTCCCCACCTCTTCGGCTAACGTTTCGCAAGTAAGCGCCTTCAATAGTCTTGAGCAATGCAGCAAGGCTGCTGCTTGGGTAAACGGTGCCAAGCAGCCCGGAATGCTATTTCTCGCAGAATGTTTTCCCAGAGATATTGAGTTGCCAAGCCAGTGATCCCCGGCTCGCTCGCGTAGTTAAGGCTGACGCAAAAATTGGACAAACGGTGTGAGGGCGAAAGCCGACTTTCCACACGGTTGGTAGGAATTTCGCGAAGCTGCTTATACCACTTTTCGTCCCTTTCATGCGCAAAGGCCCTTGCAACGCGCCATAAACCGCATTGCAAAGGCTCTGTCTCCATTATCCCCTGAATGGACTTCACAAGCTCAAGTTTATCGAACGTCTACATTCGAGGTCGCATGAATCACGACGCCTTCAGGCAAGAACGCATCATATGAGAATGTGTCTCTTCCAACATAGCCGGCGTCCGAACGATATTGGACGATCCACGCCGGGACGCGCTTCGAATTGCATCGTGCCCGTGGATTCGGTTCTTTGAAGTAAAGAAAATCTTGCGTCGATCGAACTGTGACTTTGCCATGTGATGGTTGCACGGTGATGCGTGCCGTTAGGCCTGGCATAGCGGTGCAATCCGGGTTCAAAGACCCGAAGACATCGCCATGGTTCGGCTGCCCGCTCAACACCGTTATTTGTTTTGTGAAGGTGCGCTCGCTGCCACCATTCGAAACGTGGACGCCGTTGGTAGCGCATCCGGCAATAGATGTCGCCAGCAAAGCTGCGGCGATGCTAGGATAGGTTTTCATTGGGCTCTTCTTTATGGTTTCTGGCTTCGGCAGCGTGTAGGCTCACCGACGTCATCCGATGGCATGAAATTGGTGTCACAACAAGAGGCCAATGTAGCCTAGGGCTTGTTGAGATTGATCGGGATCGGGAGGTGCCTTACGGCACCGCCCCTCCCACACCTCCGGCATAGGGGTCACTACCACGGCGGTTTGACTGAGTTATACTTGGGCGGAGATATAGAAGTGGGGCAGACCGAGGGAGTCGAAAGCGTGGTTCCGTTGGGGGTTGTTGAACCGCCGGGTCGCCTGACATGCGCCAGAATCCCGTCGGCGAGCCTGCGGCGACCGCCGCCTGGAGCTTGGGCACGCTGCGGCGGCGGAGACGATGGGGAGTTCCCCAAATCTAATTGGGTTCGGAACACTGGTTGTCGATTGCTCCCGCAACCAGTGCCCGCTTTGTCGAAGACGGCTGGATTGGTGTGATGGCAAAGAGGCCATGATGGTCGACGGCGGCCCGGGCGTACGGATTCGGCATTCAAACAATGTGATAGTGGAGGCCGATGACTCCGACGATGAAGATCGGGGATGACCGACGAAAGGCATTTGCCCGTGCGAGACAGGCTTGTCCGGCTGCCGGAATTGCAGGAGCGCGCAGATGGCGACGACTGACGTGATACCGTTCGGAGACCGGCAATTTTTGATCCAGCTCTCCGCCGTTTCAACAATTCCAGATCAAATCGGTTTCAGCCGATATTATGAAGCCACTTGCGAAATCGCGTTAGAAGACGGGAATACAACCCACCTTGAGTGCGTTGTCCACAGGCCGACCAACAGGCGAAACGTTGCGGGCATCCGAGCAACTGACCGGCTGGTGCTCCTGCTAAAGACCGACCTCACCCAGTCGCAGCTTTCTGGCGCTGCCATCACTCTTGAACAGTATGGCGCTGAACTCAGTGAGCAAGAGGCGGTGCGTCGGCGCATCCATGCATAAACGCGTACGTCTGCGACGCAGCCGGACAGTCAACGACATCAAACGAGCCTACGAAACAGCCGGCGTCCGTTCTGTCGAGGATGACAGCTGGATTGGGGTGTTTGTTGGGAAGCCAGAATCGCGCTAATATCCGCTGTTACATGGATAGGTAGTAACTGGAGCATAATCGTGGGCAAGATGCCTAACGCGTAAAATTGACTCGGGTTGTGCGTCAACGCTTCCGGTCGCTGCGGATTTGGGGGAATTTAGTGCCGCCATGGTATCGACTCCCATGCTCGAATTCCTAATTTCTAGCGGATATGTCGAGATGAAAGACGGCACGCCGGTCGTCACAAGCAACAGCCTGGACGCTCTAGGTTCCGACGGCACTCCGATCCCGCCGTTGACTCCTAACTCAGTCTAGTCAGGCGGCCCGGTCGTACGCATTACAGACTAATCAACCGGGCCGACGCCGCAATCGGAGCACTGATGCGGTAGACCGCAATATGCAGGTCCAGTTGCTAACAGCACGTTATGGCGGCGCTGTTTGTTTTTGAGTGAGCTCACTTCGCCCAAGAGCGCAGCCCCTTTGATCGATCGCCTGGCGACCAATCGTGGAATGGAACTCCGGTCAGGTCAGCGGATTTACTCTCCGGAGGCTCATTATGACCACCAAAACATTCACACCCGTGACGATCGAAACAGGCCTTGGTCGCTATCAGACCATTGCCAACGTCGACGCGGCCGCACGGTATATGCTCGACAGCTGGCCTGAGGCCTCTGGCCCGCTGCATTTTCGCGCCCGTCAAATCTGCCTGCAGGTGCTTAACGGAGAAAGGCCGCCCGACGACGCTCGCGTGGCCTTTATCGAGGCTCTCAACGAGGCCGAAATCTGGGTCAGGTGTTAGGAGCAAAAAAGCCAGCCGTAGCGAAGGGCGCGACGACTGGCGAGGCTATCAAGGTACTTGCGACTTAAAGCACACCACCGTAAAGGCCGCCGCACCATCACGGCTTGCGCTTTGGCTTCTCTGGCTCGATCTCAATCGCCTTGGCCAAGCGAGCCTTCTTGAGCCGGGCTGTCTTTGAATCTCTACGCGCCGTTTGCTCATCGGTGATTGCTGTGGCCGCCTGGGTGGTGGCCTCGTGGCGTCGGGTCTGAGCGTTCGGTTTGGCTTTGTCGTCTCCCATGGCTCCTCCTAGTGGCAGGTCCCTGTGAATGGGTAGCCAGATCGTCTCACGGCTCCAAGCTAACTCTAAGAAGGTGGTTGGGTACACCAGGGCCGCCAATCAAAGACTGCTTACGTTAAGGGCAGGCGAGTGTTTAAGAGCGGTGCCAAAATCAAACATAGTTGCCCCAGCTTCAAACGGCGATTCAGACGATGTGACAAAAAGATACAATAAGTTATTGAAAAGTAGTTATAATTTCTAGATACTGATCCTACGTGCGAAAACGCACAGATGGTAGTGGCGCACATTGCTATGTCACCGGCGATCAAAGAGCCAAGGTGGAACCTTGGCTTTCTCCCTTCCAAAGGAGACGCTGATGATAACGCTGATTGGCACAGGCGTGGTGATCTACATGGTCTACTATGTGCTTTTCACTCGCTGAGTGACCACATATCCCATGACGGACTGCACACTCGTCCATTACCGCCCTATAGCAGTCTCTCGGAAGTAGTCTCGAATGGCCGCCGAAGAGGTTTCGCGCCGCTTGTTTTGAAACGCGACATATGTTCCGAACGACTTCCCGCAACTGATGCAAAAGACGAAGTCGCTATCTTCCGAGGACACTGGAAATGCGAAGCTACTCTGCTTGCATTGTGTGCATGTGAATGTGGTGACGACGATGTTGGACTGAGGCACTGAATCCTCCGAAACATGTATGGCCACATTAATACAACCTAACAGCGAGCGGGAGGCGCATTTTGTCTCAGCGCGCAGCAAGATGCGTCCATCGCGGCAGAATGTCCGGTCCAGCCCAGGGGGCTCGATGGAGCGAATATCTGAAAAGTTGACATATCTGAGTGTTCAGGCTCGGGTCTTGCAGAAGGTTGTTATGTCCGGGATGTCTTGATGCCTGATTATTCGTCTTGCTCGGCGAGCACGGCGCAAAGCGTTCGGCGCCTCCATGCGAATGTCGTCCAGGATGTCTCTTCGCCGGGAAGAATTCGCTCGAGTTGAACCGGTGCCAAGGGGATTGGGCATGGCCATCCGGAAAGAGTGCCAAGCCACTCGTCGTTGTAGACGGTATCGATATAACGATGGCCTTCGTCGGGCATGATCACCAGTGTCGTCGTCTCTGGATTGTTCCTGGCGAACCAGGACGCGACCAGGGCCGCGGCGCCGCTCGTTGGCCCAGCAAATATCCCGTTATCGCGGACAAGTGCGTGCGCCATGGCGTAGGCAGGCAACGCGCCCACCCAATGAATTTCGTCAATCATATCGTGCTGGACATTGGCTGGCAGGATGCTGTTGCCAAGTCCACGCAGCATTCGCCTTCCAACGGGCTGGCCGAACAGCATGCTCCTGTGTGTATCGACCGCGACGATCCTAAGGTCCGGGAAAAGAGCGCGCAGAAACGCTCCCGTTCCGCATAACGATCCTCCGGTACCCACACAGCCAACGAGACAATCGATCTGGCCGAAAGAGCGAACGACGAGATCGACAAGCCGCGCATAAGCGAGCCGGTTTTCAGGACTGTCATATTGCTCCGGCCAATAGATGTCTGGATTGGCGCCGAGAATCTGCTTGAGACGGTCAAGTCGGCCGCGCTGGTTTCCATCCCCAAGCGGATCGTCGATGGTCAGGACCGTAGCGCCGAGCCGTTCCAGGCGCCGTGTGAACTTTGGCTCAGTAAGGGTTGAGGCCGTGATCAGCGTGAGCTTATAGCCGCGGACGGCCGACACCATAGCGATGGCAAGTCCGAAAGTTCCGGAGGTTGTCTCCACGATCCGCCCTCCCCGCTTTAGTCGGCCCGACGCCTGCGCCCGATCAACCATGAATCGGGCCGGCAGGAGCTTCATCAAAGAAAAACTGGCGGCAATAAGGTTGGGCGCAAGCTGGGCAAAACGCGGCGTCTCGAAGGCGCGCAGATAGTCACCCTCCCCACTCATTCGACCATCATCCCTTCCGCGTTCAGAGCGAATGATTGGACATCTGCAAAGCCTGCCCGCCTCACCGACCCGACGAGATCGGCGGCGTGCGTACTTGCCCCTGGCGCTTCGGCATCCAGCAAGATGCCCAACAAGGTACCGCTGTGAGCGACCTGAATGCCGCACGAATGGGAGTCTTGCGCCAGCTCGACCGCAGCCTGCCAACGGGGCTTTGGCAAATGCCGCTGACTGATGCGGGAACTCATTGTTGCCACACGTCCCAGCAGCCAAGGATCCTGTTGCCTGATGGATCGGCAGGCCAGAGCGCGCAAGACGCGAAATAGTTCGATCTCTTCAGCGTCGTATCGCGCACACTCTAGGCTCAGCGTATCGATCGGGTTGGCGTCTGGGTCCTTGAAGCCGACAATAAGAAGTGGCGGAAACTCGTCCCCAAAATGCTCGATGATGAAGCCTTCACGCTGAGCGAAAAGGACGGCTTGGTCACCGTAGACGATCGCATCTGTCGCGCCTTCGGCAGCGACCGCCAGAGTGCATGTCGTCGAACGGCGCAAACCCACGCCTGATGCGCAAGCCGTAGCGCGAATGGCTGCCACGACATCTGCCGTCGATGAGCCATAGCCATGCCCTATCGCGATCGTGCTCTCGAGGGTGAGGTCCCCACCTCCTTCGGCTATGCCGAGATGTTCGAACGTGAACGCTACGGCGCGTGCCGCCTTTGTCCGATTTGCGGGTCGGGTTCGAATGCCAGCCTCTCGACGCGGCCAGAATGTGGCATGGGAACGCTGCGATGGAAGCGGCAATGTCAACAGACCGCGATGCAGCCGCCCGTCCTGGCCTTCAAAAACACCTTGTAGGAGTTCGCCGTGGTGGGCGATCGCGTGCCCGACCCCGACCGGCCGAGATAGCTTGAATGCGCTGCCACTTGCATTCCTCTTGTCATCGTGCCGGTTTGACGATCCCGTTCTGGCCATTGATCTGTCTCATCGCAGGAAATTGCGGGCGATAATGGAGGGATCAAGTCAAAGCCGTCACTCGCCAGATTCTGGTAGATCGGACAGGCTCTACATTGGTCAGCGCTGACCCCATGGCGGGGAATTACTGTTTGAAAGCCTGTTGGAACATCTGCCAGAGCGTTGCTACGGGACAGGCAGAATGGCGCAAGAAATGGAGTATAGGAGCCGGAATACGATGCGGTGAGGTAACCTATACCTCCCAAAGATCGTCGTCAGCGACCAAGACGCAATGGCGGTTTTGACGAAGGAAGACCTCTCGTTCAGGGCGTGCAAAGCTCGCCGGGAACAAAGCATGCAGACACGACAGGCACATGTGTGGATGAGGCCTTGTCACAACCAATGCGGTGACGTGCGGGGCGGGCAGGCCACCCCAGCCTCGAGGTTCAATATGTCGACGTCACCAACTCATGGCTGATTGATCTACCCTGATGGGCCGTCCGATTTGGTTCCCACGATGCACGAGGGCGGTTGAGCCGGTCACCAGTCCTGTTGGCTGGCGTTGCGAAAGAGCGCCGGTTACGGGAGCACGGTCCCCGCGATCGAGGTATCGAGCGCCTCATACGCCTTGAGGCCGATCAGATCATAGAGCTCGGCACGGGTCTGCATCTGGCTGATCATGGCCCTCGTCCCGCCGTCGCGGCGCATGGCCGCGAATAATTGTTCCTGCGCCTTGTTGGCGACGCGCAACGAAGACACTGGCCAGATCACCATGGCGTAGCCCATGTCCTCGAATTCAGCGGCAGTAAAAAATGGGGTCCTGCCGAACTCGGTCATGTTCGCAAGGAGCGGCACCCCCGGCAATTGCCTGGAGAATTCCTGGAACATTTCTCTCGTGGTCAACGCCTCGGGAAAGATCGCATCGGCTCCGGCAGCCCTATAGAGGCGGGCCCGATCCAAGGCCGCCTCGATGCCTTCGTTCGCAACCGCATCGGTACGCGCGATGAGATAGAGATGACGCCTAGCCCTCGCGGCTGCCGCAATCTTGGCCGCCATCTCGTGGGCATCTGCAAGCTTCTTGTCGTTGAGGTGACCGCATTTCTTCGGCAACAGCTGATCTTCAATGTGCACTGCGCCAGCGCCAGCATCCTCAAAGGTGCGCACCATATGCATGACGTTGAGCGCCTCGCCGTAGCCGGTATCGCCGTCGACGAGCACCGGCAGACCGCTGGCCCGAACGGCCTGGCGAATGAAGAAGGCAACCTCGTCAACCGTGATGATTCCAAGGTCCGGCAATCCCATCGACGCCGTCATGGCGGCGCCGGACAGGTACACAGCCTCAAAGCCGGCAGCTCTTGCCTGCAGCGCCGCCATACCATTATGCGTGCCGGGAATTTGCAGGATGGAACCGCGGCCGATAAGCGCGCGGAAGCGCTCGCCGGCCGGCGTGGTCGGTATATTGGTGGCAAGCAGATAAGGCATTTGGAGCTCCTTATGCCATGTCGGGACCAAAGGGCGCCCGACCGCGTTGCTCGATCGGCACAAAGATTCGGTTTTCCGGGCCGATATAGTTCGCCGAAGGGCGAATGATCTTGTTGTCCGCCCTTTGTTCAACGACGTGCGCGCTCCAGCCCGACGTGCGGGCAATAACAAACAGCGGCGTGAACATAGCAGGCGGGACCCCCATTAGGTGGTAGGAAACGGCACTGAACCAATCGAGATTGGCGAACATCTTCTTTGTCTGCCTCATAACGGATTCGATCCGGTCGGCAATTTCGAACCTCGTCGACCGTCCGGTGTCGAGGCAAAGGCTGCGGGCGACTTCCTTGATCACCCGATTGCGCGGATCGGCGAGCGTATAGACGGGGTGGCCGAAGCCGATAATGACCTCCTTGGCCTCCACACGCCGACGAATGTCGGCCTCCGCCTCATCGGCATCGGCATAGCGCTGCTGGATGTCAAAGGCGGCTTCATTGGCGCCCCCATGCTTAGGCCCACGCAATGCACCGATTGCACCCGTGATCGCGGAATACATATCTGCCCCTGTGCCCGCGATGGAACGGGCCGTGAAGGTCGAGGCGTTGAACTCATGCTCGGCGTAAAGAATGAGGGACGTATGCATCGCCCGTATGTGAGCCGCACCTGGGGCAACGCCGTGTAGTAGATGCAGGAAGTGGCTCCCGATGGTTTCGTCGTCGGTCTCCACATCGATACGCCGTCCATTGTGGGCGTAATGATACCAATAGAGCAGCATTGATGCCAGGCACGCCATCAGTCGATCGGCGACCTCCCGTGCACCTGCGGGAGTGCAATCGCGACTTTCTGGTAGCACGCAACCCAGCGCCGAGACACCGCTTCTCATCACGTCCATAGGATGGGCAGCGGCCGGCAAGGCCTCCAGCGTCGTTCGGACCGCGGCTGGCAAGCCGCGCAAGGCCCTCAGCTTGGTCTTGTAGGCCGACAGGTCGCAAGCTGTCGGCAAGTGGTCATGAACGAGAAGATGGGCAATTTCCTCGAACTCGCAGGCCTCAGCCGCGTCCAGAATGTCGTAGCCGCGATAATGGAGCTCATTGCCGTTGCGCCCGACGGTGCACAATGCAGTATTGCCTGCCACCACGCCCGACAATGCAACTGACTTTTTTACACCCGCCTGAGCCGGAGAAGGCGATTGATCCTGATTTGTCATTGTGCTCTTCCTAGCCGGCCCGCGCGTGGCTCTGAGCAGAAATCGTCATTCGATCAGCCCAATCGAAAATGCCGACGGCCTGCGACTTTTGTTGCGCACCAGGCTCAACCCGAAAGGTTAGGCCGTGCAGGTCACCTCGTCCGAGTTGGCCGAGTTGCTCGACCAATCCGAGGAAGCGCTCTTGTTCGGTGGGCGCAATGACGCCATCGCAGAGCGAACGGAACTTTGCGATATAGTCCACTCGCTTGAAGGGTTTGGCGCCAAGCGGATGGGCATCGGCCATCGCAATCTCGTCCACGATCGTGCGCCCGTCCCTAAGCGTGACAACCACTCGGCCGCCGAATGCCTGTTCGCTGCTGTCGCGGCTATGGTAGCGCCGGGTCCATTCGGGATCCTCGATGGTCGAGATCTTGCGCCAAAGCGCGACAGTGTGCGGTCTGGACGCCCGCTCAGGCGCGTAGGAGCGCTCGTGATGCCAACATTGGTCCTCCAGAGCAACCGCGAAAATATACATGATCGAATGGTCCAGCGTCTCGCGGCTCGTACTAGGATCCATCTTTTGTGGATCTTTGGCACCGGTGCCGATGACGTAGTGCGTGTGATGGCTTGTATGGATGACGATGCTGCTCACCTGGGTCAGATCGCCAATGTTGGGGCCTATCCGGCGGGCGAGATCGATTAGGGCCTGGCTTTGATATTCGGCCGAGTGCTGCTTGGTATAGGTCTCCAGGATCGCTCGCTTTGGCTCGCCGGGTTCTGGCAGCGTCACGCGATATTCGCTCGTCGGCCCGCCGAGTAGCCAGGCGATGAAGCCATCCTCTCCTTCCCAGGCCGGTGATGGCGCACCCTCGCCGCGCATGGCGCGGTCGACCGCCTCCACTGCCATCTTACCGGCAAAGGCGGGGGCATAGGCCTTCCAACTGGAGATCTCGCCCTTGCGCGATTGCCGCGTCGTGGTCGTTACGTGGAGAGCCTGCTGCACCGCCTGATAGATGATTTCGGTCGGCAATCCCAAAGCTGCACCAATCCCGCCGGCAGCGGAGGGCCCAAGATGAGCGATATGATCAATCTTGTGCTCGTGCAGACAGATGCCCTTCACAAGGTTGACCTGGATCTCATAGGCCGCTGCCAGACCGCGAACAAATTGGACGCCCGACAGACCCAGATGCTGCGCGACAGCCAGTACCGGCGGGATATTGTCACTGGGGTGCGAATAGTCCGCAGCCAGAAACGTATCGTGGAAGTCGAGTTCGCGAACAGCGACACCGTTGGCCCAGGCTGCCCATTCGGGCGAAATTCGATCGCTCGAGTTCAGTCCAAAGACGGTCGAGCCTGGTTGGAGGCGATGCGCTGCAGCCTGGCTGCGTGCACTTGTCACGGGGCGGCGGTTGAGGGCCGCTGCAGCCACAGCCGCATTGTCGATGATGCGATTGCCGATCATCTCCAGCACCTGTTCATCAACAGGTACGGGATCGGCGGCCACTTCAGCGATCTTCCAGGCGAGTTGTTGCGGTCGCGGCAGATTCTCGGCGGAGGTGTGGGTGCGAACACTATGAACTTTCATGACATTACTTCCTGAGCAAGAGGGACAGCCACGCTTGTTGCGGCGGCCTGGAGCCTTGTTGCGATCCGTTGATTTCAGGCTTGCGGTTCGACCTGATCCTCGCAATATTCGCAAAACTGCGTTCCGTGGAAAGGACTGAAAAAGCGAAGTTTTGCTGAAATCAGTGCAGTCGTTTGCAAATTTTTGCGAATGCTCGGTTTCTGTAGGAGGACTAGATGAGGAAGGCCTTTATGGGCGGCAGGATCAAGCGCTTGCGCGAAGAGCGCGGACTGACCCAGATTGCACTTGCCCGCGCCCTCGACCTTTCAGCAAGTTATCTCAATCAGCTCGAAAGGAACCAGCGACCGCTCACGGTCCCGGTTCTCCTCAAGATCAATGCCGTGTTCGGCATCGATGTTCAGCTTTTCTCCGAAAATGACGAAGCGGGCCTCATGGCGGATCTGCGCAATGTCCTGGCTGATCCGGTCGTCACCGAGCGGATCACGGCGAGCGAGGTACGGGAGATCGTTGACAATGCCCCGGCCTTTGGGCGTGGGCTTGTAGCTCTCTACCGCCGCTACCGTGCTGTGGTCGAACAGGCCGACGCAGTGATGTCAGGCCTTGGACTTGGCGATGGCGACTTGGCGAGCATTGCGCCACTCTTGCCATACGAACAGGTGCGCGACTTTTTCTTCGCCAATCACAACCACTTCCTGGAACTCGATCTGGCCGCCGAAAGGCTGTTTGACGAGGCCAATCTTGTGATTGGAGACGTTGCGACTGGGCTGATCGACTATCTTGCCCGCCGCCATGACATCCGCGTTGTTTTCGACCGGTCGGAATTCGAGGACCAGGGACCGCAGCGACTTTTTCGGCGAGCCGACCGAATTCTTCAGCTTTCCTCGCAATTAACGCCCGGACAGCGGGCATTTCAGATGGCCACCCAAATTGGCATGCTCGAGATGGATGAAACCATTGAGCGTCTTGCGCGAACTGCCGCGCTGAGCAGCGGGGAGGCTCATGCGCTCACGCGTATTGGCCTCGCCAATCATTTTGCAGGCGCTCTTCTCATGCCTTACGCCGCGTTTTTAGAGTCTGCCGAGGCCCTACATTACGACATCGACAGGCTCGCGAGCCGCTTTGGAGTTGGTTTTGAGACGGTCTGCCACCGCTTAAGCACAATGCAGCGTCCAGGTGCCTCCGGCGTGCCGTTCTTTTTCATCCGCGTCGATCGAGCGGGCAATATTTCAAAAAGGCAATCAGCGACCAGTTTTCATTTTTCCCGAGTCGGGGGTACCTGTCCGCTGTGGAACGTCTACGAAGCCTTCGCTCAGCCGGGCCGCATTCTCACTCAACTCGCTCGTATGCCTGATGGACGGACCTATCTGTGGGTTGCCCGCACGGTGACGCATCGGATCAGCGGCTTCGGAATGCCGGATAAAATCTTCGCGGTAGCGCTCGGTTGCGACCTACGGCACGCACCTTTGCGCGCCTTGGGATCATTGTCGTCGTCAACCTGCCCTCCCGGATTGGCCGCACCCAACTGACACGTTTCAGTTGGTTTGTTTTTATATACTAACACGTGTTAGTTTTTGAATATACGTGTTTTCGCCAGTTGTCAATCATGCCGCAAAGCGCGTAGGAAGAACGAAGGTATCCTGTTCAATCCGAGGCAGGTTTGGCTTCCTCGTCGGATCCCTGGAGAGGGCGATGGCAACCAAAATCACCAGTCACGATGTGGCCTTACGTGCGGGCGTGTCCCGTGCCACGGTCTCGATCGTGCTGAACAAATCCGATGCCGTCAGCCTGAGCGATGAGACCCGCAAGCGCGTTCTTCAGGCCGCAGCGGATCTGGGTTACACGCCCAATTCGGCGGCGCGCATGCTTGTGCGCGGCAATACCGAAACCATCGGCCTCATCATTTCCGATCCAGCCATCCTGCGCACAGACGGCTTCATCCCCCAACTTCTGCTCGGTATCAGTGAAATCAACCGCGAGCACGGTTTCCATGTCCTCGTGGAGGGGTTGCCCCTTCATCCTCAAAAGAACCCCTATGAAAGCCTGGTTGAATCGCGTCGGATCGACGGCATGATCGTACTGAACCCCCAAAGCAACGACCCCGACCTCAAGTCATTGATCGACAGGGGCTTTCCTGTTGTCCTCGTCGGCTCGATTCGCCACCCGCAGGAATATTCGGTCAACTTCACAACCCGCCAGGGCATAGCGGCGGCGGTCGACATGCTTGTGGACCAGGGACACTGCGTTATCGGCACAGTGCCCTTCTCTCCCAAGGGGCAGGTAGCAACCGATGTCCGGCTGGCGGCGCTACGCAAGGAGCTGGCGCGACGTGGCATAGATCTGCCGGAATCACAGGTCGAATACGGCAATTCCAGCGCGGAAAGCGGCCACATGGCGACCCTTCGCCTGCTCCGCCGCCATCCGGAAACCACCGCAATTATGGCTGGCAACGATACGATTGCTATCGGTACGATGAGTGCTGCCAAGACTCTGGGCCGTTCGGTTCCGCAGGACATCTCGATCGTCGGATTCGACGACCTGCCATTTGCCGCTTGGCTAAGCCCAGCCCTTACAACGGTGCATGTGGATGCCGTAAAGCAAGGTGCCAGAGCTGCGGATCTGCTCATTCGGCTCCTGAGAAAGGAAGTCATAGTCGAACGCCAGATCAGGCTGCCGACGAGCCTCGTAATCCGCGAATCCTGCGCGACAGTGCCCCGCGGCTGACAAGAGCTTAGGACCACAATGTGCCACCCGCACCGTTGCGGATCGGCCCGAACCCACCGTCGGCATGACGCACGGCGTGCGTTAGGCAATAGGGCTTACTGGGAGAGGCCTCGTTGATCTCATCGCAACCGATGAAAGCCTCGACGTCTAGTATCATGTCGCTGTCCGGTACGGCCGCAGCTGCCTCTTCGGGCTCCAGCACCAGATGGTCGTCGGGCCCGATCCCCAGCCCTCGACATGAGCATCCCAATCAACTTGCTGTGCAGTTGCTGTCCACGAATACACGCCCTGCGGTGGCCCGCCACCCGGTTCATGGTGTGGATGGGACGAGCCGCGATGAGTAGCCCCATCTGCAGCACTGTACGCAACTAGACCAGAAAGCTAAATTGCTCAACAACACGGCGTAAGTCTTGTTCCCCATCCCGCGAGACATGGTTGGCCGCTCTATCTGCGAGTTTGCCAACGTGCATCGGAACTGTGGCCAGGGCATGCACAATGCTTTTGATCACATGAGCGAGGAGCGAGCCGCCGAAATGCCCAGTGGCTGAGTAATCTTAGAGCTTATCCGTAGTCAGCGAGAGCCAGGGAGCCGACGATTCCTGTCTGAACGACGCGGGCACCGTGCCACAGGCAAAGTGCCCAGTTTTTCCGTTCGGAATGGCGTTACGGCAACATGGCAAGCATACGCAGGGTGCGTGCTCACACCCCATGGGCCAAGTCACATTGGACCGCGCCAGGCGCACTATCTCAACCCTATTCCTTGCCCGGAATAGAACAGGCAGCGTCGGGTAGCACCGGTGTTTCATCTGAGCGAAAATCTAGCCCCTGCGCCCGAAGCCAAAGCTCGATCTCGGTCGCAATTGTCTCACCGATACCGTGTTCTCCCATCAATTCCGATCGAGAGTAGGCACAAGCGATTGCAGCCAATTGTTGTGCACGCCGCCTGCGATTGACGCCACCGATCGAGGCGTACCGGCCGCTCAACAAAATATCTACTGCGCGCCGACTTAATCGTCGATCCATGTGGCATCAACTTCTGGCATCGTGTTTCAGCAAGAATACTGCAAGGCTTATCCCTATCCGCCGCGATCAGGCCGCTTAGGGATTGTCATCGCATCTTTCCTTAAGGAACCTCAATTGTCACTATGGCTTACGCCGATTCTTCCGACAAAAGCAGATGCTTCCAGATCAGGGCGTGGAGTTTAAGGCCATGGTGAGGACGCTAAGGCCGACTGCAAAGGCGACACCCGCAAATCCGATGCCCAACTATGGAAAGGCAGGCCCAAGCACGGCGCTGTCGCACCCCAACCGTGGTGGCACTCGTGGATCATGAATGGAGATTTATAAGTTTGAGGAAGCGAAACGAAATCTAGGGCGAAGGCCAAGGCCATTAAGGCAACTTAGCTTATTTATTGAGGCCCTAGAGCCCTTCTGTTGAGGAAGAAAAGGCAGCAGTTCAATTGTCCAAGGCCAGGAACCTGCGCTATCGAACACAAATACCAAAGGTAGGTGGCCCGGTCCGTGGCGCTCCTCTTTAGTCTCTGCCTGTCTCGATTTCCTGCTTTCCTGCGCCTCACATTGCCCCTTTGCCCGATCCAGTTTGTAGCTCGCCCTGTCTCAGGCGAACTCCGAGACCCGCGTCAGGCGAACTGGGTTCGATTCTCCCCGCACTGGCAATGTGGTCAACGGCCATCAGCTTGGCCCCAAGTGGGTGCCGTGCCTGAATAGCGATATAGAAGGCGGGGGACGTTCGATGATGCCGCGACGCTCGACGCCACACCCGTTGGTCCAAAAGACTTTGTACTTGGCCTGAACGGGGCGGTGATCGACGAGAGGCAATCTCGATGTCCGCTTCGGCGCGCCCGCGCCTACGTACCCGGTGTGCTCCTGGTGGCGTTCGTAGCGCCTCAACGGTGCCCGCAGATGCAAGCTAAAGAGGGCAGGCCCAAAGTTTGGCTTTTGGCAAAATGGCTTAGCCAAGAAATGAGCCAACCTTCGGTCAGCGCCCGGTTGTCGAGGCTGCCGAACCTCCCGCACCATAAGGAGCGAAATATCTGCGCCCCTCATCAATGC
>Ga0207101_1003_pt2 | contig 71562 bp, 61 predicted proteins | sample Alteio_BWMinHeat_83_FD_153581 | JGI IMG/M metagenome (GOLD analysis project Ga0207101, IMG submission 153581) | Enriched cells from forest soil in Barre Woods Harvard Forest LTER site, Petersham, Massachusetts, United States -... | ecosystem: Environmental > Terrestrial > Soil > Temperate forest >...
GAAGGAAGAGAAGACGATTTTTCTGCCGGAGCGCGCGGTGAATTACCGCTACGGCGTCTACAAAGTGTTTCTGCTGAACGGAAATCACGTTTCGGAGCGGCAGATTCGTCCCGCGGGGCAGACGGAAGACGAGCGCGGGCGCCGGTTCGAAGTCGCGGAAGGATTAAAACCCGGCGACCGCGTGGCAGTGGCCATTTCCGGGGATTTGCACGACGGTGCCACCGTGCTCGAACAAGCCGAAGCGGCCACGCCCTCGGTGCGGTAATCCGGGCGTGAAGAATAGGCGCCTCGTTCGATAAAGCGATTCAACGATGAAACTTGCCGAAACTTGCGTCAAGTATCCCGTCTTCACGGTGATGCTCATCGCTTTTCTGGTGACGCTGGGCCTGTTTTCCTACCGTGGCCTGGCGGTGGACCTTTTTCCAAAAGCGGATCCCGCCACGGTAAACGTCGATGTGCAGTTGCCGGGCGCGACTCCGGAAGAAGTCATCACGGGCGTAGTGCTTCCGTTGGAGGATGCCATCTCCTCGGTCAGCGGGATTGACGAGATCAGTGTGTATTCGTCGGAAGGATTTGCGGACATCACCTGCACGTTTGTCCTGGAACGGGATATTGAAGGCGCCGCCCAGGATATCCGGGAGAAAGTGGCCGCCGCCATCAACCGCCTGCCGCGCGACACCCTCCCTCCCATAATCACCAAGCTCGATCCCCAGTCGGATCCCATCATGACCTTGCTGGTGAGCGGCCCCATGAGCCGCCGCGAATTGACGGAGATCGCCGACAAACAAGTGCGTCGTGCGATTCAGACCGTCGACGGAGTCGGCAGCGTGGATCTGAACGGCGGGCAGGGAAGGCAGATTCGAGTTCTGCTGGACGCGCAAAAGTTGACGGCGCACAACTTCACGGTCCTGGACGTGCGCTCGGCGCTGCAGCGAGAAAATATCGAGGCGCCGGGCGGCCGCATGATTACCGGCCCTCAGGAACTGGGGTTGCGCACGCTGGGGCGCGTGACTTCGGCGGAGCAATTCGGCGAGATTGTGATTGGCACGCGCGGCGGTACACCCGTTCGAATCCGGGACGTTGCGCAGGTGGAGGACGGCGCGCAAGAGCTGCGCACCTGGTCGGGATTGTTCCGCAAGGGCACTCCCGCGCAGGACATCGTTAGCATTCAGGTGGTGCGCCAGTCGGGTTCGAACACGGTGCGCGTCGCGGACGACGTAAGAAGCAAGCTCGATGAACTGCGCGCTCAATTGCCTCCCGGCGTGCAACTTCAGGTCGTGCACGATATTTCTGAGTTTATTAAAGCTTCGGTGCACTCGCTGATCGAGCACCTGATTCTGGGAAGTATTTTCGCCAGCTTCATTGTGTGGATATTCCTTCGCAACTGGCGCGCGGTGCTGATTGCCGCGGTGGCCATCCCCGCTTCCATCATTTCTACGTTTACGCTAATGCGCGGCATGGATTTTTCGCTGAACAATATTACGCTGCTGGCTTTGACGCTGGCGGTGGGCATCGTGATCGATGACGCCATCATCGTCCTGGAGAACATCGTCCGGTACATGCAGGACAAGGGCCGTGACCGCGTAATGGCGTCGATCGAGGCGACGCGCGAAATCGGGCTGGCGGTGATGGCCACGACCCTTTCGCTGGTGATTATTTTTCTACCCATTGCGTTCATGACCGGTTTTGCGCGGAAGTACGTGAACTCCTTCGGGTGGACGATGGCCATGGCCATCCTCGTCTCCCTGCTGGTGGCGTTCACGCTTACGCCGATGATGAGCTCGCGCCTCCTGAAGCTGGGCAAAAGCGATGAAAAAGTACACACCGGCGGCTTTCTGCACTACGTGGAAGTTTCCTATATGAAGATGTTGCGATGGTCGCTGGCGCATCGCCGGACGATCATCGTGATCTGCGTGCTCACCTTTCTCTCGACATTCGGTTTCTACCGCCTGGTGGGACGCGATTGGATTCCTGCGGACGACCAGTCCGAATTGATCAGCTCCTTCACGCTTCCGGAAGGCACTGCGCTTTCGAAAACGACGCAAATTGCCACCGAGCTGGCGGAACGCGTGGCGGCATTTCCGGAAGTTGCGCTTGTGCAATCGTTCACGCACGGGCCGACGAATCACGCGCATCTCTTTATCGTGCTGGTGCCGCGCGGCGAGCGAAAACGCAGCCATACGCAGATGGCGACAGCTGTGCGCGGCATCCTCGCCGGATATCGCAACATGACGTACAACGTGCGCTTGCCTTCCGTGCTCGGAGGAGAAACGTATTTTCCGATCGCCGCCGTTATCCGCGGGCCGGAGCTGACCCACCTCGCGGAAACCAGCAAACAGATCGCTACACGCATGATGAAGTACCCGGACCTCGTGGACGTGAATCCCAGCTTGAACTTGAATACTCCGGAGCTACAGGTAAAAGTGGACCGCCAACGCGCCGCGGACATCGGCGTGCGCATGACCGACGTGAGCGATGCCGTGAGATTGTTTTATTCCGGCGAGGACGAAATCACGCGATTCAAAGAAGGTTCGGAACAGTATCCGGTCACCATGCAGCTTTTGCAGGAGCAGCGCGACAATCCCGACGTGCTCGCGCGCATGATGGTCCCTTCCACCAAGCTCGGACAGGTGCGGCTGGAAAATGTGGCATCTATTGCGCGCGGGGTTGGGCCTGCGACTCTTTGGCGCTTCAACCGCGAATTTCAAGTCAGCGTTTATGCCAACGTGGCTTCCGGCTATCCGCTGGACCTGGCCGCAGCGCACACCGTGCAATCCATCAAGGAAGTGGGGCTGCCGGCCGGTTACTCGTATCTTTTTTCCGGACAGGTGAAAGTTCTGGAAGAGACGACATGGAATCTTGTACTGGCGATGCTGTTGGCTTCGATCTTTATGTACATGGTGCTGGCCGCGCAGTTCGAAAGCTTCACGTATCCCTTCATTATTATGTTGACGTTGCCGTTGAGCGTGCCGTTCGCGCTGTTATCGCTGTGGATTACCGGGCGCGCGCTGAGCCTGTGGAGTGCGCTGGGCATGTTCCTGCTGCTCGGGATCGTGAAGAAAAACGGAATCTTGCAGGTGGACTACACCAACCGGCTGCGCGCAGATGGAATGCCGGTCGGCGAAGCCATCCTGGAGGCCAATCGCGTGCGGCTGCGGCCGATTTTGATGACCACGCTTTCGATTATTGCCGGGCTCATCCCCGTGGCCGTGGGCATCGGCGCGGGCTCGGAGCAGCGCGCTTCGATCGCCGTGACGATTATCGGTGGGCAGACGCTTTGCTTGTTGCTGACGCTGCTGGTGGTGCCGGTGGCGTATTCCTATCTCGCAGAGTTTGAGGCCGCACCCTGGGCGGAATGGGCTGGCCGCTTCTTCGGCCGCGCACGCACCGCGGTGCGCCACTCGGACAACGATTAAGCAAAATTCTACTTCTTGAAGTTCGCTTCAGCTGCCGAACGCAAATCGCCACAGCATGATATGACTGAGAATCGACATTCCCGCCAGTGCGAGGACGCGCACGGTAGTCAATCGCGGCAAAATCGCGAAGGCGATCAATCCCAGAAATGGTGCCAGCTGCAGGACGTAGCGATCGTAGAACGGAAGGTTCCCGCCCACCCCGACCTGTTCCGCGACAAAAAATACCACCAACAGCAATGCAAAAACGGCGGGGGCGCAAGAGGAGAGAGCTTGCCGCTGTTCCCATAGCAGGAAGCATGTTGAGACGGCATTGTAGATTACGATGACGGCGATGACCGCAAAGAGCGCCGTCCCGCCATAAGGCACTCGTGACGCAAATCGAATCAACGAATTCAGCGGTCCCGGCTGCAGGAACATCGAACTGAAAAACGTGATCACGGCACCACCCAGGACGGCGATCAGTAATGCCCTCTGGCGTCGGGAAGCCTTCATTTGGAACATCGTGGGAAAAGTGAGCGGCACTAGATACACCGCAGTGTAGAAGGCCACCACCAGCGGCCGCGCCAGATTCAGGCCCACCGTGGCCTTCCACATATGATCGTAGGAGGTGCCCGTGGCCATTCCTGGACTGGAGATACCTTTCCAGACCAGAACCATGAGAAGTACGGGGACGACAGCAAGCGCAAGGGAGAGAATGGCGCTGAAGGGCCAACGAGATTTATCGCTGAACGCCGGTCTTCGCCACTGGCAGAGAGCGAATAGTGCAGCCGCGGGCAGCAGAGCCAAATTGTACTGACGGCAGGTGACCGCCACTCCCATCGACAATCCTCCGAGCAATCCCAGTGTGAAGAGGCGCGGTGTCGTGTTCGGATCGGAAGCAAATTCGATCCACGCCAGCGCCCCCAATACGGCAAAGAGCAGAGAAGGGCCTTCGGTCAGCAAGGTCGCTGAAGCTTCCAAAGCATGCGGAAAAACCAGCATGGCCAACAACGCGCCATACCAAAGTTGAGGGAAACGGCTGTTCCGCGCACCAAACAGGATTCCCGCCGCCAGAAGTATCCAGCTCGTCAGTGTGGCAATGCGTGCGTCGCGTAACTCTTCGCCTCCAAGGAGACGAACTCCGGCGGACATCCAGAGGAAGCCTGTTGGGCCGGGCGGATTCCTGTGGGAGAGCAGGGTCTCCATCGAGAGCCCGCGCGTGGCGTAATTGTGAACATCGAATATGTTGTAAGGTTCGTCGTAAACCTGGCGATTCACCATGCCGATAAACAAGGCTGCCGAAACTACATTGAGCGCCAAAACGACGATGACGAATCGAACGAGTCTTCCACTCCAGGCTTGTTCCGCGGCACCAGGGAGCACACGGTTGGAGAAAGAATCAGAAGGATTCGAGAGTGACTGGCCGGAATCAGCCCGCATTTCGGCCCACCTCAAGAACAGCCATCAACGATGTACCGAGAATTGTCTGTGGGATCGGTTCACACCTGGAAACCAGACCGAGCATTTCGTTGATGAAATTGTTTCGCGAATCAAATCCGGTGGATATCACCTTACCCTTGTCGTGTTGACCCAGGAGCCAGAGCTTCCGAACTACGAGTGTGGGCACAAGGGGCAAACCCCAGTAGGTGCACTCCTTGATCAAGAGATTGTTACGCCGAGCGGTTTCCCGCAACGTTGGAATCGAATAGCGCCGCACGTGGCCAGCGGCGATGTCATATTCAGAATAGGCCCACATACCCGCCGGGACGTTTACGGCCAATTTTCCGCCAGGCGCAAGGTGAAAAAGCAGCGCGCGGAGGAAGCCGTCTTCATCGGAAATATGCTCCAAAACGTCAAAAAGAAAAAGCAGATCGAATTTTCCCTCGAGCGCCGGATTTCTCTGGTAAATATCGTAGCAATGGATGGGGCTCCGCTGGCTCACGTTTTGCTTCAGCGCCACTTCATTGAGGTCGAATCCTGCCACTTCATGGTCATACGCCTTCTCGATTTGAAGCTGAAGCAGGCCATTGCCACATCCGATCTCCGCGATTTCGCGAGCCCTGGCGAGCAGTCCGCTGGCCAGGCGTTGAAGAACTTCGAACCGGCGCCGGATCCAGAAATGGTCGACCGTGGCAATCTCAAACCACCGATCCGCCATGCTGACCTCGGCCGGTGGCGACAAATACGTTATAGCGCGAGTGGAATTCATGTCCGGCCGGGCTTCCAGGGAGATTTGGCGGCGGTGGTCACAAAGCTAGCGGAATAACTCCCGCTCGGGAAATCGTTCGGAACGGCGCGCCTCAGATGAGTTCTCCCCTGCTCCGCCTTTTTCTAGGGTCCCGGCGATTCGCTCGATGATATAAAGAGGCCGGGCCTTCGTCTCTTCATAGATGCGGCCCACATACTCGCCAATCACTCCCAGAAAAAATAGCAGGATGCCAGCAAGAAATGTTACTGCCGCAATCAACGCAGTGAAGCCCTGTGGGGATTGCTGCAAGAAGAATCGGTAGTAAAGAGCATACAAAACGTACAGCATAGAAACGCCGATGGCGGCGGCGCCCAGCAAGGCGGCGGCACGGATGGGAACGATGGAAAAGGCAAAGATCCCGTCCGTGGCCAGCTTCAGCAGACGGAGAAACCCGTACTTGGACTTTCCCGAATGGCGTTCCTCGCGCTCGACGGGAAGTCCCGTCTGCCGGAAGCCGACCCAACTGCGCATTCCGCGCAAATAGCGATGATGCTCGGGCATTCGCCGTACTTGGTCAATGACGCGGCGCGACATCAGACCGAAGTCTCCGGAGTCCAGCGGCAGACGCACGTCGGAAAGTTTGGCCATCAACCGATAAAAAACAAAATAGCAGAGGCGCAGCGGCCAGGGTTCCTTGCGGCGGATGCGCTGCGCGTAAACCACGTCGTAACCCTGGTGGAATCGCTCGACAAACTGCGGGATGGCTTCGGGCACGTCCTGCAAATCTCCATCCATAACCACCGCCGCGTCTCCGCTGACGTGATCGAGCGCGGCGGTCAGAGCGGCCTGGTGCCCGAAATTCCGAGAAAGCGAGATCGCGCGAATGCGGGAGTCCTGCCGCGCGGCCTCTTGCAGCAGCGCGAAGGTGTGGTCGGTGCTTCCATCGTCGACAAAAACAATTTCGTGCGGGCCGCCGGCAATCTGATCGAGCACCGCGCGCGTCCGGAGCAGGAGCTCCGGCAAGACGGTCTCTTCATTGTGCAGCGGAATCGCAAGGGAGAGACGAAACGCAGAATTCATGTTTTGCGCAGCCTCACTCAGCATCACTAGGATTGCAGCTACCGCTGCCCCTTCACCAGCCTATGGAAGCAGGTTTCAAGCGCAATGTGATCATACAAGACACCGTAATATAACTCACGAATGGTATTTATTCCCGAAAAGACGAAGTTCTCCGGCAGCGTCGGGCACACGGGCTGTCAGAGACGGAGGGAACGCGCGCTAAAACGAAATGTGATTTCAGCGGGAGGGAGCGGCAGCTTGCGCGGCGGACTGGCGATCCAAGGGCGCTGTAGATTCGGAGAATGTGAAACGGGGCGCGCGCAACAGAAGAAAGAGTTCCCCGGCCCAGAGCAAGATGTCCAGCAGACGCCCGCGCTCCAGATTGCTCAGGTTCTTGCTATGCAGGCTGACGTCGAGGGCCTTCCGCGAGCACTCCTCGATGAACGCGCGCATCGCGGCGGCGTCCAGGGGTTCCGCGCAGAACGGACGGCCCCGTGGATCCAGGCTCTCGAGCCGCTCGTAGCACCGCAGCAGAAAGTGGTTCAGGCAAAGATCCTGGCGATCCAGCACCGTAACCGCGGCGCTGGCACAAGGATCCATACTGCAGTTTTGTTCTCGATATTTCGTGTCCATTCCACCCAGGCCCATTGATTTAGCTCGAGGGTCGATCTTAGCCTACCGGAGATCGCCCCCTATATCTTGGATGCGCTATGCCATACACGCGGTTTCATCTGCGGTGTTCCGGCAGCACGCCGCGGATGAGTCGCTCTCGAAATCCATCTCCAGCTCCACACCAGGTAGCGCCGGCAATTGTGCGGCGAGAGTTTGCACGCGCAGGCAGCGATCCACGTAAGGCGTGAGCAACTTTTGGACCCAGCGGAGATTTTCGCGGCAACGTTTCAAGCGATCATTTCCCACCCACAAGGTGATGACCGTAACGAGTCGCCCCTCCTGCTCGGAAACCATGACCAGGCATCCTGCGAACCCGGAAACATTCTGCAGCGCTCCCACGAGCGCGGCAGGAATCGCGGACTGCACGCGATGCGCTTCCTGCGGCTTGGCCACGAACTCCACACTCAGCGCGGTCACACAGGAAAAACCTGAACTTGCAAGGAACCTGCGCGAACGGGCGCTCTCTCCAGGAATTCGTGGAAAATGGAGTGAGACATTTCTTGAAACACTAGTTGGATTAACCGGGCTTGCCACAAATCCTCCATTGATTCTAGCCCACTGTTGAAGCTGGCCCACTGTGGAAGACAGGGGAGGCGCATCCAAACCCGTTCAGGGCAGGCCCGAATGCGCCTATTGGGGCACGTAGGGACCGGGGTAGGTTCCCCACGTTAAGGATTCCCGAGCGAACGGGCTTCCTGGAAGATAGTGCAGCTAGGCCTCATCCCGTTTCGGGAAATCGTTAGATTTATTGCCCTGCCGGAGCGGCGAGGCTATACTCCTCTGCCAAGACCTCGAGGCCCAGGTGGATTTTTTTTCGTTTGACAAGAGCTACGTGGAGCGGCTGCGGGACGGGGATGGCCCGACGGAACACCACTTTGTCGCGTATTTTGAACAACTTCTGCGGATTAAGCTGAGGGCCCGGACGCTCACTTCCGATAAAGTGGAGGACCTGCGCCAGGAGACCTTTATCCGGGTCATTGCTGCCTTGCGGCGCGAGGGCGGCGTACGCCAGCCGGAACGCTTCGGCGCCTTTGTTAACTCCATTTGTAACAACGTCTTACTGGAGCATTATCGATCTTCAGCCAGGAACCAGCCTATGGAAGACGTGCACTTCGATATTCCCGATAAAGTGCTGGATCTGGAAGGAATGTTGGTCACCAAGCAGTCCGCCGAGCGCGTGCGCCAGATCCTGCACGAAATGCCTCAGCGGGACCGCGACGTCCTTCGCGCTATCTTCTTGGAAGAAAAGGAGAAAGACGAGGTTTGCCGTGAATTTGGCGTGGATCGCGATTACTTGAGAGTGCTTCTCCACAGGGCCAAGGACAAGTTTAAGGCATTATATGAGAAGGACCAGATGCGCGTAGCGCGCCCGGCTACGAGTGAAAAGATCCAATGAAACGATCTGCGTATCTCCTGCACTATCTACCGGATGGCACAAATGGATCATAACGACGCAGTGCGACTACAGGCAGCAGAGAAGTACATACTGGGCGAGTTTCCCCAGAGTATTCGTGACGAGTACGAGGAGCACTTCTTCGACTGCGCGGAATGCGCCGTCGATGTGAAGGCCATCGCTTCTTTTGCCGACACTGCCCGTGAGGTCCTGCGGAGAGCAGAAGCCACTTCACCCAAGAAGGCCTTTGCCCCCGCTCGTGGCGAACGGCAAGTCGACTCTTCGATCTCCTTCTGGCGTCGTTGGCTGCAACCGGCCCTTGTTCCGGCTTTCTGCGCGCTTGTGCTGCTGGCCGGCTATCAGAATCTTGTAAGCATTCCCCGATCTAGAGCCATTGCTGAACAGCGCGCCGCACAAGCTGCTGCGCCACACGTCTTACCCACTTTCTCCTTGGTAGGAGCCAACCAACGCGGCGGTGGACGCCCGGTTTTCCAGGCGACTTCCGGCAAACCATTCATTCTTAAGGTTGATATTCCGGATACTGATGCATCCGCCTCCGCAAGCTTCCTGCTTCGCCTTGACGATGCTGCCGGCGTCTCGCATTCGCTTGGCACTGTCAATCGGGAAGACGCCCGCAATACCGTGTTCGTGGAGGTCCCAGCGGGATTCTACGCGGGCAACGCGCAGCTTGTGGTGCTGGAGGTTCCGCAACCGGGCGCCGCGCCCCGCGAAATCACGACTCTTCCTTTTGTAGTTGCATTTGGCCCCGGATTTGAGCAACATCCCTAGCTTCATAGCTTCCCAAACAAGTCCTTAGAAGGTGACCCGATGAGTCCCAAACCCTTCCGTACCTTTCACTACCGCGCTTGCGCCCATGCGTACAGCGGCCATTTCACGCGGCCGTTCCATGCGACGATCGATGTTCAGGCGCCCAGTTCGCTTCCCATCATCGGAGGCCATGGCAGCGCGCGCGTGGAGAATTTTCAGTTTCGAGAATTTGTCTCTTTCAAAAAGGGAATCACGCACGTTACCGGCGCGCTCCAGCCCGACGACGGCAGCAACAACACGCTGGTTATGGCGATCCTGGAAGGCTTTAATGTCATGGACATAGTCACCGCCGATCGCATCGTTGCCCGGCTCTACACCAAGCATCCGGCCGATGCCGATGAAGGCAGCTTCACGATGGTCGGCACAAAGTTCGAAAACCTGCGCATCGCGGGATGCCCGGTCCATGTGGAATTGCACACCGATCTGTTCGAAAGCATCCCGACATTCGAGGCGGCCACAAAAGAGTTTACGAAAAAGGGAGAGTTCCGCAAAATAGCGGAGGATCCTTTTAAGACGGGTGAGACCTTGAAGGCGCCGGGGCCCAACGGAGCTTTTCTTTGTTCCATAGTCAAAGAGATGGACACGGATTGCCCGGGAGTCAAGCGCATGGGACATTGCTTCATCGTTCCGGGCTTTGGCAAAGTCTGTCTGGGCGAGATAGTCATTCGCTATGGCGAGCGCATCATCACCATGGTGCGGCTCAAGATCGGTTCCTCAGTCGATGGTGGCGGCGCCGGCGGGCAAATCGGAGGCAACGGTCATCATTTTCCGTGATATGGATGCTCCTCATCGGGAGCGCTCTGTTATCGTACGGATGCCGCAAAAACATTCCGCAGCCTCACCTTCTTTATGATCAAGTTTGGCATCAGATTGAACTTGGCAAACTGACTGCTGCACTTCAAGAAGCAAACTCAGCCCTATCTCTGTATACCGATCCTCGTTCGGAATGGTGTTTAAGGTTCCGCGCGCTAAAAGCTGAAATTCTGATGCGCGAGGGACTCTATGAGGATTCCCTCGCCCTTTTGAACTTTGATCTCCCGCCGGCTCTCGCCTCTTCCGACATTGTCGTGTGGCAAAAACTCACCCAGGGTTCGGACTATTCCTATTTGGCGAAATTTGCCGAAGCCATGAACGCCTTGGAAAAAGCACGGGCTCTTGCAGAGTCCTCCCAACCGCAACTGTTGGGTGAGAGCCTCCTTCGCCTCGGCACCCTGGCCTCTCTGCAATTGAATTTGGTGAAGGCGCAGGCAGATTATCGGGCCGCGCTGGATCTTGCTCACCAACAAAAGAACGCTTTTCTCGAAGCTTCCGTTCTGGGGAGCCTTGGGGTTTTAGCTACTCAGTTGGAGCGCTTCGATGAATCCATCGCTTGGAACCGGCAGGCGCTCGAGGCCGCTCGTTTCCTGGGCGCGCTCAGCTTGATCGCGAAGATTGAGGGCAACATCGCCTGGAGTTACTTGAAAATGGGTGACCTCGTGAACTCTCTCGCCCTCAACAAGGATGCGGAGCGGGATGCACTTAGCGCGGGTTTGCAACAAGACCGTGTGCTGTCGATGCTCCAAACGGGCGCCATTTATTTTTTCATGGGCGACTATGCCTCGGCCGTGAGTGAATCTCAGAAAGCACTCGGCCTGGCTAGGGCTCTGAAGGATGATGGCGATGCCATTTACTGTCTGCAGAATTTGGCTGTCATGGCTCTCGAGAAGGGCCAGCTCTCAGAGGCTCAGCAGCACATTGATGAGGCCCTGCATTTGGAATCCCAGGCTCCGGACCAATCGCAAAAGCTGTATACGCGGCTCACGGCTGCGGACATTGCTGCGAGAGGGAATGATTTATCGAAAGCCGAACAAACCTTCTCACTGCTGTTCGCCGACCCTCAATCGCCCGTCTCGCTCCGATGGGAGGCCCAGGCAGGCATTGCGGAGGTTCATGCCGCGCAAGGAAAGGCGCTTGCGGCGGAGCGTGAGTTTAACGAAGCCATAGCCAACATCGCCAAGGCGCAGAGGGAGCTGCAGGAGGAAGAATTTCGCTTCTCGTTTCTCTCCAGCTCGATTCGTTTCTACAATGCCTATGTCGATTTTTTTATCGCTCAGCACCGGCCTGACGACGCGCTCGCCGTGGCCGAGCGCAGCCGAGCGCAAACTCTTACCGCGGGTCTGACCGAGCCTTCGCAGGCACTGGTCACGACTTTTCCTCGCGCGAATCCCCAGCAATTGGCCGCACGGTTCCACTCCACACTTCTTTTCTATTCACTTGGCATCCGCCATTCGTATCTGTGGGTCATCACGCCGCAAAAGACCACACTCTTGTCTCTCCCTCCGCAGTCGGAGATCGATCCGCTGGTCAAGTCCTACCGCGACCGTATCCTCGATGGAGACAATCCTCTGGAAGCGCCCAACTCACCGGCGGCGAAGCTCTATTCCGTTCTGATTGCGCCTGCTGCAAAGCTCATTCCTCGCAATTCGCGTGTAATCGTCTTGCCCGACGGGAGCCTCTACTCGCTCAATTTCGAAACACTGATCGCTCCCGATCCCGCGCCGCACTACTGGATTCAGGACGTCACCCTCACCAACGCCAGTTCTTTGACGCTTCTGCAGCGCTCTCGATCCACTGCGCCACCACAAAACGCCAGGCTTTTCCTCGTCGGCGATGCCATCTCTTCGGATGAGCAGTTTCCTCCGCTGCGCCAAGCGGCGCGCGAAATGGCGCTGGTCGAAGGACATTTTCCCGAGGAGCGGCGTCGCATTCTCGCGGGCGCCGACGCGACACCGCCGTCCTATTTTACTGCCGGGCCCGAGCGCTTCGACTTTCTCCATTTCGTCACCCACGGCACCGCCAGCCGCACCCATCCGCTGGATTCCGCAGTCATCCTCACAAAGTCTGGAGATTCCGCGAAACTCTACGCGCACGAAATCATCACTCGCCCGCTCCACGCCTATCTGGTTACCGTTTCAGCCTGCGACGGCGTGGGCACGCGCTCTTACGCCGGCGAAGGCCTGGTGGGCCTCTCCTGGGCTTTTCTCCGCGCAGGCGCGCACAACGTCATCGCCTCGCTCTGGGAAGTCAACGACGATTCCACCCCAAGGTTGATGGATGAGCTTTACAAGGGTGTAAGGGCCGGCCAGGATCCCGCTACCGCTCTCCGAAACGCCAAGCTCTCTTTGGTCCGCTCCTCCGGCAACTTTCGCAAGCCTTTCTATTGGGCGCCGTTTCAGCTCTACGCTGGCTCGTAAACATCCTCATGGGGCGGGTGCCGAGCGTTCGCCGGGTCGAGTCAGGTCGCAGATTCGGACGCCATGGACTTCACTTCATCGACGGTGTAGCCCAGGCTCTGCAGAATTGTGCCAGTGTGTTCGCCGAGCAGTGGCGGCGGCAAGCGGTAGCTTATCGGCGTATTTGAAAATCGGATGGGATTCGCGATGCTCTTGGCAGTGCCGATTGCCGGATGCTCGATTTGCACGATCAATCCGCGCGCGTGTGTCTGGGTATCGTTCACCGCTTCAGAAACGGTGTTGATCGGTGCGGCGGGAATGTCTGCCTTGGCAAGTTTTTCCAACCACGCTTGTGTCGGACTCGCTCGAAACGCATTCTGCAGAATCGGAATCAGAATTTCACGGTTCTTGATGCGCAGCGCATTCGACTGAAATCGTTCATCCTTCTCAATCTCATCGGGGATGCCCGGCAGTTGGACGAAGCGATTCCACAACGCTTCCGTCCCAACGCCAACCACAAAATGCCTGTCGTCACTTCCGCGAAATACTTCGTACGGCACAATGTTTGGATGCGCGTTGCCCCAGCGTTTCGGCGAAGCGTTGCCGTTCAAATAGCTGGTGCCCACGTTTGCCAGCCACGTCAATTGCGAATCGAAGAGCGCCATGTCCAGAAACTGGCCGCGCCCGGTCTTCTCGCGCGCGAAAAGAGCGCCAAGAATTCCCATCGCCGCGTACATTCCGCAGGTCATGTCGGCAATCGCAATGGGGTAGCGCATGGGCCCGCCGCCGGGTTCCCCGGTGAAACTCATCAGCCCGGCTTCGGCTTGCGCAAGGATGTCGTAACCGGGGCGGCCCGCATTGGGCCCGCTGAATCCATAGCCTGTGACGCTGCAGTAGATCACCCGCGAATGTTTCGAGCACAGCGTATCTGGATCGATGCCGCGCTTTTTCAACGACGCCATGGAAGGCTGGTTGGTGATGAAAACGTCGGCGCTCCCCACTAGATTTTGCAGAGCTTCCGCGCCGCGCGGATGATCGTAGTTGAGCGTCACTGATCGCTTATTGCGATTGGCCGCCAGGAAGTACGCGGACTCGCTCCCCACAAACGGCGGGCCCCAACCCCGCGACTGGTCACCAATTCTCGGCCGCTCGACTTTGATCACGTCGGCGCCAAAATCGCCTAGCAGCATCGCGCAATACGGGCCGGCCAACGCCTCGGTCATCTCCACGACACGAATCGACTCGAGAATGCTTTTCACGGCCCGCGATTATAGCTGACATCCGGCAGCGTTACTTGGCCCTGAGCGGCAGGACTCTGGAAAAAATCTCGGAAGTTTCCCATCCAACGAAGATGCAGTCGTTTGCTAGTGTTTTCTGAGAGTCGGATAGCGGTAGGCCGTCAACCCTTTTCCTTCTTGAATCGTCACAATCTGGTCCGGTGCGATGTCTCGGATGACTTCATGAGCCCCGCTGGGCCAGCTGATTTCCAGCGCGTCGATTTTCGCGTGCGCGCCCAAGCCAAAATGAATCCGCGGATCCTGCGCCGAGCAATAGCTCATCCCGCCCTTGGCCTGGTCGTAGCTCGTGAAATCGCCTGCGGTCAGTTTCAGCGCGGCTCCGATTCCGTCGCGATTGCTTTTCGTGCCGATCAGACGCACTTCGAGCCAGTGATTCTTCTGAGCGGCCGCTGCCTCGGAGCCCCCTTCATTTCGGAAAAGCTGTGCATCCTCGCCGTTGTTGCCAACCAAAAAATCGAGCCAGCCATCATTATCGTAGTCGCCGACGGCCAGTCCACGTCCGACGCGAGGAGCGCGAAACGCCGCGTCCTGCGTGCTCGTCGCGTCGGCAAATTTTCCATTCCCTAAATTGCGATAGAGTTTTCTCTCCTCCGCGTACTTCACGTCCGGGTGATACAACGCAATGTTGTCGAGAATATGCCCGTTCGTCACCAGCAGGTCGTGCCAACCGTCGTTATCGAAATCGAAGAATCGCGCGCCAAAACTGCTGTTGCGGTAATTCGTTTGTCCCAGTCCGCTGGAAATCGTCGCGTCCGTGAACGTCCCCTCCCCGTTGTTCCTGTAGTAGCGGTTCAATTCGAAATCCAGGTGGCTCACGTACAAATCATAGAGTCCCGTGTTTCGAACGTCAGCCGCGTCCGCGCTCATGCCGGCTTCCGGCTTGCCATCCTCGCTAAACCCAGCGCCGCTGGTGTAGCTGACGTCGCGAAACGTTCCGTCTCCGTTGTTGAGATACAAGAAATTCCGCTGCGTGTCGTTAGCGATGAAAATGTCCGGCCATCCATCATTGTTTAAGTCTGCCAGCACCACGGCCAGACTCTTTCCATCCTTATTCACGAGCCCCGCTTTTTTCGTCACATCAGTAAAAGTCCCATCACCATTATTTTGATAAAGTCGCGGCGAAGTTCCTGAAAAACTGTCGGGATGGCAATAGGCGCGATACCCGGGCTTGTTCTGGCCGCAGGAAACCGGATGATCCTGGTCAAACTGCACGTAGTTGGTAACCAGCAGATCGAGTTTGCCGTCGCGGTCGAAGTCAAACCATCCGGCCGCGGTCGCCCAGGCGCCTTCGTCACCGACGCCAGCTTTTGCCGTCACATCCGTAAACGTCCCATTCCCGTTGTTGTGGTACAGCACAGAATGTCTGTATCCGGTCATATAAATGTCTGGAAACCCATCGTTATCAAAGTCGGCCACGGCCACGCCAAAGAAGAAAGCCCCATCCGTGTGAATGCCAGCCTGTTCCGTCACGTCGGTAAACGTGCCGTCGCCGTTGTTCCGATAGAGCGCGGGCTGTGGCGCTTTTTGCGGATGAAAGAACGGCGTGTAGCCACTGTTCACAAAGAAAGCATCGAGGAATCCGTCCTGGTTGTAGTCGATCCACGCGACGCCCGCTCCCATCGTCTCGGTGTACAGTTTCTGGTCGGACGCCGCTCGTTCGTGATGAAAGTGAATGCCGGACCCCGCGGTAACATCTCGAAATTGCACGTTGAAGGGATTCGCGCCGGTATTCTTCGAGGAATTCTCTGTGGCGGACTTGGTGGAGCTCGCGTTCTTTGCCTGCGGTGCGGAATTCTTCGCCGGCAGCAGCACGAGCGCAAACGTCAGCATGCTCGCCATAATTCCCGCGAGCGCGTTTCTTCGGCGTGTTTTCCTCGCCACCATCGTGGAAAATAGTAGCATCTCTGCTGCATCCCGCTCGCTCGCAACTTCTCCGTTTCAATTCCTTCGGTGGCTCGCGGCGTCCCCGATCCATCAAAAAAGTTTTCCACCGCACACATTTTTCAACCCTACTTTTGTCTTGACACTTCTGCGATGTGGAAGCTAGCCTACGCCCACTGGTGCGACTGGGGGGCCGTGCTGAGGCGCATTAATTCCTATTCAGTTGTGAGTAGCGCGCATCTCTTTGCAGAACTGGCCATGCCTCTGCGTTGGGTGTGGCCTGGTTTCGGCGCCGGGCGTGCGCGCAGCTTCTCGAAATGGATTCCGTCAAAATTTCTTTTTTGCATCCCGCGGACGTCAACGAATGGTGTGCGGTAAAAAGTGAAGGAACCTTTTCAACCGCCACGGCGGTTGCCGTGATCGAAACTCGGAGGGGAAAGCATGAAGCAAGCATTCTGTAAAAACGCAATTCTCGGAGTACTGGTTTTGCTGGTCGCCGTTCTTGGCTCTTCGGCGCAAACTTTGGATCGTGGTGCAATCCACGGCTTCGTTTACGACACCTCCGGCTCCGCCATTCCCGGCGCCAAGGTCACCCTCACCAGTTCGGCCACCGGCCTCAAGCGCGACACCACCACCAACGCCGACGGCGCCTACGACTTTGAGGCGCTCATCCCCGGCGAGTACACCCTCGTCTTCGAGTCCGGCAACTTCGCCACCTACACAGTAAAGCAGGTCGTCGTTACCATCGGCTCCTCCATCTCGCTGGACGCCCATCTCAAGGTCAAGACCGCCGAGCAAAGTATCACCGTCACAGCCGAAGCCGCCGGCGCCATCGACACCACCACCTCTGGCATCACGCAGCTCCTCGACTCCAGGAGCCTGGACAATCTCCCGTTCCCCGGCCGCGATTATCGCGACCTCGCGCAATTGACTGCCTCTGCCCAGGTCGTTCCCGGTTTGCGCGGCAACATCCGCCTTGGCGGCCAGCAGAGCGATTACACCGGTCTGGTCATCGACGGCGCCGACACCACCAACAATTTCTTCGGTGAAAACTTCGGTTCACTGGAAACCAAGAACCTAACCGTGCCGATCGAAGCCGTTCAGGAGTTTCAGGTAGTCACCAATGGCTTCGCTCCCGAATTCGGTCGCGCCACCGGCGGCCTCCTCAATGTCGTCACCAAGTCCGGAACCAACGATGTCCACGGCGAAGCTCACGAATATTTCCGCAGCGGCAGTCTGTCCAAGAACGATGCTCTGGGAAACCCGTCCAGTATCGACAAGCAGAACCAGTTCGGCGGCTCTGTCGGTTTCCCAATTCACAAGGATCGTCAGTTCCTCTTTCTGTCCACGGACATCCAGCGCAATAACGGTCCACTCACCACCAATCTTTGCCATGGAAACGCGACCTGTCAGGCCGACGCCGGCCCGCTGGTCCAGGCGTCAGCGGGCGATGTGCTTAGCTCGGCTTGCGTGAGCGGCGCTGTGGGCATGCACCTTCTGCCTGCTTGTTATGGCGTGCCCAATCTGGGCGCGCTCGAAGGCCCTCATCCCCAATTCCAGGATTTCTTCACGCTCCTCGGACATTACGACTACCAGATCAACGCCGCGAATCACTTCAGCATTCGGGGTTTCGGCACGCGCAATCACACCAGGGGCTTTACCGGCGGCCACGGTCAGTCAGAGACATTCGACGCCTTCGGCGACACCGAGGACTTCGTCAACCAGGGCATCAGCGGCGTCTTTGCTCTGACCACTCTTCTCGGGCGAAACGTCAATGAAATCCGCGCCAGTATCGAAGGCGAAACGCGCAAGCGCCACCCCATCTTTAAGGGTGCGCCAGAAGTCTTCATTCAGGGCGTCGGTGAATTTGGCCAGCGCTTCTACCTGCCCGGCAACAATGACAATGGAAAGCTGCAGGTTCAGGACAACTTTTCCTATGCCTTCAGCAAGCACGACGTGAAGTTCGGCGGCGATGTGAACTCCTTTGTGGATCGCAAGGACGTTTTCGCCGGTTGGAGCGCGGGGAGATACAATTTTGCTAACTTGGCGGCTTTCGATACCGGCACGGGTGGTAATGCCTACTTCCAGGGTTTCGGCTTGAATGGGCAAACCCCCTTCCAAGCCAACACTCTTCCCCCGGAATACCAAACTGGAATAGGCCTGTACGCGCAGGATAAGTGGCAGGTATCTCCCCGGCTTACCGTCACCTATGGTCTGCGTTGGGATGGCACTCGAAATCCGCAGCCTTCCTCGCCGATTCCCGGGCAGATGGTCTACACTGGGGTAGGGCCGCTCGGCAGCGGCACGAAGATCTCGCCCGTTCCGCAGAATACTCCGAACGACTATTCGCAATGGGGCCCGCGCGTTGGTGTCGCGTGGAATCTTTCTACTGGCTCTCATCCTACTGTCGCTCGTGCTGCGTGGGGATTTTATTATGCGCAAACGCCTACCATTTTCTTCCCAGCAACCTCTAACGGCGGCGGTTCCAAGTCCACGACGTTGTTTGGTAATCCAGCATTCGGAACTGCCCCGTCGGAAGGGCCGCCGTATGTCTTCTTCCCTTCGAACCTCCCCCAATCCTCGAGCCAGCTGTGCGCTCTTGCAACCCCGGCGATCGGGTGCCCATCTATTACGTATGCGGATCCCGCACTTCGCAATCCTCGGGTTTCCAACCTGACTGTGGGCGTCGAGCACCGCTTCGCAGGCGATTGGACGGCTTCCGCAAACTACGCCTTCATGCACTCAACTCATTTAAAAACGGGCGGGTTTAGCACTTCCACCTGGATACGCAATCTCGTCCCGATGGGAACCGACCAGTTCGGACGGAGTATCCTCGCCGCTGTGCCCGCGACGGGAGCCTGCCCCGCAGACGCTCAAGTGTTCCCAGGCGAACCTTTGCCCCTCGATTGCTCTCTGTCCAACTTCTCGGGCGCCAACGAGCTTGCCAGCTTCAGTCGCGGAAATTATCACCAGTTCACCGCCGGCATAGACAAGCGCTTCTCGCACCACTATCAGTTTTTCGCGAACTACACCTGGTCGCGCAACTTCAGCAATGATTCCAGCGAACGCGACACCGATACTTTCTTCGGCACGCAGGATCCCTTTAACATCAACATCGACTACGGCCGCAACGGCCTCGACATCACCCACCAGTTTAAGTCCGGCATCGTTGCCGAACTGCCTTGGGGTCTCAACTGGAGTTCGAATTTTATCGCCCACAGCGGCCTAGCCTATCCGGCCTACTCCTCTGCAGACATAAACGGCGACACTGTCATCAACCAGTTTTCAAATAACGATCGACCGGTCGTCCAGCTTGGCAGCGGCGCCCCTTTCTTGTTGCCGCGTTATCCGGCTCGCCAACCCGCTTTCTTTACCTGGGATATGCGAGTAAGCAAGGACTTCAAATTGGGCGAACGCTATTCCTTACGCCTTGTCGCTGATATCTTCAACGTGACCAACGCGAGCAACCTCTATTCCAATCCGGATAACAGCGGATTCGTGACTCTCTCCAATTGCGGCTTGGTCAACCCTGGGGTCACTCTGACCACCAAGTGCGATTCCCTGACGGCCATCCCCAAACAGGGCAATGTCTACCTCAACGCCGCCGGCCAACCAGTGCCTTACGGTGTGCACGATGAAATCTCCCCCGGCAGCACCGCGTTAGCCGCCCAATTCGGCGTCCGCTTCCAGTTCTAAAGGAAGGCCCCGGTAGAGAGCGATGATGCTCTCTACCGGATCATCGAATCGCACCCGGAGGTTGTTCGTGCCCTTCACAAGACGAGAAGCCCTCGCCTCCGCCGGCGCTTTTGCCGCCGCCACTCTCTTTCCGTCCACCAAAACCGAAGCTCAAGACTCGCGCGCGACTGCCCAAGCGAGCTCCGCCCCCGGCACAGAACCCATTTGCCTCGCAGACTTCGAGCCCCTCGCCAGAGCCAAAATGTCCCCCATGGCCTGGGAGTACGTCACCGCGGGCGCTGGCGATGAGCTCACCGTCCGCTGGAACAAGGAAGCCTACCAGCGCATTCGTCTCAAGCCCCGCGTTCTTGTCGACGTCTCCAAACTCGATACGCGCGTCACCCTCTTCGGCCAGGACCACGCCTTCCCGATTCTTCTCGCGCCCACCGCTGCCCAAAAACTGACTCACGAAGAGGGAGAGCTCGCCACTGCACGCGGCGCTGGTGCCGCCGCCGCGGCCATGGTGCTCAGTTCCTTCTCCACCACCAGTCTCGAAGACGTCGCCGCCGCAGCCAAGACTCCGCTCTGGTTTCAGCTCTACATGCAAACCGATCACGGCTTCACCCGCGACCTCGTCCAGCGCGCCGAGGCTGCCGGTTACCGCGCGCTGTGCCTCACTGTCGACACCCCAGTGAACGGCGCGCGTAATCGCGAGACCCGTGCTGACGTCAAGCTGCCACCTTTACCCAACCTGAAAGGCTTAAAAGGAGTTGGCAGTGAAGGAGGTTTTCGCACAGGCTCACTGGATATATTTAGTAGCGTGCTGGATGCTGCCCTAAGCTGGAATGATGTCGAGTGGCTGCGCTCCTTCGCAAAAATTCCTCTGCTGCTCAAGGGCGTCCTCAATCCCGAAGACGCCGACCGTGGCGTCAAAGCCGGTGTCGCCGGCATCATAGTTTCCAATCACGGCGGCCGCAATCTAGACACCGTCCCCGCTACCATCGACGCCCTGCCCCAAGTCGCCGACAAAGTCGCCGGGCGCGTCCCAGTCTTCGTGGATGGCGGTGTCCGACGCGGCACCGACGTGCTCAAGGCCCTGGCCTTCGGCGCTAGCGCCGTGCTCATCGGCCGCCCCTACGTCTATGGCCTCGGTGCCGCAGGCCAAGCCGGCGTCACCAAAGTCCTCAACATCCTCCAGCGCGAATTTCAAATGGCCATGGTCCTCACCGGCCGAACCACCATCCAAAGCATTGACCGCGCCGTTCTCTGGTCCTGATCGATTGCTCTTTTGATTTTTTCTGCGGGTGCCCCATCCTTGCGCTTTTGTTTCTCGCAAGGGTGGGGATTTTGACTTTTCTTCCACTCCTTAGACTGTGCTCTGCGCCTTTTGAGCCCCACCCTAAACTGTACTAAACTCCCCCCGCGCACTATGTCCTCATGACCAATCTAATCATCCGCGAACCCCGCTGGCCCGCCTTTGTCGCCATGCTCGCCGCCTCCGGCGTTTACTGGGCTTTGCCCGAACCGCTCTCCGTCGGCCCCGGCTGGCTTTTGCTTCTCGTGATCTTCCTTCTCCTGATTCCTATCGTCATCTCCCACCGCCGCGGCCGTTACAACGTCGCCCGCTTTCTCACTTTCGCCGCCAACGCTGTGATCACTCTGGCCATGATTGCCTCGCTCGTTTTTCTCATCCAGGGGATCCCCCTCCATCGCGAGCCACCCACCGCCCTGCTGCGCTCCGCCGGTGCGCTCTGGATCACCAACATCTTGGTTTTCGCTCTTTGGTATTGGAAGCTCGATGCCGGCGGTCCGCTGGGCCGCGACCATGCCGCGGGCCGCGTCAAAAGTTCGTTCCTTTTCCCCCAGATGCTGACCCAGGAAGGCGGCGACGCCTCATGGTCGCCCCATTTCATGGACTACCTCTTCCTCGCCTTCAACACCAGCACCGCTTTTTCTCCCACTGACACCGCGGTCCTCACGCGCTGGGCCAAATTCGGCATGATGCTCCAGTCCCTGATCTCCCTGATGATCGTCGCCCTCCTCGCCGCCCGCGCCGTCAACATCCTCTGATTCCTTCGCTCCCCCTTCGCGCGGTTCTTAACTTCTCTTTTTTTTCGTCGGGTGCTCCCATCCCTTGCGCTTTATCCAAGGGTGGGGACTTTGATTCTGTTTCTCGCTCTTGTTTCTAGTTTTTCTTTTCCCCTTTCCCCCACTGTCATTCCAAACGGAGCAGGCCGATTTTTCCTTTCCCTTTCACTCCTGTGAAAGGGGCGGCCTGCGGATGTGAGGAATCTCTCTTCTCCGCTCCCCTTGCACACGGCGTTTACCCCGGCCCAGTCGGGCATCGGCGTTCACCCTAGGCGTAGTCGAAGGGCGTTCACTCTTTTCCAATTTTCTGGGCTCCGCGCAGGCCTGAACGGCTCACGCTACCGGTGGGAATAGGATCGACTAACGTGCACGCCGCGGAATTTTCTTCGTTTCAATGGCCTCTGCCGCCGAAAGCTTCCGGTCGGTGTGCGCTTCTTTGCGCGGCGCACCGGAATACAGCAAACACCGCTGCCCAATAGTCACGCCACACGTTGGGCAGGGTACCGAAGTAAACTGTTCCGGCGTCAGCTCATTCATCCTCATTTGAACCAGCGTGTGCTCAATTCCGCCGCAAATCTGTCCACTTTGGCACACTTGCCCGCAAAGTCGCCTAACGCAACCGGCCTCATCACACATCGGGCAAACATCATGCAAGGCCGGGTCTGCATTTCCAACGTCGCGAATCCGGCGGCACCAGATTGTTCGCGCGGTAGTAGACCACCAGCTGGCCGTAGTGCTCGCCGCTGTGCTCGATGGCCCACATCCAGGTGTAGGAATTGTGGACCAGCTTGTTCCCCCACGCGTATTTCGTGATTTTGTCCAGACCCGCGTCGCCCTGCTGTTGAATCAGGCTCGCTCCGTCCGCGACCGCCTGCTGCATCAGCTTCACCACGTCGGCTTTCGTCTTGTAAACGTCTCGCGACGGGTTGTGCTTGTTCTTGCCGAAGTCGGGTCCGATGTTTGATCCGGAAATCGAGCGCAGCAGGTCGTAATCGACCGCGGCAACGTGTAGAAGGTTTTCTGCAAAGGTGCGCTGGTCTTTCTGCAGCTTGAAGTCGTACTTTTCTTCGGGGAAATCTTGGGCCATGGCAATGAGTTTGTTGCCGATGTCGTTCCACATTTCGAGCGTTTCGTCTGCTCGGGAACGCGCAGGGCGCGGAGCTTGATTCTGCGTTTGGCTCTGGCTGTAAAGTGTAGTTCCGGCGATGACAAGCAGAGTGACTGCAACTAGCGCAAGCGAAGACTGCTTCATCTTTATCTTCTCCATTGGATTGATCTGCTTTCTCAAACTCATCGATGTGCCGTGCTTGGTCGCTCGCGGAGCAGAGGTTGCGCCCTAATGCGCCGCAAGTTCGTTCTTGACGACTTGGCCGCCCTTCATCACGAAGCGAACGCGCTCGAGTTCGTGAATGTCCGCAATGGGATCTCCCGAAACAGCGACGAGATCGGCGAATTTGCCGGGTTCGATGGCGCCGATGCGGTCCTGCCAGCCCAGCATTTCGGCAGCGTTGGTGGTGACGGCGCGAAGGATATCGAGCGGCGGCATTCCGGCGTCATGCAAATGGGGAAACATTGTCGCCGAGGCTTGGCCCTTCGTTTTTCCGGGATAGAAAAAGCCCATATCTGATCCAGCCGCGAACTTCACTCCTGACTTGAGGATCCGCTGAACGAGGTCGGCCGCCATTTTACTTCTGCGTTCATCGGCAGCGGCCAGCTGGGCGTTTATAGCGGGTGGAAACACAATGCTCGGCTCGGTGATCTTCATATAGAACCCGCTCCAAAAGGTTGGCGTGATGTCGAAGAAGATGCCCTTGTCACGCATCATCTTCAACTGGTCGTCGGTTACGTCGTTGCCGTGCTCGATACTGTCCACGCCCGCGTCGATGGCAATTTGGATGGCAACTTTGCCCACGGCATGGCTGGCAACCTTTTTGTGCGCGCGATGCGCTTCCTCAACGATCGCAGACATGATCGGCGTGTTGATTCCGACGCCATAGTCATCGAGCGTGACTTTGATGACATCGACGTTATAGAAGAGGTTCTCATCTACGGCGCGCCGCCCTTCCTCCAGGTTCGAGACAATAAGAAACTCCTGCCGCAAGATGGATTCGGCAAGCGCGGGATTGAGGCTTTGGACATAATTACCGAGCGCAGTGATTTTCCGGCCCGCAGCAAGGACCCTTGGGCCGGAGACACGACCGGCGTTAATGGCGTCGCGCAGGGCGGTATCGCCATCGATTCCGGAGTGACCTAGATTGCGGACAGTCGTGAAGCCGCTCTCAAGGTCTTCGCGCGCCAACTGAGCACCCAGAAAGGCGCGTTTACTGGGCGACTCGACGATGGCTAGCAGTTGGTCGGGAACAAAGTCCCCGTTGTAGCGGCGTTCGTACTCCTCTTCTGGGGGAACAATCACGTCGAGAAGCAAGTGGGTGTGACTGTCGATCAGCCCAGGAAGGAGTGTGGCGCTGCCAAGATCGATGGTTTTGACGTCGGCGGGCGCATGAGGCTGAACCAGAGAAGGCGCGCCGACTTCCTTGATCTTGCCGTCTTCAATCAGCACGGCCGCGGGCGAAAGCACATTCCCGGTTCGTGGATCGAGCAGCCGGCCAGCTTTGACTAGAGTGACGGAAGCGGGCGTTTGAGCAGCGACCTGCCCACTTGAAAACAGGGTGAAAAGCGATGCGACCAACGACAAGAAAATTCGATTTGATTTCATTCGATTGCCTCTCTTCCATTTGTCTTGACCCAAGTCCGGCTTGCGCCTCAATGCGACGCAAGATCATTCCTGACCATTTGGCAGTCCTTCATGACGAACCGAACTCGCTCCAGTTCGTTACTGTCGGCGAGCGGGTCGCCCGCGACGACAACGAGGTCTGCAAATTTCTCCGTCCCAACAACACACACCCTTGCTCTTCACTTATTTTTTGCAGGGCTTGGACAAAGTTCTTTGGCTGTCACTTTTGGTCGCGGCGCCCAGCGACGGGTCGTCTTGTCTGGTCACAGACTTCACGGATGGCATTCACGACAGCGTCCAGATCGTCGAATTGGACATATTCCGAGCTGTTGGGCACGAAGATCTGCTTTGCATTGGAAGAGAGGGTAAGTAAGCGCGCCTGCGCCACCTCGATCTGATGCTCGTATTCCAGATGCTTGGGGTCCTGCGCATCCGGTGCGGGCAGAAAGTGCACGGCATGATTGCCGGTCGTCAGCACGCGGATCGGACGGGAGCCCAGTGATTGATTGTGTTGCTGGAGCCAAGCCTCAGTCTCGGGCATCTGTTCCCACTCGGAGAGAGCGGCATCGTACAGTGCGACCTTGGACTTCGCCATCTTCAGGAGCGCGGCATTCAATTCAGGCGAAAACTCAGGTTCGGGCAACCCGCGAAAGAAGAAAAGCTGGGCGCATGTCCGGTCCGGGTGCGAGCGTGACGACGGCAATGGCCCCCCAGCACCAACGGCGTCGCGGCACTTGCGCAGTGCGGCAATGCCACCTGCATTGCCTGCGTGATCTTCATCCTGCAAAGCTTTCGGTTCAAGGTCGCTCACATCGGCCTCGACAAGCACGAGGCCGGCGGTCTCCGCCATGTACAATTGCGCAAAGGTGCGGGCAGGGTATCCCCCGGAAGCGTTTCCCACCAGGATGTATGGTCCCCCGATTCCGGCGTTGTGCAATGCTTGATGCAGTTCGTTCGCGATGCGAACGTTTGTGCGCGGCATCGGCCCCGGATCGCTGAAGCCCGCGCCGGCGTGATCGTAGACGCATGCACGTGTCCAGGCCGCGATCCTCGGCAGCACGACCGCCCAGGCCGGCGTCCAATCCCCGAACGTGGATTCGAATACAACCGCGGGCGAGCCGCTCCCCATGCAGTAGAGATTTAGCCGAAATCCCCCCGCGTCAACGAGCTGGCCAGGCCGCGCGTAAACGGCGTCCGCGGGAGTGCCGCCGGTGCTGGCAGCCTGCTGGCCGGACGCAACGACGGTGGAGATAGACACCGCCAAAAGGAGCAAGGAGATTCGTGTTTGCTTCATTGGATGTTGCACCTCGTTTCGATTGAACAGCAACCCGTCGGGCTTGGACAATCCAAGGCCCGTCAGATGCCGGTGTACCAGGCGTAGCCGTACTCGGCACCGATGCTGCCGAGGCCCTTACCAAACTTTTTCAGACTTTCTGTAACCGTCAGGCGATTGATGAACTTGACGTTCTTGTAGCCGATTTGCCGAGGGAGCCGCATGCGAAGCGGTCCACCGTGAGCCACTGGAAGCCCACTGCCATTCATGCCGTAACAGAGCAATGTCTGCGGATGCAGAGCATCGGCCATATCGATGCTGTCCCAGGTGTCGGGCTCCATCGAGACATACACGATGTATCGGGCTTGTGGGTGGACCCCGACGAGATGCAAGACGTGGGAGAGAGGCACACCAATCCACTCGGCGATGTAGGACCAGCCCTCTTCACACGCGAGTTCGGTGATGTGGCTGCGAAACGGACAGCTCTTGAGGTCAGCGATCGAGAACGACGCAGGTTGATGGACCATGCCATCTATGGAGAGCCGATAGTCTGCAAATCCGCCCCCCTGAAGACGCTTAAAGTCGTCCGTGAGGGGATCGAGGTAGTTCGGGAATGGACGCGGCGAAATTTGGTTTCGAGGGAATTCGCGCGCCAGTGAATGCCTCGTCAGCAGCCGCTGAGACGCATAGGTCAGCGTTTCGCCGAGGCCGTAGATTCCGCCATGATCGGGAGGAACCAAACCATACTTCTGCGCCAGGTGCGCTGCCACTGCCAATCCCGATGCACCCGCGGTCGTTGCGAGTCCGGATACGATCAGTTTTCGGCGTGAAATGATCATGCGTGCTCCTTACGCGTGCCGGTACGGCCGGTGATCATCGCTCCTGTGCGACTCCAGAATCCGGCCAGGCAAACCATTAGGACGTGGACAAACAGGAACAGCACCAAAGCCAGCGAGACAAAGAAGTGAATCGTGCGAGCGGATTGATGGCCGCCCAACAGAGTAACGGACCACGGGAAGGTGGAGACAAAGCCGAGGGACATCGCCAAGCCGCTCCAGATGACCAAGGGGAATAGAACGAAGATCACAAACAGGTACGTGAGGCGCTGGAGCCCATTGTAGGAAGAAGACTCTGCCGCACTCGGCCGTTCAAAGCGCAACGGTTTTGCGAACGAGGTCAAGAGCGCCCGCCATGAGAGGTCGGCCTTGCTGGGGAGCAAGTCTTTTCGGAAATGCCGTGTAAGCAGACCGGAAATTACATACAGCAAGCCTGTCAGCACCGCGATCCAAGCGGCTTCAAAGTGCAGCGCACGGCTCCAGCCGTTCTGGTCGGGCAGCACATACCTGTAACCAGTGGGCACCAATCTTCTTGAGGAAGGGATCGGCAGTTGAAACAACGGCTTAGTCAAGACGGTGCCGGTTTCGCCCCAGTAGAAGCGGGGGTGAGATATCAGAATTTCCACACCGGTGAGGAGCAGTGCGAAAAAGCAGAGAGTGATGATCCAGTGAGTTACGCGGACGAGGACAGAGTGCCTCGGCCGAACCATCGTGACTGGGGCGGTCGAAACAGAGCTTGATATACAAGTTTCCATCGGTCCCTGCGCGGATTCAAGTGTGGCCATTTTGGGCCTCTCTGTTCCTCAGACTTGCCTTGGTCAGATAGCAGCCATCCCATGAACCAAACAACGAAATTACTTACTCTCGCTCAACTTCTTGAGTGTCCCCTGCGCGGCGCGGCGAATTTCACCGCGCCGCTGTTCGGTATCGGACCACGACGACAGAGGCGCTTTGTGGGAATCAATCATGGCCAGCGCCTTTTCCGCGTACTGTCGCGCCAGATCTTTTTGTCCGTCTGCCAAATACGCTTCGGCGAGGCTCTCGTGTGCGTCGGCCGATTCCGGATAAGCCAGTAGATTGAGCTTGAACACCTCAATGGCTAACTTCGGCTCGCCCGCGAGCAGATGGTCATTGCCGCCAATGATGTCGAGCGATACTTCCGGCCACAACTGCACCTGGGGATCTCTGCGCCGGGCTTCCATCAGTTGCTGCTTGACGCGCGCCACTCCTTCGGACGTCCAGAGTTGATTGAGGATTGCCGCGGATGCCAAGGTGTCCGCTGGCGCGTGCCCCGGCGTCTTAATCAGCGTGGTCACAAACCAGTCCACGATGATGCCGGGCAGCTCCGGATGAACTTTGAACATGTCCGTCCCGTGCGCGCCGTTCGCGGGAACTTTGCCAATGTCGAAGGGTTCGTACCAAGGCCAGGGCGCGTCGTGCGACGCGGAGTAATGCACGAACTTCTTACCCGGGTTCGAGGAGGTGATGTAGAGCAATTCCATCGCCTCTACCGTGGGAGGGTATTCGTCGTCGTCGGCCACCACGAACAGCCCGGGCAGGTTCGATGCCTGGCACAGGAATTGCAGGTCAGGCAGAAACGTCTCTCCGGAAAGCAACGCCAGCGACTTCGCCTCTGCCGGATGCCGGCGCGCCGCCTGGACGGAATAGTCGACGCCGAATACGCCCGCTCCTCCCAGCCCGATGACCTCGCGCTTTACGCCAGGCTGCGAAACCAAATACTGAAGAGCTATGTCAATGTCACTAGGCATCTGGTTGCATGACATGCTTTTGTCCGCGGAGATAGCACAAGGTATGCCGCCGCTTTCGCCATATCCACGCATATCAAGGTTAAGCGTGTTGATTCCAGCCGCCGCCAGTTGCCCGGCCAGTTCGCCCCACTCCTTGCGTGTTCGGTTGCTCTGATGAAACAGCAACACGCCGGGACCCGGCTTCGCCGGGGCAAAATAGGTTGCTTTCAGGATGGTTCCGTCAGCCGCCTTCAGGTCAACTACCCGCGTCGCCGGCTGCTGCTGCGATTGTTGCGCTTGAGGCGAGTTTGCCGCTGCGGCGCTGTTTATGCCATGTCTCAAGGCGGCGACAGCGAAGATGAGCAATACCAACCCCAACAAGATTTGTATTTGAATCATTCGAGCGGTGCTCCTGAATTTTTTTGAACCGTGAAGACGTGGATTTTTAGGCATCGGATGGGTACTCTCCGGTCGAACTATTCGTGTCTCAGCGCGACCATCGGATCGACGCGCATGGCGCGGCGCGCCGGAATGTAACAAGCAAGCAAGGTGACGCCCATGAGAAGGAGGGCGACACTCAGGAAGGTCAGTGGATCTGTCGGCCTCACTCCGTAGAGAAGTCCCGCCATCAAGTGCGACACGATCAGCGCGCAAGCAAGTCCAACCACGGCACCCGCAAGGGCGAGTGCCAATCCTTGACGTAGAACGATGCGCAGGATGTTCCGCCGTTGTGCGCCAAGCGCGATGCGAATCCCGATCTCATGCGTGCGCACGCTCACCATGTAGGAGATCACTCCGTAAATTCCAAGCGTGGCGAGCAGCAAGGCCGTGATCGCGAAAAGCGCAATCATTTCCATCGAAAATCGCCTCTCGGAAAGAGACGCGGCTACTGTTTCCTTGAGCATCTGGGCGCTAGAGAGAGGAAGTGTTGGATCGACGGAATGAACTTGCTCGCGCACTTCTGCTGGAATCGCAGCGGCGTCGAGATGTCCGCGCAGGAAGATCGCCAGGCGCTTTCCCCCGGTCTGATACAAGTCCAGATAGATTTTCGGGATGCTCGCTTCCGAAAGCGATTCTGTCCTAGCGTTTGCAATCAAGCCGACAACGGTGATCCATGGAGAGTCCGCTTTCGTTCCCTTGAATCGCTTTCCCAATGGATCTTGGTTTGGCCAGTAGGTCCGCGCGAACGCCTCATTGACTACCGCGACCTGCGGGGCCTGAACGTCATCCAAGTCATTGAACCAGCGACCGCGAAGCAGCTCCATTCCCAGCAGATGAAAGTAGCCCGGCGTAACGCTTGACCGTTCGGCGACCGTAGCCTGCTCGCCCGGCGTCTCGCGTCCTCCGAAAGTCAAAAAGAACTGGCCCTCGGAGATCAGTTTTAGATCCCGCTGGCTCTGGTCGAGCGGAATCGACGCAGTGTCTCCAAAAGCCATCTCTTCGACGCCAGGCAGCGTGCCGGAACGGCGAAGGACTTCGCGCAAGAACGGCACCTCTTGGGCGGCGGTCCTGTAGATATCTGTTTTGGGATCATTGGGCGCCGGAAGCCTCGTCCGAACGACCATCACGTTCTCCGGATTGAATCCGAGCCGCACGTTTAGCAAGTCCCAGAAACTGCGCAGCAGAAGGCCCGCAGCAATCATGAGTACCAGAGAGAGCGCGAATTCGGTTATCACGAGGATGCGGCGCGCTCGCGCTTGCTTCCCAGAGCCTGTCGAGCCGCGCGCAGCCTCTTTGAGCGCATGAGTCAAATCGATGCGGCCCGCTTGCAGGGCAGGAGCCAGACCGAAAATGGCACCGGCCACGAGCGAGGCGACGAGAGCAAACAGCAAGACGCCCCAGTTAATCGACACTTCATTGGCCCGCGGCAGAGTGGCAGGCACGAGTCGCAGCAGAAACGCCTTGCTGCTGAAGAGAATCACTACGCCTGCGATTCCGCCGATGAGCGAAAGAAGCACACTTTCGGTTAGCAGCTGAGAAATCAGCCGTTTCCGCGCGGCGCCAAGCGCTTGCCGAACGGCCATCTCGCGTCCTCGCGCGCTGGCGCGAGCGAGCAGCAGATTCGCAACGTTCACGCAGCCAATGAGCAGGACCAAGCCCACAGCGCCAAGCAGAAGAATCAACGACTGGCGGACGTTGCCGACGACTCGTTCTTTGAGCGGCAGCAATTGAATCGTCCATGCGCTTTGCAACGGATAGTCCTCTGGGAATTCTCTTTGCAGAGCGGCAGTGAGCGCGTTCAGTCGGCTCTGTGCCACCGCAACCGTCAAGCCAGGTTTGAGCCGAGCGATGGCTGTCGGAAGATTCCGCCGGCTACGCGGCGGGTGATCTGCCATCGGCAGCCCATAGAAACTAGTTGCGACCCAGATTTCAATGTTCCGCTCTTCCGTGATTCGTCCCGGGGCGTCAAACCGGGACGGCATGACGCCGACAATCCGGTACAAGTCGCTGTCCATCCGCACGCTTTTGTCCAAGATATTCGGGTCGCCTCCGAACGCCCGCATCCACAGGCCCTCGCTAATGACGACTTCCAGCAGCAGGCCGGGTGAGTGATCTTCGGGATTGAAGGTGCGGCCCAACTGCGGTTTCACGCCCAGCAGCGCAAAATAATTCGGCGCGACGATCAGCACGCGGACGCGAGCCGGTTGGGACGAGCCGGTGAGATTGTTTTCGTCGAACCACGTCGGCGACACGTATTCGAAAATTCCTGACCGCTGAAGGTCCTGCCACTCGGGCGGCGACATCCCTACGTCCCGCGCCCCTACCCCGGGAAGATCGTCCACGATGCTTACGAGTTGCTCCGGTTGCGGATATGGCAGCGGGTGCAACAGCAGTGCATCTACAACGCTGAAGATCGCGGTTGTAGCGCCGATGCCCAGGGCAATCGTCAACACCGCGATAGCCGTGAAGCCGGGAGATTTGCGCAGCATGCGCAGAGCGTAGCGAAGGTCGTGCCAGCAATGATCCCACCAGAGCCACCGCCCGGACTCGTAAAAGCGCTCTTGGGCATGCATGAGGTTGCCGAAGGACCGCCGCGCAGTCGCTCGGGCCTCTTCTTCACTCAGCCCCTGCTCCCGCAAGCGCTCGATCTCCATCTGGATGTGTGCTTCGATTTCAGAGCTGAAATCTTCGAGTTTGCGCTTGCGTCCGAACATGGCTTTACTCCTTCGCTCCCTCGGCTCCAAGAATCCGCCCGATAGCCCCTGTCAACCGCTTCCATTTGTTGGTTTCTCTGACCAGTTGTTTGCGCCCGGCTGCCGTCAGCGCATAGAACCTCGCCTTGCGGTTGTTGGAGGAAACCCCCCACTTCGCGGAGATCCAGCCGCGCTCTTCCAGTCGCTGCAGCGCCGGATAGAGAGCGCCATGCTCGACGAGCAGCTCTTTTTCCGACGTTTCCTGGATGGCCCGTGCGATCCCTTGCCCGTGCTGCGATCCAAAAATCAGCGTGCGCAGGATCAGCAGGTCCAGTGTCCCTTGCAGCAATTCCAATCTTTCCTTTGCCTCTTGGGTAGACATATAACCCGAAGTCTGCGCCCGCTCGGGTAAGATGTCAACCTGAAAATCTTCCGGCTCCAAGTGGCGGCAGTCGCGGGGCCTCATCTCAGCCATCTCCGAACTTGTCGGCGTCACCCCTGGGGTGCCTCTCGCTTCTCAACACCCCAACGTTTAAACGTGTAACTCCTCGGTTAAGTCCAAATCCGAAAATCGCACCCATAACTCGTTTAGAATGCGCAGTTCCAAAAACAAAGGACTTAAAGTACTTTAGAAATGCGCAGATGCAAAAAAAGTGGGGGTAAGGGGTAAATTGTTAACCAGATTCCCGAAAAGGGAATCTGCCCTGAGGAGCATCGCGACGAAGGATTTCTCCCGCCATGGCTTCGGGACACAGATCTCGAAAGGATTCGCTTTATGAAACGGTTGTTATTCTGTTGGGTCGCGCTTCTATCGCTCGCCGCATTTCTCTCGCCGCTGGCTTCCGGCCAAGCCAAACACAAGGTCATCATCGACCAGGACGCCGCCGGCCCCGGCGGCACGGACATGCAAGCCATCCTCGCGCTCATCAATTCCCCGGACACCGACGTTCTCGGCATCACCGTCCTCACCGGCGATGCCTGGCGCGACGAAGAGGTCCAGCACACCCTCCGCCTCCTTGAAATCATCGGCCGCACCGACATCCCTGTCCTCCCCGGCGCCCCCTTCCCGCTGATGAACAGCAAGGAGTACATCGCCAAGTGGGAAACGCTCTACGGCAAAGTCGTCTACCAAGGCGCTTGGAATTACGCCAAGGGCCACGCCGTCCACGGCCCCTATGAAATTCCGCCCATGCCCGAAGGCGCGCCCACCACAAAAGCTTCCGCCGAAGACGCCGCACACTTTCTCGTGCGCATCGTCAACAAGTACCCGCACGAAGTCACCGTCTACGCCGCAGGACCCATGACCGACCTCGCCTTGGCCATCGCCCTCGATCCCCACTTCGCCGAGCTCACCAAAGAGCTCATCGTCATGGGCGGCAGCATCAATCCGCAAACCGACGATCCCGAGTTTGCGCTCACGCCCAAGCGCGAATTCAATTTCTGGATGGACCCCGAAGCTTCCCGCGCCGTTCTCCATGCCCACTGGCCGCGCTTCGTTCTCACCACCGTAGACATCTCCGTCAAAACGCGCATGGAAAAAAGTTTGATCGCCCAGGTCGCCAAGAGTCCGACGCCCGCGGCGCAGTACGTCGCCAAATACGCCGAAGCCAACTATCTCTGGGACGAACTCGCCGCCGTCGCCTGGCTCGATCCTTCCCTCATCACCAAATGGCAAAAACTCTACATCGACGTCGAGCTCGATCACGGCGCATCGTATGGCAACACTCTCGCCTGGGCTACCGGCCAGCAACCCGGCATGGGCGAACAATTAGTCGAAGTCCAGCTCGACCTCGACAAAGAAAAATTTTACAAAGAATACGTCGACCTGCTCACCCGCCCCACCCCCAACGCGGTCTCGCCGAAAAGAGCTGCAAACTAATGGCACACGCGATCAAAGCCGTTTGGTCAGGGTTTGCGAGGCACCGGCTTGGGGTGAGCCGCCATCAAGGCACGCAGATATTCGGGATCGTTGGGATCGAGGGCAACCGCCTGACGGAAGGCAACGAGAGCCGCCACGCGGTCGCCTTGCTGAAGGCGAATTTTGCCAATCTCAAAATACGCGTCCGCTTCCTTTGGATTTACCTGTGTCACTTTTTCAAACGCCGCCAGCGCTTCCTCCTGTTTTCCCGCCTGTGCCGCAATCACGCCAGCGACATACAAAAAATCCGGCTGGAACGGCTGAATCGCCAGCGCGTTTCCGATCGCTTCGGAAGCCTTTTGCGCATCGCGCATCGAAAAATAAATCTTTGCTTGCTGCGAGTACGCAAATCCGTTCTGCGGATTTTTCCCGAGCGCCTGTTGCAACAATTCCAGCGCATCGGAAAATTTATTTTGCCGCGCCAGCTCGTTCGCCTGTTCCACCAGATGCTTCGACTGCGCTTCATCTTCCGCGCGCTTGCGGTCCGCCTGCGAAGCCGCTGCAAACTCCTCGCGCGCGTGCGCCGCAAGCTCCCGCTTTCCCGCGCATTCGTAAGCATTCGCCAACAAGAACAACGATGGCGTATCGAGGTTCGGTGCATTCATCGCCGGCCGCAAAACCTCCGCGGCCCGCTCGCACTGCTTCAGCCGCACCAGAATTTTTGCCAGTAGCGCGCGCCCCGGCAAATAGTCCGGCTTCGCCGCCAAAACTTTTTCCGCGTCCGCCAGCGCTTTTTCATTTTGATCCATGTCCGCGAAAATTTGCGCCCGCGAAAAATGCGCCAGCTGATTCTCCGGATCCCGAGCCAGCACTTCCTCAAACTCCACTAGCGCCGCCGCCGAATCTCCTTTGCTCAAATGCGCCGATCCCAAAAGATTCCTCAGCTTGACGTTCTCCGGCTCAAGTGTAACCGCCGCTCGCAACACCTCAATCGCCGCATCGAAAGATTCCGCTTCGATTTCCAGACTGCCCAGCGCGCTCAGAACCGCAACACTCCGCGGATTCTCCCGCCGAGCCGTTTGCAGAATGTTTCGTGCTTCCTCGTAGTTGTGTACCGCGCGGTACGCATCAGAAAGCCTAATTTCCACAGACTTCTCTCGCGGTGCGCGAAGCAGCACTTTCCTGTAAGTCCCGATCGCCTCGGCGTAGTGTCCCGATTGCATCAAGATGTGTGCGGATTCCAGAAGCGATTGTGAATTGTTGTCAGTCGCCGACGGTTTTCGTTGTTTTTGCGCCGCGCTGCCTGCTTGTTGAGCAGAGTAGAAAAGACAGGCGAGAGCAAGATTTGCAAACAGAAAGTGGAATCGATTCATGGAATGAGGCGCGAAAACAGGAAGCGGAAGGAATCGCAAATCTCGATCCGCCGTTTCGACTGTTTTCCTGCAAGAATATATCAAATAACTTGAACCGCTCGCCTCAAAGATTGGAAATCTCTAACAATTTTCACCATCACTATTTTGTGGTTTGGTACGCCGAACGCTGAATAGTTCCATGGGGACGGCTCGTGGTGTGCCGAAGCACACAAGGCGCAGAGCCCTCAGCGTTGACGACATTGGCTTTAACTTGTTCCCGCGGGCCGCAGATGAGCGACAAAGTACAGAACGGAGTGGAGAAAGCAGCCGGAGGGCCTCCCGATTCGGCACGGCTGGATGCTCTTGCGTTCCAAGACGCGACACCAGTGACCAGCGTTCGAACGAAGGGAGTTACCGACAAAAACGGCACAATCCGAGTTCCTACAAAACGGTTCAGCCTGGTGCAATCCACAGGCATCCGGCGTAGCTGCGTCGCGGTGGTCTTCGTCCTCACCTATGTCCTGCTGGATCGTTCAGCGGTGTTTTTTCAGATGTGGTCGGGGATCAGCGCGTGGTATCCGCCGGCCGGGCTGGGCCTGGCGATGCTGATTGTCTTTGGAACCAGGTATTTTCCGTTGATCATGCTGGGCGGTTTTATTTCAGGAGTGGTGAATTACCAGCAACAATTCTTCACTTTCACATTTCTCGGCGTCAGCCCGGTCGTCTCGAGTGGCTACTGGGCAGCCGCGATGCTCTTGCGAAAAGTGTTCAAGATTGATTGGCAGCTTCGTTCGATGCGAGACATGTTGCGTCTGCTATTCGTTGCACTGCTGGCATCGTGCATCGTGGCATTGGGAGGGGTCGGGATTGCGGTTGCCGATCATGTGATTAAGTCGTCGGAATATCTCAAAGCTTCGTTCAACTGGTGGGTGGGGGACGCCGTGGCTCTGGCCAGCCTGACGCCATTTCTACTGGTGTATGTGATGCCGTGGCTTCGCGGATTTTGCCGCATGGAAAATGCGGAAGGAAGCGAACATTCGAATGCCGCGTCCAAGAAGCGCCGGAAGCTCCACCCCGCGCGCAGACTTTTCGAATCCAGCTTGTTCGCCGTAAGCATTGCCGGCACGCTGTGGATTGTTTTCAGCGGAAGTTTTTCGCGGCGTTTCGAGTTTTTCTATCTCTTTTTTCTTCCGATCGTGTGGATGGCGGTGCGCCGCGGGCTGCGCGGTGCGACCGCCGGAATTCTGGCTCTGGACTTCGGCATCGTGGCCATTCTTCGAATTTACCCGCAGGATCTTGGCCAACTCGCGAGCCTGCAGTTCTTGATGCTGATTCTCTCCCTAACGGGGCTGGTGCTGGGAGCGTTGATCAGCGAACGGGATGTTACCGAACGACGTCTCTCGGAAGAGGAAGAGCGCATTCGCCTGTTGCTGGAATCCACAGCCGAGGCGATCTACGGCGCGGACATGTCGTTTGCGTGTACCTTCTGCAATCCCACGTTCCTTCGGCTGATGGGTTATGACTCGCGCGAACAGGTGCTGGGAAAAAATGTACACGAGCTGCTGCACCACACGAGGCCGGACGGAAGTCCCTACCCAGCCGAAGAATGCGCCCTGGGGCACGCCCTGGTGAATGGAAAAAAACTGCATGTACACGAAGAGCTTTTCTGGCGCGCGGATGGCACCAGCCTTGCGGTCGAAATGTGGTCTCACCCCATCCTTCACGAAGGAGAATTGCGCGGATGCGTAGTGACTTTTGTAGACGCAACGGAACGCAAGCAGGCGGAAAAGGATCTACGCCGGGCCAAAGAGGAAGCCGAGGCGGCGAATCGCGCGAAGAGCGAATTCCTAGCCAACATGAGCCACGAAATTCGGACGCCCATGAACGGGATTCTGGGGATGACGGAGCTGGCGCTGGAAACCGAACTCAAACCGGAACAGCGAGAGTATCTCGAGATGGTGAAGTCTTCCGGAGAATCATTGCTTACGCTTTTGAATGACATTCTCGATCTATCGAAGATCGAAGCCGGCAAACTGGAATTGGAGACCTCGGAATTCTCCATCGAAGACTGCATTGAAGAAGCCCTCAATCCACTTGCCGGGATTGCCCGGCAGAAGGGGATCGAGCTTGTCTGGGATGTAGAAGCGGGGATGCCCGCGGTCGTTCGCGGCGACGCGACAAGACTGCGCCAAGTTCTGATCAACCTCGCAGGCAACGCGCTCAAGTTCACCAGCAGCGGTGAGGTGGCGATTCATGCCAAGAGCAGCGGTCCAGCGGAAGGGAAGTTTCTGATCCACTTTACGGTTTCCGATACCGGCATCGGGATCTCACCGGAGAATCAGAAGAGGATATTTGAAGCCTTTTCCCAGGCGGACATGTCCACCACACGCCGATTTGGCGGCACCGGCCTAGGCCTGTCGATCTCGGACCGATTGGTGAAGCTAATGGGAGGCCGCCTCTGGGTGGAGAGCCAAGAGGGCAAGGGCAGCAGCTTTCACTTCCAGGTCCTTTTGCATCCGGTAGTAGGAGCGCAGGCCGAAGCGCGGCAGAGGCAGAGGCTGAAACCTCCAAAGATTTCCGGCAGCCGAATTCTCGTGGTGGACGACCACGAGACCAACCGCAAACTGCTCGAACGCTTGCTGGCGCAGCAGGAACTGATTCCCGTACTAGTGCGAAGCACTGCGGAAGCGCTGCAGACACTCAAGAACTCCTATGCAAAGGGGGAATTTTATTCCGCGATGTTTGTGGATCAAGGCATGCCGGGCTTCGAAGACCTGGTGAAGTCGGAGGCGCTACGGGAAAGGCAGGATACGCGATCGGCGCAAATCATCTTGATGCTATCCAGGCCCCTAAGGATGGAGGAGCGTTTCGAATACGAGAGGATGGGAATCAGCCGGCTGATCATGAAGCCCATCCGGCGAGCCGCTTTGTTCGAGACTCTAGGCGCCAAGTTCGGAAAGCCGGAGCGGGAAGTGTTGCCAAAGGAAGAAGCGGCGCCTGCTCCCGGCGGCCCTGGCCTGCGCGTACTTGTGGCGGAAGATAATCTTGTGAATCAAAGGCTAATCTCGCGAATTCTGGAAAAGATGGGGCATCAGGTGACCGTCGCGAACGATGGAAGAGCAGTGCTCAGGCTGCTGGCGCAACGTCAAATCGATCTGATCGCCATGGACATGCAAATGCCCAACATGGATGGACTCGAAGCGACCCGGGCGATTCGTGTGACAGAGAAGATCACGGCCAAGCATGTGCTCATCGTGGCCATGACCGCCAACGCTTTCGAAGAAGACCGCCGCAAGTGCCGGGAGGCCGGCATGGACGGTTTTGTTGTAAAACCAATCAGTTCGCAATCCATTCGGCAAGAGATCGAGCGTGTGGTGCGCTTCAAGAAGCGGTTAAAGAGCCTGCGGAGCACCAGCCCCAGCGTTAACGGCAGATGACCGCGACGCGGTTTGAAGGGAGAGCAGGGAACTCCTCAGGAAATCATTTTTGGATGCCGGCTTGCTTGCGTGCCGCCAATCCCGGACAATAAGAAGTTTAAGGTGGCAGCTTTTTTCGCACGGGGGCGCATGCTCCGCGCCGAACAGGGAATCGAGAGAGATGGCAAGCCAGGGAAATTCGACAAAGCGAATCGTCGCCTACTTTTCGATGGAGATTGCGCTGGAGAACGACATGCCGAGCTATAGCGGCGGGCTCGGCGTTCTTGCCGGCGACACGATTCGAGCGGCCGCCGATCTGCGCCTGCCGATGGTGGCGGTTTCGTTGCTTTACCGCAAAGGATTCTTCACGCAGCGGCTTTCCGAGGACGGCTCGCAAACGGAGGAGCCGGTGGAGTGGGCGGTCGAAAAGTTTTTGCAAGAAGAGCCCGCCCGCACCAGCGTTTCGCTCGAAGACCGGCGCGTAGAGCTGCGCTGCTGGCGCTACTCGGTAAAGGGCGTGCGCGGTTTTGACGTGCCGGTTTATTTTCTGGATGCGGATCTCGATTCGAACGCCGCCGTCGACCGCAATCTAACGGGCTCGCTCTACGGCGGCGATTCGTATTACCGGCTTTGTCAGGAAGTGGTGCTGGGCATCGGGGGCGTTCGAATGCTGCGCGCGCTGGGCTACAACGAGCTGACGCGCTATCACATGAACGAGGGCCATGCGGCGCTACTCTCGCTGCAACTTCTCGGCGAAGAAGCCGCGAAGGCGGGACGCACGTCGATTCGCGGCGAGGACATCGAAAAAGTGCGAAGCAAGTGCGTGTTCACGACGCACACGCCGGTGCCCGCAGGACACGACCGTTTTCCTATGGAGTTTTTGACGCGCGCCTTTCCGAACCAGAAAGAGTTTCTGGACTTGAAGGACACTTCCTCTGCGGAATTGATGAAGCGCGTTTTGCAGGCAGGACAGGATTTTCCCGGCTTGCAGGAAGCGGCGAGGGGCGGCGCTTCTCTCAACATGACGCAACTCGCGCTGGCTCTCAGCACGTATGTCAATGGAGTCGCCAAACAGCACGGCGAAACTTCGCGGAAGATGTTCCCCGATGTTCCCATCGAAGCCATCACCAACGGCGTGCACGCCGGCACTTGGACGTCGCCCGCATTCCAGCAACTATTTGACCGCTACATGCCCACGTGGCGCGCGGACAACGCCAGCCTGCGCGGCGCACTCGGCTTGCCCGCGGAAGAAGTCTGGGCGGCACACCTGATTGCCAAGCACGAATTGTTTGAAGCTGTTCGAACGAAGACTGGCCTGAATTTCGATCCGGAAGTGTTCACCATCGGGTTTGCACGGCGCGCCACCGGCTACAAACGCGCCGACCTGATTCTTGCCGATCTCGACAGGCTCCGGCAGATTGCCAAGAACGCCGGCCAATTCCAGATTATTTACGCGGGCAAGGCGCATCCCAATGACGGCGGCGGGAAGGACATTATCCGGCGAATTTTCCAGGCGAAGAAGGCCTTGCGCAAGGCGGTTCCGGTGGTTTTTCTGGACAACTACAACCTGGATCTTGGCGGAAAAATTACGTCCGGCGTGGACCTCTGGCTGAACACGCCGCAATTCCCGCTTGAGGCGTCGGGGACGAGCGGTATGAAAGCGGCGATAAACGGCGTGCCAAGCCTGAGCATTCTGGATGGCTGGTGGGTCGAAGGGCACATTGAAGGCGTGACTGGCTGGTCCATCGGCGAAACCGGGAGTGCCGCGGCGGGCGGAGCCGCGACGGACAACGCGGCCGACGCCGAATCGCTTTACGAGAAATTAGAGGACGTGATTCTCCCGATGTACTACAACGAACGCAGCAAATTCCTCGGCGTGATGCAGCATGCCATCGCCATCAACGGCGCGTTCTTCAACACTCAGCGCATGGTACAGCAGTACATCACCGACGCTTATCTGCGCTGACGCATCAGGATTCCTATTCCCACTCAAAGATTCCGTCAGCGTAGCCGGTTTTTGTAGACGGCCATGCCGACGGCGGCATCCATTCCCATTTTTTCCAGGGCGGAGATTTCGCGGTGTGTTTTGATTCCGCCGGCCGCGATGATGGGGTGCTTCGTGGCGGCACGCAGGCTGTGGAACCAAGCAAGATTTGCGCCCGACAAGGTGCCTTCGCTGTCCACGTCGGTGCACAAAAAACCGGCGCAGAAAGGTTCGAGCTGCGGCATGACGTTTTGTGTCTGAAGAGATAGGTGCTTTCGCCACCCGTGAATGGTGATTTTTCCGCGCGCGGTATCGAGAGCAATGATGATGCGCCGGCGAGACACTTTTTTTGCGAGCTGTTTCAGAAAACGCGTATTCACTTTTCCTTTGTGGAAGGCCGCACTTCCGACGATGATCTGGCGCGCGCCGCTCGCGACAATTTCCCGGGCGCGAGCGACGGTTCGAACGCCGCCGCCCACGCGCACTTTCATTCGAAAGTCCTTGCGCGCTCTTGCGCATAGCTCGCGGACCAGCGCGTCATTCTCGCCTTTTCCCATGGCGGCATCGAGATCGATGATGTGCAGCCACGGATGTTTCTTGAATTTTCGAAGTAGACCGAAAACGTCGGTGACAGCCAGTTCGCGTCTGCGCCCGTGTACCAACTGGACGGCCTGGCCGCCCTGCAAATCGATGCAGGGAATCAGCACGGGAGGCGCACCTCGACGCCGTTGGCGGCCAGGAAAGTTTTGAGTTCACGGATGGACTGAACGCTATCGTGAAAAATGGAGGCGGCCAGCGCCGCGTCGGCGGCTCCCTCCGTGAAAACCTCGACAAAATGTTCCGGGGATTTGGCTCCGCCGGAAGCGATCACGGGGACGGAGACTTGCTTGGAAATCGCGGCGGTGAGCGCTACGTCGAAGCCGCTCTGCGTTCCATCGCGATCGATGGAGGTCAGAAGTATTTCGCCCGCGCCATAGGCAACGCCCATCCTGGCCCACTCGAGGGCATCCCGTGAGGCAGACTCGCGTCCGCCACGCACCATGACGTCCCAATGATTGCCGGCGCGCTTGGCGTCGATTGCCAGAACGACGGCCTGGGCTCCAAATTCACGAGACAATTCCGAAATCAATTCGGGGCGCTCGACGGCGGCGGTGTTCACGGTGACTTTGTCGGCGCCGGCGCGCACGACGGCGCGGGCATCATCCAGCGTTCGAATGCCGCCGCCGGCGGTGAGCGGAATGGCGAGTTCTGCAGCGACGCGGCGGATAGTTTCCAGAAAGGTGGGCCGGCGATCGCGTGAGGCGGCGATGTCCAGGACGGCCAATTCGTCGGCACCTTCGGCGTTGTAGCGGGCGGCGAGAGCGGCAGGATCACCGACGTCGCGGAGGGCGACGAAATTCACGCCTTTGAGGACACGCTCGCCGTCGGTGTCGAGGCAGGGAATGATGCGATGCGCGAGGCTCATGACGCGATTCTCAAGAAATTCTGCAATACGCGCGCGCCTGCGTCGCCGCTCTTTTCCGGATGGAATTGCACGGCGAAAATGTTTTTTTGCTCGAGGACGGCGGCAAATTCGGCGCCATGAGTGCACGTGGCGGAGAAAGGGCCGTTCGAATCGAGCGCGGCATAGGAGTGCGCAAAATAAAAGTACGCGCCGGAAGCAATGCCTGCGAGGAGGCGGGAATCTTTTTTGGAAGCGAGCTGATTCCAGCCCATGTGCGGGAGCTTTACGCTGGAAGGCAAAGCGCTGATTCTTCCGGGCAGCAGACTCAGACCGTGCAGATGCGGCGCTTCTTCGCTGGACTGGAATAATACTTGAAGTCCGAGGCAGATGCCGAGAAAAGGAACGCCGCGGTGGAGGGCTTCGATCAGAGGCGCGCGCATATTTTGTTCGTCAAGAGCACGAGCGAGTGCGGCGTAGTGTCCGACGCCGGGAAGCAGAAGGGCTTCCGCATTCGAAATGGATTCGGGCGAATTGGTGCGCTGGGATTCGGCGCCGAGGCGCTGCAAGGCGCGCTCGACGGAAGGGACGTTCCCCGCGCCATAGTCGAGGATGGTGATTTTCACAAGAGTCCCTTGGTGCTGGGCAAGACCTGGCGCAAGCGCTTGTCGCGGGCGACGGCGAAGCGGAGGGCGCGCGCAAAGGCTTTGAAAAGGGCTTCGACCTGATGATGGGAGGAACGTCCATACAAAACGCGGAGATGCACGTTGGCGCGGGCGGCTTGCGCGAAACCCTGGAAAAAATCCTCGAGGAGTTCGACGTGGAAATCGCCGACGCGCTTTGCCGCGATTTTGGCGTTCACGACGCAGTACGGGCGGCCGCCAAGATCGACGGCGGCGGCGGCAAGAGTTTCGTCCATGGGCATGAGGAAATATCCGGCGCGCAGGATGCCGCGTTTTGTACCGAGGGCTTTTTGCACCGCTTCGCCGAGGGTGATTCCCACGTCCTCGACGGTGTGATGCTGATCCACGTCGAGATCGCCGCGGGCGGTTAGCTGTAGATCGAAAGCTCCGTGGCGCGCGACGAGTTCGAGCATGTGATCGAAGAAGCGGATGCCCGTGGTGATGCGGGCTTTTCCACGGCCATCCAGATTGAGCTTGAGGCGGATGTCGGTTTCGCTGGTTTTTCGATGTATGGCGGCAATGCGCGGCATTTCGAGTTTTTTTGCGCGGGAGTTCAGGCCCGCGGCTTCCACTCCTTTCGAATGAGCTTGAGCACGCGCTGCATTTCGGAGGACGTTCCGATGGTGATGCGAACGAAACCGGGGCCGATGTCCTTACTTTTGTCGCGGAGGAGAATGCCACGTTTCTCCAGTTTCTGAAACAATGGCGGTCCGCTTGGCCCGAAATTCGCGAGGAGAAAATTTCCAGCGCTCGGATAAGACTTCACATTCAATTTGTGCAGTTCGGCGACGAACCAAGCGCGTGTGCGTTTGATATCGCGGACGTAGCGCTGCATCGTGGAACGGTCGTTTATGGCGGCTTCGGCGGCGACCAGTGCGGCGAGATTGACGGGAAAGGGAGGCATGGCGCGCCGGACGAGCGAAAGCGAGGCTTTGCAGGCGATGACGGCCCCGAGGCGCAGTGCTGCGAGTGCGGCCACTTTGGAAAAAGTCCTGGCCACGAAGAGTTGAGGGTATTTGTGGATCCATGAGGTGACGGAGAAACCGGAGAATTCGGCGTAGGCTTCGTCGAGGACGACAGCGGTGTGGGTGGCGGCGTTCAAGATCTTTCGAATCGATTGCGGCGGAAGAAGTGTTCCGGTGGGATTATTGGGATTGGCGATGAAGAGAACGCGAGGTTTTCTGGGGAGAGCAGCGAGCACGTCATCAAGAGGGAACTCCATTTGTCTGCCGTAGCGAAGAACGGAAATGCGCGCGCCGTAGATTTCCGCGTAATAGCGGTACATGGGAAAGGTAGGCTCGCAAATCAGGATGCTGCTGTCTGCTTCGACGAAGGTATCGAAGAAAACACGGAGGGCATCATCGCCGCCGTTGGTGAGCAAAAGCTCTTCGGGACGCACACGAAAATAGCGTGCCAGCCGCTGCGTGGGCGCCTGATATTCAGGGTACATGGCAATCTGCTTGACGGTTAGCTGCGCGAGCGCGCGCCGCACGGCGGGCGAACAGCCCGAGGTGTTCTCGTTGAAATCAAGGCGCAGTTTGTTCGAACGCCCTTCCGCCGGGGCCTCATACGTGCGGCGATTCAAGATGGCTTGTCGCACGGGCAAGTAGACTTTCATCGGCAAACCTCCACGGCTTTGGCAAGCGCCAGCAGTCTACGGGGATCGATATCAGCCGTGAGTTTAAGAATAGGCATCAGAGCACGATCTTGTTCAAGGGATATTCGACAATCCCCTGGGCTTTGGCGGCCTTGAGTTTCGGAAGAATCTGGCGGACGACAGCTTCTTCGACGATGGTGTTGATGGCCACCCATTCGGGATCGCTCAGCGCGGAGATCGTGGGCTTTTTGAGCGCGGGGAGAACGCTGAGAACGGCGGGCAGATCGTCGCGATGCACGTTGAGAAGCAGGCCGACCTTGCTGGCGGCGGCGATGGCGCCCTGGAGCATAAGGATGAGGTTCTCCGCTTTCTCGCGCTTCCAGGAATCGGCGGCCGCGGCGCGGTTCATGATAAAGACGGTGGCGGATTCGAGAACGGTATCGACAATACGCAGACGGTTGGCGCGCAGCGAGGAACCCGTCTCCGTGACTTCGACGATGGCATCGGCGAGTTGCGGGACTTTGACTTCCGTGGCGCCCCAGGAGAATTCCACGCGGGCGATAACGCCCTGGCGGGAAAAATAGTCTTGGGTGATGCGGACGACTTCGGTGGCGATGACCTTGCCTTCCAAGTCGCGCGCTTCACGGATCGTGGAATCTTCGGGCACGGCGAGCACCCAGCGTACGCGCGCCAGACGCTGCTTGGCGTAAACGAGCTCGGACAGTTCGTCGACCGCGGCGCCGGATTCGACGACCCAATCATGGCCGGTGATTCCGGCATCGAGAGCGCCGGATTGGACGTAGCGGGCCATCTCCTGCGCGCGCACGAGCAGGCATTCGATCTCCACGTCATCGATGGAAGGCACGTAGCTGCGCGAGCCGAGAGTGATCTTCCAGCCCGCGCGCGCGAAAAGCTCGAGGGTGGCTTCCTGCAGGCTGCCTTTGGGAAGGCCCAGCTTCAGGCGGCTCATCGGAGCTTCTCCGGTGCGTAGACTTTATCCGGGGCAAAAGTGCGCTCGGCGAGCACGCTGGCACTGCCATCCCTTTCCAACGAGCGAAAGAAACAGCTGCGGTAGCCTTCGTGGCAGACACCTGGGCCCACCGGCTCGACGCGCACGAGGAGACAATCTGCATCGCAATCGACGCGCAGCTCGCGGACTCTCAAAACGTGGCCGCTGGATTCGCCCTTTTTCCAGAGCTTGTTTCGGGAGCGGCTGAAGAAGACGGCTTCGCCGGTGCGCTGCGTTTCGGCGAGGGCTTGAGCGCTCATAAAACCGAGCATCAAGACTTCGCCGGTGCGTTCGTCCTGGATGATGGCGGGAACCAGCCCGTCGCTTTTCTGGAAATCGATTTCCACGTTTCGGCCTCCCGAAAATGAGCAATCCGAAAATAAAAATCCCGCTGGGGCTTGTAGCGCCAGCGGGCTGAAGAGTGCTTTGCCTAGTGAGTTGCTATGCACACCTCGGCGCGCGCGGCGGATGGCCGTGATGATGATGGCGATGGACGCGAACTGTGAATGTACTCTTCATTGCCAATTCTTAAGATAAAGGAGGATTCGCCCGGTGTCAACGAAAGGGGCTCAGGAACCGCAATTCACGGAGATTTGCAGGTGGAGGGCCACACCAAACATTTCGTTGAAACTTCAAGGCGCTGCGCTGAATCTGATATTGCACGGGATACACAAGAGCGGGTGCAGGCACAGGGAGAGGATATGGAAGAGAAGATCCGTAAAGATAATGTGGAGTGGAAGAAACAGCTAAGTGCGAATCAATACTACGTAACCAGGCAGAAGGGCACGGAGCCGCCGTTCACTGGAGAATACGAGGATACGGAAACCGCCGGGACGTACAAGTGCGTTTGCTGCGGGCAGCCCCTATTTCGATCAGATACGAAGTACCACTCGGGCTCGGGCTGGCCCAGTTTCTACGCCCCCGCGAATGAAGCGGCAGTGGAGGCGGAGACGGACACCAGTCACGGAATGCGGCGGACAGAGGTGAAATGCAGCCGGTGCGATGCGCACTTGGGCCACGTTTTTGATGATGGTCCGCAACCGACCGGAATGCGGTATTGCATCAACTCAGCTGCGCTGGACCTGGAAGAGGACTAAAAAAAGCGTCCCGGTGAAAACCGGGACGCTCTCTCCTGCTGTTTGTTCTCAAGGAAAAACGAAGGGGCTTTAGGCGGCCGGACAGGAACACGCCACCAGTGTAGCTACGGGGTCGCTCTCACGCTCCCAGGCGCCGAGCAGCAGCACTTTCGTGCCGGTCGGATACTTGAACACATAGTAGGTGTCCGAATGGCCTTCGATTTCATAAAATCCGGGCCGGCGCGGGTCTGGCCGCGAAGGCGCGCCCGAAGTAAGAAGCAGACGGAGTTCTGCAATCTGTTCCTGCGAATGGTTGCGCAGATCTTCCACAAGGGGCGGTTTTTTTGTGACTGTGAGCATCATTGGAGTTCTCCGCCACATTCAGCTTATCTTCTCCTCAGCTATATAGACGAAAAAAGCTGGAAAATGTTTCATGGCCGGCAACAAGTTTTTCCGACAAATTGGACTGCCGGGGGCCTGAGCGGCACTACGCGTATTGCAGACTCTGATTGGATGCCCCGCCAGGAATCTTCGTTATTTCCATCCGCGCCGGGGTTGCCGGGAAGGGGCAGGGCCAGCGCTGGAGAAAAGCATCGGCATTCCTCTCCGCCCAGCGGCCTCCTGTTACCTGTTCGACTAGATACCTTTATGTCTGTAATAAACCGCGTGCTACTATCTTCCCCGGTACTTGTGCGGCACTCGAGGCCCTGAGATAGTGCTGTGCTAATCCTCAAAAGACAGGGATGGCCAACGTGACCAAGAACGGGACGAAAAGAAACTCCAGAAGAGGGAAGACTTCCTTCAGTAAAGACCGCCGGCGCAAACACCATCATTTTCTGGTTAGCGTGTATTATGCGGACGGCGAGAAGTTCGGCCGCGTGTATACCGACAAGGACAAAGCCACGCGGTTCGCGGAGCGGCAACGCCGCTCGCCGGTGGTGAAGTCCGCGCGCATCACACAGGTCTCCTAACCGTTCGAGGTTTTGTGTGTTTGGCTTTTCGGCGGCGAAGACAAGGCAAGCTTGTCGCTGCCCCGTGGGCATGCTATAAAAAGAGAGTCATTGAGCGGCCTTAGTATAGTGGTAGTACGGAACCTTGCCAAGGTTCAGGTGTCGGTTCGATTCCGATAGGCCGCTCCATTAAATCGAGCACTTACAGAACTCTACTTCCTCAGCATGGGAACACAAAGAACAGAACTTGTTCCCACCGCGGGCCGAATCATCTCAACCACCTTCAGGCGCGCTGCACGCTTCGCGGGCGGTTTTGCGTGCACGTTAATCGGCTGTCCGCGTGGCGCATGAGTTCCTGAGTGCTCCTAACGTCCTCACCGCTGCCCTTCAGTAACGTTGCAAGCGCTCTACGGAAAGAATATCCAGGCCGCCGTGCCTGTTTCGCGACGGGAGTTGGATTGTTCGGGAAAAGGGCCAAATTGCAATCGGGCATGCGACTTGTGCGCGATGGCGCGGCCTGGATTATTTAGATTTTTGCCCGCTTGACTCTAGGGTGTTCAACGCAAACATGTGCTGCGAATTCTTTATCACGCAGCCGCTTGTAGCTCTCCATCATCTCGTTGAGCGACTTGCCGGCGGGTGGCCCCGAAGGATTGAACACCCATGCGCATTCGGAGCAACCGCAGCCCTGAAAACGCGGCTCTTCAACCCACGTCAGCGTGCGGCGCGTAGCCACCGTGGCATGCCTCGCTAGGTGTGAGTAGTTTGCAGTCTCGGCCATTAGTTGTCCTTGCCATTCGGGTTGCTTTTGGGCTGCGTCGAATGGACCAGCGGTGAAAACGATAGTTGCATTTTCCGCATCGATACGGTCGAATCCTTAGGAACGCCAGCAGGGACTCAACAATTCCTCTCGTTTTTGATCTGCGGATCTGCTCACTCTGACAGTCTGGACACCAAATCGACACCGCAGTCCTCTTCAAGAAGGGAAGGAAAGACAACCCAGCCGGTAGCCTCGATCTCTGGATGGAACTCATCCCCCCTTGCTCGCTTTCCGCCTAGACAATCACGCTACGAAGCGTGCCTGTCCATCCGGTATTCTCCCCAAAAGTCCATCGGGTGAAGCCTCCAAAACTGAAAAAAACTTATCTTGTTCGGGAGGGCGGCATTTTTCTTTCTCCGGTCATCCACAATGTCCTGTCCAGAGCAGACCGGCTTCGGACGGCTCCAGCCACGTGCCCGGAACCCAGACATAACCGTCTGGGCTCGGGCCAGGCTGAGGGGCCAGCTTTAATTCAGGTAATTCCTGTAGACCTTTTTGCAGGATTCACCCGCTTCCATAGGGCTGGAATTTCTTCTAACAATGCGGCGCACGCCGGGATCCTGCGTTCAGGGGCTGAAAGAAATGCCTGGGAATGACATTTGGTCCTTTATGCGTGAACTTCCCGAATTAAGAGTGCCCGCACATTGGTAATAGACATGAGCGAAGAAGAGTGGCGCCAATTCTGCCGAATAAGAGTCTTAAAGGGAACACGAGAGGGCTTTCTTCGGAGGAACGCACTTGGAGAGGTAAGCTAATGCGAATCGATCGATCCATGGGATTGATTACCCTTGTCACTTTGCTTTCTGCGGCAGTCCTGGTGCTGTTGCTTCATCGCATGCCTTCCGTCTTTGCCCAGACTGGCACACCTCCCAGCAGTTCGATCAGTAGCAGCTCAGGACAGGTCTCGTGGGATTTTGCTGCTGTCGGCGGCGGCACGGTGACTAACGTCGGCATACAGGACATCTGTCCGCCCGGCATGTGCGACGATCACGACTTGACCGTGGTGCTCCCCGCGCCAGCGGCAACTTTTTATCAGTCGATGACAGCGAAGCTGACGATCAAGTACACCTGGACCAGCACAGTGCCTACCGACCTGGACATCTTTGCCATCAGCCCCAGCGGCGCCGACCATGGCCCGGGGTCGCCCGACAACACGTCGACAGGGCCAGGTGAGGAGGATCTGACGGTCACCGATCCCATTGGCGGAGTCTGGCACATCCGCTCGGTAGCTTCAATGGCGCCGGTGCCTACAACGGCTCACGCCTTGGTAACACTGACGATCGCACCGCGACCCACGACACCCCCACCACCTCCGCCGGCGCCAGGCGCGCCCGCCTTCGTGAACTATCCTGCTCCCCCAGACTGTTCGGGAACGCAGCAGCCCCCCAGTTGCATCCAGCCCTCGCTAGGGTCATCCACTGCCGGGGAGCATGGTGCGGGTGAGCCGTCGATCGGCGTCGACTGGAATACAGGCAAGACTTTCATCGAAGCTGGGAACCACACGCTGCGAGTGACCTTCAATGATTCCGTCAAGCCTGCCACGGCGTTCTGGGAGGACGTTCGCTCTCCCTTCGCGCGCGCGAGTCTGGACCCCATACTTTTCACGGACGATGGTCATTTCGGCGGCACGAACCGAACGTTCTCGTCCCAACTCAATGGTGTCACCAGCGAGCTATCTTTCACAGACAACGACGGTGACCTGTGGTTTCCCACGCAGGGTTCCGGCCAGCCCGCAGGTGTTGATCATCAGAGCGTCGGCGGCGGCCCCTTTGCATCTCCGGCGCCAGCAACACAGACTACGTATCCTCACGCGATCTACTACTGCTCGCAGGACATCGCGACCGCCTTCTGTTCGCGTAGTGATGACGGCGGCCTTACCTTCGGGCCGGGCGTTCCCATCTACGTTTTCACTACCGTTAACGGTGTTGACCGTCCATTTGCCCCGGGAACCTGCGGCGGCCTGCATGGACATGTTCGCGTTTCGCCGGATGGTACAGCCTACGTTCCCAACGAGAAGTGTATGGACGCGAACGGCGTCAGCAGACCAGGCGTGGCGGTTTCGACCGACAACGGCTTGAGCTGGGTGGTGCAGACGGTCCCTGATGCCACGAGCGTCAGTCCGGGCAGTGACCCGTCGGTGGCTGCCGGCAGCAACAACTCCATCTACCTTGGGTACGTCAACGGTGATGGCCATGCGAAGATCGCCGTTTCGCAAGACCGCGGACTGCATTGGGCGAAGTCCAAGGATGCGGGCACGCCGTTCGGGGTTCAGAATGCGGAATTCGCCGAGGTCATCGCAGGAGATGATAATCGCGCGGCCTATGCGTTCCTGGGCACGCCGACCGCTGGCGACACGCAGTCGGCCGATTTCCTTGGCGTCTGGCATCTGTACGTTGCATTTACTTACAACACTGGCCGTACCTGGACCACCGTTGACGCGACACCTTCCGACCCTGTGCAGCGCGGATGCATCTGGAATCAGGGCGGCAGCAATCCGTGCCGCAACCTGCTTGATTTCAATGACATCACGGTGGACAAGTCTGGGCGCGTGCTGGTGGGCTACGCCGATGGCTGCACCGGCTCCTGTGTTAACGACCCCTCGCAGAACGCCTCCACCGGCCCCGCCAGTGCCCAGGATGCGCTTGCCACCATAGCGCGGCAGGTGGGTGGCCGCGGTCTGTTTGCCGCATTGGACGGCACGCAATTCGGCACCAAGAGCGGTGACATCGAAGGTGGCGGCGCTCTGTGCTACGGTGATCCCGCAAGTGGTGTCAGCGGTGGTCCGGACTGCAATCGACACGATGGGCACTAGAGGCAGTATCTGCGCAGCGCGTTGAGCAGGAATACAGCGGCGGACTGCGCGGCTTGAATATCGCGCGGGTTCGGCTTTCAAATTAGACAATCCCTCTTTGTAGCTGGAAAACACATGAGCAACAGGCACCCAATCAGGACGTTATTTTGCGGCTTTCTCTTGTCTGCCGCGCCACTGGCGGCTGGCCAAGCGCACCACGGTTCGCCGCCGAAAGCCAAAACTGGCAGCGACTCAGCTCCGGCAAAGGAAAAGATTGACGTTTGCATGCTCCTCAGCAGCTCGGAGATCGAAGCCGTCCAGAAAGAACCCGTTAAGGAGACCAGAGCGAGCACACAGCCGAGTGGGGGAATGCTGATGTCGCAATGCGTTTTCTATACAATTACGTTCGCGAAATCCGTCCATGTGGCGTTAGCCACGCCGGAGCGTGCAGGAAAGTCGGGACTCGCTCCACGAAAATTTTGGCAAAGACAGTTCCATCCCACCGCGGTCAAGGAAGAAGAAACCAGCGTTGCCCGGAAAGAGTCTGAGCAAGAACGCGAGGAGGAAGCGAACGAGGCGCGGCCGATCACCGGGCTCGGTGAGGAAGCCTACTGGGTCGGCAACCCAGTCGCTGGCGCTCTCTACGTGCTTCAAGGCGAGGTCTTCCTGCGCATCAGCGTCGGCGGTGTTGGAGAAGAATCTGCGCGCATCGAAAAAACTAAAATCCTGGCCCGTGCCGTCGTAAAACGCCTCTGATTGATCGCACTGTCCGAGCGTGCCAAGAGAGACACAAAATCTGGCTGATAAGAGTCGGACGGTATTCCGGCAAAGGCGGTTGACGGGCCAAGAAATCTTCTGCTCACCAAGAGCATCATCAGGACTTGACCTGCGTGGAAATGCGGGTCTTAAGCGCTACGGCTCCCCGATGTTTTCCACTGCTCGATTGCTGCCTTGGCCGGATTGTTTGCTCCTCTTCCTGAAGATAGTTTAGCATCAGGCGATAAGGGTCACGAACGTAGGATCCCCGGCCCGCGGTCTAGACCGCAAGACATCTTTGGGCGCACCCCTCCTTCGTTGCTCTATCCGGCCTGACTTGGTTCAACGCCATGTGGCAACGATTTGAACAACGGAAGATTCACCAGCTAAATAACACCGAACGACTGCGACTGGCCCAACTGGAAGGTCAGCCGCGCGACTGCAGGTCGCTGATACGGCCAGGCCTCCGCAAACACTATTTCCCATATATCGAAGTGAAGTCGCGCCAGTTTAATCAGTTCTCTTTCTCCACGTTTGTCCCCGGGCAGAAGCTTCACTAGGAGTTCAACATGTGTACTCAGCCAGTGGTTCTTGATTCGACTCTACACAGCCCGGAGGCAATGCAATTCGAGGAGGCACTGCGCGCGAGAATCGTCAGGCAGGAGGAAGCCGTGCAGGCAATGGTGGACCTGTACCAGGTGTTCTGCGCCGGCTTGAACTCGCCCGGGCGCCCGGTGGGGAGTCTTTTGTTCCTCGGTCCCACCGGGTCCGGGAAGACCCGCATCGTGGAAGCCGCCGCTGAAATTTTGTTTGGGGATCGCCGCGCGGTAATCAAGGTTGATTGCGGCGAGTTTCAGCATTCCCATGAGATCTCGAAGCTGATTGGCTCACCTCCGGGTTACCTGGGTCACCGCGAGACCCATCCGCTCATCACTCAAGAAGGGCTGACGAAAAGCCACACTGAAAAACTGAAGCTCAGCTTTCTACTTTTCGACGAGATAGAGAAGGCCAACGACGCCCTGTGGCAACTCCTTCTGGGCATGCTGGACAGGGCGAGCTTGACGCTGGGTGACAACCGTCGTGTGGACCTGTCGCACACGGTGATCTTCATGACCTCAAACTTGGGCGGTGCGGAAATCGCGGAGTTGATGCACGGAGGGATGGGTTTCATCCAGCCGGAGGATAAGCCAATGAGGGGACTGGACGTGAAGGTGACGCACACAGCGGTACAAGCGGCGCGGAGGAATTTCTCGCCGGAATTCATCAACCGTCTCGACAAGATAGTGGTGTTTCATCCGTTGAATCGTCAGCAACTCGCGGAAGTGCTGGAGATCGAGTTGGGGCAAGTACAGAAGCGGGTTTTGGAGACACTGAACGGGCAATTCGTGTTCCGCGTGACCGATGCAGGACGCGAATTTCTGTTGCACGAAGGTACCGACCAGCGCTACGGAGCTCGCCACTTGAAGCGTGCCATCGAACAGCAGGTAGTTTTCCCTTTGGCAAACCTGTTGGCGACTGGACAGGTGAAAGCAGGCGACATGCTCTGCATTGACTGGGACCCGCGCGTTGGAGGCATGGTGTTCTGGAAAGAAGATGAATCGTCGCGGTCGACAGCTCCACAGCCACAGCTAGTCTCAGCTCAGACATGGAAGGCCGCTGGAGCCGTTGGCCGCTCTACAGAATTAACCTCTTCCGCCACAGCGCAGTGTGCCGGAAACAGTAGATGCGCCAGGTATTAGGGCGTACTAAGGAGATTACTCGCTTGAAGATTGCGGTTTTCCTCCGCTTGTCCGCTGAGCTGGACGATGGTAGCCAAGTACTGACATGCGACAGAGAGGGAATGCTCCGGCACCGGGACTGAATCCTTCGAGCCGAAGGTACGAAAGGGCACTTCTCACTTGGAGCCTTTGGGACTAAAGCGCATCACGCCGCCTTAGCTCGCAAAGGTGCCCATCGGAAAGCGGGACGGCCTAACAGTGAACATGCTGCTTAGGGCCCGCGAGCTCTCTGGCATTAGGAGGACTATGTCGAATGGCCGATCCGAGAAGCGGATCGCGAGGATGGTGAGTGTAGAAGTTTGTCTGCAGGATGAACCAAAGCTTAACGAATGGATGTTGACCGAAAACGTGAGTGCCCACGGCGCACGCGTTTTCATGGAGCGGAAGCTGCAGCCGGGGCAACAAGTGCTGGTTAGCTCGTCAAAAGAGGGCGTGCGCTTGCAAGCGCGGATCGTCTACTGCCAGCGCGTGTCCGCGAGCAGCTTTGCTGTCGGTCTGGAACTGTCCGGCAGGGTGGAGCTTTGGGCAAGGTCTTACTAACTGCAAGAAGCCACGAAATCTTAACAACCTGCCAAGGAAGCGATACCCCGAACTCATGCCCCCATCTTTTTTTCGAGCCCGTCTGAAGTTTCCTCATTAGTGCGGCTCCCGCTACATTCCGGGCATTTCCACAGGCGGAAGTTTCTTTTTTGGGGCATGACCTCAGCTAGATACATGAGTCGCCCGTCATTGGGGCAGCTAACGCGAGGCGTGATTTCCTGATCAATAGTCTTTGCGACTTTTGGCTCAATGAAGTATCCATCCAAGCTATGGTAGCGGACTAGACAGCCAGGCTCCCTGCAGGCGTGCAGCAGCCCCTCCGCAGGCTCGCTAAGGAGTCTTAGAAGCATCTCGGTGTGATGTTGGTAGCAGAGTACGTGAAGGTCTCTTCTCGTACTGGTACCCAACCTTTCCTGTTCACTTGCCATGTGGGGGACAGACTTAGGGTTGCAATTTCAGGAATCTGTGTGCAATTTGCAGCCCACTGGCTCCCCAGCGATCTGATGGTAGACGTATCTTAGAAATAAGAAACAACTTAGGTGTCTAGGGCGAAGGTCCTCTCCACGTATCAGCATTCAGGGGATTTGGCAAAATCCTGGACATTCTGCGTACGTCACGGCAAGCATTTTCCACGGCTTCGCCGAAGGGCAAAAAAACAGTACGAAAATATATCCCGGGGAATGCGGGGTCCCTTGACAAGTTACCCAGAGGTAGGGCGCTCGACGATCCATTTCCAAGCGGTTCCGGAATAGCGACACATAAGTACGGACGAAGCTGATCAGAGAAACTGCCCTGATTATTGTACATCGGGTTCTTACCTTACCAAAGATTACAGTCAAACCCGCCTTGATACCTACAGTAGGACAGACGAAGATTCGGCCGTTCAGAAGGGGAATTGGGACCTTGGAGGGAGTAGGGTGTTCAAAACTGTTTGACCTCTCCCACACAATACAGTATGGCGTCCGCTATTTGTCGTATAACAAGGCAGGCGGACGAGTGGAGCCACATATGAGTGTCCTTACCTTTGATGGGCAGCAAGTTTTCCAGCAACGTGGACTCCCCAGGGCTCTGCTGTGCGAAGACGGGGTTCTAATTCGAAGCCATGGCAAGTCCTTGCTTGGCGCAGAGGAAAAACAGTATTGCCTATTCAGGGGAGGGTTTAGCTTCAGCATCTATCAAGGACACCTCAAATTGAGCGAGAGTCCAGTGAGCTCAGGTCAAATTCCGACTTGCACGGCGTGGTTGCGGGGGAGCCGGTCCCAATGCTGAATGACGTCAGAATGCGCATAGCTCAAGTCGCTGATCTTGTCAGGTCAAATGGGTGGAGTTCCCTCTTTAAGGAAGTAGTATTTCTTAAGCGAACAGCCATAGTTGTTGAGAAGGACTTGTCGGAGCTAACGGAACGTTCGAAGCCGCTTACGAGCGCGAAGCTGAAACTGCTTGAAATTGACAAAGACATGCTTTCGTCAGGTGTCTACCGCTTTGCCGTCGCCAGCAGATATCTAAAGGCCTTGAATTACCTGAAGCACGGATGGGGCGGATACGCCCTGGCACGAGACAACGTAGTTGTTGGCGACACGTGGCACTACGTTGCAGAAGCTGCAGACGACGCCCGCGGTTTGCATGAGGATCTCCAGCGGTTTGGGTTTAGGGGCTGGTCGAAGGACTACGTATATACCTTCGATATATTTGTGGCGCCCCATGAAAGAAAAGGCGGCATATCCGCAGCTTTCCAGAATAGCGCGATGCTGGCTCTTCGTTCGAAAGGATACACAAGAGCTTACGGTTTTTATTGGGCTGACAATATTCAGGCTCAATGGTGCACTCGAGTGACCAATAAGTGGAAGGAGGTGCGAGCGTTCAGCGTAAGCCGCTGCCTCATGTTCAAGAGGGTCGTACCTCTCCGCAAGGATCAAGCAGCTCATCAGAAGGAACCGTCTTGGCTGCAGAACATACCGATAGAAGAGGAAAAGGGAATCTAATCATGGAAGAACTGCTGGTGAAAGTGAAAGCCGCCTTTAGCTCCACGTTTGACATAGATCCGCAAACCATCACCCTCGACTCGACGCCAAGCGACATTCCTGCGTGGGATTCCATGGGGCATGTGGAGCTGGCCAGCAGCCTGGAGCACGCTTTTGGTGTGAGTTTTGACGTAGATGACTTAATGGCGATGGAGAATGTGAAAGAGATCTGCAGAGTAGTTCAATCCAAGGTCGGCAAGGTCCAAGGTGTGCGGGTCTAATGATTCGAACTTCGCGGGTCGCTTGCTCCGGCGGCTGGGAAAGAATTCTCATCTGATTGACGCGGCGACCGGGCAAACGCTTTCCGGTAAGGAAATTCCCGGTCTGATCGCCGGCTTCGCGGCTGGGTTTCTGTCGGCTGGTCTGCAAGCGGGCGAGCGAGTGCTGATCAGTTGTGGTTTGAGTCCCGCAAGCACACTGGCGTACTTAGGGGCCATGTATGCGGGGCTGGTGCCCGTGCTAGTGGATGAGCGCGCGCTGGCAACTTCCGGGGAACCGATCCTCGCGAGAGCACGCGCAAAAGCCGTGTGGGTTGGCAAGGGAGTCCAATGTGATTGGGCAAGAAGGAATGGCGTTACGCAAATCGAGGGCAATTTCGACGCCCGCCCTGCGCACTCGTTACCGCCGGCACCGTGTAAGGAAGAAGACCTCGCAGTCTTGATGCCCACCTCAGGCTCCACCGGAGTACCGCGGTTAGTGATGGTCAGCCATGGCAACTTGAGAGCGAACACAGAGGCCATTGTCCAAAGTCAGTGTCTGGGGCCGGACGAAAAGGCCATGCTGATCATGCCAGTGAGTTACTGCTTCGGCGCAAGCGTAATGCACTCCCATCTGTATCAAGGGGGTGGAGTTGTGTTCGACTCGAGGTTCATGTTCCCTGACAAAGTCCTGCGCGCGATGAATACGTACGGCTGTACGACGTTCGCGGGAGTGCCATCCGTATACAACATCCTCCTCAGGCGCTCGAACCTCAGGTCCATCCAGTTGCCCGAATTGCGGCGCTTTCTTCAAGCAGGGGGCGCGCTTGCCCCTGAAAGTGTCCGGGAGATGCGCGGTATTGTGCCAACGGCAGAGTTCTTTGTTATGTATGGCCAGACCGAGGCCACTGCCCGGATTACCTATGTGCCGCCGGATCGCTTGGGAGAAAAGCTCGGCAGTGTCGGTCTGCCGATGGACAATCTGATGATCCGCGTCGTTGATGGCGAAGGGCGCGAACTAGCGGCGGGGCAAACCGGCGAGATCCAGGTGCGCGGGCCGTCCGTTTGCTCGGGATACTTCGACGACCTTGAAGCAACAGAGCGGAAGTTTGGCGACGGCTGGCTCAAGACGGGCGACTTCGCCTGCCGTGACGCCGAAGGATACCTGTGGATAAGAGGACGCACCAGCGAGTTCATAAAGATTCGCGGCGTCCGAGTCAGCTTTGGGGAAGTTGAAACGAAGGTGGCGGGCGTCCCCGGCGTTTACGAGTGCGCTGCCACAGCGACGCGGCATCCAGAAGCCGGAGAAGCGCTCGCGCTCTTCATCGTTGCGGACGACGGCCCCAGCATTGTTGCCGAAAGAGTTCGGCGCGCACTTCCTCCCCAATGGACCTGTGTCTCAGTGCGAGTGGTTCCGGAATTGCCCAAAACGGAAAACGGCAAGATTGCCCGATCTCAGTTACGGACGATGGCATGAGCACACCGGTGGAGATCGCGCAAGGCATCGAGAGCCAGTTGAAGGCGCCGCTTTACGGGCTGAATCGTAAAGAACGACACGACTCCCTGCTCGCGCTGCTAAAGAAGGAACTGGCTTACGCCTGCGACCGGAATCCGCGGTTTCGCAACTACGTGAAACACTGGCCTTTCGATTTTCACACGGCGGACACACTTGCCGATCTGCCGTACCTGCCGGTCGGGGCCTTCAAGTCGAATCCACCGCTGGCTTTGGTTGACGCCAACGAGGTCAAGCGTACTCTCACTTCCAGTGCAACTACTGGCCAGGTGCCAAGCCGTGTAGTTCTCGATGCCGAGACTGCCAAGCGGATGACAAAAGGTGTCACCACGATCATCAGGGATTTCATCGGGCCGGCGCGAAGGCCTTACCTGGTAATCGACACACCAGAAAACCTAAGTACCCAGGGTGAGCTGGGGGCACGTGGGGCCGCCATTCAAGGCCTAGGGTCCTTTGCGACAGAGGTGGTTTGCTGTTTGCGTCGTGACCCGGAGGGAAATACAAGTCTCGATCTGGAGAAAATTTTCGATTGTGCTGCAAAGTGGAGAGAGCGCGAGGTCCTGGCCTATGGATTTACCTATGTAATCTGGACCCAGCTTGTTCAGCCTCTACAGCGCCAGGGCATCACCCTCGACATTCCCAACGTTCGTGTGCTGCACAGCGGTGGGTGGAAGCGCTTGCAGCGGGAAGCGGTCACCAAAGATGTTTTCATCGAAGGAGTGGCGTCGGTGTTTGGCTGTTTGCCCGATCGTGTCATGGACTTTTACGGCATGGTCGAGAATGTCGGCGTCGTCTATCCGGATTGTGAGCACGGCAACAAGCATGCGCCCGCCTTTGCAGAGGTCGTCGTGAGAAATCCACTGACGCTAAAGCCCGTTGCAGCCGGACAGCAGGGCCTGGTGCAGGTTTGCAGCGTGCTGCCGACCAGTTTTCCCGGGTTTCTAGTACTGACAGATGATATGGCCGAAATCATCGACTACGAAGAGTGCCCGTGTGGAAGGCGCGGCACTAGTTTCCGCTTCGCGGGAAGAGTGCCGAAGGTGGAGGTTCGGGGTTGCGGTAACCTGGAAACCACTCGCTACCAACTGGGGCAGGGGAATGGCTCGCATGAATGAATTGATTCTGAACCCGGCAGTGCATTCTCCCCAGGAGATTATGTGTGCGGCGCGGCAACTTCGGGAGATTGCACGGGAAAAGGAGATTGCCCCTCAGACAGTCCTCGAGGTTTTTGAACAGTGGGCCGCAGCACTGGATGGCCGCGAGTTGCGCGAAGTTCCGGGGCTGGCGTTTCTCCGGCTTTGGCTCCGCCGGGGCAGCTTAGAGCCGATTCTTCTCCGCGAGCTGGGCCCGGATTTTCTGAATGGCGGTTGGCGGGAAGATGGAAGTGCCAGGCTGCGGGCATTTCCGCTAGGAGTAGTCGGTCATTGGCCGGCTGGGAATGTTGAAATCCAACCGGTTCTGTCTCTTACGTGCGCCTTGCTCGGTGGCAATGGCTGTCTGGTCCGTATACCAAGCCGCTTGGCCGAGATAACACAGCAGATCATGGAGAAGCTTCGGGAGGTTGATCGAAGCGGGTTGTTGACCGAACGCACGTTCATGGTGAATTTCGATCATTCGCGCACGGATCTGCAAGAGGCCATGGCACAGGCCGTGGACGGTGCCATGATTTGGGGTGGTGCGGAGGCGGTCTCGCAAGTGCGTAAGCTGCCTTTTCCTCATTGGGCGCGTGTCGCGGTCTTTGGCCCGCGGATTTCCGCTGCGGCGATGGACGCCGAGACGTGGAACGATCAGGCTGAACGGTCGTCCTGGTGCCGACGGATTGCACGGGACGTATGGCAGTTTGAGCAACGAGCCTGTTCTTCCCCCCAAGCATTGTTTCTCGAGCAAGGTGCCGGATGCGATCCCGATGAGTTCGTGGACGATTTGAAACAGGCTCTTCAAGAAGAGAACCGCGCACATCCGCGTGGGCAAATCGAACCCTCGTTGACCTCGGGGATTTGTCTGGCCCGTGCCTTATGGCTTCTTGAAGATGGCGCGAACCGCGCCGTGTTTTCTACCTCGCCGGATTGGACCATCTTGTTGGGGAGGGGCACCGAAATACCAAAGCCGACGCAAGGGCGAACGCTCAGCGTTCTTTTGGTGGACGACCTTTCAGAAGTTATATCGAAGTTTGATGGAACGGTGCAGACACTGGGACTGGCGGTGAAATCCGCCCAGCGGGAGGAGAAGTTCGCCCAAGCCGCAGGACGCAACGGCGTCGATAGGGTGGTAAAGATGGGCCGGATGCATCTTTTCAGTTCTCCTTGGGACGGAGTCGATCTGATCCGTCCGATGGTGCGTCTCGTTCGTCATGTGCGTTCACAGGAGTGAGACAAGAGAGGTGTCAAATGGAGCATGCGGAACTATTTCTGGAGGCCCTGGATCGGAAAGCTAAGCCGTTCGCGGCCAGTGCACGGGCGACTTTCGAGGCGAACAAGGAACTCTGCTCGTGGTTGTTGAATCCGCTGGCACGCTGGGCGGAGGCAGCCTATGGGGGAAAGGTATTCGACGATGCAGCGTGCGGGTATGCCAGGTATTGCTTCGGCGTCGCGCAGGCCCAAAAGGTTTACGAGCGCGCAGGCAAGTACACTCCTGAAGGCATGCCGGAAATCATGTCTGGGGTTTACGAAGATGAGGGCTATGCGGTGCCTTACATGTGGGCTGCCATTCTCATCTATGCACTTTGGCCATCCATGATCAAGCATATCGCGATGTTCCGAGATGAGTTCTTGAGGCAATTGGCTCAAAATGCGTCTGTCCTTGAGCTGGCTGCAGGACACGGGGTCTTGAGCCTCCTGGCTGCGGAGGAGCGACCGGACGTTCGGATCGATGGTTTCGATATCAGCCCCCCTGCGGTGGCTGTAGCAAATCGCTTGCTAGCTGTCTCCGGACACAGAGGTCGCGTCAGCTTCGCGGTCAAAGATGCGCTGAAAAGCGATGGCGCGAGCACCAACGGAAGATACCAAGGGATCATATCCGCGATGCTTGCGGAGCACTTGTCGGACCCGAGACCGCTTTTCAAAGTAATTGTTCACCGGACTTCACAAGATGGACTCGTGTTCTTCAGCACAGCCATCGAGTCCCCACAAAGAGATCACGTCTTTGAATATAACCAGGAAAGCCAGCCACTCCAAATGGCGGAGGCTGTCGGCCTGCGCGTGACACGACTTGTGTCTGACGCTGGAGTAACGCGTCCCGGCACACGGTTTCTGCCGCGTGCTACCGCAATGATTCTGCGGTCGCGTTAAGTTGTATGCGATCCACAGCGCCGCTTCCTCAATCGCTCGATTCGAATCCTGCTTCTCTGCTTATCAGCGGAGCTTGCACGGAAATGAGCGTGCGATGTGTCGGGGTGTGTTCGTCGAGCAGGTTCGCGAGGAAGGATAATTAAGAGATGGCCGCGGCTTTGATGAATTTTGAGGAAGTACGAGCGGCTCTAAAGCAGCGGTTTCCCATGATAATGGTCGATAGCATCACCTCGCTGGAGCCGGGGAAGAGCATCCGAGCAACAAAGAATGTAACGGGAAACGAAATCCAGTTTATGGGTCATTTCCCCGAGCACGCCGTGATGCCAGGGACGCTGATTGTGGAGGCAATCGGCCAATCCGCTTCCATTCTCTTCTCAAAGACGACCGGAACCGGAATGCGACCAGGGGAGTTCCTGGTGCTCGGCTCCATCAATAACATGAGATTCCTGGCCCCAGTGGTCCCAGGAGACAGAATGGAAATTGAACTGCGGGTCCTCAAGTTTATTGAAGATTTGGCACTAGTGGAAGCCGTGGCGACAGTGGACCATATGGTCGTGGCCACGGGCAAACTGGGTTTCGCCAGACGCACTTTCGAACCTGGCTCTGCCAAAGACTCGTACGCGCTGAAAGCCGAGTGAGCAAATCATTCGAGGAATGAGAAGTTTAGCTTCCAGCTCATTAATTCGGCGAAGCCGCCGGTTCATGATCTAGGGTCCGGGGAAGGAAAGTTGCCAACGCTGACGTGAAAAGCTGGGCGCCTTCAGAGTTGAGATGAAGTTCATCGGATTGGTAATACTTGACAGAGAGCGCTGTAGGATCAATCGGCACCAATGTATCCACGCCGGCCTTCCGCGAAGCGAGGGTCATTTGCCGGACCGCATCTTCGGACGACGGAGTGGGCGGGAAAAGAATGATTAGCTTGGCGCCATGCGCTTCGCATAGTTCACGGAGGCGCTCCAACCGAGAATTCGCTGTGGTCTGAAATTGGTAGGGCGGCGGAATGGCAGGCTGCGGCTTCAGAAGCAAGACTAGCTCTGTGTAATGGGGAACAGCGTGACGGAGAATCTGCGTTCGAAGGACAGTGCGTGTATCCCAGAAGACACTCGAATGAGCCAGTAAAAGATTACTGGTGGCTGTCCGATCCATCTTAAGATCGGACGCCACACCAAGGGAATCTCGCAAATCAAATAACATCAATGGAACATAGTCCTGGCGTACGCTGTTTGCGAGGAAGCTATTCACTCCAACACCGAGAACCACGACCTGGGGTTTCGCTCCTTCCCGGAAAAGTCGCTGCAAAGAATAGAACCAATCATAGTAGCCAGTGGCTTCAAGGAAGATGGGGTAGATGTGCATCTGGCTGGAGGTCAATTTCTTCAAACGGTCTACGTCGACTCCCTCGAGCAGCAGAGAGTTGCCTATCATCAGAACCGAGGTCGGCTCCCCGGGCTTTGCGGGGCGCATCTTGACGGCTTCGGCGTATTGTCGGGAAACGCGAGCATAGGTTTCGGAGTGGTATTTGAGTAGAAAATCACTCAAGAATTCAAAAGCAACGATGAGAAGAGCACAGATCCCAACCAAGAGTTTTGCGTAGAACAGGGCGCCGGGCTTAGAACTGGAAGTAGACGAAGGCATTGAGATTGCTCCCCGAGAAAAGTGTCAGCACGAGAAGTGCGGCGGCAGCGAGGGCGGTTCGAATGGCATAAGGCGACGTTGCGAATGGATATTCGTGGTTGGTGGCTTCCATCAGCAGGTCCACGACGAAAAGAGGGATAGAGAAAAGGCACAGCATGAAAAACGCAGAAGCGTACTCACTCCGCCAGGCGAAATTGGACAACCCCGCGAGTAGTTGCACTGCAGAGGTGAGCGAGGTCGCCCGGAAAAAAGCGAGGCTCAGGCAAAGGACGTTGAAAGTGAGAATTCTCTGCGCCCAAAGAGAGAAGAAACCGACGTAGCGGTGGGGAAGATCAAAGCCTCCCGATTTAGATTTCGCTGGGAAAAAGTAACGCTCCACAGCCAAAACCGCACCATGGATCGCGCCAAAGACGACAAAGGTCCAATTTGCGCCGTGCCAGAGACCGGCGAGAACCATGGTAATGAAAAGATTGCGAGAGGTTTTCCATTCCCCATGGGCGCTGCCGCCGAGGGGAATGTACAAGTAATCCCGAAGCCAGGTGCTCAAGCTGATGTGCCAGCGACGCCAGAAATCCTGAAGGCGATTGGCGAGGAAGGGCTGGCGGAAATTGACCATAAAGTGGAAGCCCAGCAATTGAGCGCTGCCGCGGGCGATATCGCTGTAACCGCTGAAATCTCCATAGACTTGCCAGGTGAATGCGTATGTCCCAAGAAGTACAAGCCAGAAGTTTGAAGGGCCGAATTGCCCGCCAAAGACTGCGTTTGCCAGAACCGCGCAATTGTCCGCGACCACGCACTTGCGGATGAGGCCCGAGAAAATCAGCATCATGCCATCGAAAAATCGATCCGCGTCAAAAGTGCGCTCCTTCTGGACTTGCGGAAGCAGATGGCCCGGCCTTTGTATCGGGCCGGCAATCAAATGGGGGAACAGACTGATGAAGAGTCCGTAGTCGAAGAAAGATCTGGAGGCCTCAATCCTGCCTTTATATACGTCCACGATGTAGGCGACTTCCTGAAAGGTGTAAAACGAAATGCCCGGTGGAAGAAGAATGCGAATCAACGGCAACGGAATATTGTGAACGCCCAACCTGTCCAGAGCGCCCAAGAAAGACCCTGCGAAGAAATCAAAGTATTTGAAGATCCCAAGAATCGTGAAATTCAAGACGAGGGAAAAAACAAACCACTTCTTTCTGTTAAGGCCCGAACGGGCGGGCGCAATTTTCTGCGCGATCAGAAAATCCACGGTGGTGCTGCCAATCATGAGCGCGAGGAAACGCCAGTCCCACCAACCGTAGAAAAAGTAGCTAGCGAGCAGTAGGAAAATGTTTTGGGCGCGATGACTGAGACGCCAGTACAGCAAGACGACTGGTATCAGAAACAGGAAATAAGCTGGGGAGTCAAAAAGCATGGCACCGAGTCAGATGGACGTCTACGGTTTTCTTCATAGTTACGCCGGTTTCGCCAAAGAATAGTCAGCTCCTTGCCGGGGAGGCAATCAGTGGAATCAAGGAATTGGAGTGAGGGAAATACCTGAGTGAAACCGCGTAGGGATGTCTGCGGTAAATCGTATTGGGGCAGCGAGAGCCGCTACCTGCGGAAAGCGCGTTTGCCCAGGTCAGTGGCCCCACCTACTGTAAGCCAGACGTCTTTCAAATAGACCCGGCCCAACTGGCCTGGCGCCCAGGGAAGACTGCGAAGAATATTCTCACGATTTCGTGGGGAATAATACGCTGCGCTATTTAAGGTTAAGACCGGATTGTGAAGGGGTTCCGCTCACGCTACGGTTGCGCACGGGCCAGACTCCCCTCGGCAGGAAAGTTGGTCCAGCTGGCAAATGAGCCGTGGGGAATCCAAGCCTGCGCTGTACAAGGGCTCCAATAGTTCTGGGACTCTTGCGGCGGTAGCCTATCAAGCGGAGTCATTATGGGTATTCGAAATCAACAGTGGCCTTGGTTCGCGCTCATGGTCAGAACCGGCAGAGAGAAGACTGCGACTTTGCAACTGGAAAATGCGGGTTACGAGTGCTTCTTGCCCGTCAGCAAGTTCACTCGTCGTTGGTCCGATCGCATGAAAGAAATCGAAGTGCCGCTGTTTTCCGGGTATCTCTTTTGTCGCATGGACCCTTACAACCGCTTGCCCGTTCTGATGACGCCGGGAGTAATCCAGATCATCGGGGCCGGCAAAACAATTATTCCAGTCGAGGAGGAAGAGATCGCGGCCATTCAGCGTGTCGTAAAGAATGGCCTTTCGACGATGCCTTGGCCGTACCTGCAGGTCGGCAACGTAGCGCGAATTGAAGAGGGACCTCTGCGCGGCATGACCGGAATCATTGTCAGAATCAAGTCCGGAATGAAGCTGGTTCTATCCGTAAGCCTGCTGCAGCGGTCGGTGGCAGTCGAACTTGATCGTAGCTGGGTAAGTAGCGTACACCCGGCAAAGCCTGTTGCGATTCAGGCCCGGCTCGACCGATCAACGGCAGCCCCAGCCAACCCAAATTGATCCGGTCCATCTGCATGTCGGGCAAGGTTATCTGAGCAAGCCAAATGGGGGTTGAGTTGTGTCATTCCCATCGAATGACAAATAGAACCAATGTTCCTCGATTTCTATCAATTGCGTGAGCAGCCGTTTGGAGTGACTCCAGACCCACGCTACCTTTACCTCAGCCCCGGGCATCGGGAGGCGCTGGCCTCCTTGTTCTATGGGGTTGAAACGAATCGCGGTTTTCTTTCTCTTGTCGCGGAGCCGGGGATGGGCAAGACCACGCTTCTATTCCAGCTCCTGGAGCGCTGGAGGGGCCATGTCCACAGCGCCTTCCTGTTCCAAACTCAATGTGATTCCCGCGAGTTTATCCGCTACTTGATGAACGATTTAGGTCTCAAGAGCGACGGCGAGGATTTCGTGCGGATGCACTCAGAGCTTAACGAATTCTTGTTTCGCGAGACGCTCGCTGGAAGATCAGTCGTAATCTTCATTGACGAGGCTCAGAATCTAACTGATAACGTCCTGGAGACTGTGCGTTTGCTCTCAGACTTTGAGTCGGCAGAGAAGAAACTACTCCAGATTGTTCTCGCCGGGCAGCCTGAACTAGCACAGCGATTGTCGCGTCCGGGCATGGCCCAGTTGCGCCAACGGATCGCTATCCAAGCGCGATTGGACGCGCTCCCTGCCACAGAGGTAGTTCGCTACGTCAATCATCGGTTACAAGTAGCAGGATATCAGGGTCCTGAGTTGTTCACTGCTGGGGCCCTCGGGCTCATCGCGGAGCGCAGCCAGGGGATACCGCGGCTCATAAACAATCTTTGTTTCAATGCACTGTCATTGGGTTGCGCCACGCGGCAGAGACAAATTACTTCCGAAGTCATACGGAAAGCTGCTTTGGACCTAACGTTGGAGTCCCGCGCTCCAACACCGCCGGTCCCACATCAGCAGACGGCACCCAGGGTTGCTCCCGGTCTGCGGCTGTCGTTGCAGTCTTTCTATTCCTGGATCGCAGACAATCTCTTCCGACGGCGGGTCTTTCAAATGTCGGTTCTTTCCGTTGTGTGCGGTAGTTTCTTGATCTACTTTGGGGTCCGCAGCGTGGCAGGCACGTTTCGACCCTCGGCGGCAGTCTACCAGGATACCCAAACTACCCCAGCGATTACTGGCTCCCAGTCCCGGCCTGCACAGCGCGTGATAGATCCCACTGCCGACCAGCAGTCCCATGAGTTGCAGAAAACTGATGCCCATGAGAATTCATTGAGTTTTTTCATTTATGTGGTCCAGCCGAAAGACACATTGCGCGAACTCTGCGTATCGACTTTGGGGCGTTACAACAAGGTTGTCCTGTCACAAATCCAAAAGCTCAATCCGGAATTGAGAAACCCCGACCATCTGGATGTGGGACAAAAGATTCGGCTTCCACTGAATCCCTTGAAATGAGGAGAGAGACTGTCGCGACCGACAACTCCTCGGCGAATCCGATTCCCCTAGGGTTGCCCGCCACTTTCGCCCTCATATGGGTGCACGGTGGATCTTAGAAAATTCGCCGCGCAATCAAGCTCCTGCACGTTCGATACAAAAAGGATCAGCACCTCAATGGTAAGTGGGTTGAGAGAAATGTCCAATACTCCGAACCTCCGCAAGTTCGCTTTGCGACTGCGCATTTTTTCGAACCGGCGCCGGCACGAAGTCCTTGCTGAGGATGTGTTCCGGAGAATTTTCTGTTGGGAACGAAAGAGGGCAGAGCGTTCTGGCAGGTGCTTTCTCCTAATGCTTGTGCGCGTAGAAAGCATTCTCCAGGCGAATCAAAGTGAAAGAGCGCTCTCCGAAATAGTATCGGCACTCACCAGTTCTACAAGAGAGACGGACCTTGCCGGATGGTATCAAGAGGGTGCGATACTTGGGGTCATTTTCACGGAGATCCGCGAAGGGAATTGGAAAGCGCTAGAGAGCTTGACTCCCGCCAAGGTGATGGCGTCATTACGGACCAAGTTGAGTCCAGAACAGCTCGATCAGATGCGCATCTCGTTCCATTTCTTCCCGGAGAGGGGCGACAAATCCGGCATCGGCCAGCCCGCAAACGCGGAGCTTTATCCGGACTTGTTCGATGGAGATGAGAAGAGGAAATTCGCCCGTTTTGTGAAGAGGTCGATGGATATTGCAGGAAGCCTCGCGGCTCTAGTCCTTTGCTGCCCGCTATTCGTTCTTATCTCCCTGGCTATCAAGCTGACTTCGAAGGGACCAATCCTGTTCAAACAGGAGAGGGTGGGCCGGTACGGCTCACGGTTTATGTTCTTGAAGTTCAGGTCGATGGAGTGCGGCAGCGACGCGCGCATTCACCGCGAATACGTCAAGCAGTACATCGCTGGGGAAGCAGATGCGGGCCGAGCCAGCCATACCCAAAACGCAGTTTACAAAATTCAAAGCGACCCGCGTATTACCCGCGTAGGGAAGTTTCTGCGAAGAAGTAGCTTGGACGAACTGCCGCAATTCATAAATGTTCTAAGGGGAGATATGTCTCTTGTCGGTCCGCGGCCTCCGATCCCCTACGAGTTGGAAGGTTACCAGATCTGGCATCGTCGTCGCGTGCAGGAGTCCAAGCCGGGAATCACAGGGCTGTGGCAAGTGAAGGGCCGGAGCAGGGTCAAGTTCGACGACATGGTACGCATGGATCTGCATTATGCGAAAACGTGGTCGCTTTGGCTGGATGTCAAGATTCTTTTGCAAACGCCGGCGGCTGTGCTTTTCGGTGCAGGCGGCTACTGAAGGGCTTCGGCGGCGCAATCGGGTTTTCACCTTTCACGCCAAGCGTTGACGATCAGAATAGCCTCCCGAACGCCGGGGCAAATGACAATACCTAGTTTTCTTGGAGAAGGGCTAAATGGCAACCCAAACAGATCCCGTTCGCTATGGATTTCCACGAACGGCTGCGCCGGAAGTTTCCAAGAGGTTGAAATCCTACGCGCACCAAAGTCCGTCTAATCTCGTTCGTGTCGGTGTCATCGGTTACGGATACTGGGGTCCGAATGTAGTCCGGAATCTGCAAAGTCTCGAAAATTGCCAACTCGTTACAATCTGCGACAAGAATTCAGACGCACTTCGACGCGTAAGCCGAGCTTATCCGGGTGTCGAACTAACGACAGACTACTCGGAACTCCTGACTTCGACTCAAATCGATGCCATCGCCGTGGTTACTCCTGTCTGGACACATTTCGAGTTGGCCAAAGCAGCTTTGCAAAACGGCAAACACGTGTTTGTCGAAAAACCGTTCACCTCGACGCCGCAACAAGCCGAGGAGCTAATCGAGTTGGCGGATCGCAAAAGACTCAAGATCATGGTGGATCACACGTTTCTGTTCAGCGGCGCAGTGAGGAAGATCCGGGAACTCGTCGACGATGGCACTTTGGGGGATCTCTACTACTTTGATTCGACGCGCGTGAATCTGGGCCTCTTCCAACACGACGTAAACGTCGTGTGGGATCTCGCGCCCCATGATTTGTCCATCATGGATTACGTCATCCGGGCGAAACCGGAAGCCGTCGTTGCAACCGGCGGGAGGCATCTGAACGGTCTGGCGGACGTGGCTTTCATTACTGTCTACTTTCCGCATGACGTGATCGCGCACATCAACGTGAACTGGCTTTCTCCGGTCAAGGTTCGAAAGACTCTGATCGGCGGCGAGAGAAAGATGCTCGTGTGGAACGATCTCGAAGCCGATGAAAAAATCAAAGTCTACGACAAAGGCGTGCAGATGACCAACGGGCGGGGCGTGTACGATTTGCTGGTCAGCTATCGCTCTGGAGATGTTTACGCGCCAAAAATCGAACAGACTGAGGCGCTGAAGGTCGAGCTTGAATACTTCATCAACTGCATTCTGAACGACCGAACGCCATTGAATGATGGGGCAGCGGGTTTGCGGGTGGTCAAGATTTTGGAAGCGGCCGATCTATCGCTGCAGGGGCGAGGAAGGGTCGTCTCCCTATGAACAAGTACCACTGTATCGCTCCCGATGTGCAGCTGGGAAAGGATGTGAAGCTCTCCCAATTCATCAATCTCTATGGCTGCGAAGTTGGCGACCACACGAAGATAGGCGCCTTCGTGGAGATTCAGAAGAACGCCAGAATCGGCAAGAATTGCAAGATCTCGAGCCATACTTTTGTTTGCGAAGGGGTGAACATTGAAGACAATGTTTTCGTGGGCCACGGCGTAACCTTCATCAATGACGCTTATCCGCGTGCCACCAATTCGGGAGGCCAACTTCAATCCGAAGAGGACTGGAAAGTAGAGCCCACGCTGGTAAAAAAAGGTGCCTCTATTGGTTCCGGTGCAACGATTCTTTCGAATGTAATCATCGGCGAAAATGCTTTAGTTGGTGCAGGCAGTGTGGTAACTCGCGACGTGCCTGACAACGCCATCGTGGCTGGGAATCCTGCAAAGGTGCGCCGCTTGGTCGCGCCAGAACTGAGGGTAGCATCATAAACGGGAACGGCAGAATTCCATTCTTGGACTTGGTGACCCCTCACCTAGAACTAGAAGAGGAACTTGTCTCCGTCTTCCGAAGCGCGCTAAAAACGGCTGGATTCGTTGGCGGGCCGGTAGTGGAGGAGTTCGAACGGGAGTTTGCAGAGTTTTCCGAAGCTGGGCATTGCGTGGGCGTAGGCAACGGGACCGACGCCCTGAGGTTTGCCCTGATCGCCGCCGGAGTGCAGCCGGGCGATACTGTTGTTACAGTTCCGAACACCTTTATCGCTACCACAGAGGCGATTTCCCAGGCCGGCGCGCGGCCGGACTTCGTGGATATTGAGGAGCGCACCTACAATATGGATGCGCAAAGGCTCCACGAATACTTTGAAACGCAATGCTGCCTCGACCGCGGGACTGGAAAATTATTGAATCGGAAGACGGGAAGTCCAGTTACGGGGATCGTCCCCGTGCACCTGTACGGCCAGATGGCGGACATGGACCCAATCCTGGAGATCGCAGAACGACATAACTTGTTTGTGATCGAAGATGCTTGTCAGGCTCACGGGGCGGCCTACTATTCTCGAAAAGAGGGTCGCTGGAAGAAGGCGGGGTCGATGGGCTTGGCGGCTGCTTTCAGCTTCTATCCTGGAAAAAACCTGGGCGCTTGCGGGGAGGCTGGTGCAGTCACGACAAACGATGCAAAGCTCGCAGGAAAAGTTCGGATGCTGCGCGACCATGGACAAGCGCAAAAGTATAGCCACGAAATAGAGGGGTATAACGGCAGATTGGATGCAATCCAAGCTGGGATTCTGCGGGCTAAACTCAAGCATTTGGCAGAGTGGAACCAAATACGCCGCACATGTGCGCGCCGGTACGGCGAGTTGTTTCCGCCGCAGATTGACAAAATCATCCTCCCGCACGAATCTCCACTAAACAAGGCTGTCTATCACCTCTATGTGATCCGCGTTAAGAATCGGGATCAACTTCAGGCGCATCTCGCCAATGCTAACATCGCAACGCAGGTCCACTACCCGACGCCTCTTCACCTTCAGAGGGCCTATGCGACGATGGGGTATAAAGAGGGAGATTTTCCGGTCACAGAAAAGGCAGCGACGGAGATATTGTCGCTGCCAATGTATCCGCAGCTCGAACCTCAGCAGCAGAAAGTAATTGTGCAAGAACTGCTTGATTTGCTTTTGGGAGTGACTGTCGGCATCGGGAATCCGAATTTGGAGCCAGTCGCTGCGCCTGAGGGCCAAGCTGACTGAGCCGATTCACACTCCCCAGGAGAATCGACCCTTGAATTCTGCCATCAATTCCAAAACCCCGATCCAGGTATTAACTCCAGGCCAGAGGCCGGCAAAGATAGAAAGATGTCCCGCAGCGCGCGCCAAAGGAAAGATCTGGATCGATTTGGACAACTCACCCCATGTTCCATTTTTTGCCCCTATCATTGAAGAACTCCGGAAGCGTAATTATTCGGTCGTGGTCACCGCACGCGATTGTTTTCAGGTGCGCGAACTGGCAGATCTTTTTCATCTGAAATACAAGCTGATCGGCCATCACTCCGGGAAAAGCAAACTCCGCAAGGTTGCAGGGTTGTGCTTTCGTGCGTTGGAATTGATTCCCACGATCCTGAGGGAAAAGCCGGATCTAGCCGTATCCCATTGTTCACGCTCCCAATTGATTGCATCTACCCTTTGCAGGATTCCGTCTTTTTTCCTGGGTGATTATGAGTTTGCAACCGCCTGGGTGTTCATCTATCCCACCTGGCACATGCGCCCGGAAGTTATTCCGGATGGGAGGCTTCCCAGGAGTCCGAGTCGAAACCTGAAATACCCAGGCATCAAGGAAGACGTGTACGTCCCCCGGTTCGTTCCAGACCCGAGTATCAGGTCCCAGCTCGGACTCCAGGAGCAGGACGTCGTGGTGACCATGCGTCCGCCGGCGCGCGAGGCTCACTATCACAATCCACAAAGCGACGAACTCTTCGAAGCAGCAGTCGAGATTCTAAGTAAGAGGCCGGAGCTGAAACTTGTTGTGCTTCCCCGAAATGAGAAGCAGGCGATGTGGATAAGGCAGCACTGGCCTGACCTTTTTTCGCACGGCAAGATGCGCATCCCCGAAAAAATCGTGGACGGTCTCAACCTGATTTGGCATTCGGACTTCGTAATCAGCGGCGGCGGCACGATGAACAGGGAGGCCGCGTCGCTGGACGTCCCCGTTTACAGTATTTTTCGTGGCAAGATTGGCGCCGTCGATCAATATCTGAGCAAGACAGGTCGGCTAGTTCTGCTCCAGAACGTCGAAGATTTGCAAACTAAGATTTTGCCGGTGCGGAGAGAGCGTCCAACGAGGCCGCAGGACAAACATTCTGCCGCTCTGAGCAGAATTGTGGAGCAAATGGTCGCCTGCATGGAATCACAATTCGTGCCTTCGGGCGGCATGGAAGTGGCCAGTGAGCGAAGCGCAGTCGGAAGGTGAGGCTACAGGATGCAA